>Ga0335075_10003668_pt1 | contig 24271 bp, 14 predicted proteins | sample Lox_Sample_24_FD_206723 | JGI IMG/M metagenome (GOLD analysis project Ga0335075, IMG submission 206723) | Soil microbial communities from Loxahatchee National Wildlife Refuge, Florida, United States - Lox_Sample_2.4 | ecosystem: Environmental > Terrestrial > Soil > Wetlands | place: USA...
ATGTGCGCAGGCTCGATGGCCGAATCGGTTTCACCAGGTAAGCAGAAAACCCTGACGCCGAGATGCGGTCCGGCGCGGTCTGTGTGATCGCGGCGGTAAGGGCGACAATCGGCGTTCTTTGGAAGACAGCTGTTTTCCGTAAGCTCGCCGCCGTTGAGTAGCCGTCCAGCTTTGGCATATGAAGGTCGAGAATCACGAGATGCGGTCCGAAGGACTCGATAATCTCCAGCACACGCTGCCCATCCTCAGCTTCTTCTACAAGATAGCCATTCGCCTCAAGGATCGACCGCAGCAGATCGCGGCTGCTCGCTGAGTCGTCCGCGATCAGAATGCGACGAGGTTGCTGGAGATAGTCGGGGCAGATCAACGGTAAATCCTCAGTGTGAGGTTACCGGCGATTGTCAAACTCTATCCGTGACTCAGATCACATCCGGCAGCACTGGCAGAGTGAAATGGAAGCGACTTCCACGGCCGGGCTCGCTGTCGACCCAGATTTTGCCGCCCTGCATTTCAACAAGCTGTTTGCAGATGGTGAGGCCGAGCCCAGTGCCCTGGCGAACGCCGGAAGTTGTGTATCCGATCTGATAGAACTTATCGAAAATCCGCTCGCATTCCAGCGCCGGAATGCCCATCCCCGTGTCGGAGACGGTGATCTCGACGCAGTTGCCATCCCGGACAGCACCGACCATCACTTCACCGCCCGGGTCGGTAAACTTCACGCCATTGCTCAGCAAATTGTAAAAAATCTGTCGCACCCGCAACGCATCGGCCGACACGTGAATGGTCGGAATCTGTCCTTCATATATCGATATTTGTTTGCTTTCCGCGCTCGGGCGAATCGCGCTCACCGCTTCGGAAACTACGGTTGGCAGAAGCAGACCCTCGGTTCGAACGGTCAAGCCGCCGGCTTCGATTCGGCTCAGATCAAGGACATCGTTAATCAAACTGAGCAGGTGATCGGAGTCGGTATGAATGTGACGGAGGAAGCGCCTTTGTTTTTCGTTGAGGGGTCCTGTTTCGGGTTCGTCCAGCAACTCGGCAAAGCCGATGATCGTGTGCAGCGGTGTCCGCAGCTCGTGGCTTACGCTGGCAATAAATTCGCTCTTGAGCTGGTTTAGCCGCTCAGCTTCCCGATGCCGGGCTTCCAATTCGGCAAGATAACTCTTCTTGAGTGACTCCATCTGCTGTTCGGCGCGCTTTCTTTCAGTCACATCGCGAATTACAGCAGTCACACTGACGCCGTTTTCCGTCTGCGTCGGGCTGAGGCTGATCTCTACCGGTACTTCCGATCCGTTCTTGCGGCGTGCATGTAATTCAAGCCCGAGTCCCATCGGCCGGCTCACTCCGGCTGCTTCGAATGCCTTGCGATGCGCAGCGTGCTCTCCACGTACCGCTTCGGGCACAAGCTCATCCACCGGCATACCAATCAGCTCGCCCAGGGAGTAGCCGAAGATAAGTTCGGCGGTTCGGTTGGCGATCACGATCTTTCCATTTGCGTCTATCTGCAGGATTGCGTCCGGGGCGTGCTCGATAAGTTCGCGGAATTTACGCTCGGCCAGCATCTCGGCGCGCGCACGTTGCTCGCCGGCCTGCAGCCGCCGATTCTCGGTGATATCCCGCGAAATTTTGGAAATGCCTGTAATGGTCCCCGAGGAATCGCGGATGGGTGAGATAGTCAACGAAACAAAGATTGAACTCCCATCCTTGCGCAGCCGGGTGGTTTCATAGTGATCCACGCGCTCTCCGCCTCGGAGACGTTTCAGGATCTCTGTCTCTTCATGCCACAGTTCCTCTGGAATGAGTATGGTGATTGGTCGTCCGACGGCTTCCTGCGCAGAATACCCAAATATTCTTTGGGCTCCCGCATTCCAGCTCGTGATCAATCCATCAAGAGATTTACCGATAATAGCGTCATCCGATGACTCGACGATGGCAGCTAACCATCGCTCCGCATCGAGTTGTTCCGGCAAATGACTGTTGTGCGATGAGATTTTCGCCGAATCCTTCATCGTCAGGGCCTGCTTACGTATTTTATGCTTAAACGCAGGTAGAACGCGCCGCATTCCGATTAAATGCCGGCCATGCTTGTCGCTCAGAATGGAGGGCGGATCATTTGGTCCGCCCCCACGCGACAGCCCTCTGTGAGCGCTAATCGATACAAATCGTCATAACCGGGCACTCGGCATTTGCCAGTACATCCTCTACGACGCTCTTCGCCATCCTCGTCAAGTAGGAAGAAACACGCCTTGCCCCCAGCACGATCAGATCGGCATGCGTTTCCTTTGCCAACTCAAGAATTCGTTCGCCAGCGTTGCCAGATTCGACAACGTACTCCATAGTGCACCAGTCGTAGGTTGAAGGAGGTACGAGCCGCAGAAGCGCGAGTTCAGACTCAGATCGAAGGTCAGACGCTTCGAACTGATTGGCTGGGAGAGTCTGCACAATATGGCACATGTAGACTTTTGCCACGCTCTCTTTCGCAAACGCGATAGCCATGGAAGCCTTCTCCCTTGCTTCATGATGAAGATCGGTAGCGAACAACACGGTTTGAAGTTTCAGCCCGTCCTTGAACATTCTGTTGACTCTTGGTCCCAGGGTGATGACGGGACATTTTGCGTGGTGAATGACGCCCTCAGCACAGGAGCCGACCAGCAATTTGCTCAACCCGTGGCGCGAACTTGTTCCAAGAACCAGGAGATCGGCTTCAGTCGCCTCAGCCGCGGCCACAATGGAGGCTGCCGGGTCGTGCGATTCGATCTGCCGGCTCTGGACCTCAAAGCCTTGATCGGTCAAGTGGTTCAAAGTGCGCTCCATGCTCTCGGCGCTGTCGCGCCTCATTTTGTCGAGCGGCCAACCCGCTACGGCAGTCTCGGAGCGTGTGGTCAGCGACAAATCCACTACGTGCGCAACTGTCAGTTTTGCAGTGAAGTGCTTCGCCAGCAGACTGGCATACTCGGTCGCCGCCTCAGCTTCGGGCTTGAAGTCCGTAGCCACGACAATCCGGTCCAGCCTCAGATTTGCAATACTCTCCGCAGCGGGCATGGAAACCTCCTCGTAATTCACCTAAGCTCGCAATCCGAGCTGATTTTGACTGAATTCAGAAGACATGAAAGTCGCCTGGGTCACGATCAACGGTGATCGCGATCACACCACGACCCACAGATTGCCCGACTTCGCAGAAGGCCACCCGGTCTGTCAGGTCGCGGGCACGCGAAAGATAAAGAACGTCCATGAAAAACCACTCAACGATTTCGGATGCCGGGATTTATCCGATTCGTTGCCACGTATGGACGATGTAGCCTTTTGTGGCGTCGGCACTTCCCTGTCCTTGATTCCAGCGCAAACGCAGGGAAATTTTGCCGGCGTCGAGCGCAAATGGAATCGAGCCGTCACCGTACACGCGTGCCGTAATGCGGCGCGTTTCGCCGTCGCCGGCGAACTGTCCCACGTCTGCCCACGGAACGATGCTTCCGGTCTTTACATAAATAGGTATTCGTTCCGTGGAGGCCGGAATGGATAACTCCGCGCCGCCGGCAATTGGGGCGCCGGTCCAGAAATCGTGCCATCCTCCCCCGGGGAATACAACCTTACGATCGGGCTCGCCCGCGAATAGCGGCGCAACCATCATGCGATCTCCAATCATGTACTGATCGTCGACCGCATAAAGGCGCTTGTCGCTGGGCGCGTCGAGCACGAGCGCTCGAAATGGGGGCGTGCCCACTTCTTCATAGCGCTGGAAGGCGGATTGCAGGTACGGCACAAGCTGCATTCTCCAGCCAATAATTTCGCGGCACCGCGCCTCCAGCGTCTCCCAATCTTCAAGAAACTGGCCGGCATTATTTTTGGCGCGATCGATCTGCTTCCATGGAGGATTCTTCATGTACCAGCAATCCACCTGGGCGAGCGGAGAGAATACGGTACTCTGCAAACGGCGAATAAGATCTTCTTCGCCTGAAGCCTGCCGGACCTCCGGACACCAGAGAAGCCCGCTGAATCCGGAATTCACCAGCGCGCGAATATACTGGCGATGATCGTAGAGGTCGCTGTAGAGCACGAATGGATAGGGCGCCGCGAGTGCTCCGCTTGAGCGGACGAGTCCGTAGGTCGACTGATTTCGCTTTCGAAAGGCATTCCAGATCGCCATCTGGTAGCGCAGGCCGAAGACGTTGTGCATCTGCTCTCCATCGATACCCGAGGGAAACCCACTGCACTCAGGAAACGACCATCCTCCTGTGAAATCGGAGTTGTCGCACTCGTCGAGCTTGAAGCCGCTTACGCCCGGATCGACGAAAGTTTTTGCGTGATAGTCTCCGAATGCTGCGCGCGCGCCTTCGCCGGCAAAGTCGGGGACCAACCCGCCCCACACGCCGTAGTTACCGGAATACGGTTCCACTGCAGGGAACAGTGGAGAAGCTGGATGAGTAAACGCGTGTTCCCAGAGATTGATTCTGAAATGCATCGTCCGTGCGGAGCGCACGAATCCTTCGGGATCAGGAAAACTGTTCCGGTTCCAGGCGAATGTGCACGAGTAAGCATGGGTCTGCCAGCCAGGTTCGAGACCGACTACGTCGCAGGGAATTTTGCGATCTCGAAGCTCACCGGCCAGCGCCAGCGCAGACTCCTGCGTTGCACGCGCATCCATTCTGTACCAAAGACCTAATCCCCACTCCGGCGGAGTAACGCCGCCCCCGGAAAAAATATTGTAGCGGCGCACTGCATCCAGCATCTCAGGGCCGCCAAACAGGTAGACGTCTACCCCGCCGGCGTTCGGGACTTCGACGGTAATCTGCCCTGCATCGCTGTCGTGAATGCTGTTTGTGTAATTCGGATCAGGATTCGCGTTGTCTACCGACTCAACAGGGTGGTCGGGACTGGGTCGCGCATCGCCAAAATAGAATGTCGCGTAGCGCGCTGTATCAACGAGAATCCCGATGCCTTCCGTCGTGACGTAGAACGGTACCGGCGCATGAGCGTCGCCTGTATCGACTTTAGGGTCGGCGTTTACACGGACGACCTTCTTTTTGCCCCGCTGCGCAAACGAAAGCATCTGCAATCCCATTCCGTAGATCTGCTCATTGGGCCGCAGCGGAAACTCCACCAGGCATCCTCGCGCAGTGCGCTTGCCGCGGATCGCCGGCAGCGGCACGGTCTCCACAGCGGGGAGTATTCGAAACGCCTCAGTCTTCGCCGCAACTAATCGGCCCGAAACAGGAGTAAAGTGTTCCGGAACTCCAATGGTCGCCTTCCACACGCCGGGATAAATCTGCTTCCAATCAGCAGAACTCTGCGATGTGCCGGCTGCGGAAGACTCGCTCCGCACCAGGCTGGTCAGGCCCGCAACAGTTCCTGCTGCCGCCAATCCTTTGGCAAGGCTACGACGCGATAGTTTCATGGAGAGACTCGTCACCTTCTTCTATTGCGCCAAAACGTTATTGTGGAGAATGTTGTCCCGGACGATGACATTCCGGTTCGGATCCATCCAAGTTTGCTGCGCGAAGGCTGCGCCTCCACTTCCTTCACCAAGGCAACCCTCAATAGTCACCTTCTGGCTTTCCGCAATCATCACCCCATCCAACGCATTGCGTGCAACCTCGCAGCCCTGAATCGTCACCTCGCGCGCAAAGATGACCGCAATCCCATGTCCCCACATCGAGTCGGCAAACCGCGAGCCGGTGATGGCGACACGGGAAACATGATTCATCTTCAGGTTGTGATTTTTTCCTGGACCGGGCGGGACCATTCCGCCGCTGCCCGAGATATCGCAATTCACAATGTCGACCTGATCGACGCCAAAAAACTCGACCGCGCTATAAGTGCAATTGCGCACCGTAACGTGCTCGAACCGCACATTGCGCATGATCGACTTGCCGTCGCCCTGCAGCACAATTCCTGCGCGAATGGGTCCGTGCGCCACGCGCCGCTTGCCCACGTCCGAGTTGGGGTCGCGCGAGGTTGTCGGCGTGTCTGCGCCCTCAATGACAAAGTCACGCAATACAATGTCGTGCATGTCTGGGTCAGCATTGGCGATTGCCGCTTCTCCGGGCTTGGCCGGATCGCGGAAAAGCACGCAGTCAATGCCTGTACCAGCCAAGGTGATTCCGCTCGGCATTCTCAGCGTTGCCGGCAGCACGTGCAGGCCTGCTGCGAGACTAAGTGTGCCGCCGCCATTTGCCTTGAGCTTGTCCAGCGCGTCCTGAATCGACTCGCCGGGCGCAACGGCAATTCCCGTCGCCGCCGGCGCGCTCATCGGCATTGCCTGCGCTCCCGCAGTCACCGCGATCTTCGACGGTTCCGGCGCAGGCTTCAGCTTTACCGGAGCCTCGCCCTGGTCGCCGCGAAACATCGTCGCTATGCTACGTGGGCGCAGCACCTTGGCCGCAGCTCTTTCCGTGTATGGCATCGCCATGTGCTGCTCGTAGCGATAGTGCTGCAGAATCACGTGATAGGTGTCGCTGAATCTTCCGCGCGTCTGTTCGCTGATCTTTCCGTACACCGGCACATCTTCACCCAGCATGTAGCGTGCTGTGTATTCGAAGCCAAGCGCCAGCCGGTTATCGGCCTCTCCGAAAAGGTCCACTCCCTGGTTCCAGGCAATCACACAGGTGTTCGCCATGTAGCTGAGCCCGAGCTGGGTATGGCCCTGGTCTCTGCATGTTTCCTCGCACTGCCCGCTGGGATAAACATAATGAGTAATGCCGCTGTTTACCGGGCCCAAGCGGAAGTGGTGATACACCGATTCCATCAGGGCACGATCTTCGCAGTAAACGCCAATCGCGAGCAGTGTAAACATGATCGCCGCATCCCAGTTGCCGTTTGCCTCGGGATAAAACATGCGCAACAGCGGCACGTAAACCGTCAGGAGCATGCGCTTGAACTGCTGTTGCGATTCGGCGCTCCAGCTCGGGTAGGTCGCACGCAGAATCTCTGCCGCGTTGCAGAACACGCCGCCCGTCCACCCCGCGAGCAGCATCGCATCATTTTCAAAAAAATCCGCCAGCGTTCCAGACCACGCGTCAAAAATCTCTATCGCCTTGCGGGCGTGCGCCTCATCGCCGGTCACCCACCACTGCATGACATGGTTGTTCGCCGCGTCCGCGCTCTCCTGGATTTCGCGCCCGCCCTCGTCGCCCGCGTCATATGCGCCGCGTATCACATGCGCAAAAGGCTTCGGGGTGAAGTCGAGTGATGCGAGGGGGCTTGCGAGCCACAGATCCCAAGCCGATTTCCAGGGCTCTTCACCGGCCTTAATCTTCGCTTTCATGAATTCGAGGTCGGCTCGGGTCTGCATCACGCCCGGATGCACAATCGCGCCGTGGCCGGCATGCAGCGCACTCGACTTTGCAGAGTGCGGGCTGCTCGTGGAATTTGCGGGCGGCTGCGCCAGTCCGGGGAGGGCGACTGCGGCGAGTCCGGCGCCCGACTGAAGGAGAAACATTCGTCTCTTCATATGCGTAAAATGAAAAACCTTTCGCTGACTGAATTTCCTGCAAATCGTCGACCACAGGCAGGAGCACTCATTGCGTTACAAAATGCACTGTTCGAGCGTGCTTTATCTCGCGCCAGACAAGTCCGCCATTCTCGGGCATCCGGACCTTTAGATCGTCAATCTGCTGGCCGGGTGCAAGCGTCAATCTGAACTCCGCACCGCTAGCCGTCTTTTTGTAGAATATGCTCGCCCTCGCGACGCCGCTCTTCGTCCGGATAGGCCAGTTGCGCGCTTCCACACCTTCCCATCCGGGCGGAATTCGCGGAATGACATCGACCTCGTTCAGAGAATGATCGTGGACACCGAGCATGAGGCGCGAAACCTTGAGCGGTTCCGAGACGTTGACCAAGTTCAATGCGCCGCATCCTTCCTCAAGAGGAATCTTTCCCACCGCATCCGGCGAGTAGGTGCGCTCGTAGAAGTAGTAAGGAGAATCGCGGTGCAGCTGGTATTGCGGGACGGGCCTGTAGGTTGCATTGACCAGCCAGGAAAGCGCTTTTCGGGCCATCGCCATCTGATCGGTGAGCAGCATCGTCTGGATCGCGTATCCCTGGCCATACGACGGGCTGCTGAGCAGCCCTCCGGCGAGCAGATCGAATTGCGTCCAGATACCATATTTGTCGAACTCTGTCTTGCGCAAAGGGGTTTCGTAGAGCCGCTGGAAGGTCTTTTGGCTATGCTCGAAGTCTTTTGCCCACGGCGACGCGAGCGGCTCAAGGCCGAGCACATCGGCATACATGGAGGCAACACCGTTGATCGACCCGATGCCTTTGTTCCCCTGAGCGTTCAATACCTTCGGATCGGGCTTCATGGTCTTCTCATCGACGCACCATATCCATGCGCCTTGTTCATCGACCAGATACTTTTCCATTCCACGACCGACGCGCGCCGCAAGGTTGCGATACCTCTCAGCCCGGGCTGCATCTCCGCTCTCATCGGCCATCCGCGCTGCGGCAACAAGAGCCAGCCGCACCAGATTGTTTTGCACGACGTTATAGCAGAGGCCAGGCACGCCTAATCCGCAGCCGAACTCGCCGCTGCCGGCAATCAAAGGCTTCGATTGCAGTTGAAGCTCAATCCCATTCAGCGGCGATGCGTCTCCAAATAGAAACTGCTGGATATCCTTCCGCGTGGCATTACCCTCAGGCAGTCGTTCCCATAGCAGAACCATCCCTATGACAATCGACGTCGTGCCATCCATCTCCGTGCCGGCGCCCGGCTGCCCGCCTTTGAAATATTCGGGAAAGGAGAAAAACCCGTCCGGGGCCTTTCTTACCAGGTGGATCAGGCACTCCGCCAGCAGCGATGCGTGTTCCAGATAACCGCGCATCACAAGCTCCCGCATGAACGTGCCGCCGTCGCGGGTCCACATTGTGCCTGCCCAGGGAAAGCCGGGTAAGGATGCGCTTACGAATCCCGCCGGAACGCCATCGTGGGCCTCGGCATAGAAATTCTTCGTGAGCACGCCTTGAAAGGATGCGTCGAGCTCCCGCGTAAACAATTCCGCATCGTGCGATCCAAAAAAACGCAGCGGGGCCGGTCGATCGTTTCCGATGTGAATGGCAGGTTGGCCTGCCGCAAGGCAGATAGGCGCCATGAACGCACACATCGCGATAACGCCTGACGATCGAGTAAAGCGGTTCAATATGGTTCCCCGGGAGTCACTGCAATACCGTCTCGCTGTCTCCCCTTCCGAGTAGCACCTCGGGCGGGAGCGGTCGCGGCTCTGGGGACAATATTACCCGGAGCCGGACCACTGGCACGCATCGGTTCATTAAAAAGAGAATCGCAAGGTGAACTGCATTTGGCGTCCGCTGTTATAGGACGAAGCTCCTGAATTTCCGCCAGGCCAGTATGCCTCTGTGCCGTCAGTTGAGTTTGGGTTTTTCCATCCCTGGTGGTTGAGGAAGTTGAACGCGTCCATATTGAACCGGAGGTTGTACCTCTCGGTAAGCGGGAAGACCTTGTAAAGCGAAATATCGCTCTCCCAGTTTTTGGGCCCCTGGATGAAGGCCTTCGAATAGGGATTGGCGCCGGCCGATCCCGAACCGTAACTGTCTGTAATCGTGTTGCCGTTCGGCAGGTTCACCGTGACCTTGTTCGTGTTATAGAAAGGCGTGTTGGGAATTGTGTCAATGGGCTCCTCGTAGGGTGTGTAGTTCGCAGGCAGCCCATAGACGCATTCCAGGGCGCCGCCCGCGCCGGTCTTGACGCCATTCGCCGCCGTGCACATTCCGCTGCTCGCGTTTGCTGTGGGTGCGATGTAGCCGTTAAACCACAGGTACGACGGGTAGCAGTTACCGCTGCGGCAATCCATGATCGGCAACTTGTGCTTGTAAACATGAATAGGACTGATCGATCCCCAGTTTGCAGTGCTGGAGCTGGAACTGGCAGGCTGGAAGATCTGAGACACCATGTAACCAGTTCCTGCAATCTGATAGCCGCCTACCAGCTCATCCACGAAACGATTGGAGTTTCCCAGGAGTTTCTTGCCGCGGCCGATCGGCAGGTCGAAGATGTAGTTGAACTGGATGCGTTGCGGAGGAATGCCGCTGTCGAGCTGATACCGCTGCCATACATCCTGCTTGTGCCAATCGGCGTACGATGCTATGCCCGAAGGCCGAGCAACCGGAACAACGGCAGGAGTTACAGGATAGGCAGAGGTGAAGGTTGAGGCTGTCGGCTCTGCACCCAGATACGACTGCGTCGCGTAAATCTGACTGTCGCGCGTGGAGTTACCACCTTCACGAAATGCTCTCGTCCATACATAGTAGATCTGGAAAGCATATCCGTGGTGAAAGAGCCGCTGATAGTTGACCTGCAGATCGTTGTCATTCGACCATCCGGTTTTTTCATCCCACTCAAAGTTGCCCCACACGGTGTTGTCGTATGGATTGAGCGCGGTCGCGGCGTACGTATCCTGCTGCGGCGTCCCGATCACGCTTGCGGTGCCGTTGGGCGGTGTCGTGCCTGTGTCCATCTCCCACACAAAGCTGGAGAGAGCCTGGTTGGGATAGTAAGCATGATCCAGGTAAGAACCGTGAGTCCATACCCAGCTCGCGCGCAGAACCGAGTTCCACTTGAGTGGTTGTTCGAGGGTCGTGTTGACCTCAGTCACCATGTCGGGCTTGAAATCGGGATCGAGGTAGCCCGGAGCGCCGCCGGCGATGCCCGGCACAATCGCTGTGGTGGTGCCGGTGTTCACCATGCCCGTGGCGTTCACACCCATATCAATCGAATTGGGATTGTTCGCCGGGTCGTAGACCTCGCGCAGCGTATAGTTCGGCAACCCATCCGGCGACTGGCTGGCAGAGTTGTCATTCTGTGTGTAGCCATACGCGAAAGGCAAACTGGTGGGGCCGGGATTCGCGTTGCGTGTGGGCACGGGGTAGATGTAGCGGCCGTATCCTCCGCGCAGTACGGTTCCCTCTTTGTTCCCGAACGGCTGCCACGCGAGCCCCACGCGCGGACTCACGGTAAGATCTGCGCCGTAGTACAGATTACTGGGATAGCCGGCCGCGCCAGGTGATTCCAACTTCGCGCCGATGTTCTCCATGTTGGTGATGATCGCCTGGGTCGTCCACCCCTTTGCAATCAGAGTGGAGACGGGAGAGCCGATGACGATGGCGTGGTTCACAAGATCGAAGCCATTCGTTATATCGTTCTTGGTTACCCTCGCCGGATGCGCTTCATAACGAAGGCCAAGATTCAATGTGAGATTCCGGCTTACATGCCAGTCGTCCTGGCCGTAGGCATCAATTTCCATGTCACGGAACCATGTTGGCGGATCCTGTAACTGCACTGAGGCCGAGGCCACATTGCCAAGATACAGGCCGGCATCGGCAATACCGGTATTGGCCCACGAGCCATACGTACCACCACTCGTCGGAGTCGCGCCGGTTGAGGGTTCTTCAAGCCCGGTCGTAAAGGTAGAGAAGACTGTGGTATCCGCGTTACGGCTATTCAGATAATAGAACCGCTCGTGCCGGAAGCGGCCACCGAACTGCAACTGATGCTTTCCAACGATTTTGGTCAGATTTTCGTCGATCTGCGAGACAATCTGGTTTTCCTGGTACTGGTACATCGTGCCGCCGTAGTTCATGGTTGTGAGCCCGTTGATGACGGGGAAGCCCGTTTCGCCAAAGTTGTTGGGCAGCCCGAGCATCTTGTCGTAGTCGAGATTGGGATTGCCGCCGCCGCCAACATACTGATCGAACCATTGCTGGCTGAGGTTCGTTTCAGCAAAGAACGTGGGCGAGAACACGTGCGTGTAGCCAAGCGCACCGCCAAAATTGGAGATCGGAATCACCTGGTAGCCGCTCGCGCCGGCCGGGAAGCCATTGGCTGCGAGCGTGGCAGGCTGGTTGCCGCCATAATTTCTGAGCGCCCGGTTGATCTCTGTGTTCTGCGTATAGCGCAGGAAAGCCTTGTTGTTTTCATTGAAATTGTGATCGAGGCGCCACGTGATTGTAGGAATCAGGACGTAGGATACGTTGGGCGAAACGAGATTCCCCGTTACATAGGGGTCATTTGTGTTTGAGGGGGTTGGCGTGATCGAATACAGCAGCTTGGCCCCCGGAGACTCTCGCGCGGGATCGATCGTATTCGCAACGCCGTTATAGGCGAACGGCGTACGGCACCAGTCGTTGTTTTGAGTTGCCGTGCCCGTCGGATTTGCGCTTGGCGGTAGCTCGCAGGCTGCGTTTGACGTTGTGGTCAACGGGTCGTAGATCGCCTGCAGCACCCCGCCGTTCACCATTCCGCTGAAGTCTCCATTGCGCTCCGCCGTCGTCGGCACGGAATCAGACTGCTCCGTGGTCGAAGCCAGTGAATAGCGCTCGTATGCGAAGAACCAGAAGCTCTTGTCCTTGCCATGATAGAGGTGGGGGAACACGATAGGTCCCCCGGCAGACGCGCCAAATTCGTTACGGACATAGGGGGGCGCTTTGAAAGTGCTCAGGTCGTTCCTGGTCTTCGCCACACCCCAGTAGCTGTTCACAGCCGTCTCAAAAAGGGATCCGTGAACCGAATTCGTCCCGGATTTCGTTGTGAGCACAGCGGTTCCCGGCGTGGCATATTGTGCGGGCGTGTCTACCATTTGAAACTGGACTTCCTGGACCGAATCCGCGTCGGGCAGCACGGCCTGATAGGTGTTGTTCTGGCCGCCAAAGTTGTCGTTGTCCAGGGGCACGCCATCGGCCACGTATTCGGTCGCTTCGGGTATGAGGCCGTTGGCGCGGTCGCCGCCCTCCAGGCCGGGAGTCGTTTCAGAGGCCAAAGTGAGCAGGTTGCGCGTATTCATCGGGAGCTGGTTGATGCGCTGGCTCTCCAGGGTTGAGTTGATGGTGCCATTATCTGTATTGGTGAGCTGAACAAGATTCGCGGTCACGCTGACCTGCTGGGTCACTGCGCCCGGGGTCATTTTTGCATTGATGGTTGCAATCTGCGCCACCAGCAGATCGAGGGTCTGTACATAGGTCTTCATGCCCGGCGCCGATATGCTTACCGAATAGGTCGCGGTGAAAAGATCGGGCACCTGATAAAATCCTGCTTGATTCGAGGTTGCGTCGGCTGCGACACCTGTGGCCTGGTTCACCACGCGGATCGAAGCGCCGGGAATGACGGCGCCCGTGGAGTCGGTGACGGTTCCCTGAATTGAACCGGCGCCGCTCTGTGCATGGAGCCCTGGGCAGCCGAGAACCAGCCCGAGGACGGCCAGTAAAATACAAAGTCGGGCCGCCCGGGTGTTCAGCGTCCGCCGTGGCGTCCGCGCGCATGTTTTTTGCCCTATTTCAGTGTTGTAAACCGGTTCCCCGAGGGAGCGATTCGTTGCTCGAAGGATGTTCATAAATTGCATAGTGCCTCCTGAATCAGAGTTTTCCGCTGCTCTTGCTGAGTGAATCTCCCAGCCTGGCTGGTCCGGCATTTCGGGCAATTTGCGAGACCGGTCTCTCGCCCTGGCCCATTGCTGCATCGGAATTTGACCTCTTCCAGCCTTTAAAACCAAATGGGAAATAAATTCAGAAGCGCGCGCAGCCCAACTTGCCGCGCTCCGTTTGGGCCTGCTTCGACGACGAGCAAGAATCATTCCTGAGAGCGACAACAATCAAGTCAATTCGCGGTGGTGCCCACAGTGGTCGAGTGAGGAAAAGTTCATATTATTCATTCATTTAACAGCGCTTTTCCCTGGCAAAATTGTGCTACAGCCTTGCGGCCGCCGGGTGGAAGACGCGGTGAAGAGGGGCCGCTTCACCGATGTTCGCCACCCCCTGGGTGACATTCGCCGACCCAATTGATTAAAATGAGAGCGCTTCGAAAGACGTTCCTGTTCCGTAAAACATGCGAAATTTTGCCGCGGAATCTCCTATTCTTCCCCCGCGACAACTGGGCCGGAAATTCGCAATCTAAGCAAACCGGGGTGGGAAGTTACTCTGTTCCCGTTTCGGCTGAAGAATCTTGTGACAAGCGGGATCAAGCGGGAAAAAAGAGATGGGGGGCTCGCCTCCACAAGTCGATCAACTGCCTGACCAGCAAATTTGCTGGTCATTGTTGGAGCGTATTGCTGCCAGCCCGCAGTTGAGACGCGCGGCCCGGCTTCAGGAACTTTTGTTCTATATCGGAAAGCAATCTCTTAAAGACGGCTCCGATACGATTCATGAGCAGCGGATCGGCGTCGATGTCTTCCGGCGGCCCAAGGGCTACGACACAAGCGCCGACAACATCGTTCGCACAAATGTGAGCGACCTGCGCAAGCGTCTGGAAGCCTATTTCGAATCGGAAGGTGCGGACGAAACGCTGGTCATGGAGATTCCGCGGGGGAGCTACGTTCCGGTGTTCCGGTATCGCGCTCCGCAACCGGCGGTCGCTCTCGATCCCATCCCTTTCCCGGTCACAGCCAGGGAGCATCTGCCCACCGGAGCAGTGGAAGCTCCCGAAGCCGCCGGTTTGCGGCGCCGGGCGACCGCTCAAAGGATCGCCGTCGGCGCTCTCATCGCGGCGCTGGCCTGCGGATGCCTCTATTTCTGGATTCAGTATCGCAATCTGCGCCGGTCGCTTTACGCATGGCAATACGAACCATCCGTTTCGGCGTTGTGGACCAATTTCCTGAATGCCAGTCCGGATACGGATGTCGTCCTCGCCGACGCGTCCTTCGGATTGCTGCAGGATCTGAACAAGGAATCGTTCTCCTTCGACGATTATCTTGACCGGAGCTACATCAATCACCTTCAGGGGCAGCACCCGAGCCCCGAGCTCGAGGCGATACTGAACCGTGTGGTGCGATGGAATATGGGCAGCCAGGATGAGTTCAAGCTGGCACACCGCATCCTGTCGCTCGACCCGCTCGGGAAGCGGATTCATCTTTACAACGCACGCGACTATATGCCTGACCTTACGAATCGCGATAACGTGATTCTGATCGGCGGCCGGATCTCGAACCCATGGGACGACCTGTTCGACAACCGCATGAATTTCACCGTGAAATTCGACAGCGACGGCTCGATTGCCGTGGTCAACCGCGCGCCTGCGGCGGGCGAACAATCCATCTACTCGCAGGTGAACTCCGCCCAGTATTGTGTCGTTGCGTATCTTCCGAATCCCGATCGCAATGGCAACGTGCTGCTGATCGAAGGCACCGGAGCGGAGGCGACAGAAGCTGCGGGAAACTTTCTTTTGTCGGAAAACCAGTTGTCCAGCTTCAAGAACACTCTGCACGTCGACAGATTTCCCTACTTTGAAGTCCTGCTCAAAGTTTCTTCGGTGCAGGGTACGCCGCTCACATCGACCGTTGAAGCCTATCGGGCCTATCCCAATCTCCGCTGAGGTATTGCGGCAATCTCCCCGTCGCTTCGAATCTCTCGCGGAGTTTGAAATCCGCTGCCCAGTCGCCTGACGCTTCTGTCATTTCGTTTCTGTCTCTGCGCCCAGGGCGACAACTGTCGATCGCATTCCGAGAGGAACGGCAAAGGCGCCGCGTACGCGCGCATACGGTCCAGTTGGTGCGATGGTGCCCACACCCGGGATGCTGGCCGGCTGTTCGATGCGCAGCAGTGCCGTTGAGGTGTACGCGTCAGCGGGTGCGAGCGTGATATTGACGCTACGGGTTGCCTGGTCAAAAGCCACGCGTTCAAACTGTCCGCTATCCAGCGTGAGCCACAACCCGAGCGGCGCGAGATAAACACGCTGTCGAAAGCTGTCGCGCGGCTCAACGATGACGGACTGGCCCGAGAAACCAAGATTGCCGCCGAAAGCCAGCCAGCCAAAACCGGAATCATGGACGAGATAGGTTCCAGTGGTCCAGGCGTGGCCAAAGAAGTTCGGTCCGTAGTCGCCGCTGTACGGGTCGAACTTCATCTTGTCGGGATAGCTGTGGAAGGCCGCTGAGGCAAATCCGTCCTCGTCGATTCCGCTGATTGCGCCCATCGCGCCGCCATAGCCGATGCGCAGCAGATAAAGGTCGGAAGGGTCACTGCGATAGGCATCGAGCACGGGGATGGCATTGATGCCCGAGCCGTAGTGGTGCAACTGCCGCTCAAGCCTGGGATATTTGCCCGCGTAAAGAAAATCCCAGTAGCGGCGCGCGCTGCCGTTGTATCCCCAGCTTGGAATAGTGGGCATGTAGCCCTTGATCGCATCCAGCGTGACCTCTGCTTTGTCGTTCATGCCAAAGTAGCGGCTCCACGCGTACACTTCTTCCTGGCCGGTCGAGTCCCAGGGCATCTCGCTGCCGAACGGGTACTTGAGTTTTTGCCACACATTGGCGCGTGCGCGCATGACTGCTTCAAGCTGCGCGGCCTGATCGGTCATTCCTTCGCGCCGCAGATCGTCGAGCACGGCGACAAAGATGTCACCCTCCATCTGGCCGTACTGGGCAAGGTCGCTCGCGTAGCGAGTCATGGCCATGGAGGTTTCGTAAGCCTGCGTGAGATACCAGCGCCAGTCATGGTGTGTCGCAAGGCCCTGATGATCGCGCGCGAGACGATAGAGCGCCCAATATGCGGCCACCACGTGCGGATAGTTGTAAGAACGCCCTACATCTTCACTGGCCTGCCTGCTCCAGCTCTCCCACGTGGACCAGTCCATATCGCTGCGATAGTACCCCGCGGGCATCTGGTCGGGCTGGTAATAAAACAGGCTCTTGCGCACACCGTACTTGTTGGGACCGTCTTTGAATTGAAGGCCGCCCCACACAACCTTATCGATGAAGTCTTCAAACTGCGCTACCTGCTGCTTGTCGGGCCGTCCGTACTCTTTCATGGCGGCAGCCAGCCACGAACCAGCGCCGGCTTCATCGCTCAATCCAGCGATCCACACCCGGCTGTCCTGGGTGACGATTGCGTTGGCCTCGCGGTCATAGCTCATGACCGAAGGAGCGCGATGAAAAGGATCGCCCTTTGCATCGAACCACTGTTTGGTGAAGAGAAAGTTGCCGAGATCGTCGATTGCTTCAGCTTCAGGCTTGATGACTTTGTACTGCACGGTTTCGACCAGGCCGTCGGCATAGATAACGGTGAGTCGCGCGCGGCCCCATTGTTTGCCATGAAGCGTATAACGCAGCCAGCCGTTCGGAGCGGTCCCGCTGGCCTTGATGTCGATGGCTCCCGCGGGCTCGACGCGGATCGATTTCACAGGCTTCGGATAGTCGAGAAACAGACTGGCGTCGATGTCCTCGGGAAGAATGTAGCCCGGCACGCCCACGGCGACGGGCCGGCGATTCGCCGCAAGAGTTTTCTCAATCGATTCAATAGAGTCTGCGACAAGAAAACGCAGGCCAACGGTTCGCTGCTGGCCGGGCGCGAGCACGATGCTGGTTGCCGGGTTCCACGGCTCTGCATTCTTCCACTCGTTTTGCTGATAGGCTGCGGAGGCGACCATCCACTCGTAGAAGCCTTCAAAGGTCATACTGCGCGGCGTCAGGTCGTGGAATAGCTCAGGCTTGCCGGCACGCCCATGTGGACCGGCAATCGGGTTATAAGCTTCGAAGGGCGTCTTGCCGTCGGGGACGACCAGCAGCGCAGGGCCATGGCCATTCAGCCGCGTCACCTGTACGTAGCCGGCATCGAGTGCGATTGACGGATCAGAGAAGGTGCACACAGTGTGCGCTTCATCCAGATCTTTGCCGCTGAGAATATTGTCGAAGATAAGCGGAATGCCGAGCGCTCCAATCTCGATGGCGTGCGTGCCGGGATTTCTGAGTGTGAATCGCAGTGCAAGTTTGCCATCGACAACGGCCCAGCTTCGCGTAACGTCGAGCGGGAAGTCAGCAGGCAGTGTAGGACGCAGATCGTCACGGCGGAATTCGCCGGGGGTGCGTGGCAACTCGTGGACGGGGTGCCGCTCGAGTGCCGTCGAATAGCCGCGCCACTCGGTCGTTCCCGCCAGACGCAGGCGCAGATCGAGATCGCCGAGATGATAGTAGCCGTTGGTTGAGCGCGCGGCCAGCAGCTCGGCGGGCGTGAAGTCGAATCCGTTGCCGTCATTTGGCGCAAGGCCGGCGACCGTTCCTGATGAACGCACCAGCCGCAGCGCGAGTTCCGGAGTCGTGTAGCTGGCCAGTCCCTGGTCGAGCATGGGGCCGAGCGTGGCCTCGCGGCCGGCGGGGTACTGCCCAGTAGCCGGAATGGCGGCAGAAAACAGCGCTGCCGCAATGATGAGCTGCACGGCTTTTCCTGGAGACTGCACGGGGTTGTCCTTTTTTCAGTGAGTGGATGATTCTCGCGCCGCATTGCCTGCCTCGCGCGTTGACCCTGGTGACCCTCTCGTCCAAAACAGATAGACGGGGACGCCCAGCAGCACAAGAATCAGGCCCGGCCAGGTGTATTGCGGCTTGTATCTGAGCAGCGCGAGAGAGACTCCCGACGCCAGCAGCAGATAGAGCGCGGGCAGAAACGGATAACCAAAAGCCTTATACGGGCGCGGGGTGTCGGGCAGTTTGTGGCGCAGCACAAAAAGGCCGGAGATGGTGAAAATGTAAAAGAGCAGCACCGCAAAGATGATGTAGTCGAGCAACTGGCTGTATGTTCCGGAGATGCAGAGCACAATGGCCCACGCGGCTTGAATAGCGAGCGCCGCAGCGGGCGTGTTGTAGCGCGGATGCAGACGGCCTACGAGGCGGAAGAAAAGGCCGTCGCGGCTCATTGCATAGTAAACGCGCGCCCCGGCGAGGCTTAATCCATTGGCGCAACCGAAGGTAGAGATGAGAATCGCAGCGGCCATCAGGTAACCGCCCACATGCGGAAAAATCTGCGTCAGCGCCGCAGTCCCAATGCGGTCTTCCGTGGCGTACTGGATGCCGCGCGAGAAGATCGTTGTGCCGTGCGGATCACCGTGCAGCGGAAGAATCATGAGGTATGCCGCGCTGGCGAAGAAGTATGCCGTGAGCACGAAGGCTGTGCCCATGGCCAGCGAGAGCGGCACATTGCGCCGCGGATTCTTGATTTCGCCAGCGGTGAAGGTGACATTGTTCCACGAGTCCGAAGAGAACAGCGAGCCGACCTGCACGACCGCCAGAATCACGAGAAGGTTGACCATGACGGTTGGCCCACCCATGCCAAGCTCAAGAGGATGCAGCGTAGACCAGCCCGCGTTCTGCCAGAATGCAGACCAGCGAGGACCGAAGTTGGCGGCGATGGCCTGCGCATTGCGGCCTATGGAAAAGCCAAGCACGATGAGGCCGGCAAGCGATAGCGCCTTGGCAACGGTAAAGATGTTCTGCACCAGCGCGCCGAGCCTGACGCCGAGCATGTTGAGGCCCGCGAGCACCGCGACCACAACTATGCCCACGAGATTGGCCGTATTGACGCCGATCTCCATGTTGCCCAGAATCATGGGGCCTACGCGGATGGCAGGCACATGAGCAATGTGCCAGAGCCAGTGCGTGCTGGATATGGCAGGAAAGAAGACGCCGGCGAACTTGCCGAAGGCTACGCAGACAGCAGCGATGGAACCCGTTTGGATGACCGTGAAAAAGGTCCAGCCGTAGAGAAAGCCCCACAATGGGCCGAGCGATTCGCGCAGGTAAACATACTGGCCGCCGGCCCTGGGCATCATGGCGGCTAGCTCGCCGTAACTGAGCGCGCCAATCAACGTCATAACAGCGGTAATGACCCACGCAGCCAGAAAGAGCGCAGGCGAATTGGCGCCGCGCGCAATGTCGCTGTCCACGATGTAAATGCCGCTGCCGACCATGGAGCCGACGACGAGAGCCGTGGCGCTGAACAGGCCAAGGCTCTGCGACATCTGCGCAGGGTTTGGCTCAGGCTGCTCGCTGGTTCGAACTGCCGGCGCTTGTGCTGCCATGCGAGAGTGACCCTCTGCTTACGTCAAAAAGCGAATGTACACGTTCAGGCGATTGCCGGCCAGCAAGTTGGGGAAGAGCTACTGCGCACCATGCGGCTGAAGTTCAGAACAGGCAGCGTGTAACTTATTGTATCCAAATTCGTATTTATTGCAATATAATTGAAATGAACCGAGATAAGATTCCGAAGCGTCAGGTAAATGACGGATAATTCTCACAGTTTTTCACGCTGTATAGCTGGTGAGTGGCTGCGGTTTCGGAGTAGAATTTTTTCGACGTATGCAATTTTGTAGACAATTTTATGGTTAACACAGCCCTGCCGCTCCGCATTGAGGTTATCGATTCGCACACCGCTGGCGAGCCCACGCGCTGCGTGCTGTCCGGAGGGCCACATCTGGGCAGCGGTCCGCTGGCCGAGCGGCTGGAGAAGCTGCGCGCTGAGCACGACGTCTACCGCCGTGCAATTCTCTGCGAACCGCGCGGCTCTGAGGTTCTGGTGGGGGCCCTACTGGTTGAGCCGGTCGATCCGGCAGCGGCAGCGGGCGTAATCTTCTTCAATAACGCCGGCTACCTGGGCATGTGCGGACACGGCATGATCGGCGTCGCTGCAACTCTTTCCTATCTGGGCAGAATCGGGCCGGGCGAGCACCGCATCGAGACGCCGGTGGGCGACGTGACCATGACGATGGGAGACAGGGATGAGGTCACCATCTCCAACGTGGAAGCGTATCGCTATCGGGCACGGGTTCCGGTAGATTTGCCCGGGTACGGAACGATTTATGGCGATGTGGCGTGGGGCGGCAACTGGTTTTTCCTGGTCGAGCAGCATCCGTTTACGTTGAGCCTCAAGTTCGAAGAGCAGTTGACGGCCTTCACCTGGCAGGTGCGGCAGGCGCTCGCAGCCAACGGCATCACCGGAGCAAACGAGGCCGAGATCGATCACATTGAGCTGTTCACAGCGGCGCACAACCCGACGAACCAGAGCCGCAACTTTGTGCTGTGCCCCGGCAAGGCCTATGACCGCTCACCGTGCGGTACGGGCACCAGCGCAAAGATGGCCTGCCTGGTGGCCGACGGCAAACTGACGCCGGGCCACCTGTGGCGCCAGGAAGGCATTCTCGACAGCGTGTTCACCGGCCGCGTGGAGCTGGATGGAGACAGGATTCTGCCGTATATCACGGGTTCGGCGTATGTGACCTCTGAAGCGTCTCTGATCTTTCAATCCGCCGATCCATTCCGCGACGGCGTGCCGAATCACAACGGAAAGATGCGATGAGTCCAGCGGCCGGCTTCGACGTGGCCATTGCCGGCGGCGGCATTGTGGGCTGCGCGTGCGCGCTGGCCTGCGCGCGGCGGGGCTTGCGCGTTGTGCTCGTGGAGCGCGATGTGCTGGGCGGCGGCGCGACCGCCGCGGGCATGGGCCACATTGTGGTCATGGACGACTCGGAGGCGCAGTTCGCGCTCACGCGCTATTCGCAGCAGTTGTGGCAGGGATTGAATCTCTCACCGCAAGCCGAATATGTGCAGACCGGGACACTGTGGATTGCCGCCGACCGCGAAGAGATGGAAGCAGCGGAGCGCAAGCAGGCCTGGTACGCGGAGCGCGATGTGCCTTGCCGGATGCTCACGGCGAGCCAGTTGGCCGCAGCCGAGCCGAATCTTGCCCGCGGGCTGGCGGGAGGGTTGCTGGTCTTTGAAGATGCGGTCGTGTATTCGCCGATTGCGGCTTTGGAGATGGCGCGCCGCGCCCAGGAGCTTGGCGCGCGGCTGATCATGGGCCGGGCCGCGCGTGCAATCGGAAATGGGCGTATCGCGCTCGACGACGGCACCGAGCTGCGCGCAGAGCGGCTGATCCATGCGCTCGGTGCGGACGCCACCACATTGCTGCCCGATCTGCCCGTCCGCAAGCGCAAGGGGCACCTGGTCATCACCGACCGTTATCCCGGTTTTGTAAAGCATCAACTGGTCGAGCTCGGTTATCTGAAAAGCGCGCATAGCTCCACAACAGAGTCGGTAGCATTCAACGTGCAGCCGCGGCCCACCGGCCAGTTGCTGATTGGTTCTTCGCGACAGTATGGCGCGGAAGACGGCGGCGTGGACCGGGAAATTTTGAGTGCGATGCTGGCGCGCGCTGCGCTCTACATGCCCCGCGTGCAGGCGCTCCATACGATTCGTGTGTGGACAGGATTTCGCGCGGCCACGCCGGACAAGCTGCCGCTGATTGGGCCCGCGCAGGACGATGCGACATTGTGGATAGCGACCGGCCACGAGGGATTGGGGATTACCACTTCGCTTGCGACTGCTGAACTGTTGGCGTGCGCGTTCGCCGGCAGCAAGCCGGCCATTGCATCGGAGCCCTATCTGCCTGCGCGATTTCGCGCCGCGGCGGCACGAGAATCTACACCTATATCTGTAATTCGGGAGGAAGCATGAACTGGACCGGCGTTTTGCCCGCCATGACAACCGCATTCAAGACAGACTTGACCGTGGATCACGCGACGGTGGCGCGGCACGCGCAATGGATGATCGAGAACGGCTGCAGCGGCATTATCTGCCTGGGCTCATTGAGCGAGGCCGCGGCGCTGAGCATGGAGGAAAAGAAAGAGATTCTCAAGACCGTCATCAAGGCGCTGGATGGCAAGGCTCCGGTTGTCGGCACCGTCTCCGCGCTTTCTACTGCCGAGGCGGTGGAGCTGGCGCGAGCGGCGCACGCAGCGGGCTGCGCCGGATTGATGATTCTGCCTCCTTACGTGTACAAGGGCGACTGGCGCGAGAGCAAAGCCCATATTGCCGCTGTGCTCGAAGCGACGCCTCTGCCGGGAATGCTGTATAACAACCCCGTCGCCTACGGCACGGATTTTCTGCCCGAGCAGATTGCGGAGCTGGCGCACGATTACCCCAATCTGACCGCGGTGAAAGAGTCTTCGACCGACGTGCGCCGGGTCACGGCCATTCGTGCGCTGGCAGCAGACCGACTGTCGATTCTGGTCGGCGTGGACGATGCGATTGTCGAGGGCATTGCCGCAGGTGCGGTGGGATGGGTTGCGGGACTGGTGAATGCATTCCCGCGTGAGTCGGTCGATCTGTTCCGCCTGGCCAGCGCCGGCAGGACACAAGAGGCGTTTGAACTGTACCGCTGGTTTTTGCCGCTGCTGCGCATGGATACGGTGCCTAAATTCGTCCAGCTTATCAAGCAGGTGCAGCAGGAGGCCGGTGCGGGATTTGCGCGAGTGCGCGCACCGCGGCTTGAAGTGATTGGCGAAGAGCTGGAGGCTACGCGCGCAGCCTACAGATTCGCGCAGGAAAACCGGCCGGCGTGCGCGATTGCAAGCACTCGGTTTACCGCGTGATGTTTACCAGCTTCCGCGCTCGCCGAAGATCTCAATGACGTGAGCCAGGCGGGCGCAGCCGTTTTCCCAGTTGGTATAGAGAGCGCGTTCGAGCCGATCGGCGTCGCCCTCGATTACGGCGGCGATGATCTCTTCATGCTCTTTCACCGAGACATGAAGCTCATTGATGATGGAGCTTGCGTAAAGACGCCAGTAGCGCTCGGTCTGCGGCTCAATGGCCCGGTGCAGCGCGGTAAGGCGCGGACCTGAGCCGGCCGTCACCACCAGCCGATGGAACTCGTGGTCGAGATCGAAGATATTGGGTCCTCCCAGGCTGCGATCCCGCGCGATCTTGTCGAGCTTTTCGTTGATGTCTTTGAGTCGGGCGGCCAGCGCTTTGCGCTCGTCCTGCGCGAGCGCGGCGGCGCGGCGGCCCGCCAGGCCTTCGATGCGGCCAATGATGGGATAGAGCTCGCTGGCATCCTCTTTGGTAAGCGGCGCGACCACCATCCGCGACTTGCTGCCGTTTTTGTATTCGAGAACGTAGCCTTCGCGCTGCAACAGGTAGAGCGCGCCGCGCACCGGCGTGCGGCTCATGTTCAGGTGGTCGCACAGGTCGCCTTCCACGATCCAGGTTCCCGGCGCCATGCGTCCATGGACGATGAGGTCGCGTATCTGCTGAAATGCGGTGTCGACGCTCGTCCCGTGTTCGGCCTTCGCGGATCGCTTACCCAGTCCCCTGGTGCCTTTTGCCGTAGAAGCGGCCATACTCCATCACTTTCCGGCCACGAGCCGCGCAGCAATTCAAACTGGCCTCGTGCATGAAGCTTTGAGGCCGCGCTCTTCTGCAATTCGCGCAATGCACACAGGATACATGGTTGCATTCGGGATTGCATCTGCGGGCGAGCCGGTTTGCCCCTTTTACTTAGCGCGCGGCACATGGACGGCTGAGCTGCCCATCTGCCGCGCGAGAGAGTGGAAATCCGGCTCGCGTTTAGAAATCGATGTTGGCTCGGAACTCGATCACACGCGGATCGTTGGTGACGCCGCTGGTGGCGAAGCCGTAGTTCTGGATATTGCCCTGGTTATAGGTGGGCGCGCCGCCAAACGAGCCGGACGTGCTGCCGAACACAGGGTGGTTCCAGGCGTTGGTGGCCTCGG
>Ga0335075_10003669_pt1 | contig 24266 bp, 29 predicted proteins | sample Lox_Sample_24_FD_206723 | JGI IMG/M metagenome (GOLD analysis project Ga0335075, IMG submission 206723) | Soil microbial communities from Loxahatchee National Wildlife Refuge, Florida, United States - Lox_Sample_2.4 | ecosystem: Environmental > Terrestrial > Soil > Wetlands | place: USA...
TCGACGATCCCGCCTTCCGCGAGGAATTCCGCGCGGCCAAGCGTACAGCAAAGCTGGCGTTCGCCAGCTGGCTCAAGGCGAGCTCCGGGCACGTCGTCAACCCCGATGCGATTTTCGACGGTCACGTCAAACGCATCCACGAATACAAGCGCCAGCTCCTCAATGCGCTGCATATCGTCGTTCTCTACAATAGGCTCCGACTGAATCCGGACCAGCAGTTCACCCCACGAGTGTTTCTTTTCGCCGGCAAGGCGGCGCCCGCCTATCGCCTCGCAAAGCTGATCATCAAGCTCATCAACAGCGTGGCCGAGACCATCACCGCGGATCCGCTCGTGCGGGGTCGGCTGCAGGTGCTGTTTCTTCCGGAATACAACGTCAGCATGGCCGAGCGGCTCATTCCCGCGTGCGACGTCTCCGAGCAGATCTCCACGGCAGGCTTCGAAGCCAGCGGTACCGGCAACATGAAGTTCATGATGAACGGCGCCCTGACGATCGGTACGCGTGACGGCGCCACCATCGAAATGGCGGAGGAGGCTGGCGGGGAGAACCTGTTCCTGTTCGGACTCACCGCACAGCAGGTCGCGGACAGTGCCGGCTGGTACGACCCGAACTGGCATTATGCGAATGAGCCGGAGACCCGAGCGGCACTCGATCTGATCTTCTCGGATTACTTCAGTCGCAACGAGCCGGGTGTATTCGGTCCCATCCGCGACGCGTTGCTCCTGCACGGCGATCCGTACCGCCATCTGGCCGATCTGGCCGACTACGCGCGTGCGCACCGGGAGCTGTCGGCTCTATACGAGGATCGCGAGGCCTGGACGCGCAAGGCGATCATCAACGTCGCCCGCAGCGGTAAGTTCTCGAGCGATCGCACCATTGTGGAATACGCCGACGAGATCTGGGGGCTGAAAACCTCGCCCGTTCGCTGAAACGCCGGCCGGCTATCTACCGTCTCGCAACGAATCGCTCGATCGCCTGCGCGACTGCCTTAGAACCTTCGCGGCTCATCAATGTGAATGGATTTCGAACACCGTACCGTAGCCATACCGCCGTCCCCGCTGCAACCCGCCACTCCGTAAAGAGCATCCGTGCTGTCAGGTTCGATCAGCAGCCGACGGGACTGACCAGAGGGAATATAGGCGAATCACTGCGAAGAACACGCTAGCCGCCATGCTCGCGTGGTCGCTGGCGCTCGCGCTACCCCTTCTCGTCACTGGAGGGCTGTGCGCCCATCTCTAGAGCCCGCGCGTAAGCGCGATGCGCGTCAGCAACGCGGAACGCGAGTCCGCAGGCGAAGGGTCCGTGCTCTGCAGCGAAGTAAGCAGCGAGACTCCGCGGCTCTCGATTGAGGATGAAGTTGATATTGCCCTGTCGGTACAGATCCACTGCCTTCGGACGATGGTGCGCTACTAGCGTGAATCCCATTTTCTGAAATATCGGCTCGAGTACGTTCGACTTTGGCGATGCGAATTCTACGGACTCGAACCCGCGCAGCCCCATCGGATTGTCCCAAATATCGATCACGATTCACTTACCTCGGCGAATAGGTGCGGGCTGAGCCGAGTGGACTCCATCATTTCGACTCTGCAGCTCTTGCCTTCCAATACATTTCTGACACGAACTTGAGATGGTCGGCCATTGCGCGATCCGCTCGTTCCGGGTCGTGAGAGGCTATCGCCTCAAAGACCGCCTCGTGACCCAGATAGGCGCGCTTGATCCCCTCGCGCATTGGCACGCGGATCCCCACGGTCCGCTGGTCCATCAACCAGGAAGAGAGGCTCGAGTTGAGTGCCGTGAAAATAGGGTTGCCCGGTATCTCGGCAAGCACGTCATGGAAGGCCAGGTCGGTTTTGGCGAACAGGGACGGATCGGGAATTGACTTCTTGTTTCGCGAAAGGCAAAGAGCAAGACGATCAATCTCCTTCGGCGAAGCATGACGGGCCGCATGCCTCGCGAGCCCGCACTCGAATAGCGCTCTCACTTCCTGAAAGTCGGCGACGCCGTTCGGCCTTGAAAGAAGCGTCTTCGCGACGCCCGAGAGCTGCTGGAAGAACGCCGGATTATCGAGTGCCGTCACCCGCGCACGGGCCTTCTCCTGGATCGTAATCAGTCCAAGGGATTGAAGCGACAGCAGGGCTTCTCGGACGGCCGTGCGGCTGACGGCGAATGATTCGGCAAGCTCCCGCTCAGAGGGTAACCGGCTCCCGTTGACAAACTCGCCAGCCTCGATACGAGCCGCGAGGTTTCGTGCCACGTGTTGGTAAACGCGCTTGGAAGCGTCGGATTCGAAACCCATAGGTGCCGCCTTTGATTCTTAGACTAGCATACATGAGATCGTTGGTCCAACCAGATTTATCATCTGATCGTATTAGCTATTGCAGCTTGACTGACCTGCCGGTATAGTTTCCCGGCGACTTGATAGAACCGTCCGGACCCACTGCCGCCATTGCCGCAACGGCACCGGTGAAGCTCGCGGGGACGACGCCCGATGCGAGAAACATAGTGACGAGCCTCGATACGCATGCCGCGGATATGGGGGACGTAATCGACCAATCCCCCCTCAGCGCTTTGCAAGTACGAGTCCTTGCTGTCTGCATGCTGGTTGCGATGTTGGATGGATTCGATACTCAGGCGGTCGCTTTCGTCGGCCCATCGCTTCTCGGGCACTGGAAGCTATCGATGGCCACGCTCGGCAGCCTGTTCAGCGCGACCCTATTAGGGACAGCACTGGGAGCCATCTTGTTCGGGCGCCTCTCGGACCGGTTTGGCCGTCGGCTTCTCATGGCTGCCGGACTGGCACTGTTCGGAGCCATGACGCTCGGCTCGGCGATGAGCGGCGGCCCCGAGAGTCTTCTGATATTGCGCGTGCTCGCAGGATTGGGCCTGGGAGGCGCAATCCCGAGCCTTCTCGCGTTCGTCGCCGAATACTCTCCTTCCCGATCCCGCTCCACCTTGATCGTTGTTTGCATGTGGGGATATCCAGCGGGCGGCGCCCTGGGCGGCCTGCTGAGCATCCACCTCATTCAAGCCTACGGTTGGCAGTCCGTGTTCTGGGTCGGCGGCTTGATGCCGACGATACTCGCGCCGCTCATTCTCGCATTCATGCCGGAATCAGTCCGCTATTTGGCTTCCAGGAAGCGTCTCGACGAAGTCAGACGAATCATCAAGCAGATCAATCCCGCCTACGTGGCTTCCGGGAACATCGAGCGCCCCGTTGATCCCGCCGAGACTTCGCACGCACCATTGCGAGCCGTTCTATTCGGCAACTTCGCATCAAGCACGTACCTATTGGGCGGCTCCCTGTTCCTGAGCCTCTTGCTCTCCTACTTCCTGGTCAACTGGGCACCTACCCTTCTCCATGAAATCGGGCTGCCTCTGGCGGCGGCAATCTCGGCAACCGTGACACTCAATCTAGCCGGCATCCTGGGAAGCTTCGTTCTATGCCGCGCAATAGATCATCAGAGAAGAGACCCGAGAATCATGGGCGGAGGCTTTTTGGTCGCGGCCATCGCGTCGGCCTCGATCGGGCGGTTCGGCACCTCGCCCTATGAGGCTCTGCTCACAATTGCCGTGGTCGGCTTCTTTCTCGTGGGCTCGCAGATGGCCCTGACGGCCTATACGGCGACGCATTATCCTCTGCCGGTTCGGGCCACGGCGATCGGAGTGACCCAGGCAATGGGGCGAACAGGCTCAGTGGTGGGTCCCTTGCTCGCCGGACTACTCCTGCGCACCCGGCTATCTCCGCAACAGGTACTGCATCTCGGCGCTATTCCGGCGACATTGGCTGCTTTCCTGCTCATCGCCATGCGACCTCAGCGGGCCACAGCTAACCCGGCCTGATGTGCGGCCTATTCCGATGACCAGCACCATCCACGCAGCGACGATCGAAGACCTGAGACGCCTAGCGCGTCGAAGAACGCCGGCATTCCTGTTTGCGCCGATGGATGAGGGCTCGGGTCTTGGCGCCTGTTGCGCGCGCAATATCGGCCATCTCGAGTCGTTTCAACTTGTACCGCGTGCCTTGGTGGATCTCTCTCGCGCCTCTCAAAAGACGGTCGTCTTTGGACGCGAGTATTGCCATCCATTCGGCATATCAGCCATCGGATACGCCGCGAATTTTCGGCGCGATGCCGACGTGCTGCTCGCCGGGGCGGCCCAAGCCGCCAATATCCCATTCATCCTATCGGGCGCATCGAACGCGACCCTCGAATCGGTCCTCGCGAAGACGCGGGCTCCTCTGTGGTTCCAACTCTACGGAGCCCGGGATCCGGCCGTAACAGACGCTACCGTGCGTCGCGTGCACGACCAGGGTGTCGACGTCTTGGTATTCACTATCGATCTTCCGGTTGCGCCGCGAATCGAGAAATTCCTCCGATCCGGAGTGCGTTGGCCGGCAAGGATCGAACCGAGAGCCATTCCATACATAGCCTGCGAGATACTGGCGCATCCCCGCTGGACCATCGACATGATCCTTTCGGGCGGTCCCGCCAGACTGGAAAGCTGGGCTCACCGCGCACCCGCGAACGCCACCTCACTGCAGCTCGCGCAGGCCTTCGCCTCCCAGGTGCCGAGTAACCAAACCTGGCGCGACGTGGAACGCGTACGGAGGCTGTGGCCCGGAAGGCTCGTGATCAAGGGCATCATGCACCCGGACGATGCGGTGCGCGCCGCGGAGGCAGGCGCTGATGCGGTCACAGTATCGAATCACGGCGCCGTGAAGCTCGACTGCCTGCCGGCCACAGTCGACGTTCTGCCATCGATAAGCGCGGCGCTGCGGGGGCGTATCCCGATTTTCTTCGACGGCGGCATCAGGTCAGGCGCCGGAATCGTCATCGCCCTCTGCCTGGGAGCGGATTTTTGCTTTGCGGGCAGAGCGATACTCTACGGGCTGATCGCCGGTGGGCTGCGCGGCGCCGGGAAAGCCATCGAGATTCTCGGCGAAGAGATACGGCAAACTCTGCTGATGATCGGTTGCCCGTCAGCAACGGATTTGGGCAAGGAATTCCTTTTCGATCCCATGCGCGTGCCGCAAGCAGCCCACGAATGAGACTCGCCAGTTTCAGCTGCCGCGATCGCGTGCGACTCGGTGTGGTCCAGGACCACGAGATCGTGGACCTCACCGTGGCTGCTGCCTGGTTGCCTACCACTTTGCGCCGGCTGCTCGAAGGCGGAAAGGACGCCCTGGCCGCCGCGAGTCGTGCGGCAAAACGCTGTCACCAACGCATTCCGCTCACGGACGTGCGCCTGGAGGCACCCATTCCGGACCCGCAGAAATTCCTGGGTCTCGGCTTCAATTATCGCTCCCACGTCGAGGAAATCCGGCGCCGCTTTCCCGAAATGCCCCTTCCAAAGCACCAGGTCTGGTTCAACAAGCAGGTTTCGTGCATTACCGGTCCCTATGATTCCATCCGATGTCCGCGCGTATCGGACTCCCTCGATTACGAGGGCGAGCTCGCGGTCGTCATCGGCCGACGATGCCGGTTTGTGAAGGCATCTGATGCCAGAACCGTCATAGCGGGACTGCTGATAACCAATGATCTGACAGTCCGCGAATGGCAGTTGCGGTCGCCGACCGCGACCCTTGGCAAGAGCTTCGATACTCATGGACCCATCGGTCCCTGGCTCACGCTCACTAGTGAGCTCGATACGGGGTTGCGACTGCGTACGTCGATCAACGGGTCGACGGTCCAGGACGGCAACACCACCGATTTTGTCTACAGCATTGGCGAGATGATTGCGGAGCTCAGCACGGTAATGACCCTGATGCCGGGTGACATTCTCTGCACAGGTACGCCCTGCGGAGTCGGCGCCGCGGCAATCCCGCCACGCTATCTCAAGGCAGGAGATATGGTCCGCGTGGAGATCGAATCACTCGGACACATCGAGAATACAGTGGTCGACGACAGTCCATCGGAGGTTACATGAAGATAGTCAGCTACGGCCCCGAAGGCGCCGAGCAGCCAGGCGTCCTGGTTGACGAAAAATACGTCGTGCCGCTTGCGCGGCTTCTCAAGAGATCCGGCTATCCCGCATTTGACACGAACCCCATTCTGTCCTTGCTTCCGTGGCTGCAGCCGGTAATCGAGCGCGCCTTGGGAAGCAATGCGGAAAGGATCGACATGAAGAGCGTGCGCCTCGGGCCGCCCGTACCGAGGCCTGAGAAGATTATCGTAGCCGGAGGCAACTATCGATCGCACGTCGATGAGGCCTCGGGCATGAAGAATGCCCCGTGTCCGTCTGAGCCGCTTTTGATATTCAAGCCCTCAAACACCGTCATCGGCCCATACGACCGCCTGATCCGTCCGAGATCCAGCGAGCAGCTCGACTACGAGACCGAGATCGTGGTTGCCATTGGCCGCGGCGGACGCAACATCCCTCGAGAGCGCGCTTATGACCACATAGCCGGGTACATGATCGGAAACGACGTCACGGCACGCGACATGGCATTCAAAGACATCCACTTGAGTCCTTTGTTCTCTCAGATCACCAAGGCCAAGGGCATTCCCACAGGTGCGCCAACCGGTCCCTGGCTCGCAACGAAGGACGAGATTCCAGATCCCCACAAGCTGCGCTTGCAAGGGTGGGTCAATGGCGAGCTGCGCCAGGATGGCGAAAGCTCCGAAATGATCGTCGACATTCCGGGACTGATCGAGAACTTCAGTCGTGTCCTCGAGTTCTCACCGGGCGATCTAATCTATACGGGCACGACGACCGGATGCGGCGCGTTTCAAAAGCCGACCCCGAAGTACCTGTTTGCCGGCGACATGGTGCGCATGGCTATAACAGGACTCGGTGTCATGGAGACGCCAATCGCGGACGAGACCTAGAACCCCATGGCCGATGCTCCATCCGAATACGATTACATAGTCGTAGGGGCAGGTGCCGCAGGATGCGTCATCGCCAGCCGGCTTTCGGCCGTCAGCTCTCGTCGCATACTGCTGCTTGAAGCGGGGTCGGATGTGCCGCCCGGCAAAGAACCCGCTGACATTCGGAGCGTTTTCCCAAAGGCGGCTTTCAATGACGAATACATGTGGCCGGATACGTTCGTGCATTGGACTACCCGGGAGAAGTCTCCCCGCCTGCCTCTTCCACAAGGTCGAATTGTTGGCGGCAGCTCCACGGTAATGGGCATGTGGGCCATGCGAGGCCGGCCGGAGGATTACGACGCCTGGGCGGCGCAAGGCGCTCGCGGTTGGAGCTGGATCGATGTACTACCGTATTTTCGCAGGCTCGAGACCGACATCGACTTCCATGATGCGGCCCACGGCCAGGACGGGCCCCTGCCTATCAGGCGGCAAGCAACCAATGAGTGGTCGCCGTTTGCGCAGGCGGTCCGCTCCGCCGCGACACGGCGCGGGTTCGTAGAGATATCGGACATGAACCGGGACTTCGGCGATGGGCATTGCGTGTTGCCGGTCAGCCGATACGAGCACAGCCGGGCATCGAGTGGCATCTGCTATCTCACTGCAGAGGTCCGGCGCCGCAGGAATCTTACGCTGATTACGCGAATCAATGCCACTCGCTTGCTCTGGGAGAATGGACGCGTGCTTGGAGTTGAGGCTACGCGCGAGGACCGATCAATCGTTCGGTTCAAGGCCCGGGAGACCATTGTGGCAGCGGGCGCGCTGCGCTCGCCTGCACTCTTGATGCGCTCGGGAGTCGGGCCCGGGCGGCAGCTCAAAGATGCGGGTGTAGCCGTTCGCCTGGATCGGCCGGGCGTTGGTCAAAATCTACAGAATCATGCCGTACTCTACGCCTTCGTCTGGCTACATCCGCGATATCTGGAGGCCCGAGGGGACCGCCCAGCAGGGAGCACCTATCTGAGATGGTCGTCTGAAATCGATGGGTGCCCGCGCGGCGACTTGGGAATGTACATTCGAAGTTACCTGGTGTGGCACGAGCTTGGGCGACGCCTCGCATCGCTGGCACCTGCCCTCGCGACCCCGGCATCGCGCGGGAGCGTGTCCTTACAGGGACCCGACCCTGATCTCCCGCCGGTCATCGAGTTCAACTTCCTGTCGGATCCTCGCGATCTGCAGCGCCTGATGATAGGGCTTCGGCTCGCGCACGCCCTGCTTTCTGACCCGCATGTGGCTACAACCTCCGGGCCAAGGTCATTCATACTGCGAAACCCTGCCGCGGTCAGCCGCTACAACCGGCCCTCGCGCTGGAACGCCATACGGTCGGCCGCGATCGCCAAGGCACTGGATCTGTATCCGGGCGCGGCCCAACGCGCGCTCGCGCGAGTTGCGAAAATGACCCCTATAGCGTCATTCATAGACGACGACGAGCGACTTGCCGACTTTGCACGAGCAAGCGTCAGCGGCACGGGTCATGTATGCGGTACGTGTCGAATGGGCCTCTCATCGGATCCCGAAGCCGTGGTCGACCCCACCGGACTCGTGCTTGGCGCCGACGGGCTCCGCATAGCGGATGCTTCGATCATGCCAACGGTCCCAAGCGGCAACACCCACGTTCCAACGGTAATGGTCGCTGAAAAGATCGCCGACTGTGCGGCGCGAAGGCGCGACTGATGAGCAGTTCTGAGCAGGACCGAAAAATTGCGGTGGTAACTGGAGCAGGCAGCGGCGTGGGAGCCGCATGCGCCCGGGCACTTCTGCAGTCGGATTGGACTGTAGTGCTTACCGGTCGCGATCTCAGCAAGCTCGAGAGCACGATTCGAACCTCCAGCGCGAATCGCGATCGTGCCCTGGCTCTGGCGTGCGATGTAAGCGTCGAACAGGACGTCGACCGTCTCTTTACCGAGATCACAGGCCGATTCGGCCGACTCGATCTCCTGTTCAACAATGCCGGCAGTTTCGGCACCCCGGCCCTCCCCGACGAGCTGTCCAGCCAGGTCTGGCGCCAAGTCGTCGATACGAATCTCACCGGGGCATTCTATTGCCTGGCCAGGGCCTTCGCCCTGATGCGCACGCAATCTCCACGCGGAGGCCGAATCGTAAATAACGGCTCTATTTCAGCACACACGCCGCGGCCAAGGTCGATCGCGTACAGCGCCACAAAGCACGCGATCACCGGGCTCACACGGGCAGCCGCACTTGATGGCCGCGCATTCGACATCGCGGTAGGACAGATTGATATCGGAAATGCGGCGACCGAAGGCACCCGGCCGCTGGAAGCCGGAGCGCTTCAGGCCGGCGGCAGGACGGAGCCGGAGCCGCGAATGGACATGACCGCTGTGGTTCGGGCCTTCAGAAGCATGATCGAGATGCCGCTTTCCGCCAACGTTCTCTTCATGACGGTGATGGCGACCGGAATGCCGTATGTCGGTCGGGGATAGGAGATGACTTCAATCTTCATCAAGAATGCATGGTACGCCGCGGCGTGGGATTTCGAGCTGCTCGGAGACACGGTGCTCGAGCGCACGTTGCTCGGACAATCGGTGATCCTCTTTCGTCAGTCGGGCTCGTCGCCGAGCGCCGACGCAGCGCAAAGCTGATAAAGGTCAGCCCGCCGCCAACACCTTGCGCCACGCGCGAAGCCAGCTCAATTCCGACCCATCCATCGGCTCAGCGAGCGGAACGTACTCAGCCCCCAGCCATCCCTCGTAGCCGACCTCCAGCAGCTCCGACACAAACGCATCGAACGGCACCTTCCCGGTTCCCGGCTCGTGCCGCCCGGGAAAGTCAGCGAACTGGACATGCCTGATGACCGCCAATCTGCCGCGGAACTCGGACAACGGGTCCAGACCCATCCGGCTCACATGGTATACATCGAACAGCAGCTTGATCCCAGAGCCGCACCGCTCGATGACGTCAACGGCGAGATCCAATGAGTCCAGGAGGTAACCCGGGGCGTCAAACGAGTTGAGCGGCTCGATCAGGATCTCCACCCCATGCGGGCTGAGTCGCGCAACTGCTTTTGACAGGTTCTCCACGTACGTCTCCATCGCGTACGTCCGTGAATAATCGGGTTCGATACGCCCCGCGAGAATGTGCACATAGCGCACTCCCAATGCCAGGGCATACTCTTCTATGAGCGCGAGCTGGCCCAGGAATTCCGACCGCAACTCGGCACGGCTTGCGATGCCGTAAGGATGAGCGGGATGAGATAGGGGGCCATTGATCAGGACCACCGGGCAATCTGCTGCGGTCGCCGCACGTGCCAGAGCGACAGCGGGCTCGTTGTACGGAAACTGGATCTCTGCGCCGTCGAAGCCGGCATTTCGGGCGGCGGCGAACCGCTGCACCCAAGGCACATGTTGAAAGAGCGTACTCAGATTGGCAGACATCTTGATCATTGCCCGCCCGTCACTCAAAAGTGATAGCTGGCCTGGATGGCCACGTTTGCTCCTGCGTCCTTCGCGAGGTAATAGCTGCCAGTCGCCGTCGGTGCAATGGTGGCGAAATCCAGGACCTGCCGGTTGGTCAGATTCTTGCCAATCAAATCGATCGCCCAATGCCCGTCCGGACTCTCCAGCGAGAGCCGCGCATCCAGTCGCAGATACCCCGCCTGCTCGCCCGCGGCGTCCTCGCTCGCCAGCAGGTAGTAGGACGATGTAAAGAAGGGACTCAGCTCAGCTGTGAACTGGTAATCACGAGGCAACGCAAAAGTGAGGCGACCCGTGACACTACCACTGACTTTGGGCGCGTACTCCGTGGGTTTTCCCGACAGATCCTGCGCCGCGAGGCCCTGTTCCAGCTCCGCGGCGGAAGGCGCGGCATTCGCATAGCTGATGTAGTGGGAATCCAGGTATGTCACATCGGTAAGGAGGCGGAAGTGAGCATTCGCCAACCACTCGCCTTCAAACTCGACGCCCTGCGAGCGTGACTGGGCGGCATTGCGTACCACCGCGACGCCGTTACCCGTGTTGTAGCCCTCCTCCACCACCACCTGCAGATCGGAGTAGTCGCTTCGAAATACGTCGACATCGGCCAACAGCGTGTCATCGAGCCACTTGGTCTTCAGGCCGAGCTCATAGGCGTTTACGTACTCCGGGGCAAACGGAATATTGGAGGCTTTACCGGTCGTATCGCTCCCGTTGAAGCCGCCCGCTTTGAAGCCGCGCGTATAAGAGAGGTAGACCATCGCGTCCTGGCTCGCTTGATATCGAAGGTTGGCGGAAGGCATCCACGCATGATCCGACGCCGAGCCGGCTTGGGTACCGGGTAGCGTGCCCAGGATGAGCGCCGGCAGGCTCTCGACCGCCGCCGGGAGCTGCACGAATCCACCGTAGGTCTGCGTGCCGGTACCGTATGCCACCGTTCGAGTGTAGGATTTGTCATCCAAGGTGTAGCGGAGACCGCCAGTTAGGCTCCAGCGGCTGGTGACATCCCACGTTACTGATCCGAATCCCGAATAGATGTGCTCCGGCTGGGAGTTAATGAACGCCTGTGCCACCGGAAGGTAGGGAACCAACGCCGCGAACGGCGGCGCGCTCTCAATGGGACCGTCAAAGAACGGATAATTCGAATCCCCCTGATAGTCGAGATGATCGGTCTGAAGGTAGAGGCCCGCGAGGTAGCTGACCGGCTGGTCTGTCGGCGATGCGACGCGAAACTCCTGGCTCAGTTGGTAATATTGCTCAGGTGCGGCGGTGGTCGCGAGAGCCGAGGGCTGCGAGCTCAGGTCGAGGAACTGATTGTAGTTGTACCTGTAATAGCCCGTGACGGACGTGAACGTCTGGCTCCACTTGTGGTAGTTCATCGTCAGGGCAATCAGCTCATCGTGCAGGTAATAACCGCCACCGGCAGCGTCGGCGTCTTCGTCGCCGAGATTGCCGAAGCTATAGGTCGGTACATGCTGCGCAAGCGCGGTCGCACACAGAGCCCCGGTCGTGTATGGCGCCGCTGGGGGGCAATTGACCCATTGCACGTATAGGTCTCCCCGCTGATTGTCGCGGCTGGCTTGCAGCTTCAGCGTGGCGTCAAAGTCGCCATTCGGAGCGAATCTCGCCGTGAGACGGCCGGCACCGTTGCTCTCGCCGGGCTCGTACTCACCGGTATTGATGTTCTTGATCCACCCCTGTTGGCCATCAACTATTCCGGCGGCTCGGATCCCCAACACGTCGTTGACCGGGCCGCCGGCGGCGGCTTCGAGGGCATACTGGCCGTAGCTGCCGTAAAGGGCGCGTACCGAGGCCTCGAAAGTCGACCCGGGCTGGTTGGTGACGATGTTGAGCGCACCGGCGATCGCGTTGTTGCCAAAGAAAGTGGTCTGAGGTCCTTTCAGGACCTCGATTCTTGCCACATCCAGAAACGTGTCCGTACTGCTTCGGGCCCGTCCGAAATAGATATCGTCGACAAACGTGCCGACGGATTGGTCGAATGCCTGCGAATTTCCCGATCCGATTCCGCGGATATACATATCGCTCGTGGCTCCGCCCGCGGATACATGCACATCGGGAACGACTTGTGTCACATCCTGAAGGGTGTTGTAGTTTTGCTCCGATAGCTGGGTGCCCTGGATTACTTGCGCTGAGATGGGGACCTTCTGCAGATTCTGGGCGCGCCGTTGCGCGGTGACGACCACTTCAGTCAATTGAGCGGCGTCCTGCCCTTGCGCATCAGGCCCCGGCGCATCCGCACCGTGCGCCTTCTGAGCCACATTCAGTACAAGGCTCGCGCAAATCAGCGAGCGTACGAGAACGGCTGCCTTTGGACGAAATGCGGCATTGGCATGACTCATCGTAATGTCCCCTCATTACTCGAACGGCTGGTGATTGCAGACTGTCTGGTCGTACCAGTTCGATAAGCTGGTCTCATTAAAGCTTGCAACTTGCCGGACCTGCTGTCAAGATGCCGCAGTGCCAGTCAAGGCTCGCGCTGATTGAGTCACGCCCTTCACGTAATGAATGCCATGCAAGGGTTTACCGCAAGAGCCGCCGCCTTGTTCGCCGCGGCGGTGGCCGCACAGGTTGTATCAGTCAGCGTATTGCCGCGAACCGCGGGATTCACGCGTCTGCTCTACACGCTGGCGTGCCTCATCGCCTTCGACCTGAGCTTGTGGATTTGCGCGCGCCTGTCCATGGACGGCGTCACTCTCGGAGTGCTCATTCCCGCCATGTCCGCATTGGTGCCGCTTGCAAGCATATGTTTGGGACTCGCGGTCTACCATGAGTCCGCATCGCCTCTACGCATCGCATTATTGCTCACGGCCTCCTGCCTGATAGGGGCGGCGGCATCGTTTGGTTAGAATAAGGTAACGGTATATGCAACGGTTCGCGTTCAACCTGCCGGTCGGTGGCGTATGTCAATTCGCCTTCTACGTACAGGACATTTACGCGGCCATGGAGGCGTATTCGCGCGATCTTGGGGTCGGGCCCTGGTTCTTTCTGGAAAGGCTCACTATCAACAATACCTACCGTGGCAAGCCAACGACATTTCACGGCTCGATCGCCGTAGGCTATACCGGCCCCATGCAGATTGAGCTGATTCATCAGAGCGATACCGCTCCCTCGGTATTCATGGAGGTTGACGCCACGCGGCGCCACGGGCTTCATCATCAATGCATCGCAGTCCGCGACTTCGACGCTCGCGTACGGTCCTTTGAAGAGTCGGGATGCGAGGTTGCGATGTATGTCGAGAACGAATTCAAGAATCGAATAGTTTATATCGACATGAAGGGCAAGCTGCCCTTCTTCGTGGAGGTAGTGGAAGTCAACGACATTGTCGAGCGCTCATACACCGCGATGTACCGTACGTCGATGCAATGGGATGGCACGAATCCGATCCGCCGCTTCAGCTCCATAGGCGACATCGCTGCAATGAGCGCGAAGGTTGCCGAGCTGGGCTGAACGTTTGCGAAGTACCCGGCAGATAAATGTCCCTCCACAAGCATCGCTCGCGGGTGGTAACCGATGGGCTCGCTCGCGCTCCACACCGTGCGTTCCTGAGGGCGACCGGCCTCGATGACGGCGAGCAGCAGAAGTCCTTCGTAGGGATAGTGACGACGGCGGGTGAGAACACACCCTGCTCGATGTCGCTGACGCCTCAAGCCGACCGGGCCCGGCTGGGTGTGGCTGCCTCGGGCGGAGTGCCCATCTGCTTCTCTACGATCTCCATATCCGACGGAACGTCGATGAATCATGCCGGCATGCGCATGAGCCTCGTGTCGCGCGAAGTAATCGCTGATAGCGTCGAGCTCGTAGTGCGGGCGCACGGTTACGATGGGCTCATTGCCTACGGCGGGTGCGACAAGACCCTGCCGGCGCTGATGATGGCGATGGTTCGCCTCAACGTGCCGTCTGTATTCATTTATGGCGGCGCCATGCTGCCAGGCCACCATCCGCAAGGCGGAGATGCCACGATACTCGATACGATCGAGGCGGTGGGCAGTGTGCAATCGGGTGTGCTCGGCCATGCCGATCTCGCGGCGCTCGAACGCTCTTGCTCTCCAACCGTCGGATCCTGCCCGGGCCAGTTCACCGCGAACACCATGGCCATGGTCGGTGAGACACTGGGGCTATCTCCATTGGGATCGGCGATGGCGCCAGCCGTATATAGCGAGCGGCTGGCGCTTGGTCGGCGGGCCGGCGAGCTCGTCATGAGAGCTCTCGACAAAGGGTTTCCGCTACCGCGGGAGCTGGTGACTCGAAAGAGTCTCGAGAACGCCTGCGCAGCCGTTGCTGCGACGGGAGGCTCGACCAACGCGGCACTGCACATCCCCGCAATCGCCCACGAAGCAGGCATACGCTTCACGCTCGATGATGTATCGGCCGTTTTCCGCAGGACACCGCTCATAGCAAGCTTGCAGCCTGGAGGCCAGTACCTTGCGCGGGACCTGCATCAAGTCGGGGGAGTCCCGACCGTACTGAAGGCTCTGCTCTCGGGCGGCGCCCTGCATGGAGACGTTCTCACCATCGACGGCGTGCCGCTTGCGGAGGCGCTCGCGAGCGTACGCCCGCCCGATGGACAAATAGTGCGATCGTGCGGGGAGGCGATCCGTCCGACCGGCGGCTTGGCAGTCCTGAAAGGCAATCTGGCCCCCGACGGAGCTCTCCTGAAGACGGCGGGCTTGCGTTCGGCGAACTTCAGCGGAACAGCGCGAGTATTTGAAAATGAGGAAGAGTGCATGCAGGCGGTCTCGGCGCGCCACTATTCTGCCGGAGATGTCCTCGTCATCCGCAACGAAGGCCCCAAAGGCGGCCCAGGCATGCGGGAGATGTTGAGTGTGACCGCTGCAATCTATGGCCAAGGAATGGGCGAAAAAGTGGCGCTGATAACGGACGGACGGTTCTCCGGTGCCACACGGGGAATCTGCATCGGCTACGTCTGTCCCGAGGCTGCCCTAGGGGGACCGATTGCGCTCATCAAAAACGGCGATGCGATCGTCATCGATGCGGACGCGGGCACACTCCTCATAAACGTAAGCGACGGGGAGCTGCGCGCGCGCCGATCGAAATGGAGGCCGCTCAACCGCTCTCTGGCGGGCGCCCTGGAGAAATACGAGCGCCTCGTGGGGTCGGCCCATGAGGGAGCGGTGACCCACCGAGGTTGTCTCGACTGGCCGCACGAGACTCCCGCTTGAGCAGACCCGCTGTCTGGTGCTCGAAGTAGTTCCTCGATCCAGAAGGATACTTCAGGTGGTATTCGCTCCACGGCGGTCTGCGGAGTGCCGCGTCACGTGCAGATGCCGTCGCGAGACCCTCATTGACGACCGCATCCATGAGGGTGGCTCTCGGGGCTTCGCCCTCCACCGCTGCTCCTCGAGCCTCGTGATGCAGTTCATGCAACAGCGTAGACCGCAGCTGTTTCTGCGCGATAGAGACTAGTCCTCCATGGGAGGTCGGGTTCACGACCCAGCGGATGCGCGTGCTGCTGATTGCTGTTGCCATCGGTAGACAATCGGCGGCGTCATCTGACACAGCGATTCGCTACATCTGATTCCCTACGTCTTCGGTAGCTCTCGACGCCGCGCCTGACTGAATTCGATCAGCGTCTCGATGCGGATGAGTCGTCGCTCGTGATCCTCCAGCCGTTTGGACATTTCCTTGCGCTCTGCAACGAGCGCGTCGACTCTTTCCCCGAGCAGAACGATGTCTTTACCGTATTTGATGATCTCGCTGAGAAGGCTCATGCCGGTACCTGCGGCGTCAGCAGCCCGGCGATTGCTTCGGCCTCTTCGGGATGGCCCCCGAGCCACGCCATGGTTTCCTCACGTACCTGGGCTCGAAACGCGGCCTCGTCGAACGCACGCTCCCGCTCACGCACCTCGGCAAGCGAGGTGTCGATGCGCTTGAGGACGTCGCGCACGGCGCCATGGATCTCCACGAGCAGCGCCCGAGCGGCGGTCTCTTCCTCGGACTCGGAGAGTACCCTGCCCGACGTGTATGCCTCGATCGCGCGGCGAGCGAGTTCGCCGGTGGAAACGCCTTCCTTGCGGCTCATTTCCTGAAGCTTCTTCACGCTGCGTCTTGGCACCAGATATTGCTGGCGCAGCAACGGCTCTGCTTTGGCGTTCATCGCTACAATGGCTCCTGTTGAGCGCGTACAGGGTGCCTGGACATATTACACATGTGCAGGCTCATACACAAGTATACCACCCTCGGCAAGCAGGCCGTCACGCCTAATCCAGCAGCTCGAGCACCATGAAGGACGAGATGATGTCGGCAGCTTGACCGATGCGCTCTCTCCGGCCCTATGATTACGTTGCCTGGACCGACTGGGAGAACGCCGATCCGAACGACATCGACCCGGTAGCCGCTCGGTATGAATGGCAACCCGGCGGCGCGCCCACAGATAGTCAGGACGATCGAAGGCTTGGGGACATTTCAGGGACTGAAGTACATCAAAACCGGTCCGCACGGCATGGACGTCTATAAGGTGACGTTCTCGAAGGGTGAGCTGCGTTGTTTCATCATGTCACTGACTTCCGGCCGCAAAGTGAATGGACTCGAGTGTCATGAGGTCGTTAGGCCAGGACCTTGATCTGCGATTGCAAGCCTCCGTCGGAGTTACCCCGCCGATACTTACGCAGCCACCGGTCGATGCCCATGCCATCGCCGCCACGCCAATCCGACCAGCGCGTCCAGCGACAGCGCACCGGGTCCCCAGGCAACCACCGCCATCAGCATCAGGCCCCAGACCTTGTGATCGGCGAAATCCGTGGTGTTGAACAGTCCGTGCCAAAACCCGTGCGGCCATAGTGCCGGGAACGACGTGAAGGCGATGATGTTGTAGGCGAACAGGAACAGGGCGAACGGACGGCCCAGCAACCCCAGGCCCACGAACCACGGCACGATCAGCTCGATCCAGGTGCCCATCCCAGCCGCGACATCCGGCGGCAGCAAGGGCACGTGATACATGTTCTCGAACAGGAACTGCGTGCCCGCGGGATCGGCGAGCTTGACCAGTCCGGCCTGCCAGAACGCGAGCGCGACCCAGACGCGCATGCATAGCAACATGAACGGGCCGAGCCAGCGGGCGAGTTCGCCGCTGATGCGGGCGTAATATCCACTGACTCGGGTGATCATTGGCACGACGGCGACGCCTTGCTGGAGTTATTTTGGCAAAGGGTGGTGATCAGACTTTGTCGGAACAGGCTGGCGAGGCAGGCCGCAGAGTCGAAATCAGGATCGCGCAGCTGCGCCGCGGCAGACGCCGCGTCCAGCGTGTCACCACGCGCAAGCGACTCGATACAGGCAAAGGTCGCGGGATCGACCGCCGCCATCGCGACCTCACCGCCTTCGCGCCACAGCACCACGTGCTCACCCCCGCCATCGAGCACGAGCGGTTCGGATGTCGGCTGAATCGCGTAACGCCAGATGGTCAGGATCGGATGCGCACTCGCCAGCAGTCGGATACTCGGATGCAGGCCGATCCGCAGCGATTCGCCGATGTTCGCGAGCTCCTCGCTGAAGGTCTTGGGGACCGTGGATTCGACCTCGGCCGCCAGCGCGCTTTCCTGCCGCAGCCATTCCAGCCGTGCGACGTCAGGCAGATACGCGAATGCGCCTACCTCCGGCAGCGTTTCCAGATATTCGGCAAAACGTGTGCCGAACGCCTGCAGGTTTCCCGAGCGCGAGGGATGCACCCGGCGATAGGCGCGCACGCTTTGGTCGAAATAATCCTCGCCGACCAGTGTCAACACTGCAGGATACGTAATGCGCAACGCCCCGATGTGGATCGCCTCGCAACTGTGGCGGTAGATGCGCAGGCGCGCATCCGGTTCCAGGCCATGCGCATCGATTGCGGCGAGCGAACCGAGCGCCTCGGCGTCGTACAACGCATCGAGGAACTGCCGCTGCCATTCAAGCAGCGCGGGCGCGGCGCACATCGAGCACCTCCTGGGCGCGTGCGGCTTCGTCGAGCAGCACTTCCAGTGCGGGGATGTCCTGGTCCCATTCGATCAAGGTCGGCACCGGCCCGAACAGGCCGATAGCGTCGGCATACAGTGCCCAAACCTCCGTGTCCACACGCCGGCTGTGTGAATCGATCAGCAACGGCACGGGCAGGTTGTCCTTGCGGGTGAAACCGGCCAGGTGAATTTCCTTCACCGCCGCACGGGGCAGTGCGCGCAGATAGACACGCGGATCGAAGCCGTGATTGACGCCGTTGACATGGATATTGTTGACGTCACAGAGCAGGCCGCAGCCGCTGAGTCGCGCTACCGCGGCGACGAAATCCCATTCGGCGTAGTCGCCGCCTTCGAAGCGCAAATACGTCGAGATGTTCTCGACCAGAATTTCACGGCCGAGCACCTCCTGCACCTGTCCGATCCGCGACACGACGAGGGCGAGCGCTTCCTCCGTGAACGGCAGCGGCAGGAGATCGTTGCTGTGTAGGCCGCCCAACGCACCCCAGCACAGGTGCTCGGACACAAGCACGGGCTGGTAGCGATCAACGACCTCACGCAACCGCCGAAGGTGCGCTCGATCCAGTGCGTCTGCCGAACCCAGCGACAAGCCGACGCCATGCAGGCTCAGAGGGTAGTCGGCGCGGACGCGTTCCAGCGCATGGTGAAAACCGCCGCCCGCGGCAAAGAGGTTTTCGCTATGGGTTTCGAGCCACGCGATCGGCGGACGTTCGGCCAGCACGCGGGCAATGTGCGGTGCCCGCAGACCGATGCCGGCGTGCGCCGGCATCGGTCGCATACCCGTGGCGGTCGGACGCGTCACGGGACGATGCTCAGCCGGCCTTCAGGCTGCCGCCTGCGATCTTGGTGCACAGCCCCGCTGGCACCGCGACGAACGCGCTCGGATCGTTAGCCTTGGAGTCCTGCCCCGCGCAGGAATGCCCTGGCGACACGCAGTCGTTCTTGTAGGCCGCATTGATGCCGTAGCACGGGCTGTAGTGCATCTTTGCCATCATCGCATCCGTCTTCTGCGGCGGGCTCATCTGTCCGGCGAAAGCTGTGGATGCCAGCGACGCCATGCCGAGGGTCATCGCGCAAGCCAGGCTGGCCTTGACGAAGGTGGTGCTGTTCATAGTAGAGGTATCTCCGTGGTGCAACGATAGGGAAATCGAAATGAGTCAAGTGTTTCCACCGCTTATTTCGCTGCCCGAGAGGTCGTGTTACATCCGGCGCCGCGACGACCACCGGCCGTCCGGAGTCGCATGCGCGATCGCCACGATAGCGACGGCTACCCGCCTCATCGGCGTTCTGCCGATTGTGATTTTTGGGTTGACCTGACGTTGATGCCGTCCGAGGCCCTTTCCCGCGCATCGTGGGTTGCGCCGCTATTGAGGCCGGACGATAGCGCTCGATTCAAGCTACGGAGTGCTTGACCTCGTATCGCTGCTGCAGCCCAACGGCTTTAGGAAGCGGGCGCACCGCCGGTCGCGAAGAATTGGCCGGGGCCGAGCATCCCCTTGTGCGTGCGGCTCGTATCCATCATGTCGAAAATCTTGAGCTGGTAGCTGAGAAATTCGCGGCGCGATATCCTGCCATCGTCGTCCGTGTCGATCCGCTTGAACATATCGTGCGTCAGTAGGCCGCTCGCGTAGCCGCCGGTGGCGAACGCGGCCACGGCCGGGTGTCCACTCATGTACTCGGACTGGTCGATCTCTCCGGTTCTCTTCTTGTCCAGCATCGAGAACACCTCCTTCTGAAACGCGATCCATTCGCTTCGGGAGATCATGTGATCGTGGTTGGTATCCATCTTGTGCATCATCGCCTCGGTCCGCAGCCCACTCGCGTAACCGCCCGTCGCAAAGGAAGCCATGTCCTGCGCATGCACGGCGAGCGAGTGCACCAGTATCACCACAGCGAAGGCGGCATACGTTGCGATTCTTTTCACGTCTTTATCTCCAGGGCGGTGGTCACGAGACCTTAAGTCGATCCCACAGGAAATCCGTCTGAAGCCTACTACGCCCATGGATGGGGAAACGTTACACGCTGAGCTTGCGGGAAGCTGCCGTTAAGCCAGCGACTCCAGGCCAAGTGATACTCGTCGTTCCCATGGCAATGCTGGCGCGCTTCAGGCGAGCTTGCATGTAAAGGTCATCGCCCACCCGAAGATGCCGAAGCGACTCGGGGGACTGCTCTCGAGGGGTCCGCACAGTCGCGAGGTCCGCCCCGCTGAGCGCGCGTATGCAGGATACTCCGATCGCCGGCCTTCTTTCGTCTAAGCCCGGCCGGCCAAATGAGGCTTCTGCATGTAACGTTTCTCGTCGATCTTCGGATAAGACCCTACTGGCAGTGATTGAAGATTCTTGCCTTCTTGTGGGGCCTCCCACGAGAAAGCGCGCCAATCACCGCCGCCATGGGTCGTTAAGAGGAGGTTGTCCGTGAAGATGATCCCGATCGCAGCCGGTCTCGGACTGGCGCTGATGATGAGTGGGCTCGTTCCGGCGAGCGCGGCAACGGTGCAGCCTTTTCAGCAAGGCAGCTTCCAGACCGCGCAAAGGGAGGGGGATCCGATCCTCATATTCGTCGACGCGTCGTGGTGCCCCACCTGCGCGAAGGAGCGGCCGATTCTTAGAGATCTTTATGGGTTGCCGGAGTTCAAGGGCCTGCAGGTCTTCAACGTCGATTTCGATACCAGCAAGCCCCTGCTTCACCGCCTCGGCGTGCAGATGCAGAGCACGCTCATTGTGTATCACGGAACGAAAGAAACGGGTCGTCTCACAGGGGCAACGGACCCAGGCGTGATCAAGCACCTCCTCGAGACATCGACCAGTTAACCGATGTCGATCCTCAGCGTCGGCGCGGGTCTGCTTGCGGGGATTCTCTCGACCTTATCGCCCTGCGTCTTCCCGCTTTTGCCGCTCGTCATCGGCGCGGCGACCTCCTCTCATCGGTCCGGGGCCTTCTGGCTCGCGGGCGGCGTCGCGGTATCCTTCACCGCAGCCGGCCTCTTCATCGCCACCGTGGGGTTTGCCATCGGGCTCGACCAGAGTGTATTTCGAACGGCGTCGGCAATCCTACTGATGCTGCTCGGGGTGGCGCTGCTCAGCACCACGCTTCAGGCCCGGTTCGGCGCGGTCGCCGGCGGCCTGAGCGGCGTCGGCGACCGACTCATCCGCAGGCTTGCATTGACGAGCGGCAGAGGCCAGTTTCTCGTCGGAGTCTTATTGGGCCTCGTCTGGAGTCCTTGTGCCGGCCCGACGCTTGGCGCCGCATCCTTGCTCGCCGCTCAGCGCAAAGATCTTGGGAGTGTTGCGGAAGTCATGTTCGCCTTCGGGGTGGGAACCACCTTGCCTATTTTGGTGGTGGCCCTGCTTTCGCGCCAAGTGCTGCTGCGCTGGCGCGGGCGGATGCTGTCGGCCGGCCATCTTGGGAAGATCGCCGTCGGTGTCTGCGCGGTAGCCGTGGGTGGGCTGATCCTCACCGGAGTCGACCGCAGCATCGAGGCCGGCTTGGTGAGCGCCTCGCCCGCATGGCTTACGAATCTCACGACGAGGTTCTGACCTCTTGAACGCTCAGATTGCGGTGCCCAATCGAAGATGATAGAAGCGGCGCCAAGGTCCTCACGGATTTCCATGCAGGTGGTGCATGAACGAGCCACGCTTCCTACCGCTCTCGACCTATGAGGAACTTCCCGCTGCCGTCATGGAGGAGCGGGTCGCGGCCTTCGAGGCGCACCTGCAGCGCCGACGGACGGTTCGTCAGTTTTCCGATCGTCCGGTGCCGCGTTCGGTCATTGAAAAATGTCTGCTGTGCGCAGGCACTGCCCCGAGCGGTGCGCACCAGCAGCCCTGGTATTTCGTGGCCATCTCCGACCCTGCCGTGAAGAGAAAGATCCGAGAGGCCGCGGAGCGGGAGGAGCACGACTTCTATCACCACCGAGCGCCTCCTGAGTGGCTGGAGGCTCTGCGGCCCCTCGGCACCGATGAGCACAAGGCTTATCTTGAAGTCGCGCCGTGGGTGATCGGCATTTTCTTGAAGCGCTTCAGCCGCCTGCCCGACGGACGCAAGCTCAAGCACTACTACACGGACGAGTCGGTGGGCATCGCGACCGGCCTTCTCATCGCCGCCATTCACGCCGCGGGGCTGGTCTCCCTCACCCACACCCCGAATCCGATGAAGTTTCTGAACGAGATTTTGGGGCGCCCTGCCGATCTCGAACGGCCTTACATGCTCTTGGTGGTGGGATACCCCGCACCGGATGCGAGAGTGCCTGACATCGTCCGTAAGCCGCTCACCGAAATCGCGACCTTCCTCTGAGGCTGAGGGGGAGCTGTCACCATCGCAGAAAATGCGGCACCAGGAGCCGGGATGCGAATTTGACGATCCCACAGCCGACCCCGTACCACACGAGGATGTACAGGGGGTCGTTGAAGGGGCAGGCGAAAACGAACACGAATGCACCCCAAGCGGCCCGTGCACGAAGAGCAACACTGCCTGAGCGGCATCGCCGCCGCGGCCGTCCTTGGCGCGCTGGCGGGACGCCGCCTGCTGCGCTGGTAGGTCAGGTTCTCCGATCGACTCTGCCTCGCCCACGCCGCGCCGATACGCCTCTCGTGAGCATAGCGGCTGTCAGCCCGGCGCCAGCTTGTCCGCGGTTTTCGTCAGAAAGTCGCTGGCATCATGGCGCTCGCGCAGCTGAATCGAGGGCTCGCCGGAGGTGCGGTTGACCATGCGCCCACGCCTGACGGCAGGTCGCTCGAGGAGCATGTCCGCCCAGCGCTGAAGGTGCTTGTAGTCCTGTACGCTGAGGAAGTCGGCGGCGCCGTAAGCCCAACCCTTCACCAAGCCCCCGTACCAGGGGAAGATGGCAATGTCAGCGATCGTGTAGTCCTCGCCAGCGATATAACGGCACTCACCCAGGCGCCGGTCGAGTACATCGAGCTGTCGCTTTACTTCCATCGCGAAGCGATCGATGGCGTATTCGATCTTGACGGGAGCATAGGCGTAAAAGTGTCCAAAACCGCCCCCCAGGTAGGGGGCGCTGCCCATCTGCCAGAATAGCCACGACAGGCACTCCGCACGGGCTGCCCTCGCCGTAGGTACCAGCGCCCCGAACTTCTCTGCGAGGTAGAGCAGGATCGAGCCGGACTCGAATACCCGGATCGGCTCCGGTCCGCTGCGGTCGAGCAACGCCGGAATCTTGGAGTTGGGATTGACGGCCACAAAGCCCGAGCCGAACTGCTGCCCCTCGCTGATGCGGATCAGCCAGGCGTCGTACTCGGCACCCTGATGACCGAGCGCCAGCAGCTCTTCGAGCATCACAGTGACTTTGACCCCGTTAGGCGTTCCCATCGAGTAAAGCTGCAGCGGATGCCGGCCGACCGGCAGCTCCTTCTCGTGCGTGGCTCCGGCGATCGGGCGATTGGTATTCGAGAATGTGCCACCGTTCGGCTTATTCCACGTCCAGACCTTCGGCGGGACGTATTCGGATGGGTTACTCATGTCAGGATGTCAACGGAAAGTTAGAAGGGAAACGCTCTCCTCCAGGAAGAGCGCGACCTTCGCGGGGTTCGGCGTCGGATGGAAATAGAATCGGATCATTGAGAGTCCTTCGTGATGGAGGCGGTGTTCAGCGTCAGCATCGACTTCCCGCGGACCGAGTGAGCGGAAACGTGACCGAGGGCCATATCGAGCGCCAATTCAAGGGGTCGGGTCGAGCGGGTCGTCTGAGCGAGAAGCAGTCCTCCCTGCAAGGCGCTCACGATGGCGGTCGCAAGATCAGCCGGCTCCGCGCGTGGGCTCAGAGCCCCTCGATCCCGCATCGCCCGAAGACCCGCCGCCAGCTGAGACTCCCACCGCCGAAAGCTCCCCGCCAAGATCTCTCGGACCTCTTCGGACCGATCCGCCAGTGCGCTTGCCAAGGATCCGATTGGGCAGCCGCCCACTCCACGGGCGGCCCGGCTGAGCTTAACGATCTGGTTGCGCCACTGGCGCAGGTCCTCGAGAGATTTGAC
>Ga0335075_10003670_pt1 | contig 24266 bp, 25 predicted proteins | sample Lox_Sample_24_FD_206723 | JGI IMG/M metagenome (GOLD analysis project Ga0335075, IMG submission 206723) | Soil microbial communities from Loxahatchee National Wildlife Refuge, Florida, United States - Lox_Sample_2.4 | ecosystem: Environmental > Terrestrial > Soil > Wetlands | place: USA...
CAGCTCCGGCCAGTTCTCAAAGTAGAAGCCGGCACGTGCCTGGAAGAACTCGGCGCGCTCGGCGATCTTCGCCGGGTCGGTCACCGGGTTGCCTGAGATGTAGCCGTAGCCGTTGACGAGCCGGTAGTCGATCCCCATCGCCGGTGGTACTGCGAACACGCGGTTCTGCCAGGACCCGACCGCCTGGTAGGGGCCGTCGATCGAGATCACGTCGAAGGCGGGGTACGGCACCGGGAAGTGCATGGAGTTCCAGAACCAGAAGCGGTTCTCGTCCTCGTCACGGCGCCGCTCGTCGAACAGCGCGTAGTAGGGATACATCTCCTGCCACCCTTCGCAGCCCGGGGGAGTCTCAATCGAGAACGGGCTGGGAAAGGCGCCGAGCGCCGGAGTGGGACTGACCATGTGACTCTCCTGCCGGGTTCGGGGCACCCTCGCGGTCGCCTTTGCGCCTTATACGCCGCCTGGCAGTGCCGGTCAACCATCGCTGCGCTCTCGTACCGGGGATCGCGCACGGGAAGGCTCACCGATTAGGATCCGCTCGCTCACGGACCGACCGAGGAGGAGAGATGGCTCGCCTGGTGATGGTGCATGGCGCGTTCAGCGACGCCCGCGTCTGGGAGCGGGTGACTCCGGGCCTGGAGGCCGGCGGCCACGCGGTGGAGACCCTCGACCTCCCGGGGCAGGGCCAGGACCCGACACCCGTGGAGCAGGTGTCGCTCGACCGCTACTGCGCCAAGGTGATCGAGGTGCTCTCATCGGGACCGCCCGCGGTGCTGATCGGCCACAGCATGGGCGGGATGAGCATCACCCAGGCGGCGGCTCGAGCGCCCCAGTTGATTCAAGCCCTCATCTACGTGGCGGCCTTCCTGCCCGAGGAGGGTGAGAGCCTCATCGATCTGACCCGGCGCCCGGAGGCGGCCGGCGACATGATCCAGGCGAACATGCTCATCGAGGGTGAGCCGCCGGTGGGGCGGCTCGCCGATGAGGCCGCTCGGGTCGCGATCTTCAACTGCTGCACCGACGCCGAGGCCGACTGGGGGATCGCGCGTCGTGGTGGCCAGCCGGTGGTCCCGATGGGACAGCCGCTGCAGCTTGACGCTGACCGGCACGAGGCGTTCGCGGCGCTGCCGCGCCGGTATGTCACGACGCTGCAGGACAACTGCATCCGGCCGGCGATGCAACGGTTCATGTTCGAGCGGGCCGGCGCAGCACCGGTGCTGGAGATCGACACCGATCACGCCCCGTACCTCTCGCGTCCGCAGGAGCTGGTGGCGGCGCTGGACACGCTCGCGCGGATCCCCGCCGGGGTGAGCGGCTGAGCCCTTCGGCCACCGGCCGCGCGGATTGTCAAGAAGGCGAGCGCGGGATGGCTGGCGGCGCCGTCGTCGCCGGCGGTACCGTGCCCGTCATGACTCGTCTGGTGGCCTGTTACTGGACTGTCGCCGGTCCGGTCGACATCCACTACGGCCGCGAGTGGAGCACGTTCGACTGGCGTGACCGCTGCGCGCACGCAGCCCGGGTCGGCTTCTCCGGCGTCGGGCTCTGGTCCGCGGACATCGAGCACCAGCTCGAGGTCCGCTCGATCGCCGAGATGGCCGAGATCTTCCGGGACGCCGGCCTGCGGGACATCGAAATCGAATTCGCCCAGGATTTCTTCATGCCGGAGGGCTCGCCGCAGAAGGCGGAGTCCGACCGGGTCAAGCCGATCCTGTTCGAGGCCGCGGCGGCGTTCGACGCCCATCACATCAAGGCAGGCAACATCCCGGCCGCCGAGTGTGACTTCGACCACCTGGCCGAGGCGCTCGCGCGGCTGTGCGCGGAGGCCGCCGAACACACCGACGCGAAGATCGCCTACGAGATCATTCCGACCGATCCGCAGGTCGACTCGCTCGAGGATGCCCTCGAGCTGGTCAGGCGCGCGGGCGCGCCGCCGAACCTCGGGATCGCGATCGACACCTGGCACATGTCGAAGCTCGGAATCTCCCCCGAGCAACTGGCGGCCGTCGATATCGGCCAGATCGCGTGGGTCGAGCTGTCCGATGGCCACTTCCACAACCTCGACGACTTCGTCTACGAGGTCACCTGCGACCGGCGACTGCCCGGTGAGGGAGAGTTCGACATCCCCGGTTACGTCCGGGCCCTGCAGGCCGCCGGATACGACCAGCCCTGGGGGGTCGAGGTCCTGTCCGCCGACCTGCGCAGCCTGCCGATCGAGGAGGCCTTCACGCGGGCATATGAAACCTCCCAGGCGCAGTTCACCGCCGGCGTCGCATGAACCGTCGCGTGGGTGCGCGGCGCTGAACCAGAGAGGGAGGGTGGTCCGATGACCGAGCTGGACACCGACAGACTGACCTGGATCTACCGCCAGATGGTGCGGATCCGGGAGTTCGAGGAGCGGGTCAAGCGCACCTTCGAGGATCATCCCGGGGTGATCCGCGGCCACACGCATCTGGCCGACGGAGCCGAGGCGTCGATCGTGGGCTCGCTGGCGGCGATGGAGCCCGGCGACCAGCTGACCGCGACCTATCGCTGTCACGGCTACCCGATCGCGCTCGGTACGCCGACGACCTCGATCATGGCCGAGATCTACGGTCGGGCCGACGGCCTGTGCGGTGGCTACGGCGGGTCGATGCACCTGGTCGACCCCGAACGCGGCTTCCTCGCCACCTCGGGGATCGTCGGTCAGGGAATCCCCCACGCGACCGGTGCGGCGATGGCCGCGCAGCTCGATCAGGCGGGCAGGGTGGTGCTCTGCTTCTTCGGCGACGGCGCGAGCAAGCAGGGCGCGTTTCACGAGTCGCTGAACCTCGCCGCGGTGTGGAAGCTGCCCGTCGTCTTCATCATGGAGAACAACGACTACAACGTCGGCACCCGCTCAGACCAGGAGGACGCCAACGCGGCGGTCGGTGAGCCGCTGGCGACGAAGGCGAAGGCGTACTCGATCCCGGGGGTGACCGTCGACGGCGGTGATCCGCTGGCCGTTCACGGCGCCGTCCAGACCGCCGTCGACCGCGCCCGCACCGGTGACGGACCGAGCCTGATCGAGTCGAAGGTCTACCGCCTGAGCGCCCATGGCAACCTGATCGCGCCTCCCGGGGTGCCGCTGCACTACGAGGAGCACGAGGCGATCAGGGTGTTCGGCAACCGCGAGGAGTACGAGGCCGCGCGGCGCGGTGACCCGAATCCACGGTTCCGCCGCCATCTGGTCGAGGGCGGCACGCTCACCACCGAGCAGGCCGATGAGATCGCGACGGAGGCCCGCGACGAGATGCAGGCCGCCGTCGACTTCGCCCTCTCAAGCCCGTTACCGGCGCCCGAGCGGGCTCTCGACCACGTCTACGCCTGAGCGTCCGAGGAGATTCCAGATGTCACATGAGCTTCCGTACATCGTGGCGATCATGGAAGGGCTCGCTGAGGAGATGGCGCGAGACCCGAAGGTGATCTATTACGGCCAGGACGTCGCCCCCAACGACGACCACGATCTGGTCAAGGCGTTCGGGCGGGATCGGATCCGCGTCTCCCCGATCTCCGAGACCGCCGAGATCGGGATGGCCGTCGGCGCGGCGCTGGCCGGCTATCGGCCGGTCGTGGAGCTGTTGATGTCCGAGTTCATGCTGGTCGCGATGAACCAGGTCGTCAATGAGGGCAGCCGCTTTCGGCAGATGAGCGGCGGCCGCGTGAAGGTGCCGCTGGTGCTGAAGTCGGGGTACGGGTTCACCGCCGGCTGGTCGGGGCAGCACACCGGCACGATCTACGGCATGTTCACCGGGGTCCCCGGCCTGAAGGTGGTCGTTCCCGCCACCCCGGCCGACGCCAAGGGCCTGATGACGACCGCGATCCGTGATGACAATCCGGTCGTCTACCTGCTGCACTACCTGTTGACCCTCGTGCCCGGCGAGGTGCCCGATGGTGAGCATGCGGTCCCGTTCGGTGTCGCCGACGTGCGCCGCGAGGGCACGGACGTCACCATCGTGGCCATCGGCTACGAGGTCGGGCAGGCCCTGGAGGCCGCCGAGACGCTCGCCGGGGAGGGCATCTCCGCCGAGGTGATCGACCCGCGGACGCTGGCGCCGCTGGACCTCGACACGATCCTGAGCTCGGTCGCCAAGACGGGCAGGCTCGTGCTGGTCGACCAGTCGACCCGCCATGGCTCGTTCTCCTCGAGGATCGCGGCCGACGTCGCCGAGTACGGCTTCGGCTACCTGAAGAGCCCGATCAAGCAGGTGACCGCGCTGGACGCGACGGTGGCCTACAGCGAGCCGATGGAGCAGTACGTGCTGCCCAACCCGGCGAAGATCGTCGACGCGGTCAAGCAGGTCCTCGGCTCCGCCCCGGTCCCCGCCTAGCGGCGCGGTCGCGCCATGGAGATCGAAGGCGCCGCGGCGCTCGTCACCGGCGGCGCCTCCGGGCTCGGGGCGGCCACCGCGAGGGCGTTGCGTGACGCGGGCGCGAGCGTCGTGATCCTCGACCTGCCCGCCGCGGCCGACCAGGTCCCTGAGGGCGATGGCATCGCGCTCGTCGCCGGCGACATCACCGACCCGGCCGCGGTCGCCGAAGCGGTCGCCGCCGCGACCGAGCGAGGTCCGCTGCGGGTGCTCGTGAACTGTGCCGGCATCGGCCGCAGCGCGCGCACCGTCGGCCGCGAGGGACCGCACGAGCTCGACCTGTTCAGGCAGGTGATCGACGTCAACCTGGTCGGCACCTTCAACGTGATCCGCCTGGCCGCCGCGACCATGCAGCTGGCCGAGCCGATCGCCGGCGAGCGCGGCGTGATCGTCAACACCGCCTCGGTGGCGGCGTTCGATGGCCAGATCGGGCAGGCGGCCTACGCGGCCTCCAAGGCGGCGATCGTCGGGATGACCCTGCCGATCGCCCGTGATCTGTCGAGGCTCCTGATCCGCTGCGTCACCATCGCGCCGGGCACCTTCGACACGCCGCTGCTCGCCTCGCTGTCACCCGAGGTCCGCGCATCGCTCGAGAGCGCGGTACCGCATCCGAGCCGTCTCGGCGAACCCGCCGAGTTCGCCTCGCTGGTGACCCACATCGTCTCCAACCCGATGCTCAACGGCGAGACGATTCGGCTCGATGGCGCGATCCGGATGGCGCCTCGGTAGGCGGGCTCAGAGCGCGGTCACAGCCGCACCGCTACCAGTCCCTGCGCCGCGCAGCGCTCGAGGATCGCGGGCAGCGCGGCGATCGTCGCGTGGAAGCTGTCAGGGGCCGCGTAGTGATCGGCGTCGTGCAGGAGGACGATCTCCTGGTCGAGAGGCCCGGACCGCGTGACGTCGTGGAGCACCGTGTCCGCGGTCGCCGACCGTCGCCAATCCCGGCCCCAGCGACTCCACAGGACCGTCTCGATCCCTTTCAGCCGCGCATGCACGATCCCCGGGCCGCTGGCGGCACCGTACGGCGGCCGGTGGATCACAGGGAGCACGCCGGTGGCCCAGTGGATCGACTCCAATCCGCGGGCGCGGTCCTCGGCGAGCATCCAGGGGGTCAATCGCAGCTCGCAGCGATGCGTCTCGCCGTGCAGACCGAGCGCGTGTCCCGCGTCGGCGATCTCCCGCGCGAGCGCGGGATAGCGACGGACCTGCTCACCGACGAGGAAGAACGTCGCCTTCGAGGCATGGCGCGCGAGCACCTTGAGAACGGCGACGGTGCCCTCGGGATGCGGCCCGTCGTCGAACGTGAGCGCAACGGTCCCGGTGCCGGCAAGCCGGCGGCGCAATGCGAGCAGTTCACACACCAGCGGCGCGTGGCACGAGATCGCCGGCGCACATTGGATCGCAGCCGCGGCTCCGACCGCCCCGGCGAGCACGGTACGGCCGCTCATGGGATCGGTATCGGGCTGGGCCCTGCTGGCCGTCGCCGCAGGGCTGCTCTACAACGGCGGAGTCGCGCTTCAGTCGGTCGAGGCATCGGATCGATCGCGGAGATAAGTGCACTCCAGCACTTCTCGGTCTCGCGCGTCACCCCCGTCGAGATCGAGGTGCAGATCGTCCTGCCTGCCCGTCCTGCTCAGCCCGGTGATCGGCGCCGGAGGGCGCCGCGATGATCGCGCCCCATAATGAGCGAGTGCCTCAGACCTGGAGTTGGGACGAGACGCTCTACGCCGGAAGCGCGGCGCACTACGTCAAGGGGCGCATGCCCTACCCGTCCGATCTCGGCGCGCGAATCGCGCAGGCGGCGCGCGTCGGCGCCCAGGCACGGGCGCTCGACGTGGGCTGCGGCCCGGGCTCGCTGACCCTCCTGCTCGCCGGGTGCATGGACGAGGTGGTGGGGCTCGACGCCGACGCGGAGATGCTGGAGCAGGCGCGACTCGCCGCGCGGCGTCATGGTGTGACGAACGCGCGGTGGGTGAACATGCGCGGCGAGGAGCTGCCGGCGGAGCTTGGCGCGTTCGACCTCGTCACCTTCGCACAGTCGTTCCATTGGATGGAGCGCCGACGGGTGGCGGCGCTGGTGCACGGAATGCTGCGCCCGGGTGGGGCGCTGGTCCACGTGCACGCGACGACCGGATCGGGGGACTCCAGCAGCGACCCTCTGTCCCGGCCCCGGCCGCCCTACGAGCGGATCCGCGCGCTCGTCGGCTCGTACCTCGGGCCGGTGCCGCGGGCAGGACGGTCGCGGTTGGCGACCCCGCGCAGCGGCGAGTCGGCGATCTACCAGCAGGCGGGCTTCGGTGATCCTGTCCGGGTCGAGGTGCCGCGCGCTGAGCTCGTGGAACGGTCGGTGCAGGAGATCGTCGACGCCACCTTCTCCCTGTCCTCGTCGGCGCCGCACCTGTTCGGCGATCGGCTGGAGCAGTTCGAGGCGGAGCTGCGTGCGCTTCTGGAGCGGGCCGCGGACGGCGGACTGTTCTGCGAGCGCCTCCGCGACATCGCGTTCGATGTCTGGCGCGCGCGGTAACGCGGGCGCCGGTCAGGCGAGCACGGGGAGGGCGCGGAGGTCCGGCTCGCGGAAGCTCGCCCGTGCATCCTCGCTGCCGATCAGCTCGCGGGAATAGAAGTGACCGAGCAACGTCCGGTCGAGCAGGTCCGGGTTGCGTTGCAGGAACGTGTCGAAGTCGGCCGCGCCCCACCGCTGATCGTGGACCGCCACACAGTGCAGCCACCCGCGCGTGATCGTCTCGTGGAACTTGCCCTGAGCGCCATGCACCTCAGCCAGGTGGCGGATCGCCGCCACCATTGCCTCAGCGGCCCGATCGGTGTCGTACATCTGCAGGTAGCTCCAGGCGAGCTCGACGTGCTCGCGATGACCGAATCCGCCAGCGTCCTGGATGATGCGCGCGATGACCGCGTGATCACTCGTCCCCATCGTGATGAAGGTAATCGTGGACCGTCGGCTGCGCAAGCGGCTCATGCCGTCGGGGTCGCGAGCGGCCGAGCCTCCTCGTGAGCGATATGGCTGAGCTGACGCCACATCAGCACGAGGAACACCGCCGATCCGCCGAACGCGAACCAGAAGGGTCCTGTCACCCCGAACTGGCTCGCGATCGGCCCGCTCACGGCAGCACCGAACACCAGGCCGCCGTAGGTGCCGAGGCTGTACACGCTCGAGACCCGTCCCTGGAGCGCTTCGGGCACCGCCTGCTGGCGCACGGTGACCGACGTCGAGCCCCAGATGAAGGCGTGGGCGCCGAACACGACCATGATTCCCATCGCGATCACGGGGACCGTCGTCAGCGCGAGCGACAGATGGGTGGCGGTCTCGATGATCAACCCGACGCGCATGATGTTCCCGAGGCTCACCCGGCGAATGAGCCATCCATAGCCGAGGTTGCCCGCCACACCGCCGGCCGCCATCGCCGTGGTGAGCAGGCCAAAGCCGACCGCACCCAGGTGCAGCCGCTCCTCGGCATACAGCACGAGCACCGCCCACGCTGCGCCGAAGGTGATGTTGAAGATGAAGATGGTGAGCACCAGCGTGCGCACGCCTGCGTGGTGCCATGTCCACCGGCAGCCCTCGACCACCTCGGACCACAGGTGCGTCGCCTCCACGACCGGGGGCCGCGGCGGCAGCTTGATCCGCAGGATCACGACGGCGCCCGCCAGGACGAGGATCGCCTGGCCGATGAACGGCCACTCCATGCCACCGGCGAACAGCACCGAGCCGACCGCCGGGCCGACCAACTGGTTGAAGGTCACCCGCCCGGTGAGGATCCGCGAGTTGCCGAGGATCAGATCGTCATGATCGACGATCGACGGCAGCATCGAACCGGCCGCGGTCTGGCTGAACACCTCTGCGGTCCCCAGCAGAAACAGTGCCGTGAGCACCACCGCGATGCTGACCCAGTGCGCGAGGACTGCGGCCACCAGCACCGCGAGGACGGTCACTCGGATGAGCTCCACCCCCGCGGTCAGCCGGCCCCGATCGACGCGATCGGTCACCGCGCCGCCGAGCAGTCCGAACAGCAGCCACGGCAGGCGCTGCAGCAGCAGCGCCAGTGCCACCAGGCTGGCGTCGTGTGTCTGGGAGGCCACCAGCAGCGGGCCCGCGGCGACCATAAACCCGTCCCCGAGATCGGCCGCCCACGAGGATGTCACCAGCCACCGGAATCCGATGCCGAGGCGCGCCGGGAACAGCCGCTCGATCATCTCGCCGGGCGATGCTACGACGGGCTTCCGCGCCGGCGGCTCGGTCCGTAGAGTTCGCCACACGTCCGAGGATTCAGGGAGGTCACGCCGTGCCGAGCGATGAGCAGATCAGCCGCAAGATCGACCAGCTCGAGGAGGAGCGTGAGCTGCTGCGCCGCGACGAGAGCGCCACGCACGGGGCAACCGCCGGCGACGCGCAGCGCCTGGAGGAGATCCGCGTCGAGCTCGACCGGCTCTGGGACCTGCAGCGCCAACGGCGAGCACTCCGCGACGCCGGGATGGATCCGAACGACGCGGAGGAACGCTCCGGCGAGACGGTCGAGGGGTACTGGCAATAGGTCGGCCGGCATCGAGAGGGGAGACAATGTCTGTGCCAGAGCAAGCTCCCAGCAGTGAGAAGCCGCTGCTGCTGGTGTGTCACGGCGACGAGGGCGGGCCGCGCATGCATCCATGCCGTCGCGTGCAGGAGGCGTTGCACGCGGCCGGGATCGAGTACGACAAGCAGATCGCCGCGCACGGCAGCCCGATCCCGTTCCTGCGCAAGGGGTCGCGTGAGTCGGTGCGTGAGCTGACGGGCGACACGAAGCTGCCGGCGATGCGCCTTCCCGACGGAACCGTGCTGCGTCACTCCCGGGCGATCCTCTCCTGGGTCAGCCAGCAGTCCTGACCGCGTAATGCGATGGTCGGTCGCCCCCACTTAATGGGTGTGACCACCGACGAGATCAAACACGAGGTCCCGATACACCGACCGCCTCGGCTGGAGTTCGAGGCTGTCTACCGGGACAACGTCCGGCAGGTGACGGCGTTCTTCGCCCGTCGCTGTCGCGACCCCCAGGTGGTGGCCGACCTCACCTCGCAGACGTTCGTTGAGGCGATCAGGTCAGCGGCCACCTACCAGGGACGAGGCTCGCCCAGGGCATGGCTCATCGCGATCGCCCGGCGGGTGTACGCGAATCACCTCGCCGACCAGACGAGCGGCGCTGATCTGATCGACCAGCTCGGCGGGCGCCTGGAGCTCGCCGACGACGAGCTCGAGGATCTGGCGGCGCGGATCGACGCTCAGCGCAACGGGCGCACGCTGCTCGAGCACGCAGGCCAGTTGTCCCGGCTGGAGCGTGAAGCGATCGAGCTGGTCGACCTGATGGGGCTGCCGCCAAGGGACGCGGCCCGGATCCTCGGCGTCTCAGCAAACGCCCTCCGGGTGCGGCTGTTCCGCGCGCACACACGACTACGAAAGGAACTGGGCGATGAGCGCCTTTGACGATGGGCTGTGGATACGACTGGTCGAGGAGCACGACGCCGACTGCGTCGGGTTCGGCCCCGACGGGGGCGCGTCGGAGCGGAGCAGACGCCCGTTGGTGTTCGGCCTGAGCGGCCTCGGCACGTTGGGGGCCGCGGGTGCGACCGTCGCGGTGCTGTCGCTCAGCGGTGGCGCGAGCAACGCGTTCGCAGGCTGGACGGCTCACCCGGGCAAGGCGACAGCCGCCGAACTCAGCGCGGCCAGCGACTACTGCGACGCACACATGGGGTTCCCGGGGCTGCCCCTCGCGCTCAGCGAGGAGCGCGGGCCGTTCACCGCCGAGATCTTCGCCAACGGCACCCAGAACGACTTCTGCCTGGTCGGCCCGTCGTTCTCCAATTCGTCGGGGTTCCAGACGTCATCGCCGGTGCAGGCTCCGGCGGGGCGCCTGTTCCTCTGGGGGGACCACACGTTCAGTGACGGAGGCCAGCCATACGGCGCGGTGATCGCACGAGCGGCCGACGATGTGACGGCGGTGACCTTCGCTCTTGACGACGGCACCGAGGTCACCGCGACTCTGCAGAACGGATGGGTGGTCGCCTGGTGGCCGGGATCCCAGCAGGTCTCCAGCGCGCAGCTGACGACGCCCTCGGGCACGCAGACGCAGACCTTCAGTCGCTGCGCCGTCGAGAACTGCGCCGGTGGTGGCCCTCACGGTGGGGCCCCGGGGGGTGGGCCGGGCGGCGGCTGAGAATGCGAGCGCGGGGGGGGTGGGTGGCGTCAGCAGCAGCGCAGGTGCCTGTCATACGTCTTGGGCGCTGATTGAGCCCAAAACGGACGCGGGCTGCCCGGGAGCGGCGTCTATCGAGAAATGTGCATCACCAGGACCACGGTCTCGCCCCCGGGCACGCCCTCATGCGTCCCGCACCCTCAGCACCACCCCGCCAGCGACCAGGGCCCCCACCCCCCATACCCCCAGGATCCCGAGCCCCGCCCACGGCGCGTCCGGCAAGCTCCCCAGATGCCGGGTGGCCTCGACCGCCAGGCCCGCCGTCATCGGCGCGATCTGCTCAACGTGCCGCCGCCAGGGATCGGCGATGAGCAGGGCGAGCAACGGCGGCAGGTACAGCAGCGCGAGCACGACACCGGTCGCGGTCGCGGTGTCTCGGACGATCGCACCGACGCCCAGACTCAGTAGGGCGATCAGAGCGAGGTACATCACCGCGCCGACCGCGGCGCGCAGCGTGGCGCCATGCGCGATCGAGAGGAGCGGGTAGCAGTGGCCAGGGCCGATTCCCGCGCCGGGCAACAACAGCCGGCCCACGACGAGACAGCCGGCGACGGCCGGAAGCGCGGCAGCGACCGTGAGCCCCGCGACGGTCAGCGCCTTGGCGCCGAGCACCGCCTCCCGACGCGGGATCGCGGCCAGGCTGACCCTGATCATGCCCGTCGCGTACTCCTCGGTGACTGCCACCACCGCGATCACCGCGACGACCGCCTGCGCGAGGTCGAGCCCGGTGAGTGCAAGCTTGGTCGGATCCGACCCGCCACCGGGGGCTCCCGGGGAGATGTGGGTGGTGGCGAGCATCGCCGCGCTCGCAGCAAGGGCGACCGCGATCACGCCGGCGGCCAACCACCATGTCTCGCCGAGCGTGCGCAGCTTCGTCCACTCGGCCGCAAGCGCGGCGCTCATGCATCCCTTCGGCGAAGCACCATCATCGCCGCGGCAAGCGCCGTCCCGACGTACGCACAGAGCACGAGCAACCCTGCCCACGGGGGCAGCGGGTAGTACCCGTTCCCCATCGTGTAGGGGAAGCTGACGAGCGGAGAACGCGGCAGCAGCCCGAGCACGGAGAAGCCCGCCGCCGGGGTCACGGTGTACAGCCACCTCACCGCACTGCCACCGCCTCCCGGGCCGCCGAGCACGCCGGGGCCGGTGAACGCCGGCAGGATGAACACGACCACGCCGGCGAGGATCGCCACCGGGCTCCGCCGCAGGATGGTGCCGAGGCCGAGCACCGCGACCGCGGACAGCGCGACCAGCAGGCCGCAGCCGGCGATCACGCGCATGACCGTGAGCGGACCGGCCGGATAGATGTAGTTCCCGTTGGCGCGCATCACATGCTCGGCGAACGGGACGGCGACCGCCGATGCGACCGCGCCGACGGCGAAGCCGCAGGCCCCGATCACGACGGCTTTCGCAGCCAGGACGCGGCCTCGCCGCGGGGTCGCCGCGAGCGTGGTCAGGATCAGCCCGCGCCGGTACTCGCTCGTGGCGAACATCGCGGCCACCACGATCAGGACGATCATCGCCACCACGAGCCCGAACAGCAACGAGTCCGAGGCGGTGTCAGGGCCGGCGTCGGCCACCGCGAGCGCGATGTCGCCCGAGCCGGTGACCAGGATGGTCTCGCCGTGCCGGCGCTCGCCGCCGCGGCCGAGCGCGGTGTAGAAGTCGCGCGGGCCGATGCCGGTGCTCGTCGCCCGCCAGGTTGCCGCTGCTCCCGCGGACGGCCCGTCGCCGGACGGTCGCAGCGCGATGTGGTCGAACGCGGCCGTGGCCCGGGTCGCCTGTCCGCCGTACGTGTTCGGTGAGGTCGTGAACAGCCCCACGCGCACGGTGCTCGGGAGGCCGACCAGCCGCGCGCTGCCGATCCGATGCCACGTCGTGCCGTCACTCGAGTCATAGCCGGTGATCGTGTCGCCCGTGCGCGTCAGCCGCAGCCACCGCGCGGCGACGGGCGAGACCGCTCCCGCGAGACCGGGCGCGTCGTGGGTGTAGTCGTACTGGAAGCGCACTCCATGGGCACCGGTCGCCATCACAGCCGCATAGGCAGCACCCTGCCGGGTGCTCGAGGTGACCATCAGCCCCGCCTTCGACCACGCGGCGAGCCCCGGCCGCGTGTGGGCCAGCGAAGGCGCCTCGTTGCTGGGTCCGGCCCAGATCCGGCCGCTGAACGACGTGATCCGCGCGGTGATCGTGCCGTCGCCGGCGAGCGACCGAGAGGCGAGCTCATAGGCGTCAGCGACCGCGCCGCCACCGGCGCCGTCCGGGACGTACGGGTGGCCGCCCACGCAACTGGTCGGGCTGGGGGTCGTGCAGTACCCGGTGTGCTTGCCGTGCGCCTGCAGGTAGCTGAACAAGACGAGCAGGCCCGCGGCGAGCGCCAGCGCGACCCGCCAGCCGCGCACCGTGCGGAACTTCGTCCACTCCGCCCGCGTCGCGTCGCGCAAGCCGGAGCGACCCCTTGAGGCAAGCAGTGCGGTCATCGCCCCGTCTCCGGCTCGGCAGACGAGCGATATTCGACCGCGCTCGCGGTGAGTCGCAGGTACACGTCTTCGAGAGACTCGCCGCCGGTGATCAAATCCGGCAGCGGTCCGTCCGCGAGCACCCGTCCGCGCCCGATCACCACCACGTGATCCGCCACCCCCGGCAGTTCGCTGAGCAGGTGGCTGGAGACAAGCACCGCGCGCCCCTCGGCGGCGAGTTCGCGCAGGAAGGCGCGCATCCAGATGATCCCCTCGGGGTCCATCCCGTTGAACGGCTCGTCCATGATCAGCACCGGCGGGTCGCCGAGCATCGCCGCGGCGATGCCGAGCCGCTGGCGCATCCCCAGCGAATAGCCGCCGGCCTTGCGACGCGCGGCGCCGCCGAGGCCGACGAGCGCGGCGACCTCGTCGACGCGACTCGCCGGCAGACGCTGGGAGCGGGCGATCCAGAGCAGATGGTTGCGTCCGCTGCGGCTGGGCTGTAGCGCGGCCGCGTCCAGCAGCGAGCCCACCTGCCGCATCGGATGAGTAAGGCCCGCGTAGGGTCGCCCGCCGACCAGCGCCGTGCCGCGATCGGCCGAGTCGAGCCCGAGGATGATCCGCATGGTCGTGGACTTGCCGGCGCCGTTGGGTCCGACGAAGCCCGTCACGGTCCCCGCCGCCACCGTGAAGGAGACGCCGTCCAGGGCCAGCGTGTGGCCGAACCGCTTGTAGAGCCCGTCGACCTCGATTGTGGTGTCGCTCATGTGGCGCTTTGTATGTCTCCGGCGGTGTCACGCCGGTGTCGGTGATTGACACCTGACTGACACCCGGCACCTGTCATCGTCCCGGCACGATGCGAGTGCTGGTGGTCGAGGATTTCGAGGTGCTGGCCCGGTCGATCGCGACCGGCCTGCGCCGGGAGGGCATGGCGGTGGACGTCGTCCTCGACGGCGGCGAGGCGCTGTCGCGCCTGGCGGTCATCCGCTACGACGTCGTCGTCCTCGACCGCGATCTGCCGGGCGTGCACGGCGACGAGCTCTGCCGGCGGATCGTCGGCGACGACCTCGGCTCGAGGATCCTGATGCTCACCGCCTCCGGCACGGTCAAGGACCGCGTCGAGGGTCTCGGGCTCGGCGCCGACGACTACCTGCCCAAGCCGTTCGACTTCGCCGAGCTCGTCGCCCGCGTCCGCGCGCTCGCCCGCCGCGTGGCGGCACCGCAGTCACCGACGCTCGCGTGCGGGGACCTCGTGCTCGATTGCGGACGGCGGGTCGCGTTCCGCGCCGGACGACGGCTCGAGCTCAGCCCCAAGGAGCTCGCCGTGCTCGAATGCCTGCTCACTTCCCAGGACCGCGTGCTGTCGGCGGAGGAGCTGCTCCAGCGGGCCTGGGATGAGTACACCGACCCGTTCACGACCGCGGTGAAGACGACGATCCGGCGGCTGCGCGCCAAGCTTGGCGACCCACCGATGATCCACACCGTCCGTGAGGCCGGCTACCGGATCGGCGCCGAGTGATACGGGCCGCCGATTCGCTGAGGCGTCTGCTCCACGGGCAGCGTCCCGTCCTGAGGGTGCAGCTCGCACTTCTCTACTCGGGGGTGCTGATCGGCCTGGTGGTGATCCTGTTCGCCGCCTCGAGCGTCCTGTTCGGGACCTCGAACGTGTTCTTCGGCCACTCGCAGTCCGCGTATCACGCCCGCGGGATCCCCGCGCACCAGAGCCCGGGCCCGACCTTCGACCCCTGGCCGTTGCTGGTGGCGCTCGCACTCGTCGCCGTAGGGGTGTTCGCCGCGTGGTGGCTGGCGGGTCGTTTCCTGCGCCCGCTGCGGACGATGACCGCCGCCGCCCGGGAGATCTCGGCCACCAACCTCAGCCGCCGTCTCGGCCTGGCGGGTCCCGACGACGAGCTCACCGAGCTCGGTCGTACGCTCGACGATCTGTTCGCACGCCTCCAGGCGTCGTTCGACTCCCAGCGCCAGTTCGTCGCCAACGCGTCGCATGAGTTGCGCACCCCGCTCGCCGGCCAGCGAGCGCTGCTGCAGGTCGCGCTCGGGGATCCGGATGCCGATGCGCGGGCGCTGCGCGAGGCGTGCGAGGAGGCGCTGGACCTCTCCGGCCAGCAGGAGCGGCTCATCGATGCCCTACTCGCGCTGGCCAGGAGCGAGCGCGGTGTGGAGCGCTGGGAGTCGGTCGACCTCGCCCGCCTCAGCCGAGAGGCTCTGGAGCACCGCCGGCAGGACGCCGCTCGTCACGAGGTCCAGGTCGACGCCCGTCTCGACTCGGCGTTCGCCCGCGGCGACCCCAGCCTCGCCGAGAGCCTGATCGCCAACCTGCTCGATAACGCCATCCGGCACAACCTTCGGGGCGGATCGGTTGAGCTCTCGACCGCGACCACAGCCGATGGACCGCGTCTGCGGGTGGCAAACACGGGAGCCGAGATCCCGCCTGCCGATCTCGACCGGCTGTTCCAGCCCTTCCAGCGACGCGGCCAGGCGCGCGTCGGCGCGGGCGATGGCCACGGTCTCGGCCTGGCGATCGCCCGCGCGATCGCGGACGCACACGGAGCCTCGCTGGTCGCGCGTGCGCGCTCCGAGGGCGGTCTTGAGGTGGAGGTCACCTTCCCGGCCGGCTGAAGCCGTCAGCCGAGCCCTGCCGGTCGAGCCCCTACATTGTGAGCGGACTCAGCGGGGTGCGGTCACCCACCGACCAGCGGTGACCGAACGGGTCGGTGAACCCTCCCTGGCGGTGGATGCCCCACGGCATGTCGTGGTCCCGCGCCCTCTCCACCTCGGTCGCCCCGGCTGCGGAGGCCCGGTCGAGCAGTGCGTCCGGATCATCGAGGAACAGCTCGATCCGCGTCGTCGTCGTCCTGGCTCCCGCCGGGCTGGTCTCCCGTGCCCTGCCCGGCACCGCCTCATGGAGGAAGAAGGCCGCACCGTCGATCTGCAGCCCGGCCACACCGCCGAGATCCCACAACACCACTGCGCCGAGTGCGTCGCGGAACCAGGCGATCGCCGCTGCAGCATCCTCGACGATCAGCATCACCGACAGTGAGGATTCTTCACCCGGGGCGCCCACGCGGATGAGCGTATCCGCGAGCACTGGCGTTTGGGGTCACACGGGAGGAGAATGATCGGATGCAGCCCGGGGCCCGTCGCCGGCAGCTTGATGAGACGCTTCGCGCGGCGTACAGCGAGGGACTGCTCAGCGAGAGCACGTTCATGACCCGGCTCGATCAGGTACTCGGCGAGGCGACCGTCGATCCCCGGAGGCTCGTCGGTGACCTCACCCTGGGAGCCGCCCGCGGGCCGGGTGCGGCGGTGCGGCGGCTCGCCTCCCGAATCGCGATGTGGCCGACCCGGCGCTCGATCCCGTTGCTCGCACTCGACTGGTCAGGCGCGACCGAGCGTCTGCTCGTCGGCCGCGCTCCCGAAGCGGACATCGTGCTCGATGACGGGACCGTGTCGCGTCGCCACGCCGAGTTGACCTGGCGGGGCGGCACGTGGGTGATCCACGACATCGGATCGAAGAACGGCACGATGCTCAACGGACGGACCGTCGAGCGCGCACAGGTGCGCCCGGGGGATTTCGTGTCCTTCGCCAAGCAGCGCTTCCGGGTCGACTGACCCGATCACGGTGAGGCGCCGCGCGCCATCCCGCCGAGCGGCTCCTCGTCGCTGAATGATGTGCTGGTGGCGTAGTGATCGAGCGCCGGGCCGATCCAGCGCGCGACCTCCTTCGGCGGGGTCGACGCCAGCGGCTCGATGCCGAGCACCCACCGCGCCCAGGCGGTGCCGATCAACGTCGAGGCCACCATCGAATGGCGCTGACCCCAGGGCACTCCGGGAGCCGCCTCCGAAGCGATCCGGATCCGGGTCGCGAGAAACTCCCGGATCGCACGGCCTGCCTGCGGAGAGCTGGCGGCGGCCTGGGCGATGGCGACGAATGCCTGCCCGCCGGCGGCGCGCTCCAGGCGAGTGAGGAACTCCTCGGCCAGACGGGTGCCGTTGAACGCAGCTCCGTCCGGCATCGCGGTCTCGCCCACCACCCGGGGGTCGAACGGGAACTCCAGCGTCTCCACGAACAGTTGCGCCTTGTCGCCGAAGTAGTGGTAGACGAGCGCCGGATCGACCTTCGCGACTCTCGCCACCGACCGGATCGTCGTGTCGGCGTATCCGCCGGCGACGAACTGCTTGCGGGCCGCTCGGATGATGGCGTCTCGTGTCCTCTGCGGTCCCGGGCGGCGGCCGGCGGGGCTCATCCGCCAGCCCTCCGGTGGTCTGACGGGAGCATCGTCACCAGATTATTTCACGGTCGTGAGTTTCCATGGTAATTTCACGGCAATGAATTCCTCCGCTCCCACGTCGGCCCCGACCCTCACCGGGCTCGGGCGCCTCGCCGGCTGGTGCTTCGACCACCGACGCCGGGTCGTGTCCGCGTGGGTCGTCGTGCTCGTCGTGGTGATCGCGATCTCGCAGATCGCCGGCGGGAGCCTCAGCGACAGCTTCTCGTCGGCCGGCTCCCCGTCCGGCCGCGCCCAGACTCTGCTGGCTCGGAGCTTCCCGTCCCAGGCGGGCGACAGCGCCCAGGTGGTCGTGCAGACCCTGACGCCGGTCACCGCTGCCCCCAACCGGCGGCGCATCGACCGTCTGGTCGCGACGCTTCGGCCTCTGCCTCACGTCAGCGGCGTCGTCGGGCCGTTCGATCCTCAGGCACACCACCAGGTCAGCTCGGATCGGACGATCGCGTTCGCGCGGGTGCAGTTCGACGAGCAGACCGGCACGCTGCCGAACTCGGCTGCGACCCGCGTGATCGGGGTCGCGCAGCGGTTCGCCGCCCCAGGATTCCGCGTCGCCCTTGACGGCTCGCCGATCTCCGCGGCGGAGAACCTGTCACCCGGCTCGAGCGAGGGAATCGGCATCACCGCTGCGATCGTGATCATGTTGCTCGCGTTCGGGTCGGTGATCGCGATGGGCCTCCCGGTCATCACCGCCCTCCTCGGCGTGGGGATCGGGTTCGGCCTGGTCGACCTGCTCAGCCGCGTGATCACCGTACCGACGTTCGGCCCGGAGCTCATGGCGATGATCGGCCTCGGAGTCGGGATCGACTACGCGCTGTTCGTGGTCACCCGCTACCGCGACGGTCTCGCGCGTGGCCGCACTCCGCGCGAAGCGACGATCGTCGCACTGCAGACCTCCGGACGCGCGGTGTTGTTCGCGGGCGGCACCGTCGTGATCTCGCTGCTCGGGCTGTTCCTGATCGAGCAGGCGTTCATGGACGGGATGGCGCTCGCCTCGATCTTCGCCGTGATCGCCGTGCTGCTGGGCACCCTGACCCTGCTGCCGGCGGCATTCGGCTTCAGCGGTCATGCGATTGATCGGATCGCGATCCCCGGTCTGCGGCGGCGGTCCTCGATGGCGGCGACCGCGGGGTTCTGGTACCGCTGGAGCCGACAGGTGCAGCGGCGTCCGGTGCCGTTCGCGGTGCTGGCGGTGGCGCTCGTCGCGGTGCTCGCGATCCCGTTCTTCTCAATGCGGCTTGCCTTCGCCGACGCCGGCAACGACCCGACCGGGCAGACCACTCGACAGGCGTTCGACCTCCTGGCCCGCGGCTTCGGCCCCGGGACGAATGGCCCGCTGGTGATCGCGGTGAGGCTCCCGGGCCGGCAGGCCGTCCCGGTCCTCGACACGCTTGCGGCGCGGATCGCAGCCGCCCCGGGCGTGGCGTCCGTCTCGCGCCCGCGCGTGAATGCGCGCGCCACGGCGGCGGTGATCATCGCCACTCCGACGACCGCGCCGTCCGCAGCACCCACCGTCGCACTGGTGCATCGACTCCGGGACTCGGTCATCCCGTCGGCCACGCGCGGACACGGAGTCGAGGTTCTCGTCGGCGGTGAGACGGCAGCCGGCGTCGACTCCGCCACGCACCTGGCCGACCGGCTTCCGCTGGTGATCGCGCTCGTCATCCTGCTCTCGTTCGTGCTGCTGGGCGTGGTCTTCAGATCGATCCTCATCCCGATCAAGGCAGCGGTCATGAACGTGCTCTCGATCGGCGCCGCCTACGGCGTGATCGTCGCGGTCTTCCAGTGGGGCCGGGGACTCAGCGCGTTCGGGTCGTTCGGCAAGGGCCCGATCGACCCCTGGATCCCGCTGATGATGTTCGTCATCACCTTCGGGCTGTCGATGGACTACGAGATGTTCCTGCTCTCCCAGATGCAGGAGGAATGGGTGAAGACGCGCGACAACGCAACTGCGGTCGCCAACGGTCTCGCCTCCACCGCCAAGGTGATCACCGCCGCGGCGGCGATCATGGTCTGCGTGTTCGGATCGTTCGTGATCAACGATCCGCTACGGATCCTCGACGTGTTCGGCCTCGGCCTCGCGGTGGCGATCCTGGTCGACGCCACCGTCATCCGCATGGTCCTCGTCCCCTCGCTGATGGAGATGCTCGGCAACCGCACCTGGTGGATGCCGGGCTGGATCGAGCGGCGGCTGCCCAGGCTGGCGATCGAGACGGCCGAGAGCTAGGCGGGCGCGCGGGGGCGCGCGGGGCGCGCGGGGGCGCCGAGCGCCGGCGGCGCGTTGCCGCCCGTCGTTGGGCGGCAACGCGGTGCTGCCACGGATCAGAGCGTGGTCTTCTCCAGATGCTGGTCGCCCCAGTACATCGCTGCGCCGTCACCCTGAACGAAGAGCGGCGGTGCATCGGTGGCGACCGCACCCGTGGTCCCGTCGTGGAAGTCGACAGCCAGGTCGAGGCCATCGAGGAAGTCGTCCTGACCCCACAGGATGTCGCCGTTGGTCGCGTCGCGGGAGATCGAGGTGATCTCGGTGCCGACGCTCTCGGGCTGGAGCACGTCGCTGATCCCGCCGAGGGTGGTGCCCTCCTCGACCGTTCCGTTGGTGAGGCCGAGGTAGTACTCGGTGAACACCGGGAGGGCGAGCGTGTCCAGCGCCTCGATCCCGGCGTCAGGCGTCGCGACCACCAGCGCCGGCTTGCCGCCCGTCTTGGCCACACGGTCCAGGTTCCCCTCCGAGACCCCGTCCGGCCCGGTCACCAGCGACGTGTAGTAGACGTAGCTGTTGTCCAGCGAGACGTTCTGGAAGGTGGTGCCCTTCGCGAGCGTCGTGATTGTGCCGCCGTTGATCCCCATCTCGCGGATCCCCTTGGCATCCGCCCAGTAGAGGTTCGTGCCGTCGGTGGCGAGCTCACGGTTCCCTATCTGAGCAGGAGACTTGCCGAGCGTCACCGCCGGACCACCGGCGAGGCTCACCCGCTTGATCTTCGAGACCCCCTGGGCGGGATAGTTGGCCACGAAGTAGCCGTAGTACTGCCCGCCGACCAGCGCCCACTTGATCGCGCCGAAGTTGAGCGACGCGAGGCTGTGCTCCTGGTACAGGACAGTCTCCTGACCGGGGCTGTTGGTCTTCGCGGCCCGGTACACGGTCCCGATGTAGTCGAGCGGGAGCTGCACGTTGGCCCGCTTGGAGCCACCGAGCACGAACCCGCGGCTGTTCGCGGTCCAGTACAGGTTGCCGGTGGACTGGATCAGACCGGCCGGCGTGGACGCGGCGAGCTCGGAGGTGTCGGCCTGGGCGGTCGGCGCCGCGATGGCCGCGACCGCCGTGACCTGCACGAGCGCGCCGGCGGCGAGCAGCCGGCGGTGCCGCCGCCAACGACCGGTGAAACGACGTGTGTGTGACATGACTCGGTCCCTTCCTCGAGGTTCCGGTGACCAGCGCCCCGGCGCCGATCACGGGTTGGCATCTCGGTATGCCCCTGCGAGGACAGAGCCGCGGGAACGGCTCCTGATACGTCAGCTGCCAGCTCACGCCGGATGGGCCTTGACCCAGGCGACAATCGCTCCGCTGCCGGCGACCGTCGACCCATCGTCGAGCACGAGCACGGGGACATCCGGGCCGCCGGTGAGCGCGATGATCTCCTCGCGCTTGCCCCAGCGGGCGGGTGTAGAGGACCACGGGCGGGCGGTAGTCGAATCCGCCGGGTCCGACCAGCGCTTCGCAGCGTCGCCGCGCCCGAGGTGGGCCGCCTCCCGGCCGAGGCCGCCCACGGGCAGCCCACGCGGCGACCACGCGAGAAAAGTGTCCTGAGAGTGCACGGAGATCGACCGTCGGGCTCCACGCGATGGCGTGAGTCCAGCCCGATCAGCCACGCGCGATAAAAGCGTCCCGTGCGGGGCACATTTCTCGCGCCGGGCGACGGCGCGCACTCACACCGCGCCCGCGGCGCAAAGGCCCCGGCCTCCCGTAGCTCAGGGCCGAGGCGGCAGCTGCGGGAGCGAACGGTCCGGGCGATCGTCCCGCCGCGGCGGCCGCTTTGGGCCGCGCTGCTCGAGCGCGGCGAGCACCAGCTCGATGGCCTTCTCGAGCTGCGGGTCGCGACCTGCCGCCCAGTCGTGCGGAGCGATCGCAACCTCGACGTCGGGCTGGACGCCGTAGTTCTCCACCGACCAGCCGGGACCGCCCTCGAACCAGAACGCGTAGCGGGGCTGGGTCACCCTGGTGCCGTCGACGAGGCGGTAGCGCATGTCGATGCCGATCACCCCGCCCCAAGTGCGGGTTCCGATGAGCGGGCCGAGGTTCCGCTGGCGAAAGCCCATCGACACGATGTCCCCGTCGGAGCCGGCGTTCTGATCGCAGAGCGCGACCATCGGGCCGCGAGGGGCATCGACCGGGTAGGTGGTGGCCTCGAAGCCGCGCGGGTTGTCCCAGGCGGTGACCACCGAGGACAGGCGCTCCAGCACGAGCTCGGAGGTGTGCCCGCCGCGGTTGCCGCGAAAGTCGCAGACCAGGGCGTCGAGGGCGGTCTCGATCCGCAGGTCGCGATGCAGCTCGCCCCAGCCCAGCGACATCATGTCCGGCACGTGCAGGTAGCCCACCCGGCCGCCGGTGCCGGCCCGGACCGCGGCGCGGTTGGCGGCGACCCACGCGTGGTACCGCAGCGGCCGCTCGTCGGCGAGCAGCGTCACCGCCTCGGTGCGCCGATCGCCGCCGGCGCTGCGCAGGCCGACCGCGACCACCTTGCCCCCGGCGCCGACGAGCAGCGGTCCCGGTCCGGTGACCGGATCGACCGCGCGGCCGTCGACCGACTCGACGACGTCCCCCACCTGCGCGCCGACCGGCTCCAGCGGACTGTGAGACCCCGGCACCGACGGCTCGGCCGCCGGTAGCCGCGCGATCCGCCACGCGCCGTCATCGTCGCGCTCCAGGTCGGCGCCGAGATGTCCCATCCGCTCGATCGCCGGAGGCTCCGGCGGATCGGTCAGCACGTAGGCGTGCGAGGTGGCGAGCTCGCCCTGGAGCTCCCAGATCAGGTCGTGCAGCTCGTCGCGTGTGGCCACGCGGCCGGCGAGCGGGCGGTACCGGGCCACGACCGCGTCCCAGTCGATACCGGCCATGTCCTCCACCCAGTAGTGGCGGCGCATGAGCCGTGCTGCCTCGTCGAACATCTGCACCCACTCTTCGGCGGGCTCGACGGTGATCCGGATCCGGTCGAGGTCGATCTCGAACGGCGCGCGCCGACTCTGGTCGTCACGCTTCTGCTTTCGATCGGCCGGCTGCACGCTGAAAACGGCGTCGGTTCGGACGACGAGCGTGCGCCCGTCGCCTGAGACCTCGACCGCGTCGGCCTGCCCGGCCAGCGTCTCCACCTTGCCGGTGGCGAAATCCAGAGCCTCCAGCCTGCCCTTGACCGGCTTTCCGAACGGTTCGATCCGATCCTCGCCGAGCTCTCCGGCGACCGGCAGCGATCGCCACACCAAGCCGCCCACGATCGCGCGCAGGTCAACCAGCCGGCCGGCCGCGACCGGCAGTTCGACCAACCGCGACGCGAGGCCATCGGGGTCGATGCGAACCTCGACCGGCTCGTCCTCCGGCTCGACCGCGGATTCAGGAGTGGCATGTCCGTGAGGCGGGCTCCAAGGAAGCGCCCTGCCGGCGGTCGCCGGGGACAGCGGACCCGGCGTCGCCGCCGCGAGCCGCAGCAGGTAGGGACGGGTGGCGACCGGGAAGGACAGGTCGAAGCGCAGCTGGTCGTACACCGGGTCGAAGGTCCGCCGCGACAGGAAGGCCAGGTAGCGCCCGTCGGGGGTGAAGGCGGGCTCGCCATCGTGGAAGCGCAGCGGCGTCGCCTCCAGCACGGTCGAACCGCCGACATCGGCGAGCTTGATCTGCCGCAGACCCGCCTCGTCACTGCGCGGGCCGGCCGCAGCCCAGGCCAGCCATCGAGAATCGGGCGAGAAGCACAGCCCGCTGGCGATGTCGTACGACGAGCGATCGATCTCGCGCGTCGTCCCGTCCGCGACGTCGGTGATCCGCACCGCCCCATCCTCGCCGGCGGTCGCCACCCGGGCGCCGTCAGCCGAAGCGGCCAGCCCGACCACCTGCCCGAGCTCTCCACCCGCCAGCCGTTGCGAAGACTCTCCCTCGAGCTCCGCGATCTCCAGCGCGTCATCCCCGCCGGCGTCCGTGACCCAGACCACGTGCGTATCGCCAAGCGGCGTGGTGAACCTGGCCCGAACCTTGCCACCCGGCGCGAGCACGCGTGCCGGACCGTCGCGATGGGTGCACCACACTGCCGCCCCGCGGACATCCAGTGCGCTTGCCCGGCCGCCGCGATCCGGCGCGACGCGGCCGACCGCGTCCGGGATCTGCAACGGGTACGGCGTCCGCCCGTAACGAGCCGACCCGAGCCGGATGTCCAGGCGGCGGGGCGTCGCGTCGGCGGCCAGGCTGTCGAGCAGCCACAGGTCACCGAGGCAGCCGTAGACGAGCCGGCTGCCGTCGCCGTTGGCGTTGCGCGCATAGCCATCGCCGTGATCGCTGTGCCGGCGCAGGTCGCTCCCGTCCGGAGCCGCCGAGTACACGTTGCCCCATCCCTCATGGTCGGAGAGGAACACGACCCGGCCGTCCCACCACTGCGGATCCTCGATCTGGCCGTCGATCCCGTCGGCGAACCGCCGAAACGTCCCCGTCCCGTCAGCGTCGATCCATGCCTTCGCCGCGGTGCCGCCCCGGTAGCGCTTCCAGCTGGCGCCCCTCGCAGCGTCTGATCGGCGCCGAGGACCACGCCGCCTCCGGCCGCCTCCGAGAGGGCGGTGATCGGGCCGTAGGGAAGCCGCTCCGGACGGCCTCCATCGACGGGGACGGCCCAGGCCCAG
>Ga0335075_10003671_pt1 | contig 24254 bp, 12 predicted proteins | sample Lox_Sample_24_FD_206723 | JGI IMG/M metagenome (GOLD analysis project Ga0335075, IMG submission 206723) | Soil microbial communities from Loxahatchee National Wildlife Refuge, Florida, United States - Lox_Sample_2.4 | ecosystem: Environmental > Terrestrial > Soil > Wetlands | place: USA...
TGCGCCTTCCTCGACTACGACAACGACGGCTGGATGGATATCTATCTCGTCAACAGCGGCAAGTCCGACTTCTACACGCCGCCGAAGCCGCTACGCAATGCCCTCTACCGCAATAACCGGGACGGTACCTTCACCGACGTAACCGAGAAGGCCGGCGTCCCAGGCAACGGGTACGGCATGGGCGTGGCCGTCGGCGACTATAACGGTGACGGGTACCCCGATATCTATGTCACCCAGTTCGGCCGTAACATCCTCTACCGCAACAACGGCGACGGCACCTTTACCGACGCGACCGACAAGGCCGGAGTCGCCGCCGGGGGGTGGAGTTCCAGCGCCGTCTGGTTTGATTACGACAACGATGGACGGCTTGACCTGTTTGTCTGCCAGTTTGCCGAATTCGACGCCGCGCTAGGCTGTGGCACCGACAAGGACGGCGTTCATCACTACTGCATCCCGCGCATCTTCAAGCCGCGCCCGAGTTGGCTCTTCCACAACAACGGCGACGGCACCTTCACTGACGTTAGCCGGGAGTCGGGGATCGCCGAGCACCTCGGCAAGGCCTGGGGGGTGGTGGCAACGGATCTCAACAACGACGGCCGGATGGACCTCTTCGTCTCCAACGACACAGTGGCCAACTTCCTCTTCATAAACCAGGATGGAAAGCGCTTCGAAGAGGACGGCTTTGCCGCCGGCGTCGCCTACAGCGCTGAAGGCAGAGCCCGCTCAGGGATGGGGGTGGACTCCGCCGACTTCAACAACGACGGCTGGATGGATTTGTTTGTCGCGAACATCGACGAGGAGATATTTTCGCTCTACCAGAACAATAAAGATGGAACCTTCGACGATGTGGCCATGCAACAGGGAATCGGCATGGCCACTCGCTGGATGAGCGGGTGGGGCCTGAAGTTTTTCGACTACGACAACGACGGCAGTCTCGACCTGATCCTCTCGAATGGATTTCCCGACGATCTGGTGGATCAGATATCAAACAAGGTTACATATCGGGAGCCGCTGCTGCTGTTTCACAACGATGGGCGAACATTCCGCGATGTCAGCCGACAGAGCGGCCCTGTGTTCTCGAAGAGCTTTGCGGCGCGCGGACTGGCGATTGGAGACCTCAATAACGACGGCGCGCTTGATGTGCTTATCAGCGTGAACGACAGCGCGCCCCTTCTGCTCAAGAACAATGCCGCAAAAGGGAACCACTGGCTTGGGCTGCATCTAGTCGGGCAAAAGTCGAATCCTGATGCGATCGGAGCGCGTGTCACTTATCAGGCGGCCGATCTCCACCGCAGCCGGATGAAGGTCGGAGGTGGCAGCTTTCTGTCTTCTCACGACCACCGCATGGTGCTGGGTCTCGGACAGCGCACAAGGCTGGATTGGCTGGAGGTTCACTGGCCGCAGCCGAGTGGTGCCGTCGAACGATTTACCGATCTGCCGATCGATCGATACATCACCATTGCCGAAGGAACCGACAAGTGGAAATGATCCGGACTGAATCGGCATGATGGGCTATTCCGGAAATGGTTCCCCTGCACGAACAATGCGGATGCGATGGTCGGTGAAGTTGCTGTGCATCTCCGGGACATAGACCTTCGGCATATGGCAGGAGGTGCAATCCTTCGCTGCGACCGGGCATGCGGTACCGGCATGGCTCGCCGCCGTCTTCTGACCAGCTGAGCCTGCGTGACACTTGAGACAGCCGTGATCGTATGCGGCGGAGTCGGTCTGCAACTGCTCGTGAGGATCATGGCAGGAGATACAAGTAAGCCGCGCATCGCCTTTGCCCCAGCATTTGCTGGTGACCAGGCGGTAAGGCGCGGAGCGGGTGGTAGCGACGCCCCTGGCGCCGGAGTTTTTGACATCCCACCAAGTGCCGTGGCAAGCTCCGCAAAACTCGACTGAGTCGGTCGGATCCAGGTGAGCTGAGTTGAAGATATTCAACTGATTTCCGGCATCGAGGTTTCCCTTCATGAACTTCTGCATGTTGGCGACGTGTTTCGCGCCAGGTCCGTGGCAGGCTTCGCACGTAACTCCAAGGACGAGATTGTCTTCGTCGAACTTGTCTCCGATGGTGGAGGCGGTGGTGTGGCATCCGAAGCAGCGGCTGACCTCCGCGGATCCTATGGGCCGATCCATGGCTTCTTCTACGTCTTTTGGAGACTCGAGCGCGCGGGTGGGAGTGAATCCGAGATTCTTCAAGGTCTCGAAGTAGGTAACGCGCGCCTCGTAGAAGTGCCCATCTTCTCTCTTAAAGAGATAGGACTGACCGACTCGAGGTGTGCCAAATGCCCAAAGCAGCGGCGATGACAGAGTCTGCGTGCCGTTGGTTACGGTATACAGGCTGTGCTTTCCGTCGCTCTGGATCAGATACCGGTAGGGCCCCACGGAAAACGAAAGCGTGGGGTGGGTGCGCAACACTTGTGCATCACCGGCGTGTGAGATCGCTTGCGCCATTGGGGTCGCTTCCTGAGAAGCGAATTTGGCAGAGTGGCATGTCTTACAACTTGACGGACCCGCAAAGTCGCTTCGGGAAGCCGCGGGCTGCGTCGGCCAGAAGCCCGGGTCAGCCAGGTGATCCTCGGTGGAAAGTTGCGCCCGCAGGAGCGGTGAGATCAAAATCAGCAGGAAGACGACCTGTGCCCTCAGGTGGCAAAAACTGACGCGCTCCGTGGCTGAAGCTCTGGTCACTACGAAAAGATCCGATAATCGGGCGCTGGCTGTCAGGCCCTACGATAGCTGCTAGTCTTCGCGGGTATCAACTTTTTAGCCCGATATCACCACTCCCGCCGGCGTTTAACGGGGTGGGTTGCAAGTTCTAAATTCTTTGCTTTCAATAGCGGAACCGGGTACCAAGTAGATAAGCGGCTTACCCAATAAGAAGACTATACAGGTTTACAGGTGTCGATATAGAATTCGCGCTGGGTCGAAATCCAAACCATGATTGCAGACCTGGGCGGAGCGTGAAAGTTCGGAGTATGTACCTTTGTGCGATGAGACCCACCAAATCACGGACAATCGTGGGCGATGACGACTTAACGCGGCCGCTGTTTTTTGTTGACAGTCGTATGTTGTCAGTAGTAATCAAACGTTTCAGTTCAAGCTGTTAACGTTATCAGGGTTCGAATCACGGGATGATGTCAATCCTGACCTTCGGATCGCGCGACCATGAACTTTTTAAGGAGGCACTTATGTGCAATCGATTTGCAGGAGGCGGGGGAGTCTCTGGGCAGCGGTCAAAGCTTCGCCTACTTTCCTACGCTCTTCTAGCCGTGCTGCTGGCGATCCCGTTCAGCCTGCACGCTCAACAGTATTCAGGAACAATCACCGGAACAGTGACCGATCAGTCCGGCGCCGCGATACCTGGCGCAACCGTGACCATCGTCAATACAGCTACGAATGCCACCGTCACGGCAAAGTCCGATGGACAGGGTAATTTCACCGCTACCCAGATGCCGGTCGGCACCTATGACCTTCATGTGACTCAGGGGAACTTCAAGGAATACGTCGAAACCGGTGTTGCTGTTCACACCTCCACGACCACTAATGTGAACCCTGTGCTGCAGGTCGGCGGCGCGACCGAGAAAGTAACAGTTTCGGCGGAGGCTGTTCAGGTACAGACGACCTCGGCGTCCGTAGGTGAAGTTGTTTCAGGAACCCAGCTCCGCGAATTGCCCTTGAATGGCGAGAACTTCGTCGGCCTCACGCAGCTGTCTCCTGGCGTCAGCGCCGCCCAGGGAGCGAACTTCGTTGGTAAGGGACTCGACGGCGGCGTGAACTTCTCCGTCAACGGCAACCCCTACAACTACAACCTCTTCCTCGTCGATGGCGTGAACAACAACGACGTCGGTTCAGGCCGCACCATTCTTGTTTATCCCTCGGTCGACACCATCGCCGAATTCAAGATGATCCGCAACTCCTATGGTCCTGAGTATGGACAGGCCGCCGGCGCGATCATAAGCATCACCACTCGGTCCGGCGCAAACCAGTTCCACGGTGGTTTCTTCTACGCCGGCCGCAACGCCGCTTTGGATGCCAATGACTGGTTTTCCAATGACACCCCAAACCCGACCAAGGCCAAAGAGATCCGTAATGATTACGGATATAACATCAGCGGTCCGGCGATAAAGGACAAGCTGTTCTTCTGGTGGAACCAGGAGTGGAATAAGGAAGTACAGGGTTCGTCCTTTCAGTTCTGCGTTCCGACCGTTGCGGAAGGCCAAGGGGACTTCAGCGCGTTCGCAGGCCAAACAGCCGACCAATGCGGTGGGGCAATACCCAAAATTCCGGTTTCGGCTCAGGCGCCGGGAAACCCGCTCAAGATTGCCAATCCGGACGCTGCTGGATTGCTGATGGCGTCTTACTACCCGGCTCCGACAAGCTCGACTACGATCAACGGAAATAACTGGTTTGGATCACCCTCAAATCACCTGAACTGGAGCGAGTGGAACGGTCGCGGTGACTACGACATCACCACCAAGCATCGGGCTACCTTCAGGTGGACCAATGATTCCTGGGATAATCCATGGCCGAATAATCCCATTCCGTTCTGGGGCGAATCTGCGTTTCCCACTGTGGGTTCATCCTGGAGCCAGCCTTCACGAAGCGTGATGGCCAAATTGAGCTCGACATTGACCAATACCCTTGTCAACGATTTTGCCTTTGGTTTCGGGCAGAACCGCATTATTACGACACTTGCGGGCGACAAGGCGAACATCGTTCCTGAATTGCAGGCAGCCTATCCCGCGGCATGGCCCGCTTCCCTCAAACAGAAGGATGAGTTTTTTGGAGCCTGGGGTGGTTTTGGTCCCTATGGGGCTTCAGGCTACGCTTCTTTCTGGAACATTGCTCCTTACGGCAACCACGAAGACCTGTACACGATCCAGGACAATCTCTCGAAGGTTCACGGAAACCACACGTTCAAGACTGGCTTCTTCTACAGCACGAACGCGAAAATTGAAAGCAACGGTAACGGAGCGGATCGCCCGTCATTACCGAACGGTAATCCCTATACTGGTCCGGGATCATTGGGTTCGATCGACGCCAACGCCCAGACAGGCAACGCTCTTGCCAATGTTCTGTTGCCGGGCACGGGCACTTATCCGCAGATGTTTTCCGGTATCACGGAAAACAGCATCGACGGCATCGCCGCAGTTCACTGGCATGATTTTGAGCCGTACTTCGGCGACAGCTGGAAGATTCGGCGCAATGTCACGATCGACTTCGGTTTCCGCTGGTCTATCTATCGTGAGCCGTATGGCGGCACACAGGGCGGAAACACGTCTCCGGCCTACAACGACGGTGGCAATTACCCCAGCCAGTGGGCAAACTGGAGCAAGGCGGCGTACAGCGCTGCTGAGGCGGCCGCAAACCCATCAGATGCCTGCAACGGCACACTGATTGTACCTGGGACGACACCCTGCGCGAATGCTGTGAAGCTTCTTGCGGGCCTCGGCGTCAACCTGCCTCTCTCTAATGGCACGCCTGGTCCAAATTCGGCCCTGGTTCAGCAGAACAATCACAGCATCGCTCCTCGTGTTGGTATCGCCTGGGATGTAAGAGGAGATGGCAAAACAGCACTCCGTATAGGTGGGGGTCAATTCTTCCAGCGCGAGCCGGTAGGACTGGCCGAGCGCCTGGCGAATACGGCTCCTTTCGTGATCACTGCTACAACCAACCGTGCGCTTGACACGGCTCCTCCGCTGGCAAGCCCCGCGGTTTCGCCGAGCGCTGCCAAGACTACGGGCGGTTACATCCCTAACTCGTGGCAGTGGAACGTTTCGGTGGAACAGGAAGTTGCGCGCAACACCACGCTGCAGCTCGGATACGTCGGCAACACCGGCGAGCACCTCACGTCCATGTGGGACGCAAACTATATCCCGGACAACAACTGGCTGGCTGCTACATTTGCCAGCGGCAGCGCTCAGAACGCGTTCCGGCCCGCTGGTAACTTTGGCATGGTCGGCGGCTTCGCCCGTGGCGGCCAGGCCCACTATAACGCGCTGCAGGTATTATTCCGCTCACAAGCTGGACCGTCGACCTTCCAGGCGGCCTATACGTGGTCCCATTCGATCGGCGACGTTGAACTGGATAACTCGTCAGGCAGCTTTAACCAGCAGGCAATCACCAACCAGTACGATCCTGGGCTGGATAAAGGAAACACGAATATCAATCGTCCGAATATCTTCGTGGCGAATGAAGTGTTGTACCTGCCCAAGCTGCAGCAATACAACCACCTTGTGCAGCAGACTCTGGGCGGGTGGGAGGCCAACAGCATTTTCACAATGGCGGAAGGCAGCTCCCTCACCATCTTCACCAATGGTGGAGTTTCGGGCGCCCCAGTCAACGGTGTGAGCAGTGGTCTTAGCGCTCTGGTAGGCACGGGCTATCAGGGGAACCTGCGGCCGCTGGCGACACAACTCAGTGCCACCGCGGGACGGCATGAAAATACCTTCGTGAACGCGCAGCACTATACTCTCAACGGATATGTGCTCGGAACCTTCCCATCTAACCTGGCGAGCCGCGGTTCCGCCCAGGGCGCACCCAATACCAACTTCGACGGTCAGCTGGCGAAGAACTGGTACATCAAGGAGAAGTACCGGATCAAGTTCAGCATGGACTTCTTCAATCTCTTCAACCACCCGAACTTCAACAGTGCGAACCTGGAAGGCTCGGCTTACAATCCATCGGCTCCTCTCTACTGCGGAGGTGCAACCGCAACGACCGGCACGCCTTGCAGTCCAACCAACAATGTCGTTACCGGAATGCAAGGCCCGAACGGGACCTCAGTGCCTGTTTCCATAGGAAGTGGTTTTGGCCAGGCCAGCGCAGTCAACCCGGGCCGTACCCTGCAATACACGCTGAAGTTCACTTTCTAGCAGCGTCCAACAAACCGTTGTAAACCTGAGCGGCGGGCTTGATGAATCAAGTTCCGCCGCTTACTCTTTTATAAAGAGTTGAGTGCTAATCTGAGCTGTGAATCACCTGCCCGTACATCTGAAACGTCACCTTCGTATCATGCAGGACCTTGGTTTCTTCAGCAGAAACCTTGCAGCTGGAATGATTGTTTCGGCAACGCTGGCGTTTCCGGTCGTCCATGCGCAACAGAAGGCCACGCAATTTCCGTCGCCATCCGCAAGCGCGAAGCCCCAGACAGACCCCGCGCAGGTCGAGCTCGCCAGGCGGATTCAGGCTGCTGACACGGCACGCCGCACGGGCGATCCCACTGCGGTTGAGGATGCAAACAAGTTGCTGATCGCTGCGGCTCTGCGAGCCATGGGACGGCTGCGGCTTATCGAGTCGGCAACCCCTCAAGCCGATGAGCTCTACAGAGAGTCGCTGAAGTTCGAGAATACCTCCGAGGCTCATCTTCAACTCGCATCGAGCTTGATTGCGGACCACCCGCACGAAGCGGCCGATGAAGCCCAGCAGGCGCTTACCCTTGAGCCTTCAAACGCGCATGCGTTTGTTCTCCTGGGAAGGGCTTATATGCGCGCGGGCGAGTCGGCCAAGGCGGCCGAGGCCCTGTCGCACGCTGCCCAGCTTCAGCCCGGGATCGAAGCGTATTACACCCTGGCTATCTGCTGGCTATCTCTCAAGACGCCTGATGGCAATAAGCGCGCCGACGCCGTTTTCGAGCAGATGAAGGAGATGGCCGGAGATAGCGGCTCGCTACACGTTCTCTTTGGCCGTGCCTATCGCGATGCGGAGCGGATGTCCGATGCCGTAACCGAATTTCAGCGCGCTATCAAACTCGACCCCTCTACGCCGCATGCACATTATTTTTTGGGCCTGGCCCGTCTCGCTTTGAACGATTGGAAGCCAACGCCAGAGGCCGAATCAGAATTTCAACAAGAGTTACGGTATTACCCCAAGGACTTTCTTGCTAACTACATGCTCGGGTTTCTTGCCTCCAGCCAGCATGATTATGCTATGGCAGAAAAGTATCTAAGGATTGCGGGGGAGATTAATCCAAAGTGGCCAGAACCCTCGTTTTATATGGGATTGAACGCATATGCCCAGGGCGACACAAAGGCGGCAGAGCCTCTCTTGCGCAAGGCAGTGGAACTGACGGGATCGGACGAGGCACGATCGAACTACCAGATTCGCCGTGCCTATGTTGATCTGGGGCGTATTCTTGCAAACTCTGGCCGGGAACAGGAGAGCGAGATTTATTTTGCCAAAGCGCGGAATCTCCAGAACAAGACCATGCAGGAAACACAGCAAAAGGTAACCTCCATGGCACTCTCTGAAGGCGCGATGTCGATGGCAGGGATGGTGCCGCTCGACAAGCGGCAGGAGGACCAGGCCGCTCCCATCACGCCGGGAAACACAGATCCCTTCGCCACGGTGGATCCCCTTGTCATGGCAAATGCGAACCTCTCCGAAAGCCAGCGCGCGCTTGCAAAGACCCAGGAAGACGACTTGCGGATTGTGCTGGGCCAGAGCTACAGCGACCTTGCCACTGCGGAAGCCATGCAGCGCAACTACACCTTGGCGCTCACTCATTACCAGGCCGCCGAACACTGGAATCCCACCATCGATAACCTCGCCCGAAACCTCGGCGAAAGCGCCTTTCGGGCAGGAAATTATCCTGAAGCCATCCGCGGTTTCTCCACGGCGCTCGATCAGCAACCGGGTCAGATTCCCATCACGGCACAGCTCGGCATGGCTTACTTTGCATCCGAGAAATACGCTGATGCCGCAAGAACCTTCGCGCCACTCGGCGTCGCGGGCATGCAGGATGGGAGCGTGGGATATGCCTGGGCCGCGTCTCTGGCCAGGCTCGGCCAGTTGAAGGAAGCCACCGACGTTCTTACTCAGTACGAAAGCGTGAATCTCACTTACGAACAGCTCCTCCTGGTGGGTCAGTTGTGGACCGAAATCGGTGACTACAGCCGTGCTGTTGCCGCTCTGCACCGCGTATTGCAGTCAGATCCCTCAACGCCCAGGGCTCACTTCTACGCGGCCCTTGCCTACATTCGATGGGAGCACTGGACCGACGCGCGAAACGAACTTCAAGCCGAGCTCGCTATCCAGCCCGGTGATCCCGACGCGACGTATCACCTCGGCTTTGTCGATCTGCAGGAATCAAAGATTGACGACGCCCAAAAGCTCTTTGAGCAGGTGATCGCCGGCCATCCCGACTACGCCAATGCTCAATATGAGCTGGGCAAGATCCTTCTCGATCAGGGAAAACTGCAGGAAGCCGTGCCTCACCTTGAAGCGGCAGCTCGTCTCAGCCCCGACAAGGAGTACGTCCACTATCAACTGCAGGCCGCCTACCGGAAAGAATCGCGCACGGCGGATGCCGATCGCGAACTGGCGGTCTACCAAGAGTTGAAGACTAAGTCGCGGCCGCACGTCCCGCAATCAACCACGCAGAATCCATAATGCTTACTTCCAATTTTCTCGCCTTGAGAAAAGTAGCCAGAGGTCTTACCGCTGCACTCTTGTGCGTAGGTTTGGTTTCAGGGCAGGAGGGCCACCCCCCACCAGTGCCACCACCGCCGGGAGCCAAGTCTACGCGGTGCTCCGGACGAACGATCCCACAGCTGGAAGACATCACCGCCAAGGCTGGAATCACCTTCTCACATACTGCCGACCCCTCCAAGAAGTACATTGTCGAGTCGATGAGCGGGGGCGTGATCCTCTTCGACTACGACCGTGACGGCTGGCTGGATATCTACTTTACTAATGCTCCTACCGTGGAGATGGCTGTTAAGGGCGAGACCAGCCTTGGCGTTCTGTACCACAACAACCACGACGGGACATTTACCGATGTTACGGCGAAATCCGGCCTCAACAAGCCCTGCTTCGCCATGGGCGGAGCGGTCGGCGACTATGACAACGACGGCTGGCCCGACCTCTACGTCACGTGCCTCGGAGGCAACGTCCTCTACCACAACAACGGAGACGGAACTTTCACCGACGTTACGGCGAAAGCGGGCGTAGCTGACGGCAGGTGGTCGACCGGGGCATCTTTCGGCGACTACGATGGTGACGGTTTCGTTGACCTGATGGTTGCCAACTATGTCGACTTCCATCTCAATGATCTCCCCAGCTTTGGCAGTGCGCCTAACTGCAAGTACCGCGGTATCTCGGTGCAGTGTGGTCCCCGGGGTCTGCGGGGCGCGGGCGACGCGCTCTTCCACAACAACGGTGACGGAACGTTCACCGATGTATCGAAGGCGGCAGGGGTTAGTGACCCTGATGGGTATTACGGCATGGGGGTTATCTGGGCAGACTTCAACAACACCGGTCGTCCAGATATCTACATAGCTAACGATTCCACGCCGAAGTATCTATACAAGAACCTGGGTAACGGCAAGTTCAAAGACATCGGGTTGCAGTCGGGCACGGCAGTGAGCGAAGACGGTTCCGAGCAGGCGTCGATGGGGATTGGGGTGGGCGACTATAACCACACGGGCCGTCCATCGCTCTATGTGACGAACTTCTCCGACGAGAACGATCTGCTCTATCGCAATGACGGAGACTGGAATTTTACCGAGGTGTCCTACCCCGCCGGGGTAGCCCTCCCGTCGCTGCCCTGGGTGAAGTGGGGCACGGCGTTTGTGGACCTGGACAATGATGGCTGGCTGGACCTGATTACCGTCAGCGGTCACGTCTATCCGCAGGTGGATTCGCTGCCGTCGGGGCCGGGTTACCGCGAGCCGAAGCTGCTGAGCATGAACCAGAAAGACGGAACCTTCTGCGACGCCAGCGATCAGGCCGGCCCGGCGCTCACCGAGAAGCGGGCTTCCCGCGGGCTGGCGGTCGGCGATCTCTTCAACGACGGCAACATGGACGTCGTGATCGGCGACATCGACGGCGCGCCGATGGTTCTCAGGAATCACGGCGTTCCGGGGCGACATTGGGTCAGCTTTGAGCTGGCCGGCACAAAGAGCAACCGGCTGGCTCTCAATGCCCGACTCAAGATCGTTGCCGGCGGCATGACGCAGACGGAGGAGATCCACAGTGGCGGCAGCTATCTCTCACAGAACGACCTGCGCGTCCACTTCGGGCTGGGCGCAGCGACGAAGATCGACAGCGTGGAGATCCGCTGGCCATCGGGCAAGGTGGAGACGCTCACGAACCTAGCGGCGGACAACTTCTACGCGGTTCTCGAAGGTGAGGGAATTGTGCCAGCCGAGAAGATCCGTCCGGCGAAGCCCAGGCATTGATCGACCCCCCTCCCCCCCCCGCTTTTCCTGTGCTTTAGAACTCATTCATTCCGTGATCTTTAGCCATTATGGGTTGCAATCCATTCATAACAAAGTAGTTATTTGTAACCCATTGAAATAATGCGATTTATAGTTTCGCCGCCATCATCTTCCTGCCCAAAATGGCAGAGCCCGGCACATTTGTGCCAGGCTCTACCGACTCTCTAATTCTATTTTAGTCCGTCTCGCGGAAATGTTCGGCCAACTGTTTTCAGGCGAACCGAAAGGATGCGCTGGCGCACATCGCTTGCCTGATGTCCTTCTCCAATCGGGGAGCGACATCGGGTCCTGCAGGGTCGCTTCGGCTTCGCCGGCGCTCCAGCCATCGGCGGCAAGACACGGTGCTTCGGTCTCCTTAATATTCTCGACTCGATCCACTTCCCGGGTCTCCTTGACAGTCTAGGAGACCGTGGCTAGTCTTTCCTAGACAGGCTGGGAGAAGAGCATGGAGAGGCCTGAGAGGGCTGCGATCGATTTGCTGCAGGGCACACTGGACATGCTGGTACTCAAGGCGGTCTCGCTCGGGCCGCTGCATGGATACGGGGTGCTGTTGCGTATCCAGCAAATCTCGCAGAACAGGCTGGAGATTCAGCAGGGCTCGTTATATCCGGCGCTTTATCGGCTGGAGCATGAGGGCTGGATCGCGGGAGAGTGGGGACAGAGCGAGAACAAGCGGCGAGCACGCTTTTATCGGCTGACCGATGCAGGGCGCAAGCGGCTCGAGGCAGAGACGAAGAAGTGGGCCCAGTTTGCCGATGTCGTCGGGACGATTCTCAAGGTCGCGCCGGAGGAGCTATGAGCCTGGGCAGCCGGGTGCGGACGTGGTGGCGCGCAATGGGTCGCGGGGCGGACGTGGATTCGCAAGTGGAAGAAGAGCTGCGATTTCACATTGAGAGCTTCGCTGAGGACCTGATGCGCGGCGGCATGCCAAGAGAGGAGGCGGCGCGCCGCGCGAAAGCGGACCTGGGCAGTATCGCGGCGAAGAAGGAGAATTGCCGGCAGGCGTGGGGAACGCGGTGGTTCGATGAACTGCGGGGTGACTTGCGTTATGCGTTTCGCATGATGGCGAAGAGTCCGGGATTTGCGGCCATCGGCATCGGATCGCTCGCCCTGGGGATCGGTGCGAACATCGCCATCTTCTCCATGACGAAAGCCGCGCTTCTTGACTCCGTCGGTGTCCCGCATCCCCGGCAGCTGAGAATGCTCGAATGGCAATTCCGCGGCAACAAGCAGCCCATGTCCTCAGTTTATGGCCAGTTGGTCTCATCGGATGGCGGCAGCATCAGGTGTGCGTCCTTTTCCTATGCGCTCTATCAAGCCTTGCGGAAGGACCACTCGGTGTTTGAGGACCTGGTGGCCTTCTTTCATTCTTCGCGCACGCAAATCTCCTGGGACGGCCAGGTCGATTTAGGCAGTATCGAATACGTCTCCGGAAATTTCTTTTCCGAGCTCGGCATCCGGGCTGTTGCCGGGCGCACTCTGCTGCCGGCCGACGATCAAGTGGGCCGGAGCCCGGTCGTTGTCATCAGCGACAACTTCTGGAGGGATCACTTTGAGCGCTCTCCCGCAGTGATTGGGAAAACTCTCAAGATCGACCAGGTGCCGATGACGATCGTCGGCGTCGCGCCTCCAAACTTTGATGGATTGATCTTCGATGCGCATCCCGTGGTCATGCTTCCGATTTCGCTGCAGCCGGCAGTCGAGGCTGACCTCAGTGCAGGTCGCCTGAACAACCCGGAGATATGGTGGTTACGAATTGCCGGACGGATCCGCCCGGGCGTGTCCGACGCGCAGGCTCAAGCTGCACTCGCGGGCATCTTTAATCAGACCGCCAAAGCGACTCTGAAAAATCGGCGTCATCTGGACCTTGGCGCCTTGCATCTCGCCGTAACACCGGGGAATCAGGGAGAGAATCCCGGCCGACATCAGTTCGCACAGATCGACGCTGTTCTAACGGTGATGGCGGCGCTGGTGCTGCTGCTGGCATGTGCAAACATCGCCAGCCTGTTGCTGGCCCGCGCGGCCGCGCGGCAGAGAGAGCTTAGCGTTCGCATGGCGCTGGGCGCGGGCCGCAGCCGTCTTCTGCGGCAAGCTCTTACCGAAGCCCTCCTGCTCTCAATGTTGGGTGGAATTGCCGGAACGGCGCTCGGATACGCGTGCCGAAACATTGCCCCTCCGCTTCTCGGGCAGCCGAGGCCTGACTTCGACTGGCTGATCCTGGGATACGCGCTGTGCCTCGCAATCGCTACCGGAATGCTTTGCGGCGGTATTCCCGCATGGCGCACCATGGGCATGGACGCGCAGGATGGTCTCCGGGAGACTCCGCAGATGACGGCGAAGAGGACTCGCTCCCGGCTGATGAAGTCTTCTGTCGCGCTGCAGATCGGCCTTGCAACCCTTCTTCTGGTGGGTGCGGGACTATTCGTGCGAACCCTGTACAATCTCTCCTCCGTCGCGTTGGGTTTTCAGCCACAACATCTCCTGCTCTTCGACATCGTGCTGCCGCCGAAGGATTATCCGGCCGCCGCAGATCGCGGCGCGGCGTATGAGCAGGTCGAAGACGGCCTCTCCGCGATCCCTGGCGTGATCTCCGTGGCCTCATCAACCGACGCACTGATTGCCGGCGACACCTCTACAAGCAATTTCGACGTGGATGGGCAGCCATCGGGCGAAAGGCAGGCATGGAAAAACATCGTCGGCCAAGATTTCTTCCAGACCATGGACATTCCGATGTTGAGCGGGCGTGGCTTCGGCCGCCAGGATACGCAAAGCTCCGAGAGCGTCGCTGTCATCAATCGCGAACTCGCCAACCAGTTTTTCCGTGGCCAGAATCCCATCGGTCAGACTTTCAACACCGCGCACACCCGCATCATCGGCATCTGCGGGGACACGCGGTTCAGAAGCCTGCGTGACGCTCCTCCGCCCACCTACTATCTGTTTACCCGCCAGGTCGGCGACTATCACCTCGGCACTCAAATGACCTTTGCTGTGAAAACAGCCGCTGATCCAGACGTGATCGCAGCCTCGGTGCGCACAGTCTTGCATGATTTCCGCCGTGACCTTCCTGTAAACAATCTGCGAACGCAGGAAGAGCAGATACACTCCTCTCTGCGCCAGGAGCGCCTATTCGCGTCTCTCACAACCGTGTTTGGGGTACTGGCACTGGTACTGGCATGCATCGGGATCTACGGAATCATGGTGTCTACCGTTTCGCGGCGCACGAATGAGATCGGGCTGCGCATGGCGCTTGGGGCAGAGCCAGGGCGGGTGCTGCGCATGGTGCTGGGCGAGGCGACGTGGATCGCGGCCATCGGCGTGGTGGCCGGCTTAGGCTGCGCGTTGGCACTGGGACGCCTGATTGCCAGCCAGTTGTATGGACTCAATGCAAGCGATCCGGCCACGCTGCTGATATCGGCGGCGCTGCTGATCGCCGTAGCGCTCGGAGCAAGCTGGATTCCGGCGAGGCGGGCGGCCAGCGTAGATCCGATGCGGGCACTGCGGCATGAGTAGAATTTGCGGGCGAGGTGAGCGGCCATGAGCCTGAGCAGCCGGGTTCGTACCGGATGGCTCGCAATAACGCGCCATGCGGACATGGATTCGCAAGTGGATGAAGAGCTGCGGTTTCACATTGAGAGCCTCGCTGAGGACCTGATGCGCGGCGGCATGCCGCGGGAGCAGGCGGTCCGCCACGCGAAGGCGGAACTGGGCAGCATCGCGGCGGGAAAAGAAAATTGCCGGCAAGCATGGGGTACTCGCTGGTTCGACGAGCTGCGAGGCAACCTGCGCTATGCGCTGCGCATGATGGGGAAGAGTCCCGGATTTACGGTGATTGCGGTAGGGTCGCTCGCCCTGGGGATTGGAGCGAACACGGCGATGTTCAGCGTCGTGCAGGGAATCATCCTCGCGCCGCTGCCGTTCCGTGATGCAGACCGCCTCGTGTTCCTCTGGCAAAACCGGCCCGGCGTTCCCCAGCTTGATCCGTCGTATCCGAATTTTGAGGATTGGGAACGAACTTCGCAGTCGTTTGATCGCATGTCTGCGCTGGTATTCCATAACTTCGACCTCACGGCACCGGGCAGAGCCGAACACCTCCTGGGCATGCGGGCCTCCTCCAGCTTTCTGGCGACCCTGGGCGTCACTCCCGCAATGGGGCGCGATATTGCAAGCACGGAGGACCAGCCGAATGCGCCACCCGTGGTCCTGATAAGTGACCGCCTGTGGAAAGAACGCTTTGCGGCCGATCGGCGCGTCGCCGGACGATCTCTGATCATGGATGGAAAGAGCTTTACTGTGATCGGCGTCTTGCCAGCCGGCTTCCATTTCCTTGCCGACGCCGACGTCATCACGCCTTTGGGTCCCCACATGCCCGCCATCTACGCCGAAAGATCGGTCAATGCATTGGCGGTGCTTGGGCGTCTCAAATCAGGAGTCACGATGGGCCAGGCGGAGGCCGAGATGAACGCGATTCAGCAGAACCTCGATCGGCTGTATCCAGATGCCAATCGGGGAACGGGCATTGCCGTGACCTCGCTGATGCAGCAGATAGTCGGCGACGTCAGGGGAACGGTCCTGCTCCTCTTTGGAGCTGTCAGCCTGGTGCTGCTGATCACATGCGCGAATCTCGCGAACTTGCTGCTGGCACGCTCGACTGCGCGTGCCGCTGAATTTGGCATACGCATGGCGCTCGGTGCCGGCCACGGACGTATCGTGCGGCAACTGCTGACTGAGAGTGTCGTTTTGTCGCTGGCAGGAGGAGCCCTGGGTGCCGTGCTCGCCGGCCTCGGACTGCGGGTGCTGCTTGCGGCACTTCCGCAAAGTCTGCCCCGCTCCGAGAACATCGGCCTACATCTCGAGGCTCTCTTGTTTACTGCCGTTGCCTCCATCGCTGTGGGTATCATCTTCGGCGTGGTTCCGGCACTGCAGTCCGCAAGGCCGGATGTGCAAGGCACACTGCAGCAAGCTTCAAGAGGAACCATCAGCGGGCATAATGCGATCCTCGGCCGGTTAGTCGCGCTGCAGTTTGGGCTCACTCTGGTGCTCATGACTGGCGCAGGGCTGCTCTTCCGCAGCATCCGCAACCTTTGGGAGGTGAACCCGGGATTCGATATGCGGCACCTAATATCATTTCAGGTCGGGTTATCTCCGTCGCTTACGAGAACACCCGCTGAAACGCGGATTGCCTATCAACAGCTCCTTGCGCGGATTCGGCAACTGCCTGGAGTGGAAGGGGCAGACCTCACAAATATTGTTCCACTGTCTGGCGCAGACAATGGCGGTCCTTTCTGGATCGGCACGGCGCCCCCGGCCTCGCTGCAGGAAGCTCCTCACGCACTTTACTTCTGGACCGGCCCTGACTATCTGAAGACGATGGGAATCCCTTTGCTGCAGGGCCGATTCTTTACGCCGGGCGACCAGATCGGCTCGGCCAAAGTCGTTGTCATCGACAGCGTGCTCGCGCAGGCTTTCTTCCCTGGTCAGAATCCAGTCGGACAGACGCTGACGGTCGGGCATTGGGGTGCGGCCCGCATCGTCGGAGTCGCGGGACATGTACGCCATTGGGGACTGGACGATCCCGGGACCTACAACCCGCGGCAGATTTATATCCCTGTTTATGAACTGCCGGATGCGATGGTTAACGACTTCTTCCGCACCCTCAAACTACTCGTTCGCACGGAGCTCCCGGCTGCGGAAGTGATGCCCGCGATTCGCAACGTCGTCTATGAGTCTTCGCCCGATCAGCCCGTCTACGCGGTCAGCACGATGGAGCAAGTGGCGTCGGAGTCGATGGCCTCGCGGAAGCTTCCCATCCTTCTGCTGGGCGCGTTCGCCACTCTCGCATTGGTACTGGCCTCGGTCGGCATCTACGGAGTTGTGTCCTATTCAGTGATGCGGCGCACCCAGGAAATCGGGATCCGGATGGCTCTCGGCGCAGACAGGATCCGCGTCTCCCGCATGATCGTTGGCCAGGGAGTTCGCATGGCCGGGGCCGGGCTGGGCATCGGCATTTTAGCCGCGATTACCCTCGTGCGCCTGCTGCCGAGCTTCTCTCATCTGTTGTACGGCGTGGGCCAAGGTGACCCGCTTACGCTTTTCGGTGTCTCCGCGTCGCTGGTGCTGGTGGCCGTAGTTGCCTGTTATGTTCCGGCGCGGCGCGCGGCGAGCTTGGATCCAATGAGAGCTCTGCGGCATGAATAGACTTCGCGCGCGAGGGGAGCAGCGATGAGCCTGAGCAGCCGGGTGCGGACGTGGTGGCGGGCAGTACGTCACGGGGCGGACGTGGATGCGCAAGTGGATGAAGAGCTGCGGTTCCACATTGAGAGCTTCGCTGAGGACCTGGCGCGTAGCGGTCTTTCGCGCGACGAAGCGATACGGCGGGCGAAAGCGGAACTGGGGAGTGTCGCGGCGCGAAAAGAGGACTGTCGGGCAGCGTGGGGCACGCGCTGGTTCGACGAACTGCGCGGCGACCTGCAGTACGCGGTGCGCAAGCTGGCGAAGAGTCCGGGATTTGCGGCGGTTGCCATCGGGTCGCTGGCCCTGGGGATCGGCGCCAATACAACGATATTTACCATCGCCAGACAGGTTTTGCTCGACAAGTTAGACGTTCACAGGCCGGAAGAATTACGTCTCTTTGCCTGGACCGGCAGCAAAAACAGAGTGCCTGTTCGCATCTGGGGTCATTGGAACGAGACTACCCACACGTGCACATCATTTTCATATCCCGTCTACCAGCAACTCCGCCGGCAGAACAGCGCGTTTGAGGATGTCTTTGCCTTCAAGGCAATTCCACAAGTCACAGTCACTGTTGCTAATAAGCCGGAACCGGTGACAGCAGAACTGGTATCCGGGAATTATTACTCCGCGCTTGGTGTCAATACGGTTCTGGGCCGTGGAATTCAGAACGCGGACGAGGGCGCGCCGGGCAGCAGTCCCGTTGCGGTTATCAGCGATGGATTCTGGTCGAGGCACTTCGGGCGATCCCCTGACGTGATCGGAAAAACAATGCAGGTGAACCTCACGCCTGTGACGATTGTTGGCGTGAATCCTCGGGAATTTACTGGTGCATCCAGTGTGCAAATCTCGCCTGATGTTTTTCTGCCTTTCAGCATGGAGCCGGTTGCTGCGCCTAACGGGGCTAAATCGCTCCTGACCAACCTGGAACAGTGGTGGGTGCTGGTGATGGGCCGCATCAAGCCAGGAGTTTCCGACGAGTCTGCCCGCGCAGCAATGGATGTTCTTCTAAGCAACGCTGTGCGGTCCACAATGACCGTGGAAAAAAGCCAATCCGTCCCACACTTCGCGATGCAGGACGGAAGCCGGGGCGAAGATTTAAATGGCGAGCAGTTTACGAAATCAATATATGTGCTCATGGCGCTCGCAGGAGTCGTCCTGCTGCTTGCCTGCGCAAATCTGGCAAACCTGCTGCTTGCCCGCGCCCGTAGCCGTCAGCGCGAATTGAGCGTGCGTCTTGCACTCGGAGCAAAACCCGGGCGCATCCTGCGTCAAATGCTTACAGAAAGCCTGCTGCTCTCCACTGCCGGAGGCATTGCCGGACTACTGCTGGCCTTCTGTGGACGAAATGCCATTCCGCATCTGATGTCATCATCCTGGGAATCAACGATGCATGTGCTCTTCGACTGGAAAATCTTCGGATTCACCGCCGCGGTTTCTCTTCTCACAGGATTGCTTTTTGGCTTTGTGCCTGCGTGGCAGGCAATGCATACACAAGTGAGCGGGGGGCTCAAAGAAAATGCGCATTCTGTTATGCAGGGCCGCGGCAATTTTTCCGGGAGAATGCTTGTCACCTTTCAGATTGCCTTGTCCATGCTGCTCCTGGTCGGGGCTGGGCTTTTCATTCGGACAGTGACGAACCTCAATCAAGCTCATCTTGGTTTTCGGCCTGACAGTCTCGTGCTATTCGAGATTCAAGCGCCGAATACACGCTATCCGGGGTCGAAAGAAATTGTGCTTTACCGGCAAATTGAACAACATCTGGCATCGACTCCAGGCGTCAATTCTGTTTCGCTCTCCAAAAATCCTCTGATCGCAGGCAATGTGTCGAATGACGACTTTGTCCCAGACGGCTTGCCACCAAAGCTGAACGGCAAAGCCTACGTGGACGACAACGTGGTAGGGCAGGACTTTTTTTCAACCATGGGCATCCCCATTCTTGCCGGCCGAAGTTTTGACGGCACGGATACCGAAACGTCCCGCCTGGTTGCCGTTGTGAATCAGCAGTTGGTGAAGGAATATTTTCAGAATACAAACCCTATCGGCAGAACGTTCTGGTCCAATAAAAAACATATCGAGATCATAGGCGTCAGTGGCGACACCAGATACGCGACCCTGCGCGACGATCCTCCCGCAACCTTCTATACCCTTTACCGGCAGCAATCCAAGAGCGAGCCGAGCATGACATTTGAGATATCCAGCAACATAAAACCCTCTGCGCTTGTGCCTGCTCTGCGCGAAACTGCGGCGTCAGTAGATAAGGACCTGCCGCTGCTCAACATTCGCACTCAAAATGCACAGATCAGGGACAGAACGAGGCAGGAGCGCATCTTTGCATCGCTCACCAGCGGATTCGGCCTGCTTGCTCTCATTCTTGCCTGCATCGGAATTTACGGCGTCATGGCCTATTCCGTTTCACAGCGCACCCGCGAGATCGGCATTCGCATGGCCCTGGGGGCAGAGCCAGAACGGTTGCTGCGCATGGTGCTGGGCGAGGCGACGTGGGTGGTGGCGCTCGGCATTCTTGCCGGTGTATGCGGCGCGCTGGCGCTGAGCCGCGTGATCGCAAGCATGCTCTACGGGCTGAAGGCGTGGGATCCGGTGACGTTTGCCGGATCGGCAGCGATGCTGATGATGGTAGCGTTGGGGGCGAGTTGGATTCCGGCGTCGCGGGCGGCGCGAGTGGACCCAATGTGCGCATTGCGGCACGAATAGACTTCAGAGAAGGCATCGCCATCAGTAGTCCGCCACCACCGGAAGAAAGGGACAGGCGAGGAAAGATACTTTGGAGAGATGAGGCTTCCGGCATTATGCTTCAGGGCAAGATGCCGGAAACTGAAGAAGCTACTAGAGGGTCGAAGCATAGTGGGTATCGCTGGTTTCGTGTTGGCGATCTGAACGCGTTTTTTGCGTTGATGTTCGACAACATGGCAAACATGGTGATTCTGGCCGGCATTCTGATCGGCGCGTTTCACTTTCCCAAAGCACTGGTGCTGTATCGCATGGTGCCGGGAACCGCCATGGGTGTGCTTCTCGGCGACCTCACTTACGCCTGGATGGCGGGGAGGCTGGCGCGCCGGACTGGCCGAGACGATGTGACGGCGATGCCGCTGGGGCTGAACGCCCCGAGCGTCTTCGGCATGTCGTTCGCGGTGATCGGGCCGGCGTACCTGGTGACGCACGACGCGATGCTGGCCTGGAAGATCGGAATGGCGGTCACGGTTCTGGTCGGGGTATTCAAGATTGGGCTTTCGTTCTGCGGCAATGCGGTGCGGTCGATTGTGCCGCGGGCTGCACTGCTGGGCTCGATTGGCGGCGCGGGGATCGCGCTGATTGGCGTGCTGCCGCTGCTGAAGATTTTCGCGGATCCGATTCCGGGGCTGCTCGCGATGAGCCTGCTGCTGGTGACTCTCGTGGGCCGGATGCAGCTGCCGGGAAAGATTCCGGGCGCGCTGGCATCGGCGCTGGTGGGCATCGCGGCGTATTATGTGCTGCGCATGGCGCATCTCGGCAGTCCGCTGCTGGCGGTGGGTACGTCGAACCTGACGGCTCTGCATCTTTCGCTGCCGTGGCCTTCGTTTGCGTTTTTGGGCGGCCTGTCGAAGGCGTGGGGATATCTGCCGATTGCGCTGCCGTTCGCGCTGTCGACGGTGGTGGGGGGCATCGACAACACGGAAAGCGCGGCGGTGGCGGGCGATGAATACGACACGCGGGCGATTCTGTTGACAGAAGGATGCTGCACGCTGGCGGCGGGATTATGCGGCGGCGTGGTGGAGAGCACACCGTATATCGGACATCCGGCGTTCAAGTCGATGGGCGCGGGTGCGGGATATGCGATTCTTACCGGCCTTTTCATCGGGATCGGCGGAATTGTCGGCGTGTTGCCGTTCTTTGTGGACTGGATTCCGGCTTCGGCGATTGCACCGGTGCTGGTGTATATCGGGCTGGAGGTGATTGCGCAGGCGTTTCTGGCGAGTCCGCGAAAGCATGCCCTGGCGGTCGCGATTTCTCTGCTACCGTCGTTTGCCTTCGTGATCTCGCTCGAGACGGGGTCTGTGCTGAGCGCGTTGAATGCAAGCGCCGATCAGATTGCGGGTGAGGTAGGGGTGACGTTGCACACGTTGAGCATGCTGAGCAATGGCTTCATCATTACGGCGATTCTGTGGGGTGCGGCGACGGCAGAGCTGATCGACCGGCGGTTTCGGGCGAGCGCGCTTTATCTGATAACGGGGGCGGTCTTCTGCCTGTTCGGCGTGATCCATTCGCCGTCAGCGCAGGGAACGTTTCTGCTGCCGTGGCGGATGGGGTCGGTTCTCCCGTGGCATTTGGCGGCGGCGTATCTGGTTGCAGCACTGACCATGGCAGGCGCGAGATTTCTCTCGCGAGATGCAGAGGAAATTCAGGATGTGACGGCAGACGTCTAGAGGGTGTCGAAGGAGTGAGTCGCCGGGTGGCCGTTATAGTCGGCGACAGAGGCGTTGCCGGGGCGAAGCGAGAGCAAGGTGCTCATGCCGGCTTCACGGGCGGCGTCGAGTTCGCGGACGGAGTCGGAGATGAATAGGATGCCAGCGGATTCGGTGTTCATGGCGACGGTGATCTTCTGATAGCTGGCGGATTCGGCTTTGGGACCGGTGTGCGTGTCGAAGTGGGCGTCAATGAAGGGCGTCAGGTCGCCGGCGCTGGTGAAGTGAAAGAGATATTTCTGCGCCTCAACGCTGCCTGATGAGTAGATGGCGACACGCGCGGCGGCGTGCCAGCGCTCAAGAGCGGCGGGCACATCGGGAAAGACTTCGCTGTGGAGATGGCCCTCATCGTAGCCCTCGGCCCATATCTTTCCCTGAATGGATTTGAGAGCGGTGGATTTGCGGTCCTTATCCATGAGCCAGAGCAGGTATGCGACGCTGGACTGAAGCCCCTCGGCGGGATCCTGGGACAGTGTTTGCGAAAGATAGATGATTGGGGCGCCGCTGGCCCGGTCTATGGCATTTTCCTGGGCGAGCAGGCGGAGGTCGGCGTCGAGCGCGGGTTTGCCAGCGTGAGCGAAGATGTAGTCCTTCATGTGCTGGCGCGCGTAGGGAAAGAGCACATCGTAGACGAAACTGACTGGTGAAGTGGTGCCCTCGATGTCGAGAAGATAGAGATCAGGCATGATCGATCGCGCTGGGCGTCACAGGCCGATGTTCACGCGGGGACCGAAGTATGCGGGTCCGAAGCAGAGAGGCTCGAAACTGGAGTCGATGCCGCTGTGGGTGTAGTGCGGCGTCCAGCCGGATTTGTCCTGGAACCAGCGGATGGCGCGGATTCGGCGGTCGGAGCAGAGGTCGAACCAGTGGCGGGTGCCGCGGGGCACGCGAATCATGTCTCCGGCTTCGACTTCGATGGAGAGGACGTCGCCATCGAGCGGGTGAATGTGGAAGATGCCGCGCCCCGCGATGATGAAGCGGACTTCGTCCTCGTCGTGGGTATGCTCAGCGCTGAATTTTGCAAGCATGGCATCGAGGCCAGGGGTTTCAGGGTCGACGTCGATGACGTCGGCGATGGTGTAGCCGCCCTGTGTCTTCATGGCGTCGATCTCGGCGGCATAACCGGAGAGAACGGCTTCGGCATCTGCGTCAACTCCTACACGGTCGAGCGACCAGCGCTGATAGTCGATTCCGATCGCGGCCAGAGCCCCTGTCACGTCGGGCTGCTCGCGGAGGGTCTGACCCTTTGCCGGTATGGTTACGGTGGCCATGGTTGTCTCCTCTCTATTTTATGACTGAGTGGCAATAGTCGCGAATTGCCGGCGAGCTTCGGTTTCGAAGAGAAACTCGAAGATTTCGATATGACGGCGGGCTTCGGCGGTGTCGCGGCCCCAGGTGTAGAGCCCGTGCTTGCGCAGGAGAATGCCGTGGCAGTCTGGACAGTGTTGCAGTATCAGCTGCAGCTCAGCAGAGAGGGCCGTGTAGTCTTGCGAATTTTCGAGGATCGGGACCCACTCGCGATGCTCGTGGGTCGCGATGCCGGCGAGCCCCTTGAGCATTTCGTAGCCCTCGAGTGCGACGCCCTTCTTTGTGGCCCAGCGGTCAGAGAGTAGAGTGCTGGCGACGGAATGGGTGTGCAGGACAGCTCCCGCGCCGAGTTGCTGGATGAGGACCAAGTGCAGCCCGGTCTCTGCGGAGGGGCGTCCGCTGCCGCGGAGGACGCTTGCGTCGGGGTCGATTTCGAGGATGTCCGAAGGGGTGAGTGAACCCTTATCGAGGCCGCTCGATGTGATGGCAAGGCGGAGGGGTGACCCGGAAAGACGGGCGCTGAAGTTGCCGCTGGTGCCGTAGACCCATCCGCGGCGATAGAATTCGCGGCCGATCTCGCACAGGGTTGCCGCAGCCTGGTCGAATTCGATCCCGGGGGACGCGGTGAGATTCGATGCGGCGATCGCGGCGTTTTTCGATTGAGCACTCGATGACACGGTCGTAGTCTTCTCTTTACGATTTTAGCGGGTTTACAAGGCGCGTCAGTCGCCGTTGGCTTGCAACGTGTTGTAAAAGTCCGGCAATATCGGTGATTCGAAGAGCAGGGGGATTCGGAGCGTGAGTCAATGAACCTGGGCAACTCTGAGTGGACGCGCCGGCAATTCGTCGGTCGTGGCGCCGTGATCGCTGCTGCTTCGCAGGTGATTCCAAATCGGAGCCTGTTTGCGGCGGCATTCCCGGTCAGCGCTGCGGAACTGGCCAAAGATCCTCGGCGGCCGCAGTATCATCTGTTGCCGGCTGCGAACTGGATGAATGATCCCAATGGCCCGATTTACTGGAAGGGGCAATATCA
>Ga0335075_10003672_pt1 | contig 24249 bp, 20 predicted proteins | sample Lox_Sample_24_FD_206723 | JGI IMG/M metagenome (GOLD analysis project Ga0335075, IMG submission 206723) | Soil microbial communities from Loxahatchee National Wildlife Refuge, Florida, United States - Lox_Sample_2.4 | ecosystem: Environmental > Terrestrial > Soil > Wetlands | place: USA...
CTGGATATGGATAATTTCTTCGATCAGGCGACCGGCTCCTCGACCTTCACCCCGAACCAGATGATCACGACGGCCGAGGCCGCCGGATTCACGCTCGCCGACGGCACCGCGGTCGGCCAGCTTCTCGACAGCCTGCCGCTGACCGGCGACAACTGGACGACCGACGCCACCGTCATGGGCGGCGCCATCGGCATCGGCGACACGCGCCAGCTCATCTGGGGCGTCTTCCTCCTGGGCGGCGATGAGCCCGGCTGGGCGTACGCCTACAACGGCAACACCGCCTGGTCCTACACCTTGGGCCCCGGGTCGAACCTGATCGCCAACGGCAATGACGTCCCCGACCAGGACCTCGGTCTCTGGGCCTATTTCACCGGAACCACATCGTCCGTGCCGGAGCCCGCGAGCGGTGCGCTGCTCGCCGTGGGGCTCGTGGGGATGGCGATCGCGATGCGGCGCCGTAGGTTGGTCAGGCACTGAAATCGCGCGCTAATTAGGCGGCGGCAGACCGCTCACTGGAATCCGCTTCCTCCCATCTCCCGCGGCAGGCCCGTGCCCGAGGAATGCGGATAGTAGCCGACCATGACGAAGATGCGATTCTCGTCATAGCCATAGTTTCGTGCCAGCCCGGATGAGTTCCGGAACTGATGGTCGTAACGGCCATAGATCACCACCCACGAGCCTGGGCGATAGACCAAGCCGGCTCCGGCGGTGCCATAGTTGTTCGTGAAGCCCTGATTACCATACTGTCCCCGATCCACGGTCGCCATGATGCTGGCGGAAAGTCTCGGACTGAGCTGTCGCCGCAAACTGAGACCGATGTCGGACAGGCTATAGTTGAACTTCGACTGCACATCGTAGCCTTCGCGCTCCCAGCCACCTGTGAGATTGATGCCGGTACGCAGCCGCTGATAGGCCCAACTCACGTTTCCGTAGGTGCGAAGTGCATTCCCCGTTGTCTGCGGCGCAGCCCCGATCGGGACGCCGCCCGTCGCTCCACTGTCGAGAGAGGCGAAGCTGCCCATTGCATTGCTGTATTCGCGGCCACCTGCAAGTGAGACTGTCGAGTACGGCGTGAGGCTACGCGCGAACGACAGCCGCACGAGTGGGCTCGAGGTCCACGAGCCTGTATCGTTCGCCTGAGCTAAGCCGGCCTGAAGGTCCAGCCTCGTTCTCGCGTACTTGGCGGCATAGTGCGCGTAATATTCACGCACCTGGTAGTCCAAGTTGACGTTGGTGTTGTCGAATCGCTCCTGTTCCACCAACCCCACGAGCGATATGCTGGACGCTGCTGAAATTTCATGACCTGCGGTAAACGAACCCATCTCTGTGTTGCCGCTGAAGGGGTCGTTCTGCCACGTGTTCCGCGAGTACAAGCCCTGCAATTGCACGAAGCTCGTAAGAGTCGGCTCCAGCGTCAATTCCGGACCGGTGGAGAAGATATTGACTCGCTGCAGGTTCACCGGCGTCAGCGATTGCAGCACGTTGATCTGCGAATCACCGTAGTCATCCCGCACGAGCCACTTGAAATGATGCTCCCACAGGGAAAGGTCGGCGAGCCCGTCGAATCGCCCTAGCACCTGATTGCTATAGGCGCCCTCGAGGTAGTCGGTGTCGCTGAAATTGCCGACGGCGTCCAGGTCAAGATGCGAACCGCTACGAATGAGGTCGAAAAAAAGGTTCGTGGCAGCGAGTGTCTGCGCCTTGCGGTCGCTCTCGGACAATTTGACATTGTCAGTCTCGCCGAGACCCGCCGAGACGCCGTAGTTGGTGTACGCCGCCGGCAACGACGTGAGTCCCGCGCCACCCGTAAGTTCCGGAAACGGCACGGCAGTTCCCGGAAGGGACGCGCCCGGTACTATCGCCGCAGGTGCGCTTGAGGCAGAGGGCGCATTTGAGGTCGGCGGACTCGAGGATGGCATCGCAGCGCCTTCCCCGGTGGACCCGGCCTCTTGCCCGAGACAGATCGCAGGCGCCACCAGGGCCAGCAAGAGGGGCCACGCCCCAATCCGGATGATGCCCACTTAGAACCGGCTTTCAGGCACGACCAGAACGTCGCCGGGCTTGAGAGGCAGGTTCTGCGACATGTCGCCGCCATTCACCAGCGCGTTCAGGCGCAACGGTATGTTCTGCTCCTGGCCGTTGACCGTACGAACGATTCGGGCGCGGTTGCCTGCGGCATACTCGTTCAGGCCGCCTACCGCGAGCACGGCATCGAGGACCGTCATGCCTTGACGGTAAGCGATTGCCTGCGGATGCGCCACCTGTCCAATTACCTTTACCTGGCTGAATACGCTGTCCGGCTTGACGACGATCACGTTCACGTGCGGGGAACGAACGTACTCAGACAGCTTCATTTCGATGTCGTGCGCCAGCTGAGTCGGGGTCTTGCCGACCGCCACCATGTCCTCATCCAGCGGCGTAGAGATCTTCCCATCCGGGCGGACGGGCACGTTGACGCTGAGATCCGGGTTCTGCCACACGAATACCTCAATCTCATCTCCCGGACCGATGATGTAGTCGGGCGACTGCGCGGCCTGGGCGGTCTGGCCGGCCGGCGTTTGGGCGGCCGCCGATTGGGCTCTCGGTGTCTGAGCGCAGGCGACGACCGCCAATAACGCTCCGAGCACACCGAGGATACGGGCGAGCGTGGGCAGGGAAATCTTCTGCATCATGTCTCGATTGCTATCTCGTGGGTTGCAGGGCTTAGCGGGCGCCCTTGCCGAGGCAGACCACCTCTACGGTCTGCAGCACAATGGCAAGGTCGAACAGAAGCGTGTGATTCTTTATGTAATATAGATCGTACTGCAGTTTCTCGAGCGCGTCCTGCTCGGAAGCGCCGTAGGCATAGCAGAGCTGCGCCCAGCCGGTGAGTCCGGGCTTGACGCAGTGACGCTCCACGTAGTATGGGATACGCTCGGCTAGCTCGCGGACGAATTCCGGCCGCTCGGGGCGGGGCCCGACGAAGCTCATCTGACCCCGTAGAACACAGAGGATTTGCGGCAGCTCGTCGATACGCGTCTTGCGGATGAAGGCGCCCACCCGGGTAACCCGGGGGTCGCGCTTGAGAGCCCAGCGGGCCTGTCCATCCTTTTCCGCGTCGATCCGCATACTGCGAAACTTCAGCAGTTCAAATTCCTCGCCCAAGAGGCCCACCCGGCGCTGCCGATAGAACACCGGCGCCCCCCAGCCGTCCTCCAGCTTGATGGCGATCAGGGTGAGCAGCATGACCGGCAGGCTGAGCGTGAGGACCACGAGACTCGCCGCGAGATCCAGTGCCCGGGCGCTGATCCGGCGCACCGGATCGCGGCGGAACCCTTCCCCGAAGATCATCCAGGTGGGGTTCAGGATATCCACACGGACGCGCCCGGTCTCCCGCTCCAGGAATGTGAGGAGCTCCGTCACATCGATCCCGGCCAGCCGGCACTGCAGCAACTCGCTGATCGGGAATCCCCTTCGCCGATCGTCCATGGCGACCACCACTTCGACCACATCGAGCTGCTTGCAGAGGGCGAGGAGTCCGTCCGCGGGATTGAGGAGACGGCCCGTCTCCACCGCGCGCGGCTCGCCCGGGACCGCCACGAAGCCCGCCAGGATGAAGCCCCGGCGATCCGACCGCCTACGCAGTTCTGCGATGGCCGTCGCCGCTCCTCCAGCGCCATACACGAGCACCCGCCTCTTAAAGACGCTCTCATCGACCACGCGCGCAAAGATGAAGCGCGAGGCGGCTGTGCCGCAAAGGCCGCCGAGCGCGGCGAGAGCCATCACGCCCCGCCCGATCCAGAGATCGGGGACCACGTAAAAGATCGCTGAGGTGGCCGCCAACCCGGTGCCCAGCGCCACACTGAGACGCAGGACAATTCCCGCAAACCTCGCCCGCTGGCGAGCGCTGTAAAGCCCGAAGGCCAGAAGGCACGTCACCATGACGATGGTGAATAGCAGAGCGCGCGTCCAAAGCGGACCCTGCACGTCCCTGAAGTGCGCTATCGAACCGTAGTCCGCATCAAAGCGGGCCAGAACTGCGCCGTAGACTGAGCCATAGAAGACGACCGCTTCGATGATCGTCAGGACTGCGATCGACAGATAAACGTATTGTCCGAATACGCGAATGCGCATTGACCCACCGTGATCAGAATTTCCTTCGGTCGTGCTCGGACAAGGTCCTTTTGGACCGACGAGCCAAGCCCCGGAAGAACCCCCGGAAGCTTCTTGCGACAGTCGGGGCGGGATCTTACAGCGGAGTGTAAAGGGATTCCAACCCGCCGCAATGTGTCGCGCATCACGGACACCGCCGCTCCGCGAGTCACCGACCGGAATTGCATCACGCATCGCCTTCCCTAAGCTCAAAAGCCGCAGACCCATGAAATCCCGGGTAGAATCGTTGACCCTGTTGGATTCCCACTGCCAGACTGGACGGCAGAGTGGCTGATGGTGAAGACGTAATGAGAATTGCGGTTTTAGGACTATACAACTCAGGCTCGACGGCCATCGCAGGCATGCTGCACCGGATGGGCGTCAACATGGGGCCGCCATTTTGGATGGACAGCAATGAGGACTCTCCGGAGAACCACTATGAAGCGCGCGATTTGTCGCATCGCCTCCGGAAGTGGTGGGACGAGCCGCAGCTCGTCGAGCGTGCATCGAAGCGGCGACGGGTGTGTTATCTGAAGCGCTGGATTTCGCGGCAGGAGCGTAGCGGCGCGCCGGCAACCGGCGCCAAGCATCCTCTGTTATCGCTTTGCGGGCAGGACCTACTGGCGGCGTGGGGCGAAAGCACGCGTCTGATCTGGTGCCATCGTCCTTTGGCGGATTCGATTTCGGGCCTCCAAAAGCGAGAATGGTTCAAGGGACGGGAAGCGGAGGTGCAACAACGCCTCTGGGCAGCATTGTGCGGGCTGGAGCAATCGGGTGTCCGCATCACCAAACTCGAATGGAGTAGGGTCAAATCTGATCCAAACGCTGCGGTGAATGAATTGGCAAATATCCTGGGAATTCGCCCTTCTATGGAGAGACTCGAGCGGGCCGCCAACTTCATTAGGGCCTGAGGGCGAGCCGTGCCCAGTGCCGAGCCGAGCGCCAAACCGCCCAGCGTCGTAATGCTTCATCGTGGCGGCCCCGTAATCAGAGGGACGGAAGCTGTACTCATTCGCTCCGCGAAAGCAATGGCTGCCGCCGGCTATCAGCTCGCCATCTGCCGCCGAAACGATTGCATCGACGTTCCACTCGCCGCGATCAACCCCCGTCCGGAATTTGTGGACTTCCAGTTTCCCGAGCTGATGATATCCGGTATCAGGGAAACGTCCCTCCCGATCGGTCCGTACCTCGAGGCATTTCGCAAGCTCAGGGCTCTCGTCAGGCGCTCCAACGCCACACTGCTTTATTGTAGCGGTGGACTTCCTTGTCAGCTGGCTGTTCCCGTCGCGCGCCTCGCGAAGATCCCGGTACTCTGTCATTTCCATCACCCCGCGGCACGACGCGCCCACTACCTGTGGCTGTCACGATTCGCGGATAGGCGTGTATTCCCAAGCGTCTTTGTACAGCGACATTGCCCCTCGAATCCGCGGAATTCTGGAACCGTCCTTTACAACGGCATCGATGTAGAGCGCTTTCGGCCCGCAGCGCTTCGTGACGGCGGCCGGAGGCGACAACTGGGCATTCCGACCGATGCCACGGTCATCGGCCAGGTCGGCGCTCTCGCCCCCAACAAACGGCCGGATTTTCTCGTTTCAGCCTTTGGATCCCTGCTGACGCAGACGACGCGTAGGTTCCACCTGTGTCTGGTGGGGGCGGGGCCGATGGAGCCAGCCCTGCGGCGGCTCGTCGACCAGCTCGGAATCGCAGGCGCCGTGAGCCTCACGGGTTACGTCGATGATGTATTACCGTACTATCAACACGTCTTCGATATCAACGTGCTGGCGTCCGCGGAGGAAGGACTCGGTATTTCGGTCATCGAGGGCTCGGCGTGTGGATTGCCGGCTGTCGTCACCAACTGCACCGGGCTTCCGGAGACGATCATCGATGGAGAGACGGGCTTTCTTTTCGAGCTGAATGACTCTAAAGGTCTTCAGGGACATCTGCTGCGTCTGGGGGAGAATCCCCCGCTCCGCGCATCCATGGGGAGTGCCGGAAGAACTCTAGCCGAAATGCGGTTTTCCTCGATTGCATACGACGAAAGCTTCATGACCGTGGTTAACGACCTGTTGAGCGGCGCCTGATGGGACTTCTGAGGAACCTCGTCCGTGCCACCGTAGGCCCGAGGTATACGTGGCGTCTCGCCTCACGGACCCGAAGCGAGGCCGCAGACCTGCCGGCGCGAATGCATCAGGCGCTCGACTGGATCTCGGCGGAAACGCGCCGGGATGAAGAGCAGCCCGTATTCGTGCTCTCCGCCGGATGGCGCTCCGGATCAACGCTCCTGCAGCGAATGATCATGGAGAACAGAAAGGACCTCCTGATGTGGGGCGAGCCCCTCCCCCACTGCAACATCCATGACGGCCTGGTCAATCAATTCCGGGCCTTCACCTCCCAGTGGCCGCCAAGCCCATACTTCCTCTCGGCAATGAAGCTACAGGACCCCTCGGACACCTGGGTGGCCAACTTGTACCCGGATGTCGATGATCTACTGAAGGCTCATCGGAACTTTCACCACACACTGTTCGCCGAGCCGGCCCGCAGAGCGGGATGGAAGAGCTGGGGGCTGAAGGAGGTCCGATTCACGATCGACCATGCGATGTACCTTCGCGTCCTTTACCCGAAGTGCAAGGTCATACTGTTGTACCGAAATCCTTACGATGCGTACCTTTCCTACAGTCATTGGAATGTCACCGTCTTTCGCACCTGGCCGGATCGTTTTGTCTCCGCGCCTTACGCATTCGGTCGCAATTGGGCGGAACTGACACGCGGCTATCTCGAAGGGCACAAAAGGATTGATGCGCTGCTGATCAGGTACGAGGAGCTGGATCGACCCGACGCAGTAGCGCGGATCCAGAGCTACCTCGGCTGGCCCGTGCCCCGCTCTTCGGAGATGCGCAGGATCCGCGAGCCAGACTACTCCAAGGCAGCCCGGAAACCAAAGCGAAAGTCGCTGCGGGCTACGGAGCGCTTGATGCTCAAGCTTGCGACCCGCTCGGTTCTTTGCGACGCAGGTTACGATGGCCAATCACAGCCCGACCGCCGGACGGGCCGAGCCGAGCCCCTCGACCGACCTTCTGGGGATGATGACTTTGAGGGTTAGGCCCGACGCAGCAGGATTTCCAGCCCCAGTTGGTGCGGTGTGGCAAACCAACCGGCAACATTGATCCGGTTCAGGTGGAAGGGATCAGCCACCGGGGGATTGACGCCGCCGAAGGCGCCGAGGCAGCACTGGAAGCCAGCCTCGCGCACCAGTTCCAGCGACGGCGGCGATATGTTCTCTCGGCCGCCGAACGGATAGGCGAAGAGAGTCGGCGGCACGCCCAACGCCTCCTCCAGTTTCGCCCGGCACCTGGCAAGCTCCGCACGGACCGCTTCCGCGTCCTTCGTGGCCAAGTCGATATGCCCGTCGGTATGCGCCCCAATCTCGAAGCCCTGATCGCGTAAGGCACGCACCTGATCCCAGCTCATCCAACCGGGCTGGTGGCTCAAGTGTTGATCCCAAGGCGGGTTGTAGTCGGTACCGATGAAGCCTGTTGCCACGAAGAAGGCGGCGGGCAGCCCGAGCCTACGCAGGATCGGCGCCGCGACTTCATAGTTATCGCGATATCCGTCATCGAACGTGATCGACAGCGTGCCGCCCATATATCGTCCCTCACGGCAACCTGCGACTTGCTCCGACAACTTTACCACCCGGAAGCGCGTGCGAAAGAAGTCGCAGAACGCCTCGAACTTCGCAGAGCTGCAAGTGATAGCGTCATCCTCCATCCAGTCGTTGACGCGATGGAACGTTACGACGACCATTTTGGAGCGAAAATCACGCGCAAAAATGCCCGCCGCATCGGCTGCGCGTCCAAGGAGACTCTTGATCTTCTTTTTGGCGGGGGCGTTCATTCGCCATCGATCTCCGGCACGGGGCCGAGGAGAAGGGGCTGTTTATGTAAGTATCGGGTGGCGCGGCGTTTGGCGCCGATATCATCATAGACGCGTCCGGCCCTTTCCGGCGACATCCCAAGCGCCTCGGCCAGCTGCTCTTTCGCGATTCCGTGATTCAGTGCCCAAAGCGCCAAGTCCATCTCCCGGTAGGGCAGCGCGAAATAGAACTCGTCCTGACCCTGGGAGAGGCTGTAAGTGTCGGTAGTCGGCGGCGCGGCGGCGACCTCCGCGGGTAACCCCACGTGGTTCGCAATGGCGTACACCTGGGATTTGTAGAGATGAGCGATGGGCTTGATGTCCGCGGCGCCATCGCCGTTTTTGACAAAAAATCCCTGGTCATACTCCACCCGATTGGGAGTGCCGACCACCGCGTAATTCAGCCGGTCCGCGTGGAAGTACTCGATCGACTTGCGCACCCGCTGCTTGAAGCTGGTGGCGGCGACGATCTGCAGATACTCCGGGAGCCTGAGACGGACATCGCGGGTTGATCCGTCGGGCGATTGCGCAATCAACCTGAAGTGGTTGATACGGCCTTCGAGGCCGCCCGATACCGCGATCTTCATCCGCCAGCCGGTGCCGTACTCCGGCAGGACCCGAGAAACGGCTTCGTCGCGCCAACGGTAACAGCCGATGGCCTCAAGCATGGGGCCGATGTTCTCCTCGAACGGCGTGATGCCGAGATGTGCGGCAAGCAGTTTCGCCCGGATGCGGCTTTCGGGTGAAGACTCGCGCTCTGGCAGGATGAGCGCCTGCACACGCTCGGGCCCAAGAGCCTGTACTGTGAGCGCCGCACAGACGCCGCTATCGACTCCGCCGGATATGGCGACTACCGCCCCTCGTTTGTGTAACGCCGCGGTGGCCTCGCGCAGCTCGCGGCACATCCGCTCAACCTCCGAGCGCACGTCGATGTCCAGCACATTACAGCTGAGTCTCATGCACAGATCGGCGAAGTCTTCGCCGCCCGCCCCCGGAAGAAATGCTCATGCAGCAGCAAAGTAGACAATACCGCTACGAAGGCCATGTTGTCGCCAGCCCCGAGAGCACGGCCGGTCCGGCACTTCTCGAGCAGCCGGCCCACTGCTTCCGGACGAAAATAGCCGGTACGCCGCACATTCGGCTCGCTCAGCAACTCCTCAACGTAGGGCAGAGGCCTCCCGCCTAGGAAGAAAGAGCCGCTGTCCGGTGCGCGGTAGGGTTGCTTCACCCGCTTCAGAATGGACTCGGGCACCCTCCGGTGTAGGGCGCGGCGCAGTAATACCTTCTCATGCAAGGCTCGTAGCTTGTACCGCGGGCTGAGTCCATTCAGGAACTCGATCACGCGGTGATCCAGGTACGGTACGCGACCTTCCACGGAATGCGCCATTGAGGGGCGGTCGCCCTGTGAGGAGAGCAGATAGCCCTCCAGCAAGGTCTTTACTTCGATGTACTGGTCCCGGCTCAGCGCGCTCCACCTATCGAACGCCCCGGGGAGCTCGCGGGTCAGCTCGTCTTCCGGATTCGCGCCCGCGAGGCTCGCCTGTATTTCCGGTGAGAGCAGCTTGAAGATGCCGCGTGTCGTACTCCAGCGCGTCATGTGCGCGTAGAAGGGGTTTGCAACCTCAGCAAGCCGCTGCCCGAAGAAGAGGCGCGCGAAGTGCCGGTTGGCGACCGGCGAGCGGGCAAGATAGGGATAGAGCTTCGAAAACAGCAGAGGCCGCCAGGCGGAGTCGGGCTGTCTGGCCCAAAAACGGCGAATCTTGCCTTCCTTGAAGAGGTCGTAACCGCCGCATACCTCGTCGGCCCCCTCCCCGGTCAGTACCACTTTGAAGCCCTGCCTGTGTACTTGGCGCGCGAGCAGCAGCAGAGGCGCTGGTGCTGTACGCAGAACCGGCATCTCGGTGTGCCAGATCAGTCGCGGGAATGCGTTTCCGATGTCCTGCGCCGTACAGCGGACCGATGAATGCCTGACGCCAAGGTGCTCAGCCATCTCTCGCTGATAGCGGCTTTCGTCGAATTCGGGGTCTTCGAACGTAAGCGAGAAGGTTTGCAGCGTTCCGACGCTCTCCCGGGCCAGGGCGGCGATGCCCGCCGAATCCAATCCGCCGCTCAGATAGGCTCCGACGGGGACATCGGAACGCATCTGCTGCCGAACCACGTCCGTCAGAAGGGAATGCAGCATCTCAGCGGCTTCGTCCATGCTGAGATCCGTCCGTCCCGGTCCCTCTGGGAAAGACCAATCCCAGTACTTGTCGAGCTGCTCGGTGCCGTTCTCCACGATGAGTGAATGACCTGGAGGCAGGCTTTGAATGCCCTTGAATACCGTGCGCTGTCCGACCGTGCCCCAGAAAGTGAAGACCTGGGCGAGGCCCTGCTCGTCTAGAGTCGCAGCCGCCGGGGCGACCGCCAGGATGGCCTTAACCTCGGATGCAAACAGCAGATGTCCGCCTATCCTCGTGTAGAAGAGTGGACGGATGCCTACTCGATCTCTGGCAAGCAGAAGGCGCTGGCGCCGCACATCCCATAGGGCGATGGCGAACTGGCCGCTCAGACGCTCGATGAATCGGTCACCGTATTCCTCGTAAGCATGGACGATCACTTCGGTGTCGGAGCGAGTCCGGAATTGATGGCCGCGGCCCTGCAGCTCGGCACGCAGCTCGATGAAGTTGAAGATCTCCCCCGTCAGGACCGTCCAGACCGTCTCATCCTCGTTGGGCACCGGCTGATCGCCGGTTGCGAGATCGATGATGCTCAGCCGGGCGCTCGCCAGCGCGCACTCGGGAGATCGGAAATACCCCGTTCCATCCGGGCCGCGGTGCCTCAGGGTCGCGATCATCCGCGCAGGGTCGGGAAGCGCTGCCTGCCCCGAAACGAGCAGTGCGCCGGCAAGTCCGCACACGGGGCTATATCCTAGGCACGCTTGCGCTCGATGAAGGCGGCTATCCGGTCGATCGAATCCAGGTTATCGGGGTGCAGCTCTTCGTCCTGAACTGTGACGCCGTACCGCTCTTCCAAATGGAGAGCCAGCTCCAGCGCACCGGTGGAATCCAGAATACCCCGGGCCATCAGAGAATCGGAATCGCTTAGTGCCGATTCGTCCCGCGTCAGCAGATAGTTTTCTAGAATAAATTGCCTGAGTTCGGCCTGCAGTGTCATGCGAACCTTTCCCTTCGCCCCGTTGGCTGAAAGTATACTGAAGCGCCATATGCTCAAGGACTTATGTCACACGCCCGCGAGAGCTGGAGCGTGACCGATCGACCCCTGAACGCACCGCGCTTGCTGCACGACAGCCTCCTGCAGCGCGGTATCTCGACAGCACGGGGCCGGACAGCTTTGATCGTGGATGGGCGGTCCTATGACTATGGGGACCTCCTGCAGGCCTCGCAGCTACTGGCGGGTGCCCTGCACAGCCGCGGTATTCGGCGCGGCGAACGGGTGGCCATCCAGCTCGAGAACTCCTGGGCGTCCGCGACGGCAGTCTTCGGCACCCTGATCGCCGGCGGCGTGTTCGTCCTAGTGAATCCGCAGACCAAGGCAAGCAAGCTCGAATTCATCCTCCGGGATAGTGGGGCTCGGGCTCTGATCACCGAAAGTGCTCTGGAATCGATCTGCCTGGAGGCCCTGCAAGGCCTGGAGGAGCCGCCTGCGGTGCTCTGTGCCGGCAAACCCAGCCGGGCTTCCGAGTCGCTCGACGCGGCGCTGGAAGCAGCTCAGCCGCTCGTGGAGCCCGTCCCGGTAATCCCCGTGGACCTTGCGGCGATCATCTATACATCAGGCAGCACCGGCACGCCGAAGGGGGTCATGCAGACGCATCAGGCGATGGTCTTCACCGCCGGAAGCGTCATCGAGTACCTGCGCTTGACCCAGGACGACCGAATCCTCTGCGTTCTGCCTCTGTCGTTCGACTACGGTCTCTATCAGCTGCTCATGGCCGTAGCCTTGGGCGCCTGCCTGGTGCTGGAGCGGTCATTCACCTTTCTCGGACAGGTGCTCGCCCGCATGCGGGATGAACTGGTCACGGTGTTTCCGGGCGTCCCGACCATTTTCGCCACCCTCCTCGCGGCCCATCGGCGTTCCGCGCTTTGCTTTCCCACCGTCGCCCGCGTGACCAATACGGCAGCGGCACTACCGGACGAATTCGCGGGCGGCCTGCGCGAGATTTTCCCCAATGCGCTGATCTTCAGGATGTATGGCCTCACGGAGTGCAAGCGCGTGAGTTACCTGGATCCCGCGCTCATCGACGCCAAACCGGGATCAGTGGGCAAGGCAATTCCGGGAACGGAGGTCTATCTGCTCTCGCCTGAAGGTAAGCCGACACCATCAGGTGAAGTGGGCACGCTCTACGTCAGGGGTCCGCACGTGATGGCAGGCTACTGGAACAGGCCCGATCTCACCAACGAGATGCTCAGGCCGGGGAAGCTGCCTGGCGAAAAGGTACTGTGCACTCACGATCTTTTCCGCATGGACGACGAGGGATATCTCTATTTCGTCGGCCGGACCGATGACATCATCAAGACCCGCGGCGAGAAGGTGAGCCCGGTCGAAGTTGAGAATGCCCTGCACCGCATTCCGGGAGTGCGTGAGGCAGCCGTCGTAGGCGTACCCGATGAACTGCTGGGTCAGGCCATCCGAGCTTACGTAGTCGCGGATCCTTCGGCCGGATTGACCGTTCAGTCGCTCCGGGCCGACAGCGCCGCGTTTCTCGAGGGTTACATGGTACCGACCCAGGTTATCCTGTGCGACAACCTGCCCAGGAGTCCCAACGGAAAAGTGAACAAGCAAATCCTGGCCGCCGTAGCCCCCACATCCTCGTCCCACACGAGTCTCGCTGAATGACCCAAGCGACCCTGAAGCCCAATCTCTTCATCATCGGAGCAATGAAGTCCGGAACTACTTCGCTGCACGAGTACCTCGACACCCATCCGCAGATTTCGATGAGTGATGAAAAGGAGCCCGGATATTTCGTCGAGGAGTTGGGACTGCACAAAGGCGAGGAATGGTACCGCAGCCGGTGGGCACGGGAAGGTGAATACCCATACGTCGGAGAATCGAGCACTCACTACACCAAGCTACCTGTATTCCAGGGCGTCCCGGATCGTCTGTTCCGATTTAATCCGGAAGCACGTCTGATCTACATCATGCGAAATCCGTTCGACCGGATCGTGAGCCATTACTGGCACGCGCTGAGAGACGAGTACCACGGGGGGGAATTGCGACCCTTGCTCAAGGCTGTACAGGAAGACCCTGGGTACTTGGCCTTCAGCAATTATGCAATGCAGCTCGAACCCTATTTTGATCGCTTCGGCAGGGGCGCCATCCTGACCCTCACGTTCGAAGCGCTGATAGAGGATCCGCAGCGCGAGATCGATAAGATATACCGTTGGCTTGGGCTTCCCCCTCATCCGATTGGCGAAGCATCGGAAAAAGCCCACAACCAGAAGCCGAAGGACATGACAGCCGTAGCCGGCGCGGGGATTTTGAACCGGATTCAATACTCCAACACATGGGACCGGATCTCCCCGCACGTTCCCTCCTGGATGAAAAACTGGGCCAAGAGACAGGCCTATCGGCCCGTAGTCGAGCGGGATGTAGAGAAGCAGCTTCCCCGCCTACGGAAGGCCATCGCCGAACTGCAGCGGCGGCAAATCGACAGTCTCACCCGACTGCTCGGACGCGATTTTCCGGAATGGCGCACGGATGCGGAGGACCGCGGGGACGCAACCGCACAGGCTGTCTCTGAAGAGACCTGACGATGCCTCAGGCCGCCCGACCTGTCAGGGTCCTGATCGTCGATACGGCGATCGCATTCGGCGGCACGCTTGCCGTTTCGAGAAATCTGCTCAAGCATCTGGACGGCAATCTAATCGATGCCTCACTCGTGAGTGCATGCCGGGACGGCTTCGTCTCTCACGGCTTCGCGGGCGAGGCAGATGTGCTTTTGCTGGCGCCTCCCGTCAACTACGTTACACTCCAGAGCTGGAAGCAGACAATTCGCAGGCGATGGCGTTGGGCACCTTTGCGCCGCAGCCTCGAGGTCGTGGCAATGGCCACGGAAATCGTGGCAAACATGTCATATGTGATCCGACTGGCCCACATGTGCCAAAAAAAGAAGATAGACGTTCTGCATGTCAACAATGCCGCGATGGAACCGCTCTGGGCAGCGCGTCTCCTAGGCATCGCAATCATCAGCCACCTCCACGGATTCGTCTATCTCCCGATGGAACGCAGCCGCAGGAGAAGCTTTCGGCATGTCAAAGGCTTCGTATCCATCTCTCAGGCAGTAACCGAGTCGGCGGTCAGGGCAGGCATTGATCAAGCGCGAATACACGAGATTCCCAATTTCGTGGAGCACGTACCCAAAGCCTCGCCGCCACCGATGCCGGCCGATCCGGCGATTGGCATCTTTGGCAGGGTGACTCATTGGAAAGGACAGAAGCAATTCCTCCGGGCCGCCACGCACGTGCTGCCAAGATTTCCAGCGTTGCGGGTGTACATAGTTGGTGATGCTTCGGACGGCGACCCCAAATACCTCGACGAATGCCGCGAACTGGCACAGTCGTCGCCATATGCAGCTCAAATCGAGTTCACTGGGCTGGTCACTGACGTCGCGGAGTACTACAGAAAGTGCACCGTAGTGGTGCATGCATCGATCGAGCCGGAACCGTTCGGCATGGTGTTAATCGAGGCGATGGCAGAGGCAAGACCCGTCGTTGCCTCTATATTGGGAGCTCCGTCGGAGATCATTCAGGACAGTGTCGAAGGCTATCTCGTCGATCCTAACGACACCGACGCCATGGCGAGCCGCATCACCAAGCTGCTGTCAGATCCGGCACTGGCAATGGACATGGGGATACGGGGCCACAAGAAGGTGCTTACGGACTACGATCCTCGCGTCGCTGCGCGTCGATTCGAGCGCTTATACATGGATGTTGCGCGCGCCCGAACTCAATAGAAGCAGGCGCTGGCTCTACTTACGTTTTTCCGATTCACCGGCGGGTCACGGTCGCAAACTCTCCAGTTCGCTGACGAGCTTGCGCCCGATGACTGTGTACGCAAATGTCGATTGTGCAAGAGTCCGCGCATTCTCGGACATCCACATCCTCCTCTGCGGATCTCCGAGCAAATTTACGATGCTCTGAACGAACTCGCTGGGCGCGCGGGCGAAAATCACGTCATGCCCGTCCCGTACGCCGATGCCCTCGCATGCAATCGGATGCGCCACGATGGGCTTACCCATTGCAAGCGCATCCAATATCTTGAGCTTGGTTCCACCCCCATCCATTATGGGACACACATAAAGGGCCGCGCTCCCGATATAGGGTCTTACGTCCGGCACGAATCCATGTACCCGGAAACCTTTGTCCCGAGCTGCCAGAGCCGAAAGCGTCGGGGGCGGATTTCCCCCGATCACGTCCATGGTTACCCCCGGCATCTCCTGCTTCAGAGCCGGCCAGATCTTGTCGGCAAAGAAATGCATTGCCGCTGCGTTTGGGTACCACGATAGATTCCCGGCAAACACGAGACTCAAGGGGCGTTCGGGCCGCCCATCCGGTCGGAAGTATTCTGTATCAACACCGTTTGGTACTTCCGTCGCCGTCACAGCCGGCGCTATACGCTTTAGTCGTTCGGTGTCCAGATCCGAGCAGGTGATATTCAGGTCGAACTGCGGGCAAACAATGCGCTCGTATCGCTGCAATCGGCGGCCTTCCTGCCAAAAATAGAACCGCTTGAGCGGATTCTTTTCGATCTGCGCGCGCCGCAGCATCATGTCCGACTCGATATTGTGATGATCCAGGGATTTTGCCCCACGCGTGAAGATTCCGCGGTAAGGCGCCAGGCTCAGCGTATCAAAATGGACGACATCGAAATCGATCGAAGCACCCCAGTCCGCCGCCACCCGTCGGGCCTCCCCTGAGAGAAGCCACCGGATCGTGTAGGGATTCGCGCCCACCAGACTGCGAGCGGCAAGCGACGCCGTCCCCAACCGCGATCCGTCGGACGGAATAGAGAGAAACTGCACGCGCGCACAGTATCGGCTCAGATGTTCTTCAGCCTTTTGAAGGCCTGTCTCGAGATCGCCCAGCAGGTCCGTGATGATCTTGCGCTGCACGAACGCCAACAGATAGACCTGATGTGCGCGGGCCAATTCCCGTACCAGGTGGTAGCTTCTCTGCAGCACTCCCAGGCCGGTCTCGGGGTAGGGCACGAGGTGGGAAAACCATAGAACCTTCATCGCCGCACGTCACCCATTACCCCGGCCCCTTTCTACCCTTATCATATCCGTGATTCCGGGAACTGCCGGACCACGTTGAATCGGCAAGATCTACAATCTTTTAGAGAAGTGCACCGCAATTCCATGCCTTGGGTCACACCTTCCACGGGAGCCAGCGGGTGATGATGAAATGATGGAAGCATTATTCTGGCTTTGTGCCTTCGCGGCCACCTACAGCTACTTCTGGTACCCCGCGCTTCTGGTGGTTCTGCCGGCCAGGAGAGGCGGCGCCGATGCAACTGCGATTCCCGTGCGAAAAGTCGCCCTCGTCGTTGCCGCCCGCAATGAGGCAGCCAAGATTACCGACAAGCTGGCCAATACGCTGGCCCTGCAGCGACCCGACGTCGAGCTCGATTTAATGGTGGCCTCCGATGCTTCGGACGATGCGACTGACAGCATTGTGGGGACCTACGCGGACCGAGGGATTCGCCTCGTTCGCTCGCCCGTCCGCAAGGGCAAGGAGCACGCACAGGAGCTGGCCATAGCCTCGACCGATGCTGACCTGATCGTGTTCACCGATGCCGGCACCATATTGCCAAAGGACGCCCTGATCCACGTCCTCAATTCCTTCCGCGACCCAACGATTGGCGCCGTCTCCAGCGTGGATCGGTTCATCACGGCAGACGGTACCCTACAAGGCGAAGGCGCCTATGTCCGCTATGAGATGTGGTTGCGTGACCTGGAGACACGGTTCTATTCTCTGGTAGGTCTGAGTGGATCGTTTTTCGCCGCGCGGCGCACGGTCTGTCAGAAGTGGGACGACCGGGTTCAGAGCGATTTCGGCACCGCTCTCAGCTGCGTGCAGTTGGGGATGCGGGCGGTCTCCGATCGTCAGGTCATCGGCTATTACAAGAACATCACGGACAGCCGGAAGGAATACCAGCGCAAGGTGCGTACCGTAACCCGAGGGATGAGTTCGCTGCGCATCCGAGCCGAGGTGCTGAATATCACCCGGTACGGGCGGTTTTCCTTCCAGGTGTTCAGCCACAAGCTCATGCGGTGGGCTACTCCGTGGTTCCTGCTTTGCGCACTCGGTGCCAATGCCGCTCTGGCTCTTCACCATCCGCTATACCGGCTACTGCTCATTGTGCAGCTCGCGCTGTACCTCTCGCCGCTGGCGTCCAGGATCGTACCCGGGCTCCTCAAAATCAGCGTCGCGAGAATAGGCATCTACTTCGTCGAAGTAAACGTGGCCATCCTGCATGCGGCCCTGCTGACACTTTCCGGTCGCACTATTCTTGCCTGGGAGCCCTCAAGGCGGTGACGCTCTTCGCCGCTCTGCCGCCGGTGCGCCGCGCCGTGCCGCTGAAGAGAGGCGGCCCAGGGGCGCGCCTCTCGATGGAGCGGTTCTTTGGGAATCGCAGGGTGACGCTCTACCCTTCTGGAACCGCGGCTCTCGCCCAGGCCATTGCTCAATCGGCCGCTCAGAATTCCGTCAGCGCTGCGGAGGTCATTATCCCCGCCTACGGGTGCCCCGATCTAGTAACCGCATGCGTACATGCGTCAGTACGCCCACGACTGGTGGACGTGGCACCGTCCCACTGGTCTTACGATCTGGAAGCTCTCAGGAGCGCTTTGTCGTCCAGCACAGTGGCCATCGTTGCGGTCAACCTCCTGGGATTAGGTGATGGGTCCGCAGAGTTGACCCGTCTTTGCCACGCCAGGCACATTTCTCTCATCCAAGACAGCGCACAGCATCTTCCTCGCGAACCCATAGACTGGCCGGGCGAATATGTGGTGCTGAGCTTCGGCCGCGGCAAGCCCCTCAACCTCCTCCATGGCGGTGCGCTCATCGAACAACCGGGAAATCATATGGCACTCGCTGCTCAAACTGCCCATTACACACCGAGGCAGCGGCTGCTCAGCAGTCGCGCGGCAGCGCTCGCATTCAACGTTCTAACTCGCCCCACTATCTATCGAATATTCTCTGCCCTGCCTGGAACCGCCCTTGGAGAGGTCGCTTATAAATCGCTCGAGAACTCGACTTCGCTCCCTGAACGCGCATGGCAGCGAGTCGCAATGGCTTTCGATCTATACCGTCAAAAAGCGTCATATAGACGGGACATATGGGCATCCGCGACAGATGAATGGTCAGACCTCGGACTCATCTCCTACTCGTCACCCTGCTCACCGCTCCCGACCGAACCGCTGCGCCTTGCGCTTCTGGCGCCCGATCGCGTCGCCCGCGATACCCTGGTCAAGATGCTCAATAGCGCAGGATTGGGTGCGTCACGGTTATACGGGAGCGCGCTTACCGAGGTTGCAGAAATTCCCGATATCGTCAAATGCCAGGGAGCATTTCCCAACGCAAGTGCGTTGGCAGACCGTCTTTTCACTCTTCCCACTCATTCGTTGGTAAATGCGGCCGCGGTACGCACAACTCGCGAGTTAGTGCTCTCATGGCATCGATCCCGCCGACCGCGGTGAACAGCAAGCAATGCGCTCGATCCTGATACTGCTACATACCCCGTCAAATGCCGGGTACGCAATCGCTCCCCTCGAGAGCACGTTCTACAAATTGGCACTCGCGCTCAGCGATGGCGATGCTTCAAAAGTGCACTTCGCCTATAAGCATCTGCGGCGGGGACTGCCCTCGGTACTTCCACCTGAATTCCGCCAATACACGGAGATAGACTGCCAGAGCTCCGAGGCGTCCGATCATCTGCGAGCGCAGGCGTACATCCGCAAGCACGGTATCGATGTTCTCTTTGGGTTCGATCAACCCGTATCGTCTCCTCTGTATAAGTATTTCCGCCGGGGGGGCATCCGCAGACTCGTGTCTTATTGGGGCGCGCCCATGAGCTCTCCTAACAACTGGCCCATTCGTATGGCCAAGAGAGCACGTGTGCTGCTCAATCGTGAGGGTCCCGATCACTATATCTTCGAGTCCAACGGAATGGCGGAACTTGCCGTGATGGGAGCCGGGATTCCCCGCAACCGCGTCAGCGTCGTTCATTTGGGAGTGGACACAGACAGCTTTCGTCCGGAACCGCAAGAAGCTGCCTATGTGTATGAGACCCTCGGAATTCCAGAACATCGGAGAGTATTCTTTTATTCCGGTCACATGGAGCCGCGGAAAGGTGTCGCCGTCCTGATGAAGGCCGCAAACTATTTGAGCGCGCATCGGCAGCGCGATGATTGGCATCTCGTATTGTGCGGCAATAAAGGTACGGAAAGCGCACCCTATATCGACATGCTGAGTAGCGGCGCGAGAGAACGCGTTACGTTTGCGGGCTACCGACCAGATGTCCCTGGTCTGCAGAGAGGAAGCTACGCAGCGATCATTGCATCGACGGGTTGGGACTCGTTCCCGCGGTCCGGCCTTGAGATGCAGGCAAGCGGACTGCCACTGATCGCTTCCGACCTGATCGGTCTACGCGAATCGGTCGAAGACGGCGTGAGCGGTTTCCTTTTTCCCGTCGGAAATGCCGAAGCACTTGCAGATATCATGGCGCTCCTGCTCGACGACCCGTCACGACGGGCGGTGTTAAGTCGACAGGCGCGCGCACGCGTAGAACGCGCGTTTACGATTCAAGGACAGCTCGCTTCCCTAATCAAAGTAGTGCGAACTGCTTGCTGCTGAATTGGGGACGCATCCCCGCCCTGTGTAGGTAGGGGTACCATAGAGATTAGAGCCGGTTATTGAGCTGGCTGTGAGGATATGATGAACGCAGTATATCCGAGTATTTTGGCACCAAACGCCCCTTACTCAGCCAGCTTCGATGCGAGGCCCACAGGATATTGAGCATAACGCGTCGCTTGGTATGTATTCGTCGGCGATGAAAGGCGGAAGTGTCTTCAAAGAACATCGTTCCGGCGGCTCCTGTAATGGTTAGCGTGCGATTCGGGAACCTAAGGCTTATTTCGCGATCCGGGATTGCGACACGCACAGCATCCCAGAAGGTTCGCGCGTCGTGTGTTCCAGCAACAACCTGGTGGGCCCCGGACTCCGCCGAAACGTCCGTAAGATACACAAAGAGATTGAGAGAGTGCCATCCCGCATAATCAAAGTGGAATTCTCGCTGGGAGCCCTTCCCAGCCGGAACATCGGGGTTTTCAGCATGCGCGACAACCAGATTGCACTCCAGCAGCACCGGTTCTGCCTGCAGATACTCTCGCGCGACACGAACAACTGCTGCGCACTCGATCAGTGCGCGAACATCTGGGATATCAAAGAACTCACCGTACTCGCCGGGCGGCAACCTGTCTGTAATCGCGCGCACGCGAGCCAGTGCGTCTGATGGAAGCGCCCCCGCCCTTACCACTCCGTCTGATCGAATGGCTTTAACGAGTTGAACGCTATCAATCTGAAGGAGAGAAAGACCCTCAGGGGGTTCCTTCTGCGGGGGTCTGGCCATCCTAATGATGGCGCGCACGGCGTGACGCCACGGTCCGAAGTGAACAATCGCTCGGCACGATTGCAGCGTTCTCGTCAACGTCGGCGCCGTTAGAAGAGCCCGCCTGATTCTAGCTTGTATGTAGGTTTCTCCGCTGTTCTTAATCTGGCGCATTCCTATTCTCCATGCCGAGGGGCTTCATTAGCACAGGCTTGCGGAGGGCAGTTAGGCGGAAGCTAATGCGCAGACCATCGAAAGCAGAGACAGAAATGCTTGGCCGTCATGGCACCCCCAACTGTCGTTCTATGAAGATGCTACTGCTGGCGACCGTCGCCAGCAACGGATTTGCGGAGGTGGCACTACAGATCACAGTCTGAGGGCGTGTGGAACTGCACTGACACGATCGCGCTGCTGCCTTGCTCGAGCCCGGCGACTGTGCTGATTAGCGTTCCGCCGAATGCTTTATCGGCTGGTCCAGGTGATTCCGAAACAAAATTCGAGCTGCGCCAGACCCCGAAGTGATCAACACCGTTCTGGAGCACTTCGCGCTTCCGAAGGCGCTGGCATCCCGGCAGCGCACTAGCTTAAGCTATGTGTAAACGTGCGATCGTATGCAGCGTTACCAGCCCCTACAATATCCTCGAGGCAGTCCGTGATGGGTCGGACAAAGAACAGAATCCATCTGATCAATCCGATGACGGAAGTTGCCGGGTCGGAAATGCGAGTCATCGAGCTCTTCCGCCTGCTCCGCGAAGTCGCCGACGTCACCGTATGGAGCGAGTGGGAGCCTGATCCTTCACTAGCCGAAGCCATACCGATCCGGCGGCTCGAGCCGCGACGTGGTCAATTCCCCTTGACCGGCACTTTGGTTTTCGTCGGCTTCTGGTTCGCCGTCGGTCGGTGGGCCTGGGTGTCGCTGGCGCATAGGCGGATTATTCTCTGTAACACGATGCCGAAGCGGCCGGAATCCTTCGAAAGCATGCGCCAAAGAGTATCGTGTCGCGGGTTATGGCCACTGGAATTCGCCTATGCCGGTATGGAAGTTGCCCGAGCCATAGGTCGGCCGGGGCCAATACTGCCATCGCCAGTCAATCTGGCGCGCTTCAGGCCTCGCACCGACATATCAAGTACCGGCGGCTTCAGGGTTGGAAGAATGAGTCGTGACGTTCTCGACAAGCATCACGAAGATTCGCCGGCGCTTTATCAGCGGCTAATCTCCGCCGGATGCACGGTACGGATAATGGGAGGCACGATCTTACGGAAATGGATTCCCGAACTGCCGGCAGGACTTGAATTGCTGCCGCTATCCTCGGAGGACGGCGCAACCTTCATACAAGGACTCGACTGCTTTCTTTACCGTACAAACGAGGACTGGTTCGAAACATTCGGACGCGTTGTTTTCGAGGCGATGGCCTGCGGGGTTCCCGTCGTAGCGCATCGGCGCGGAGGTTACTCGTATTTTCTTCGTGACGGAGAAGACGCACTCCTGTTTGACACGGACGAGGAGGCTTTCACCTTAGTAATGCGGCTCAAGGCCGATGCCGCCCTGCGGGCGCGAATTGCGCGTCAAGCTAGAAGCCGGGTCGAGCAGATATTTTCAGACGGGGCGCTGGCCTCCATGACCCGATACTTCCTCACCGGTAAGACGGAGGGGTTATCGATGGCATCCATCGCACCCTCATCAGAGCATTAACTCAAAGACCGCTCATTCGTGGCCCCCGCCGCGCAACGGTGAGTCATAAGCAACCGGCCTGCACGATTTCCTCCGATTGGACCCACCTGGTTTCCCGGGATAGGACCCACCTGATTTCCTGATATTGGGCCCACCCGATTTCCTGGGATTGGACCCGCCCCCGACGGCAGCCGCCTGAGAGCGGTTTGCCCGTACCGTTCGTGCCAAGAACACGAACGGGAGGGCGCGATGTCGCGGAGGGTGCTCACGGTGGATCGGTACAAAGAGATCGAGCGGCTGCTGGCGGCCGGTCGGGGCGTGCGGGAGATCATGCGAGCGCTGAAGTGCTCGCGGCGCCTGGTGCGGCAGATCCGGGACGGACTGCACGGGCCACCGGATCAGCCCAGGAGCGCGGCCGATCCGCCCTGGATGGTGCAGGTCAGCTGGCCGGAGATCGTCCACGACCTGGGACTCGGGCACCCGCTGAAGTTCCTGTGGGAGGAGAAGGCGCAGAGCCTGACCACCTACTCCAACTTTTGGAAGCAGTTTTACCGCAAGTTCCCGCAGTACCGGCAGGCAGCGGTGACCACGCGGGACTTCGAGCCCGGCGAGCGTGTCGAGGTCGATTACGCCGGCGACACGATCGAGTGGGTGGAGCTTTCCACCGGGGAGATCCGCAAGGCCTTCGTGTTTGTCGCCGGCCTCGGCTTCAGCCAGCTCCTTTTCGCATGGGCGGCCGCGGACACCAAGAGCGCCAACTGGCTCGGCTGTCACCGCAGGATGTTCGCCTTCTACGGCGGCGTGGCGCACGTGACGGTGCCGGATTGTCTGAAGACCGGCGTGCTCAAGTGCCACCTGTACGATCCGGACCTCAACCCCGGATACGCCGAGCTCGCCGGCCACTACGCCACCGCCGTGGTGCCTGCGCGTGCCGGTCATGCGAAGGACAAGGCGGTGGTCGAGGGACTGGTGAAGATCCTGATGCGCCACGTGCGCTTCCGGCATCGGCGCCAGCGCTTCACTTCTCTGGCCCAGATCAACCAGGCGATCGGGGAGTGCGCTGAGCGGATCAACGCGCGGCCGCACTCGCGCTTTGGCGTCTCGCGGCGCGAGCGCTTCGAGACGATCGAGAGGGCGGCGCTGAAGCCGCTGCCGGCGATCGAGTTCGACATCGGAGAGTGGAAGAACGCCAAGCTCCACCCCGACTGCTACCTGCAGATCGAGAGCGTCTACTACAGCGCCCCGCATATCCATCGCGGCAAGGTGCTGCGGGTGAAGCTCACCGAGCATCATGTGGAGATCTTTCTCGAGCTCGAGCGTCTCGCCGTGCATCCACGCTGCCGGCACAAGGATGGCCGGCGGATCAAGATCGATGCGCACTTCCCGCCAGCCTCGCAGGCGTACTACGAGGCCACCCCGCAGAAGTTGCTCTCCCAGGCTCGCTTCGTCCACCCACAGCTGCATCAGCTCGTGCTCGATCTGTTCAACGCCGATGTCTACGGCAACATCCGCCGCGTACAGGGACTGATCCGAGCGGCCGCCAAGGAGCTGCAGATCGAGGGATCCGAGCCAGCCAGTGTGCGCATCGCGGCGGCGATCGCCCAGATGCGCCACTTCGAGAAGGTCCGGGTCCCGTACTTCAAGGGGCTGCTCGCTCAGTCCCGTCACCAGAAGCCCGGCGCCGCCGATCCATCCCGGCAGATCGTGCGCGTGCCCGGCAATCCCATGCTTCGTTACGTCCGCGGCAGTCCTGCCGCGGATCTTGTCCACACCAACCAGGAGAACCTCGAGTTATGAGTACTGCAGTTGCCCGCAATCAGATGGCCGAGATGAAGCTGCTCGGCATGTTCGAGTCCTTCGACCGCCTCCTCACCGAGGCCACCCGCGACCAATGGAGCTGTGGCGCCTTCTTCGATGCGATGCTGCAG
>Ga0335075_10003673_pt1 | contig 24247 bp, 20 predicted proteins | sample Lox_Sample_24_FD_206723 | JGI IMG/M metagenome (GOLD analysis project Ga0335075, IMG submission 206723) | Soil microbial communities from Loxahatchee National Wildlife Refuge, Florida, United States - Lox_Sample_2.4 | ecosystem: Environmental > Terrestrial > Soil > Wetlands | place: USA...
CGTCTCGTTGACCAGCCGCACCGCGAATTCCAGTTCGCTGGTGGGGTCGGTGCGCGAGCCGAGTGCGGCACACATGAAAGTCTGTTCGGCCTCGTCTCCATAGACGACTTGGGAAATCGAGGGCTCGTCGAGCTGGATAAAATCGACGCCAGCTTCCTTGAGCGCGATTACTTCGTGGCGCAGAATACGCACAACGTCCTTAGCGAGATCTTCCCGCGTTGGATAAGCCTTATCGGACAAGCCCTCAAACCAGCTAGAGCGTGTCAGCAGATAAGGCCCTGGAATCGGTACTTTCGTTTGGCGGCGAGTATGCCGCTTCAGGAAATGGGCTTCGTCGACCGCGATCCCGTCTTCGCTCTCGCGCAGCCGCTCGACAGCAATCGGGCTCTTGATTGCGAAGGCGGGCACGTCAAGCCCGCGCAGAATCTCCTCGAACCCGGCCCGATCCTTCATGTAGTCGAGCAGTTGCGAGAGCTTCATCAGGCGCATGCCGCCGAGCTTTTCAACCACGAACGAATAGAAGTTGTCGCGGCGCATCTCGCCGTCGGCTACGATATCGACTCCGGCGTCCTCCTGATACTTTATTGCAGCCAACACTGCGTCGTCAGCGATACGGTTGAATTCCTCGGCCGATATTTCATCAGCCTGACGGCTGCGCAGTGCGCGCACCAGCCACTCGGGGCGCGTCCATGAACCGACCACTGTCACCGGAAAGAGTTTCGCTTCAGTCATCGCAAGCCTCGTTGAATATCAGGCGGAAGCCACGATTGCGTAAATTGGTCGATCTTAAGCGCTAACGCAAGCGCGACTCTGAATCGGGCGCACTACCACGAACGAGCGCTGGCCCGCGACCCGTTCGAAAGCGATACCCGGCCCTTAGGTCCAATCGAGTATCGAAGATCGCGTGCGAACCTATTTGTTGGGCTGTGGCGTCAAGCGCAGGTACGGTTTCACTTCACGCCAGCCTTTGGGGAATTTTTGCTTGAGCACCTCGGGATCCTTGAGCGAAGGCACGATCACGCACTCGTCGCCATCCTTCCAGTTGGCCGGCGTCGCCACCGAATGGTTATCGGTGAGCTGGAGCGAATCGATCACGCGCAGGATCTCGTCAAAATTGCGGCCAGTGCTCTGCGGATAAGTGATGATCAGACGCACGCGATGCTTCGGGTCGATCACGAAAACCGAGCGCACTGTCGTAGTGTCGCTCAAATCAGGATGAATCATGTCATAAAGCGTCGAGACTTTCTTGTCGGCGTCGCCCAGAATTGGGAAGTTCAGCTTGGTATGCTGAGTCTCTTCGATATCCTTGGTCCAACCCTTATGCGAGGTCACGTCGTCAACGCTGACTGCTATCACTTTCGCATTGCGCTTTTCGAACTCGGGCTTCAGCTTCGCCACGACGCCCAGTTCTGTGGTGCAGACTGGGGTGAAATCCTTCGGATGGGAAAACAGAACGACCCATTTGCCGTCGGCCCACTGATGGAAGTTGATCGTCCCTTCGGTCGATTCTTGCGTAAAGTTGGGGGCTTCGCTGCCCAGATGGATTGACATAGCGCTATCTCCTCAGAGCCCTTTCTACGGCTAAGACTTCTCGCACGGCCGGCTTCAAAAGCTCGACACCGACTCTCTTCTAGATTAATGATAATAGATCACTTATCAAGCCCGATTTATCATAATTAGTTGCCATCGAGAAGTAGCCAACTATTCATTCGATGACTCCTTTTCCCCTCCGAAACGCGCTGTCAGCGCTTGATTCGGCTCAGGTCGGGCGCGCGCTTCTCCATAAACGCGCTGACGTATTCCTTATGCTCAGCGCTGCTGGCGCATTTTTCGAGTGCGAACATCTCAAATTCAATTGCGCTTTCGAGTGTTGCCCCCAATCCGACTTGGAGCGCACGGCGTGTGAGAGCGAGTGAAGACGGCGCGCCCTTGATAATCTCCTCAGCCAGACCGCGCGCCTGCGCCACCAATTCCGCCGCGGGAGCGACCTGGCTGACCAAGCCCATCGCGAGGCATTCAGCGGCGCTATAGTTGCGGCCGGTCAGCATCATCTCGCTGGCCCGCGAGACCCCAATCAATCGCGGCAGATAATAGGAAGAGCCAAGCTCCGGCATAAGCCCGACCCGCGCGAACACGAACCCGATCTTGGCCTCATTGGCCATAATCCGAATGTCGCAAGGCAGCGTCATGGTGGCGCCGATCCCGATCGCGTATCCGTTGATCGCCACGATCGAAGGTTTGCGCAGGGTGCGCATCAGCGCCGGAAATGCCAGCATCCCCTCGCGGCTTTCGCTGCGCGTGCGGCCACTCTCGCGTGCCTTGATATCATCGGCGAAGCTGCCAATATCGGCGCCCGCGCAAAACGCCCGGCCCGCGCCAGTAAAGATAATCGCTCGTACATCATCATCGGCATCCGCTCGCCGAAAAGCCGCGACGATTTCCGCTCCCATCCGCGTGGTGAAAGCGTTCAGCTTGGCGGGTCGGTTAAGCGTGATCGTCGCGATCGCGCCGCCAACTTCATAAAGCAGCGTCTCGAATTCCATCCCGGTCTCCTATGCCCAGTCGGGGTAAATCGGCTCGCCGCTGCGATATCCCGTGGATGCGCCAGCCCTCAGCCCATCCCCGGAACCGCGCCCGTGTCAGCGTTTCTTCTTCCGATGCGACCGCGCCTCGCGAATCCGCGCTTTGAGCCGTTTTTCACGCCGCTTACGCCGGCGCTTGATCTCTCGTTGCCGTTCTGTTGCCAATTTGCTCTCCCGTAAATAACACTGCCGGCCACATATCACTAATTATCGTCAGTGGCAGTCAGCTACAAAAGCCAGCGCCCGTATCATAGGAGCCGGCGCGGCCTAGCGCCAGCTTGGGCGAATTTGCTTGCGGCGGAATGCTCCCACGGGCTACACACTGAAACAACCAGCCACAGCCATTTCGTATTTTTCAGGAGCACAGCGATGGGTGATCGAATCATTATCGAAAAAAATATCCCGATCCCGATGCGTGACGGATGCATCCTCAAAGCTGACCTTTATCGTCCTGACCGCAATGAAAAACTGCCCGTCCTGGTCAATCGAACGCCTTATGATAAGAAATTCCCGCTGATTTCAGGGGCGACCCTCGACGCCGTGCGCGCCGCCGAATGCGGCTACAACGTGGCCTTTGTCGATTGCCGCGGCCGCTTCGAATCCGAGGGCAAATTCACCTGCTTCCTTGATGAGCTCGACGACGGCTATGACACCATCGAAGCCCTGGCCAGGCAGCCCTGGGCGGACGGCAAGGCCGGCATGTTCGGGGCTTCTTATATGGGCGCTACGCAATGGCTCGCAGCCAAAACCGCTCCGCCGAGCCTGAAAGCTATCGTTCCATCGATTACCGCGAGCGATTATCACGACGGCTGGACCTATCAGGGCGGCGCCTTCTCCCTCTTCTTCAACGTCAGTTGGCTGATGATCTCGCTCGGCCTCGCCCGCCTGATGCGCGAGCGCGCCGGCAATCCCCGTGCGGACGCCGAACTTACCGCGCTCATGTCCACTATCGATACGATGCGCGATCGCATGGATTTCCTGCCGCTCAAGGAATTTCCGCTCTTCCGCGAAGGTGCACCTTACTTCTTCGACTGGCTCGAACATCCCTACTACGACGAGTACTGGAAGCGCCTCAGCATCGAGGACAGCTATGACAAAATAAATGTTCCGGCTCTGAATATCGCGGGATGGTACGACATCTTTCAGGGCGGCGCGCTGCGCAATTACATGGGCATGAAGACCAAAGGACCCACCCCTGCCGCGCGTAGCCAGCGCCTGATTGCAGGACCGTGGCATCACGCGCTGCCGCTGCCGAGTCTCGTCGGACAGGTCGATATGGGTTTCCGCTCAAGCCCGGTGTCGATCGACCTCGACGGCCTGCAAATCGGCTTCTTCGACCACTGGCTAAAAGGCAAAAAGAATTACGTCGATGAAACAGCGCCCGTGCGCATCTATGTGATGGGCCTCAATGACTGGCGAGATGAAAAAGAGTGGCCCCTGCCGGGAACCGAATGGCGCAAGTATTATCTCCACAGTCGTGGCAAGGCAAACAGCATGTACGGCGACGGCGCGCTCGCGACCGGCGAACCGGGCAACGAGCCGCCCGATTCCTACCTCTACAATCCGCTGAATCCGGTGCCGACCAACGGCGGCGGCTTGTGCTGCTACGCGAACTCAGTTTCGGGCGGCGCCTTCGATCAGTCGCTAATCGAGCACCGTGCCGACGTGCTGGTCTATTCGACCGAACCTCTAAGAGAAGATGTCGAAGTCACGGGACCGATTCGTCTGACGCTCTACGCGTCATCATCGGCGCCCGACACCGACTTTACCGCAAAGCTCGTGGACGTGACCGATTGCGGTTTCGCGCGCAATCTTACTGACGGGATTATTCGCGCTCGCGTGCGTGAATCGCAGTCCGATCCGAAACTGATCACGCCCGGCAAGGTCTACGAATACAGTATCGATATGTGGTCAACTGCTAACCTGTTCAAGGCAGGCCATAAAATCCGGCTTGAGGTGAGTTCGAGCAATTTCCCACGCTTCGATAGGAATCCGAATACTGGGCACGATCAGTTCACCGACGCCGAAACGCAACCTGCGCTACAGACGGTGTTTCATACTCGCGGCCACGCGTCATACCTGACGCTTCCAATCATCCCGAAGCGAAAATGATCCGGCCGACGTGATAACGCGAAAGGGCCAGGGGTCGAACGCTCCGGCCCTTTTTGATTCACGGAAGTTCGGTTAGGCGACTGTGGCCGGGGCTTCAGCGGCAGGTGACTGTTTGCTCTCGTCGATCGGCATCTGGAAGCCGCATTCCTTGTTCGGACACTGCCAGCGCGAGCCTTCCCGCTTTGTGACTTTCTCGACCAGGTACGCCGACCCGCAATCTGGACAGGGCTGCGCCACAACACGATCCCAGCTCGCGAACTTGCATTTCGGGTAACGGCCGCAGCCGAAAAAGATTTTGCCGCGCCGGCTGCGGCGTTCGAGCAACTCACCCTCTTTGCATTCAGGACATTTGACGCCGGTATGGATTGGTTCGGCCGCTTTGGCGCGCTTGATCCCGTCGCATTCGGGATAGCCGGAACATCCCAGGAACTCGCCGAAACGCGAGCGCCGGCGCACCATCGGCTTACCGCATTTCTCACAAACCTCATCGCTGACGGCAGGGGCGCTGGCTTCTTTCGGCACGATATTGCCCTGGTCGTCGCGAGCGAATTCCATTGTGTTGGTGCATTTCGGATAGTTCGAGCAGCCGAGGAACTCGCCGTTGCGGCCCCATTTAATCACCATCATGCCGCCGTCGAGTTCGCACTTGATATCGGTCTTGAGGCCCTCCCGTTTGACCTCGGGCATGCTCTTCTTCGCCGCCTTGAGCCGCTTCTCGAATGGTCCATAGAAGCGCGTGAGTGTCTTGACCCAATCCTCCTGGCCCTCTTCGACGCCGTCGAGATTTTGCTCCATCTGCGCCGTGAAACCGACTTCGAGGATATCGGGAAATGCGGCGACAAGAAGATCGGCGACCACCCGCCCGAGCGAGGTCGGACGCATTCGCTTGCTCTCGTCCTCTTCGACGTATTCGCGATTCAAGATACTCGCCATGATCGCGGCGTAGGTCGAAGGACGGCCAATACCCTTTTCTTCCAGCTCTTTGATTAGCGTGGCTTGCGTGAAGCGCGGCGGTGGCTGCGTGAAATGCTGCTCCGGCAAGAAGCCCAGTAATTTCAATACTTCACCTTCCGTCATGGCCGGCAGCGTCGCAACTTCGTCCTCATCAGGCTCGTCCTGGCCTTCGAGATAGACCCGCATGAACCCGTCGAATTTCATCACTTGGCCGGTCGCACGGAAGATCGCATCGGCGGCCGCAATATCAACAGTAGTTCGATCATAGACCGCCGGGTTCATCTGGCTGGAGACGAAACGGTTGTAGATCAGCGTATAGAGTGCGAGTTCGTCCTTCTGAAGGTAATGCGCCATCGACTCGGGGTCACGCTCCAATGCAGTCGGACGAATCGCTTCGTGGGCTTCCTGCGCCGACTTGCCCGATCGATAGACGTTGGCTCGGGCCGGCAGGTAATCCTTACCGTAACGCGCCTCGATATGGCCTCGAACAGCAGCCAAAGCGTCATCCGACACGCGAGGCGAATCGGTACGCATATAAGTGATAAGGCCGACCGCGCCCATGTCGCCGATTTCCATTCCTTCATAGAGCCGCTGCGCCAGTTTCATCGTGCGCGACGGCGCGAAATACAGTTTGCGCGAGGCCTCCTGCTGCAGGCGCGAAGTGATGAACGGAGGCGCCGGACTGCGCCGTACCTCTTTGCGCTCGATTTTGCGGACGGTAAACGGCTGATTCTCGCAAGCTGCAATTATCGCGCGCGCTTCCGCTTCGGGAAGCTTGTAGGCCTTGTTGTCGATTCGCTGATCTTTATGGCTGTACAGCCGCGCCTTGAATGGCGGCGGATTCTTGGCCTGGAGGTTGGCGTCGAGCGTCCAGTATTCTTCCGAGCGGAACGCCTCGCGCTCTTTCTCGCGCTCGACGATTATCCGTAGCGCGACCGACTGTACCCGTCCCGCGCTAATACCGCGCTTAACTTTCTCCCATAGCAGCGGACTGACCTTGTAACCAACCAGCCGGTCGAGTACGCGCCGCGCCTGTTGGGCGTCAAACAGATGCTTATCCAGCCGCCCCGGATTCGCGATCGCCTGCTTGATTGCCTTTTCGGTAATCTCGTGGAGCAACACCCGATGCACGTCGCCGGTGATATCCCCGAGCTTTTCTGCGATATGCCAAGCGATCGCCTCACCCTCGCGGTCCGGGTCGGTTGCCAGATAGACGTTCCTTTTGTTCTTTGCGGCGGCCTTGATCCCGTCAATTACCTTGGCCTTGCCCGCGATCACGTGGTATTCCGGCTTGAAGCCATCTTCGATGTCCACGCCGAGCTTGCTCTTGGGCAGATCGACCACATGGCCGACCGACGGCGTAACCTGGTAGTCCGACCCAAGATAACGCTTGATTGTTTTGGCCTTAGCTGGCGATTCGACAATTATCAGGTTTTTTGCCACTCTTCAGCCCTTCCTCCTGAGCGCCCACCGGCGGTCGTCTTCATAGCCGCCGCGCCGCGGACGGATTGGCGAGCGCGAACAGCTTTCCGGGATGTTGAACCACGATCCCTTTCAGCTCCAGTTCAAGCATCAAGTTAAGCACGGTCTGAGCGTTAAGTCTGGAACCCTCGATCAACGAGTCAACGTGCAACTTGTCAGCATCTTTTAGACAATTTAATAGAGTTTTAGTGTCGTTAGACTCCAGTTCTGGAGCCACTGGGACTGCTTTAGCGGCCTCCACCCGGGTCTCCATGGATATGGACGAAGCTGCTTGCCTCGGTATTGACGAAACGGATTCCGTGGGCATGGATGGAGCAACTTCCAGGCCACCTGCAATCAGTTGTGGCGCCAGATCTTCCAGCACATCCTCGACGCAATCCACCACCCGCGCACCTTCCTTGATCAGCCGGTTACTGCCACGCGACTTGCCGGACAGAGGGCTGCCGGGCACGGCGAAGACCTGCCGATCCTGCTCAAGCGCCATCCGCGCGGTTATCAGCGAGCCACTTTTCTCGGCTGCCTCGACTACCACAACGCCAAGGCATAACCCGGAGATCAGGCGGTTTCGCACCGGAAAATTTTCCGCGATCGGCGGCGTCCCTATCGGCAATTCACTGAGCAGTGCGCCCCCGCCTGCGATAATCGCCTCGGCCAGTTTGCGATTCTCGGGCGGATACATCACGTCGATCCCGCACCCGAGCACGGCCACTGTATGGCCTTCGGCGTCGAGCGCCCCTTGATGAGCCTCTGAATCGATTCCACGCGCCAAGCCGCTGACCACGGCAAAGCCTTTCCCGGCCAGTTCGAAGCCGAGCCGCTGGGCCATCCGCCGGCCAGCCTCGCTCGCCGCCCGTGCGCCTACTACGGCAATCGAGTGAGAATCGTTTGGGAGCGCGCCGCGGACGAAGAAGTAGGGCGGCGGATCCGCTATGTGGCGTAGGTTTGCTGGATAGTCTGGATCACTCCAGCGCACCAGCCGGGCTCCCAGACGGGGCAATTCGCACAATTCCCTCTCGAGCGGATCGAAATCCCGAAAGGCCGTGATATTACGCGCAGTTGAACGCGGAATCCCGGTTTGCGCCAACACCTCGGGACTCTCCGCGAAAACCCGCTCGGGCGTCTTGAAACGTTCCAGCAGGAGACGCGCGACCCGCGGGCCTACGCCGTGAACTCGCCTTAAGCCCAGCCAATATGCGTCGGCGGATGGAGCCATCTCGCGAAACCCTCTACCATCTAAGCCAATGGGGAAGGAACCATCAGACAGGCCGTCCTGAACCCCCTTTTCAGACTTGAGCCTATATTGTACGAAGCGCCGGTTGGCAAGCACCCTGCATCCAAGAGGTGAGGTCATCCCGCCAAAATTAATCTCCAGCGACAGTTCAAGTTTGGCCTGCCGGCGCATCTAGCAGGCAGCTTTCAACGGATGCTGTTGTATGCAAAACTGGATTGGGCAGGTTGGGTTGGATGGGCGGTTACAAAACCAATAATCCTGCGAGAATTCTTCGCCAGAATTGCTCGATAGCGTGCAAGGACGACACGTCGCGGCCGGTTGCCGAGCCGTCCGAACTTAGCGTCCGCGAACTTGACCCGTCCGGCGGAATCAAATAGTTACGGTGCGGTTACCGCTTTTGCTACCACAGTGGCGGCTCACTTCGGGCCGCGACCTCAAAACGACTGAGTGAACCCAAGGATGACACATGGCTGACGGGGGAGAGCGCAATGGGATGGAGCTGAGGGGGCTTTCGGCCACTGAAAAGCAGGTAATGATTTTCAGCTTTTACCGCGACGCCGAACTGCGCGGCGCACGTCTGCTTTTTAATCTGCTCGGCCATCTCAAAGACGGCGACTCGCAGCTTAAAATGTCGAAGCATCTGGCGGACGAAACCCGCCATGCATGGTTGTGGACGCGCCGAATCGCGGACTTGGGTGGCTCACCGGTTACGATCACCGATGGCTACCAAAGACGGCTTGGATTGCGCACCGGCGTGCCAAAGACAGTCGTCGAGCTGCTGGGTTTGACTGTCGTGGTCGAGGAACGCGCCCACAGCCGCTACATGGCTCATGCAGCGCTGCCAAACGTTGATCCCGACACGCTCGAAGTTTTGCACTCGGTAACCGAAGACGAGAGCTGGCATCTATCATGGATCGAAAAGAAGATGCGCGAAGTTGCCGGACCGAACAGTAACGGCCTTGCCGATCAAATCCTGAACCGCTATCGCGAGATCGATCGTGAGGTTTATGCGACACTCGCGGCTGACGAAGCCGAACTGATGCGCTCCGGCCACTGGCAAGGCGCCGAAATCAATTAGGCCCGGCTTTGCTTGAGAGGTAGGCCGAGCCCGCGAGAGGTAGGTTCGCCGTGCAAACCACCGCCACCCAAAGGTTGCGCAACGCAGGTATGCAAAACTGAGCTGGACGTGAGTGTGCGAATCGGCCGTGCGCGAGACTCTGTAGCGGCCTCAACTTTGATCAATCGCTCGCTCAACAACCCTAAAAGCCTTGGGCTGGGCTGTCGTGATTGCGTCATTGAGTTCACAGCGCATCTGATCCGCGGCCTCGGCGGCTGCTGCGGCAGGGCTTAAGCCTTCTCGTTTCCGCCACGCGTACATAAGGCTGCGGCTCGCGTTGACGATTACGCCGACGCCATCATTGCGGATTCCCGCTATCGCGCCACTGGCGTTAGCCCCCTGCGCCCCATAGCCCGGCACGAGAATTACCGAATTGGGCATCAGATCGCGCGCGTGCCGCGCGTGATCTGGGTAGGTCGCTCCAACTACCGCCCCGATCGGAGTCAGATCATGACTGCCAATATAATCGCTGGCCCATCCATGCACTCGTCTAGCGACCGCCTCCCATAGCGGTTCCTCAGGGGCTGGACGATCCTGGAATTCCCCGGAAGACGGATTCGAGGTCTTCACCAGGACGAACACTCCCCGCCCTTCGCGAGCCTTGGCGACAAAAGGGGCGAGCGCGTCACTGCCCAGGTATGGATTCACCGTAATGGCGTCGCATCCGAAATCGCCATCGCCGAGAAACGCTTCGGCATAGGCCGCCGAGGTTGAGCCAATATCTCCACGCTTGGCGTCTGCTATAACAACCAGGCCGAGCGAACGGGCGAGCCTGATCACCTCGGCGAAGGCTCGCATGCCATCGAGACCACGAGCCTCGAAAAAGGCAAGTTGCGGCTTGACCGCGAGGACGTACGGAGCGCAGGCTTCGACAATTTCGCAGCAAAAGCGCGTTAGCGTATAAGCTGGCGGAATACCGGGGGCGCTGGCAGTATCGAGTTGCGGGTCGATACCGAGCACGGCGATCGTCTGGCGGGCGCGTTGCGCCGCGACAAGACGTTCAACAAAGTCGTTCGCACTCATCGAAGCTCGATGATACGGCGGCGATTTTCACGAGTCGCCTTCACGATGCCTTCGCCCGTGTCCGGCCGTGACGTTTGTGGTCTTTCTAGTCCCACGATCACCTTGCTTTCGCGCTGGCTTCGCCTCGTTTGAACTGGCGATTGCGACGGCCTTCGATGCTTTCGTCTTGCCTCGCCGTCCATCCCCAGTCTTGATTGCAGCGGTCGCGGCTTTAACTGCTTTAGCAGTCGAATCGACCGTTACCATCCGCATGCTTTGCCACAAATACCACGACGCGGCCGTACGATGCGGCTTCCAGCGCTCGCCGAATTCGCGCAACTGCTTGGGCAACGGAGCTTCGGCCATGCCGTAGGCCTTCATCACCGCCGTTCGCACGCCGAGATCGTCCACGGGCAGAATATCTGGCCGGCGCAGATTGAACATCATAAACATCTCGGCCGTCCAACGGCCGATTCCATGCACGCGCGTCAGATGAGCGATAATTTCATCATCGGTCAGCCGTGGCAGCCGCTTGAAATCGAGCGAGCCGCTTTGCACGTGACTAGCGAGGTCACGAATATAGGCCATCTTGCCCCGCGATAATCCAACCGCCCGCAACTCCTCGTCAGACGCGGCAAGGACCGCCTCAGGCGAAGGGAAGCGCCCTTTGCCGATTTCGCGGACGAAACGATCGTAGATTGCCTGCGCAGCACGGCCTGCGAGTTGCTGAAAGATGATCGCGCGAACTAATGCCGGAAAGCGCTCGCGCCGGTAATTGATCTTGAGCGGTCCGACGCGGTCGATAATCCCCGCCATCACCGGATCGATTCGCCGCAGATGAGCCACAGCCTCCTCCGCGTAGCTGAGTGCAGCAGTTGCCGCCGCAACTGTCAGATCGCCCGCTGTACTCGCAGCAGTTGCCAATGCTTGAGGTTGTTGCTGCTTCATGGCGCGATATCAGATTTTGCCGGAGCCTCAGCCGGTGCCGCTAGCGCCGCGTTAATCGCTTCGGCGATTTTGCCGGGCGTCGCCAGCCGGATGAACGCACCAAGGCGAGGCCCGCGTTCCTGGCCGAGTAGCACCCGGTAGAGCAGGGGAAAAATCTTACCTGGCTTGTCGTAATTAGCACGCCCGAGATCGTAGATCGTCTTTTCGATTTCCTCAGCGGTTGCCGCAGGATTCGTCACGAGAAATGCTTCGAGCGCCCGTAATTGATCGCGCTCGCCGTCAACCGGCGCGCAGGCTTGCTTCGTCCCCTCGATAAAGTCGCGGTAGAAGTTGATCGCGCACTGCATCAGTGTGCGCGCCAGCCGCTCAGTCTCGGCGTCCGACGTGATCGCGGGGTCATAAGCCACCAGGTAATTCCATATCAGGGTGTCATCATTGCTGCCGACGGCAGGCACCAGATTCATGATCAAACTGAAAGTAATACTTGAGTTAAACCGCTGCGCGCTGGAACTTTGCAAGACGAATTGAAGGGGACTCTTGCGCCGCTCAGCTTCATCGCTTGCGCTCCAGTCGCGCAAGGCCTCAAGATACTCGTCGACGTATTGCGGAATCGCTTCGAGGAATAGTTTGCGTGCACGCCGCGGGTTAAGAATGAGGAAGTACTTGAGCACCTCGATCGGTGCGTAGCGCCGCCATTGCTCGACGCCCACGCCGCGTCCCACCGACTTCGAGACCTTATGCCCCTCCTCGTCGAGATACATCTCGAACGGGAAGCCGAGCGGCGCCCGCCCGCCCATCAGCTTCACGATTTGGCCTGAGATGCGCGCTGAGTCGATCAGATCCTTTCCATAGAGTTCGTAATCGACCTTGAGCACATACCAGCGCAGCGCCCAATCGACCTTCCACTGAGCCTTGGCACGCCCGCTGAGCACGGTTTGCTCGCCGCGATAGCTGCATCCGTGCGCGCCGCCAAAGCTCCGTTCGCACGAAAATTCGACCGTTCCGCGTTCCGGATGGTACGCCGTCACCAGCGTAGAATTGATTTGGCCACATTGCGGGCAGAGCGGCATGATCGGTGACCATCCGGCGCGGTTCTCTTCACGCAAGGTCGGCGAGACAATTGCTGCAATCTCCTGATGCTTTGCGAGCACGAGCCGCAACCCTTCGTCGAAGGCCCCGGAGCTATAGACCTCGCTCGATCGCAGCAACTCGTACGAGACTTCAACCGGTTCGAGAAAGGTGCGCAGGAGCGCAATCATGTGGGCCGCAAAATTGTTATGGCAATCGCCGAAAGGGTCTGGGATGCGAGAGACCGGCCGTCCAAGATAGCGCGTCCAGGCTTCACGGTTGGGAATACTCTCAGGCACCTTGCGCAGCCCATCCATGTCATCGATAAAGACCACGAAACGGTCTGGACGAGCGTAACCCAGAAGGCCAAAGGCTTGGCGCACATAAGATGGCCGCAAAACCTCGCCCATCGTGCCTAAATGGGGCAAGCCGGACGGACCGAAGCCGCTCTCAAACACCACCGGCCGGTCCGGCTTGTAACCAGCGACGCGTTCGGCCAGCTTGCGCGCCTCTTCATATGGCCACAAGCCAGATTCATTAGGTTTATCTGCTGCCATTCGTGCTATTGACGCCCTCTAAGGACGGAAGCGACCGCATCATGGATCCACGGGTCAATTTGCAAATCGCGCATTTTTTCAGATGCCAGCCGCAATTTAATGCCGCAGTTCGCACATATATAGGCGATTTCCGCATAACCAGCCGTATCCTCGACTGTCAATCTCAGCAGCCAGCTCTCGATTGGACGGCGGCAGATCTGACACATTTCTCCATCCATGGTTATATTCCCCAATGATCCCTCTTTTTGGAGTTTCGCCATCTCTGCAATGCCACAGCCGGCGGTTGGTGGCGTTGCTCCACTAAAGTGGGGCCACTGACATATGGGAATGTGCAGAATATCATACATATTCCTTTTCCCGCATTGATCGGGCCTTCACTGCCATGTTAAGCCGTGACTACTGCAGGGAGAATCGCTCTGTCGATGACACTTACTCAAATTCAATGCGCAAATGGCTGGCAGGTCGCTTGGCTGAATAAATTTTGTTAGTTCAAGCTCGAAGAAGCGGATTATGGTTGGACCGCAGTTTACAATTTTCAGCTGCGGTCCGTTTTTATGGATCAATCTCATACAAAAAATAAACTCAAGGAGTTACGAGCGCTCGTCCACGATAACGACCGTGTCGCGATTGTCTTGCAGGACGATCCAGACCCTGACGCGATGTCGAGTGCAATCGCCTTACGCACGCTGCTCGGCCGCAACAAGCAGACCACCCCGATCTTCGCCTTCAAGCCAGTGACGCGGCCTGAAAACCGCACGATGATGCACATGCTTGAAATCGAGGTCGCGGCCGCCTCCAAGGAAGAACTGGCCACCTTCAGTAAAATCGCGATGGTCGACGTGGAGCCGCCTTACTTCGGCGATAAGCTGCCACGCGCCGATATCGTCATCGACCACCATCAGGGTTATCCGAGCGGAAACGCGCCCTTTGAGGACATCCGCGTCGGTTACGGCGCCACCGCGACCATTATGACTGAGTACCTCATTGCCGCCGGCGAACGCATAAGCGAGCGGATCGCAACTGCGCTGCTTTACGGCATTCGCAGCGATACTTTATCGCTTTCGCGCCGCGTAACCGACGCCGACGTAGGTGCTTTCCTGCATCTTTATCCGATCGCCAATTATAGCCTTCTGCGCCACATTGACCGCCCTGAGTTGCCAATCAGCTTCGCTCGCATCCTGTCACGCGCGATGCGCCGGTTTTGCGTCCGCGACGGCCTGGTCGTGCTCCACCTGGGATCGGTCGAGCGTGACGATCTAATCGTACAAATGGCGGATTTTTGCCTTCAGTTCGAGGGCGTTGAGTGGGTCGCCGTATCCGGCAAGCTGGGCGGCAGCCTCGTAATCGCAGTGCGCAATCATGGTATCGGCCGGGCCAATGCTGGTGAGACGGTGAAGCGCTTGTTCGGTGACATCGGCAGCGCCGGCGGACACCGTAATATGTCCAAGGCAGTCGTACCGCTTGGCAAGTGGCGCGAGCGTGAAGGGACCAGTCTCGACAGCGCAATCGAACCCCGGCTGCGGGAGTTGTTCACCGCTGGCATCATCGGCGACGATGAAGCGCTTGAGCCGCATGCGAATCGCAATGGCCACTCATAGTTTGTGCCGGACATCGGCAATAGTGGTTGTGGGCGGTGCAACGCGGAACTCACTTTCGTGCTAGTGGCGTTTACCGGATCAGCGCCGGCATTTATCCTTAATAGGTGAATTCTCTTGCGGCGACCCTCGAAGTAAAAAATAAGCTGGGATTACATCTGCGTGCGGCGTCGGTTCTCTCACAGGTAGCTAAAGATTTCCAATCGGCCATCATAGTGAGCTACGGCAATCAGGAAGTTAATGCCCGCAGCGTCATTCAGTTGATGATGCTTGGCGCTGCTCATGGCGCCAAGCTTAAAATCAAGGTTCAAGGGCCTGATGCAGCGGAGGCGATGGCTGCTATCAAGTCGCTCTTCGAGCAACGCTTTAACGAGGAATGAGGCGTGGCAGCATCAGCGGTGCCATCTCGCCCGGCGCGGTCGTGAGAGGCTTGCCTACGCCTTTCATATATAAATAATATTTATACGCAACCTATGAGAAATTTAGCACAGAAGAGATTAATCGCCCGCGAATCGGCTCCGCACCGCGATCTCTTCCCAAGCCATTGACAACTCGGCCAGCGGCCTGACCTCCGCTGGCGCCACGCCAAACTCGAAAGGACAGGGTACGGCTCATCATCTTCGTTAAAGGAGTGCGTCGCGATGCCGCTAAAAGACTTTGTTTTTACGTCGGAATCGGTCTCAGAAGGCCATCCAGACAAAATGTGCGATCAGATCTCGGATGCCGTGCTTGACGCCTTGGTCGCTGAGGATCCTGACTCGCGGGTAGCGCTTGAGACTCTGGTCAAGACCGGCCTGATTGTTCTGGCTGGTGAGATAACTTCGCGGGCCCATCCGGACTTTCTCAAAATCGCACGACGTACCGCGACTGAGATCGGCTACGACAACGATGAGATCGGCTTCAATGGCAATATGTGCGCGGTGCTGACCGCTATCGAGCCGCAATCACCGGATATCTCTCAGGGCGTCACCGAGGGTCAGGGACTATTCAAAGAACAAGGCGCAGGTGACCAGGGCCTGATGTTCGGCTTTGCCTGCGATGAGACGCCCGAACTGATGCCCCTGCCGATTTCGCTGGCCCATCGCCTGATGGAAAACCTTAGCCTGATGCGCAAGGCGAAAAAGGTGGATTTTCTCCGGCCCGACGCGAAAAGCCAGGTGACGGTGCGCTACGCCAACGGCGAGCCCGTGGGTATCAGTGCGGTGGTCGTATCGACCCAGCACTCCCCTAGTGTCAGCTACGCAACTATTCGTGAAGTGATCATCGAAGAGCTGATCAAGAAGACGATTCCTTCCCACTATCTCGACAGTTCGACGGTCTTCCATGTTAATCCGACCGGCAGTTTTGTCATCGGCGGACCCCACGGCGACTGTGGCTTGACCGGGCGCAAGATCATCGTTGATACCTACGGCGGCTATGGCCGCCATGGCGGCGGTGCCTTTTCCGGCAAGGATCCTTCCAAAGTTGATCGCTCAGCCTGCTACATGGCGCGCCATGTAGCGAAAAACGTCGTTGCGGCAGGTCTCGCCAAGCGCTGTGAAATCCAGCTCGCATATGCTATCGGCGTGGCTGAACCGGTTTCGATTTTGATTGACACCTTCGATACGGGTCTGGTCCCTGACCATAAGCTTTCGACCACCTTGCGCGAGCTTTTCGATTTTCGCCCGGCCGGAATCATTCGCACACTCGATTTAAAGCGCCCGATCTACCAGGCGACCGCGGCATATGGCCATTTCGGGCGGCCTGCCGTCAACGGTCATTTCCCATGGGAGCGCACTGGCATGGCAGAGGCCCTGCGCAGCGCCTTTAATCTGCGTTAGTAGAACTTGGCTCGAAATCGTTGAGTTAACGCCAATCACGGCGCCAAGCATTTCAGGAGGACCCTAATGTCCAAGTCTCGATCCAGCGAGCTGAGTTATGACGTTCGCGATTTAGGATTAGCCGCGATTGGCCGCAAACGAATCGAATGGGCCGACCGCCAGATGCCGGTGCTTCGCCTTATTCGAGAACAGTTTAGCCGCGACCTGCCGCTCAAAGGCCACCATCTCGCGGCCTGCCTGCACGTCACTTGCGAGACCGCCAATCTGTTGCGTGCGCTGAAGGCGGGCGGTGCAGACGTCCTATGCTGCGCCAGTAATCCGCTCTCCACTCAGGACGACGTCGCCGCGGCGCTTGTGGCCGAGTACGGCATTTCTACTTATGCAATCCACGGCGAGGATCGCGAGACCTATTACAACCATCTGCGGGCGGTGCTTCAGCAGCATCCGACGATCACAATGGACGACGGCGCAGATCTGGTCAGCCTGCTGCATACCGAATTTCGTGATCACGCGCCGCAAGTTCGTGCCAGTATGGAAGAGACTACGACTGGCGTAATTCGCCTGCGCGCGATGGAGAAGGACGGTGCACTGAAGATCCCCGTAGTCGCAGTCAATGATGCTCAAACCAAGCATCTTTTTGATAATCGCTACGGTACCGGCCAGTCTACGCTGGACGGCATCATCCGTGCGACCGGCGTGCTGATTGCCGGTTCGGTTTTCGTCGTTGCAGGTTACGGATGGTGCGGTCGCGGTATTGCCTCGCGTGCCCGCGGCATGGGTGCGGATGTTATCGTCGCCGAAGTCGATCCGGTGCGGGCTCTCGAGGCGGCGATGGACGGCCTACGCGTGATGCCTATGGTCGAGGCGGCTCGCCTTGGCGATATCTTCGTCAGTGCGACCGGCGATCGCTCGGTGCTTAATCCGGCCCATTTTGGCGTGATGAAAGACGGCGCGATCCTGTGCAATGCGGGTCATTTCGACGTCGAGATTGACATCGCCTACCTCAATGACTCCGCCAGCCAAATCGAGCGCGATGTAACCAACAACGTTGACGCTTATAAACTCGTCAATGGCCATACCCTTTACGTCCTGGGGCAGGGGCGTTTGGTGAACCTGGCGTGTGCCGAAGGCCATCCGGCGCAAGTGATGGATATGAGTTTCGCGACGCAGGCGCTGGCCTCACGCTGGACCGCCGAGAGCGGCGCGTTGCCGATCAAGGTGCATGACGTCCCGATCGGAATAGAGCAGGAAGTCGCCGGACTAAAATTAGCCGCCATGGGCATCACGATCGATGCATTATCCGACGAGCAGAAGCGTTATCTCACAAGCTGGCAAAGCGGCACCTGACCCAATCACGGGACCAAATCACCAAATTTCTCCCTTACCGGGCCGTCACTCCAGATGACGGCCCGGCTTTCTTAATCGCATTTGCATAATGCCACGGACTTGCGCTACTCACGCTGGCGCGTCACGCACGGCATTTTCGGGGGAACATGGGAAAGAAGCGCTCTTCACACCTGATCGGGGCCGTCGGCGCCGGATTGGCGATCGCCCTCTGCCATTCGCAAGCGGCGCAAGCCATCATGATCCGCTTACCGGTCGACACCCAGGCTTCGCACATCAGCGCGACTGTTAATCTGCCGCTCGCCCGCATGCGTGATCAGCCACAAACCACCGGTACCTTCGAAATCATAACCGGCGAAATCGACGGCGACCCGGACAATTTGGCGGCGACCGGTCACGTTAGCTTGGTAGTCGATGCGACTACTTACAACTCGGGCAACGGCACTCGCGATACTCACGTGATTCATTCCGCGCTCGAGACTTTCAACTACTCAGCAATTACTTTCGAGAGTACGCGTATCGAAAACATCCAGGTGGAGGTTCCTGATGCGTTGGGGACCGCGACTGTGGTGGGTAATCTCAGGCTGCACGGTGTGACCCGCCAGATAAGTGTGCCGGTCAACTTGTCGATGACTCCGGATGGGGTATTTAACGCTCGAGGTGAAGTTACCTTCGACTACGCTGACTTCGGCATCACACCTCCTACTCTGTTTTTCATCCCGGCTGGCAAAGAGGTGACAGTCAGTTTTGACATCCAGGCCGAACGTCCATCGAACCCCGCCACACCTTCGCCATAACGAATTGAAAAGATATTTCGGTTAACGGGGCGATTAGACTTCGATTGAAATCTTGCGCGCTCGGCGGAACAACTCGCCCCCAAGGAAACAAACCAAAATGAGCCCGATAGCTAAGAAAAAGCGAGGCGAACTCGGATGCCATAACGCATCACCAAGAAAGGCAAACAAAATCGTACCCGGTATCATTCCGATCAAGCTCGCCCAGAAATAGTCGCGGAAGCCGATTGGCGAAGCGCCCGCCAGCAGATTCAGCGCGTTATAAGGAATGACCGGCACCAAGCGCAGATAAAGAATCACATAAAAGCCGTTACGCGCAATTTTCTCTCCCAGTACCCGTAGCCGTTCGCCGATCACCCGTTCAACGAATGAGCGTCCAAGAAATCTTCCCGCCCCAAATGCCACGAAGCATCCGAGATAAGCCCCAATCATCGACCAAACGGAGCCCCATAGCGTGCCAAATGCGAGGCCTCCTGCAATCGTCATCACGGCGCCGGGTACCAGGAACGAGGGTCCCACGGCAAACAGCAGGATGTAAACGATTGGCCCCCATACTCCACACTCCAGGACTTCGCTCTTGATCAGGCGCGGGTCCTCAAACCAGTTCAGGTGCGCGAGCAAAAGATAAATGGAGCCGCCCACCAGCAGAACCAATATCAATATCCGCAGGAGATTCATCAATCTCGAGCTAGCGGCCTTTGCAGGCTGCGAACACTCGAACGGAGGTTCCAGTGATGGCTGTGGTGTTGAGGGCATCAGAGGGATTTTCGCGTGGCTAGCCCTAATGATATGGGCGGATCTGCCGTGTGACAAGGCAATCAGTACGAACCGCGCCGGCCGCCGATTTACGCCCAGCTCCTGTAAGAGACGAACCTTACCCCGCGCCCGTTGCGCCAATTCAATAATGCGCTGCCAGTACTCAGTTGGGTCCGTGGACCGAACGGTTGGCTTTTCTCCAATTATGCTGGAACTAAAAAGTTATTGCGTTTTATCTGCCGGCGTGCCTCGTAGTAGTAACTGCATTGTACCTCTGTTGATAGTCTTGCATTGACCGATTGCGCTGACCGGTAAATGTCTACTACTGTAGGAGTTAAGACGAATACTTCTGGACCGATCGTGGCTTAAGGAGAATGGAAAAGGGGATGGCATACGAGGCCAAGCTGGCAGACTCGGCCGTCCGCTCAGCGGCTGAGCGCGCCTTGATCGGTGAACATCCAACCATAGTGAAGTTGCGCGCGCTGATTCAGCGTGTCGCCGCGACTGACGCGACGGTGTTGATTTCCGGTGAGAGTGGCAGTGGGAAGGAAATTGTTGCCCATGCTATCCATTCGCTCTCGGCCCGCGCGAGCCGTGCCTTCGTGCCGGTAAATTGCGCCGCAATCCCTCATGAATTACTCGAATCCGAGATGTTCGGCCATGAGCGCGGCGCCTTTACTGGTGCGGCGGGCCAACGCCACGGACTCTTCAGCAGCGCGGACGGTGGGACCATCTTTCTGGACGAAATCGGCGAAATGCCGATGCAACTACAGGCCAAACTTCTGCGCGTACTTGAAGATGGGGTGGTCCGGCCGGTCGGCTCCGATCGCTCGGCGAAGGTTGACACGCGGGTTATCGCGGCCAGCAATAACGACCTGGTTGCCTCCGTCAAGAAAAACACTTTTCGTGAGGACCTGTTCTATCGCTTGCAGGTCGTGCCTATTATCATCCCACCCTTGCGGGAGCGGCGATCCGATGTACCCTTGCTGATCGAGCATTTCCTCGATCGGATGCGTGCGCGTTTGCCTACGCGCGACTGGACCGTAACGCGCGAAGCGATGGTCCATCTATGGTCGTACGATTGGCCTGGAAATGTCCGCGAACTTGAAAACATGGTGGAGCGCCTCGTTATCCTGTGCGAGGACTCGATTATCGATGCTCAGCTATTGCCACCCAACCTAGTCAATGGCACCCGCATTACCGAAAATCGCACGCCGACTCCACTGGGCGAAAATGGCATCAATCTGAATGCGATAGTGCGGGAATTGGAAGGCCGCATGATCAACGAGGCGCTGAAGCAAACCAGCGGCAATAAGCAGGCGGCCGCGCGCCTGCTCGGGCTTAAGCGAACAACGTTTGCCGCCAAACTCCGGCGTTGCGGGGTAATCGCGCCTGCAAACGTAAGTGATCGCGAGGACGGATGATTTTGGTGTAGGCTTCCTGAGGTGGGTGATTGATGGACGAAGTCAACACAGTACCGCGTATCATGGTGGTCGACGACGACCCGGATACTGTTTCGATTCTAGCGCGGCATCTGCAGCGCGAAGGGTTTGTTGCGATAGAAGCGGTTTCGGGCGCCGAATGCCTGCGGCTGGTCCGGGAGCATCCCGTCGACGTGATTCTACTCGACTTGATGATGCCTGAGATGGACGGTTTCGAGGTCTGTCGGGCGCTCAAGGACGAAAGTCATACTGCGGATATCCCGGTTATCATGATTACGGCGCGCGACGACCTCGACGCCCGCGCCGAAGGCATGCGGCTTGGTGTGAGCGATTTCCTAGCCAAGCCAGTCTTCCGCCGCCAGCTAGCAAATCGAATCCGCGCACAACTGGAAGTCGTCGCAGCAGGCCGCGCGACCGAAGCCGCCCTGAAAAATCTCGAACATCGTAACGGCGACCGTAAGTAGCCGCAGCGCATCAATTGGATTAACGTTCGCAGCCTCGGCGAATCTTTAATTCTTAGCCAATCAGTTCGTCAGCGGACGCGCAGCGGCGGACGGCGCCGTTTACTCCTATTCGCGCCGTATTGCTATTGCGAGGCGCCATCTCGCAGTGTTACGCCGCTGTAATGGACAATCTGCATCGCATTTTGTAGGTTGGGCCTACAGCTACTGGCTACAATTTTTTCCGCCACGACGGAGGTGCGAAATTTAATGTCGTCGAACAAGCCGCGCATGCTCGAAGGCTATCGTGTTCTGGACTTCACCCAGTTTGTCGCCGGTCCGACCTGCACACGCCTGCTGGCCGAGATGGGAGCCGAGGTAATCAAGCTCGAACTCGCCCCGGAAGGTGATCGGGTACGCGCAGGCGGCCTGCATTCGCAGCATCCGGAACATAAGAGTTCCTCGCATAGCACGTATTATTTGCAGCACAATCACAGCAAGCTCAGCTTCGCGATCGACTTGAAAAAGCCTGGGGCGAAAGAGCTTGTGATGGCGATGCTGCCCAAGATTGACGTAGTCGTCGAAAATTTCGCCCCGAAAGTCATCAACCGCCTGGGTTTCTCGTACGAAGAAATCAAAAAGATCAATCCGCGCATCATCATGCTGTCGATTTCGATGGCCGGACAGACCGGTCCGCTCTCCGACAAGGCCGGTTACGACTATATCGGTCAGGCCTATGCCGGTGTCACAGACGGTATCGGCGAACCTGATCGCGCACCTTCGGCCGTCACGATGGCAATCGGCGACGTGTCAACTGGCGTGGCGGCTGCGATGGCGATCGGCTTCGCATTAATCCATCGCGAACGCACCGGTGAGGGCCAGTATCTCGACGCATCGCTGCTCGACACCTATTTCCACATGCACGAGACCAACGTGCCGATGGTATCGTTACGCGGCGACAAATATCGTCCAACCCGCAACGGCTCACAGCATCCGCAGGGCGGTCCGACCGGCATCTTTCACTATCGGGACGGTCAATACGTCTTCCTGACCATTCCGACGCCCCATCAATGGGTAGCTTTCACGCGCGCGATGGGGATGCCGGAATTGGCCAATGACCCTCGCTTCAAGGGCGCACGAGGCCGCCGCGACAACAATAACGAATTGAAGGAAATTATCGAAAAGTGGATGGCATCGATGCCTTCGCGGGAGGCCGTGATTGCTGCCCTAGACAAGGAACGCGTTCCCTGCGCTCCCGTACTAACAGTCAACGAGGCAGTCAAGCATCCTCATCTTAACGAGCGCAAGACCGTGCGCTGGATCGACGATCCCGAGCTCGGCAGAGTCGCGATTCCAGCGGTACCGGTGAAATTCTCGGCTTGGCCCGATCGCACCGAACTGCGTTCGGCGCATCTCGGCGAGGATAACGAGAGGGTGCTGCATGAGTTGACGAATCTGAGCGACGATCAGATTGCCAAGCTCTATTCTGACGGGATTCTCGTCCGTGATCCGACGCTGACCTCCAAACCTGCCTAGCCGCAGCCGCGCACAAAGCAGGGAGGAAAGGTTGCGCTGATTCGCAACTTCCATCCCTGCTTTCCCGTTTGTGGCAACGGGCCCCTGTTACCGGGACAGACGTGGCGGGCAGCGGACGCTTCCCGTCGCCGCCCCAGCCATTAAACCATCATTCGCCTATCGAGGCCGCTTCTTTGGATGCACCGCTTTGCTCGCGAGCTTCGCGATCTTTTTCACGACTTTCGCTTTGACCCTTTTCGCCTTGGGAGCCGCGGGCTTAACAGGCTTGGTTTTGACGCTCTTTGGGGCCGCTTTTTTAATCAATCCGGCAGGCTTAGCCTTCGCCGCTCGCTTCGGCGTGAAGGTATCAATTACGCGCTCTTCGGCTACGACGAGTGCCGCCACAGTCTCAGGGTCTTCGTACTCGAGTCCGAAAGTGCTGAACGCGCGCTTCTTGATCAAGACGCGCCGCTCGCCCTCGAAGACCGTTTCGCCGCGCTGATTCACGCCGTAGTGCTTGAAATGAATTTCGCCAACTTCGCGATGGCCCCGGCTGAATTCCTCGCTATCATTTTTACCTAGCACTTCGGTGAACGCGTAGAGGGTATCGCCATGCAACACCGGCAGGCGAAAGCGGACCTTATCGAGTCCCACCTCTTCTACCGCTTGCTCACCCGTGTCCTGCATCGCCAGCCCGATCACTAGCGAGGCCGTGACGCCGCCGAAGACCACTCGATGGGGTTGCCCGCCCAGTTTCTCCGCCGCGTCCTCGTTGAAATGGAGCTGTGCAGTGTTCAGCACCAGGTTCGTGATTACTACATTCTCGATCGGCTCCATGGTTTTACCGCGCGCATGCTCATATACATCGCCGACGTTGAAATCTTCGTAGAAATTATCCTTGCCGGTCAGTCCGGCCACGTCAAAGCTCATTCACCTGCCCCCGCGCTGCTCCGCCTGGGAATCAAATTGGATCGGCGAAAATCCACTACCAGCAAATCGCCACTATCATCTCCGTCCGCGAGAAAACCCTCCGTATGCCACGTCACGATTCCCGACCCGGGACGGCTCTGCGATTCGCGGATGTCATGTACGGTGCTGCGCGCGATCAACGTCTGGCCAGGATAAACCGCGCGATGGAAGGTCAGGTTATCAACGCCTAAAAAGAGTCCACCCGCCTCGCTCAGGTCCTCGACAGTCAGCCCGAATACGGTCGCGAACACCAGCATCGGATTCACAGGGCTCGTCCGATGACCGTGGGCGCGGGCGAACGGCTCATTAAAATAGAGCGGGTTGTAGCTCAGGGTCAGGGTCGAAAAAAGCGTATTGTCGCCCTCGTTGAGCGTACGGCCCCAATGATGCTGATAGACCTGCCCAAGGCTGAAGTCCTCGAACAGATGCCCCTTCGGTAATTTTCTGGCCCGCGAACGCCAGTCATCACTCATCGCGATACTCCGTTTCCGGATTCTCCGGTATTTTCGTGCGGCACAA
>Ga0335075_10003674_pt1 | contig 24244 bp, 24 predicted proteins | sample Lox_Sample_24_FD_206723 | JGI IMG/M metagenome (GOLD analysis project Ga0335075, IMG submission 206723) | Soil microbial communities from Loxahatchee National Wildlife Refuge, Florida, United States - Lox_Sample_2.4 | ecosystem: Environmental > Terrestrial > Soil > Wetlands | place: USA...
GACGCTTGTTGGCTTTCACGTTGCGCATCAGCTCCTGGCATTGATCGCGGGTCATTCGCTCGCCCGACGCGATCGCTGAAAGCACCCGCGTCAGGAACATCTGCAGACCGATGATCTCGACCATCTCCGGGGCAGCATCGGGCGCGTCGGACGAAAGCTTTGCTTCCCGAAAAAGCACGTCGCGAATCCATTCGCCGAGGCGGACGCCGTGCTGGGCGGCGGCGCGCTCAAGTTCGGCAAGCTCCTGGTCCGTCACCTTCGTGCTCGCGGTGACGGTGCGAAACTCGCGCCCGTTCTCCCGGTGGGTATCGAGGATGATTTCTGTCATCCGATCTCCGTTTACGTGTGTTTGCTGAGAGCGCTCTGGAGCGCTCTCGAAAATGCAAGTTGTAGAAACCAAACAAAGCGCTCTGGGGCGCTCCAGAGCGCTCTGCAGCGCCCTACGAGGGGTGGATTGTCGAGATTCAGCCGGTGCGCAGCACCGAACGGGCTTCTTCGGGTACTGACGAGGCTTTCGGATCTGGCTTACGGCGCGTCTCCACCCCGACGACGGGCGCCTTTCCATTGGCTTCTGGCTCGGCTCCGGCCCTGCGTACCCGCAGAGACGGCGCAATTTTGGTCGCGTGCGAGGACTTCAGATACTCCTGGAATTCGCGGTCTTTGGCGAACACGTAGTTGAGCGCCTTGTCCACGACGTCGTCGGCCGATCCGTGGACAAAGGCTGCGTACTGGTCGATCAGACTTGCGGTGGCCGATTCGAGGCGTATGGTGGCGCTCACGTAGCGGTTTTGGGTGACTTCGATCAACGGCATTACAAACCTCCCTGGTGGCGTGGAATCATGCGATCTTAGTGCGGGCGATCATGCGCCCGGCCGTGAACGCGATCTCATGCCCGCGGGCGGAGCAAAGCTTGTCGGGAACCTCGAAGCGGCGGCGAACCTGAAGCATGGTCACAACGTCGGCGATGGGAAGGCCATCTTTCAGCCAGAGCCACGCCGAGGCCACGTCTACGGTGCGCTGCGCGTAGTACATGGGATTCGGCTTTTCCGGGCGCCTTTCGGCCAGCGTTCGGGTCAGCTTTACCGGGTCCTTGCCGCCCGCCAATTCCCGGAGAATCCAGGCCCAATCCTGCTCGGAATGCGAGTGCTTTCCGGCTGGCTTTACGGGTCCGATCCCACCCGGGAAAGGGTCCGGATAAGGAAGCGGATCGGCGAGCTTAAAGTCCTTGCAATGCGCAGCCGATCCTCTCGGGTATTCGACGGTGACGAGGGGCGCCGGAGTGTATTTCCGGTTCAGGAATCCAGGGAGGCGAAGGACCCGGTTGCAGTCGGTACAAGCGGGGTCGCCGCCGAAGGTGATGGCGAGCCACTTAAGAAGCGTTTCCTGTTTCTCAAACGGAATGTTCTCGACGCGCCAAAGCACCTGGTATTTGCCCGGGGAAGTGGAGACGATTGCGGATGGAAGTGGGAGGTCATTCGAGCCCAGAAGGGCTGCAAGTTTCGCCTCTGCATCGGTATCGAGATCGAGATATAAATGCCGGACCTCAGCGACGCATTCCTTGGTCCGTTTCCGGCGGCCGGCGATCAGCGGATTGGCGGTGAAATAGACGCTGGACCCGGTCGCGTTCTCATGCGCCAGCCAACTGAGATACCGGGGTGCCAGCGCGCGTTCGAGCGTGACGATTCGCTGGACGATTGCGGCCGGCGATAGGCAACGAAGGACGATTGCAATCGTTTCGTCGGCGCGGAACGAGCGGGTCAGGAAATCGGCTGCGATTCCGGGGGAGATTGCTTCTCTATGCGGCACAGTTCGCCTCCATGACGGGCTCGATCTGGAATCGCCTTCTGTCCCGGTCGTAGCCACGAACGGCCAGAACCTCGCGCACGATTCGGCAGCCCGGCTTACGCTCGATATGAACCACGAAGTCGACGGCCTCGGCAATCTCGGCTTCGGTGTCGGAAAAGGTGGTCTGTGCATGGCTGCGCATCACGAGATTGGCGAAGCGATGGAGAGCCTTTTCGGCTGAATTGGCATGAATGGTTGCCAGCGATCCGGAGTGGCCGGTATTGAAGGAATCGAGTAGCGTTCGCGCCTCGGTTCCGCGCACTTCGCCGAGGATGATCCGGTCCGGGCGCCAGCGCAGAGCCGACTTCAGGAGATCGTCGAAGGAGATGCGGGCCTTGAACGTATCGCTCTGGCATTCGGCAGCCAGGACGTTCGGTTTCTCTATACGCAACTCGGCCGTATCCTCAATGACGACGATCCGTTCCTGCTCCGGAATCGCCTGGGCAAGGATGTTCAGCAAGGTCGTCTTTCCGGTTGCGGTTCCACCGCTGATCAGGATGGTCTTACCGTCGCGGATCTGGCCGCTCAGGTAGTCGGCAAGCGGGCGGCTTAAGGTGCCACGGGCGATGAGGTCATCAATGGTGAAGCGGCAGCTCGTAAACTTCCTGATCGTGACCGCCGGAGCGGGCCGTACAACGGGTGGAATAACCGCCGCAATGCGGCTGCCATCCGGCAGCTGCGCGTGGAGCAGAGGATTGTCTTCATCGAGGCGCTTGCCGAGGTGATTCGCGATCACTTCGAGCCCCGTTCGCAGCTTCCCGGCGTCGAATCGAAGGCTCGCTTCCGGGCTGATAAAGCCGTCGCGCTCGTACCACCAGGAGGCGTCGGGATTGCCCATGATCTCGCTGATGCTCTCGTCGAGCAGGAGCCCCTCGATGGGGCGAAGGAATGACAGGAGCAAATCGAAACTCATAGCGGACCTCCGAGGAGGAGGGGAACCGGCCTATGCGGCCGGTTCCTCCCCTGCCTCCTGGTCTTCCGGGCCGGCCTTCTCGGCCCGGTCGAGCTTCAGGATCGAATCGACGCGGATTTCCCAGATGCGCCGCTTGAAGTCGGCGTTTTTGGTCGCGATTTCGCGGCTGCGTAGTTCGCCTTCGATCTGGACGTGGGCGCCCATGGTGAGGGTGGCGGCAAATTCGGCGAGCTTGCCGAAGACGACGCAGCGATGCCATTCGGTCTGCGCGACGTACTGGCCGCTCTTCCGGTCCTTGTACGAGGACTTGGTAGCGAGCGAGAGGGTTGTGAAGCTGCGGTTATTGGCGTTGCGAACTTTTGCGTCGCCGCCGAGGAATCCGATGAGGCTGACTTTGTTCTGGTACATGATCTCGTCTCCGTCTTGTTGAAATTCCCGCATCTTGCTCGGGTCACGGCCAGCGAAGCCAGCGAGGGGCCCGGCTCCCAAGGCCGAAGCTCTGTATTTACGGAGGCTCCGGAGAAATCTATTCGCCGCACTTCGCGAACACGATTTCGAGCGGAAACCGTAACCCGGAGGGCGATGGAAATCGAAGCAGAAGAGCGAGCTGCCGCCGGGCGCCGGCTACGCCCCGAAGCAGTGACCGAGCAGAAAGCGGGATACCCAAACGGCGACGCCTTCTGGACCAAAGCCACCCATCCGACGCCCGGCACGGAACGCGCCAACGCCATTCGCCGCGACCGTAACTCATGAGCCTCGATCGAACGCACTGCGGCAGGACGCGCAACGCTGGCCCCTCAAGCGACTCGTGGGCCGTTGCCGCCCCGTTCCTGACGCCACACCCAGTCGTTCAGATCCGAGACGCGAAAGCGCCAATACTTGCCGATGTGCCGCCCTGGGATCTCGCCGAGGCGAGCCTTCTTCTTGAGCGTCTTCGGGTGCATCCGCAGAAGCGCGGCGGCTTCGATCGCATCGAGCAGCGGCTCGAATTCGATCACCGGCAAACGGCTCTGAGCAGCAGTTTGAGTAGAGCGCGATAAGAGGGAAAGCGTCATCGTGACCTCCGATGACGCGATCATGGCCGCATTCTACCTATATGTCCAAGGCTTTCTTCGCCAATGTTGGTGTATAAAATGCAACGGCAAGGAACGGCGTGGTGCGTGCGAGAACCCGCGGGTATTCACGGTCTTTGGAAGGATTGTAGAAATTGGCTCTTCGTCGAAGATTCCCGCGACGAACAAGTGAGCTCAGCCGTGCGCGAGGTGAATCAATCAGGCAGATACGAGCGGGACGCTACGTCAGAAATCGCTGAAATCTCCTGATCGCCAGCAGCTCAAGTCCGAGGGCTCTTTTATATTTAGAATCAACAGCACCACCTTGAAACCTATTCTTTTTGCTTTCGCTTTCGTCAGTTTCGCCCAGCGCGCTCTTTTGGGCAGCGGCAATTCGAGCACTGCCTGCAGCACTGACGGTGTGGCGCTTCATCCGCGCTTTTCCGTTTGATCCCAACCTAAAGGAAGTCTCATCATCCGCAATTCTCGCGGCCGCGTTTCGCGGTCTCGTGCCACTCCCAGCCAACCAAAGCCGCACACGCCAAAAACTAAGGCAGTCAAAAATCAGCGACAGCTTAGACATTTGTCATCTTCCCAAGTGCTCCCATTTCTCTCGCTCGCTCGTCTTCCCCTCAGAGAGAGTTCGCGCGATAGCCACTGGGGCGATTCCTACCGATCCGGCCCGACGGGCGGGAACAGCCCGCGGCCGGATCCGAGCGGGATCGTGCACGCGGAATGCCCTTATCGTCATGTTCCTATCCTGTGTCTCTAATCGCCCCTGCTGAATCTTGCTCACCGTGCAATCCGGCTACAAGTCTCTCCAGCTTGCCTTGAAATCCGCACCTGTTCAGGCTGAACGACGAACTAGATCCCCACTAGGTTCCCGATGCCGTAGTAGCTACAGATATATTCACCTGCAAATTTCCCTTGACTGTCGAATTGTCCTGCGGTATAAGCGGTCACATCATATCGCCGACCTAAGGCTGACGAATGCATGCCCTTACAGCTAATCGCGCATGTCCACGGTGGTTCTGTCTTTTACGCGCGATTCCTGTTTCCTCACGCAGTCGAAACATAATTTGTCACGAAAGTAAGCGATGTCTAATCGACTCGGCAAATTGCTGACTCCCTCGCCGGGTAGCGGCGGAGGTCGCATCCACGCTGCAATACGAATTGGTTGTGCATAAATCGCTCTCAAATTGACACAGAAGTATTGCGATTTTGACAATCCAACGCCCACATAATCGACCACACTGGAGGCGGCTAATGTTACAAACGCTAGATGTCGCCGGCCGTACACGAACGGCGCGGCGCTGGATCGCGCTGGCCTTTACGCTCGTGTCCATCTCATGGGCGCTGCCTGCCCTGTCCCAAGATGTCAGTCTGTTAGCGGACGACACGATAGACGATATTACGCTCTCGGACGGAGCGAATCCGCAAGCCGTAACGGTGATGCGGGACGCTTACAATCCCAATCAATGGTACTACGTTCCAACGCGCCCGAGGCTCGTCGAGGCGATTGCGAACGGGGCGAGGAAACCGGTTTTTCATCTATATCGGTATCAGTTTAACAGCCAAGACAACAATGAACTGATTGAGGGCGGCCTACTACAGTTTTCTGCCACGCTGTCGCTTGAACCAGAAGAGTTAAACGAGTTAAAGCAGAAGGTACTTGCGGCACGCCCCGATATTGACAAGAACAGTTTCGCGCTGTCGGCTTTGCGTATGAGAAAGGCGACAGTACAGTTATATTCACCCGGTGCGGCCGGCGTTTTTGTTCGCACCCAGCCGGATGGGAATGGGGACGCTCCCCTATTCACAACTCAGGACATGGCCTTTGCCGTTGATCTCACAAAAATCGGGACCTCGCTTTATAAGTCGCTACTAGACGGCGAGGCCGGCCTCAAGTTGCAAGTCGACTATACTTACGGCGGCCTGACGCCCCCCGCGGGTTTCACTGTCACGGTCGATTACAAACAGGTCCTGGATTATTACGCTAAAAATCAGATTATCGCTGCACAAGCATCTTATTTCGGCCTATGGGGTGCCAGTTACCATAACGAGTCAACGGAAATTCGCCAGGATCTCGAAAATGCGGGTGCGCTAAAAATCGATGTAGTCGAAGGCAGTGGATTTCAAAAAGATGACATCGACAAATATTTGCAGCCGATCATAAAGCGCATAAACGACGAAGTGCTGCAGGTTATGGAGCCTCCACCCCAGATACAGGAGCCGCGTGCAGACCCATCGTCCAAAGGTGGGTTCTTCGGGAGTGCCAACTACTCTGTTGCTACTAAGTCTATCAATCAAATAAAACAACTCAAGGAGACGATTAACATGCGTTTCCGAATGTATGAGGAGCGGAAGACTAGCGCAGCAGCGAATATATCAGTCGGGGCATACCCTAAAGAGGTCCGCGACACTCTGTTTTCGACCGTTCAGAATCTAAACTGGGAAAGCACCTACTTTCGCCTCCCCGCTGTCGACGTCGCAGCGAATTCTGGAATTAGCACGATTGATCTCACAACGGCTCTGTCAAGCGGTGACAGGGCCGAGCCGGAGCGATCATTCACATGGACTGCCTCGAACGGCGAATGGGTTGATAATGAGACTAACAAGCCGTCAACAGGAACGGTCTTCGCACTTTTGGGAGACGGTTTTACTGGAAATGTACTGCAAAACGCGGTCTTCACCACGACATATAGGTTTACCGCTAGGGGGAAAGACGAATCCTACAAAATCGTAGACTCCGCCTTCACCGGGAGTCGCCCCCTGACGACCCCGACGCAGGGCCTCGATTTCCTGACGGTTGATCCATCCGCCTTAACGTTCAGTAATATGGCGGAGGCCGGTGAATCTTCAAGCAACAACGCCGGGAAGAAGAGACTATTGAAAGTGACGGCGGTAATTGACTCGACTCAAGATCGACCCGTTTCTCCCCTAACCATGCAATCGACAAAGGCTAATGGGGTAGTGGTAGAGGCTGCGCCTGTCTCTATCTTCCTCATTAATCCACATTACGTGAGCGCATCATCCCCGGTTTCACTTCGCGTGACCTTTCATCTGAGTGACGGGTCAACAGTGAAATGGAGAGGTAATACGGATGACTTGCGCCGTGACTATCCGGACATGAATATAACCCTCGTGGATGCCGATTGGGATCCGACGTTGCAATGATCACAACTGGCGGCTGGCTATGGGCGGGTGTGGCTATGTCCCTGCTGCTAAACGGTACACCGATGATGGCATCGGAGCCGCTCGGTGCCGGTCTAGTAACGATCACTGTGGTCTCTATCGATGCTGACGGCAGCATATTATATGTTCCTGTTCAGTTTCGGTCCCTGGATTCGCGAGGTGATTCGACCTCTAGTCTATTGTGCACAATGGTAGACCGCAACGTCGTGATGGTATCTGGGACCCTGGTCGCCCAAGTAGATCCAAGTGAGGTTCGCCTACTTAGTGAACGGGGCACCAAACAATCTGGTCAAATACATCGGGTACGGCTTCTTCAACCCGCACGTGTTGATGTATCCCTATCGATCGGCGACCGTACTCTCGCCGTGGGCGAAGGACCGACAGATCTTCTTGTGCCGATTGCGGTCGAGGAGACAGTTGCAGGGCACGACGTGGCGGACGCAGCAATCACCGTGACTCTGCGCCTGCTATGGACCGAGAGGGATCTTACTCGGGATACTGCGTATATTGTCGCGTGGCATACCATCTATGCGGATCTGATTGCAAAGATGAGGGGAGGCAGTACGATTTCCGTGGAAGACCTCGGCGTCTTTGCACGTCATGTCGTAGATAAACGCTGGATCCAGCCGCGAAATGGGGATAGCGGCGGCTCCGCCGCGACAGCGGATGATGACGCACTCAACAGCCTTGCCGCAACTATCATCGAGCAGGCGCTTCTTTCGCCCCGCATGGGGGCTGCAGTCAATGGTTCGACTGTTGATAAGGAGACCCTTGCCGCAACCTACTCGCTAAAGCAAGATATTCGAGTGGACGGACTAGATACATCCGTGGACGTGCGCCAACAGGCCGGGATCAACCACAGTTTTGTCGTCAGGCGAACTCTAGGGCCATGTAGATTTTAGAAACATCGGGGGGCAGTGGATGTCTTTTCGGGCGCAAAATGTACGTCGCGGTTCGAGAACCCTTACTCTCGTCGCGTTTGTCTGCCTTGTGTGCGCTCAAGTGGCAGTACCCATAGCCTGTCAACAAGTTGCGGCCACGGCGGCGGCAGGTCCCCACTTTCTGATTGAGGACTGGTTCGGGGAGTCGAAGGCGCGCGTTAGGATAGGCAGCCAGCAGGGTACAGTCGCAACCGTCGTGCTGGCTGACGACATCGACTTAGGGGGACGTACATACAGCTACGGGGGAGGAACCGCGCCCAAGAACGTTATCATAATCGCAAATGTATTGAGGTTGACGGATCTAGCACAATTCGATTTGAGCGCGGCCGTCCGCCCAAATGATACCGATCGCTCAGCGGGGGAACTCATCATTTTTGCGCGGCACGTAGTGTGTAATCGCGACGGGCGGCTAATGTTTCGTGGGGTTCCGGACACCTCGCCTGCCCCGCCGACAGGCGTTACCGGTGGCGTTGTTGGAGCAGCGACACCTTTTGCGCCAGCCGTGCCTTTTGCGCCCGTCGCGGCCGTGCCTGTTTCGATGCCCCACTTCGGAGAATTCTTGCTGGGTGCAGAGTTAGTTGAGGTCTCACAAGATGCTAAGGAGAGCATACTCCAGCGGGAATTGCTGCACGACCCACTGATGCCGCATGTGAGTGGAGAACCTTTGCTTCCCGAAGTTGTAGCTAAGCTGCTGTCGTTAATTGACGCTACGTACGATGACGCTGGAATCCGTAATGAACTCAAAGCCGTCGTCAACGGGAAAAACACCTTCGACAATGACTTGCTCGCAGTGCTTTTCAAGCTCCGGCGAGATGCCCTAGATATTTCATTGGCAAAGGGTGAGACCGATTTATTTCAGAAATTCATTGCGGGCGCAGAGATCGACATACCAGTTCCGCCCCTGTTAGGCGGGATAACGCCTGTCACTCCCCCGGCCGGTGTATTCCGCGTTGTCACGGACGCTACTGCGCTCATGCAGTATGAGCCACAATTCAAGCTGGCACTATCGGAATGGTGTGTACGTTATCTCGCTGAGATTTCGCGACACCTTGCGGAGGCTAAACTGAGCGGAGATAGAGGTGATCTGTTCACCTACCTGAATCTCGCCGAACATTTTCCGCATTACCCAATTGATGCCGCCGTTGAGGATCGATATGAACAGCAAATAAACGCGATACAGCAGTTAAAAACCCAAATAGCAGTTGGTCTGCACGTGGAACTAGTGAACACAGTCGCCGCGGATGGAAGTCCCATCGAGATCGATACGTACTCGGAGGGGGCAAGTTCCGAATACAGGGTCGCACCCACAAATGCATTATTACGGGAATACCTTTTGGATGGCGAGAGGAAGATTGGACTCTGCCGCTTCGATCCAGATGACCCCCACGAACTTGAGTTTTATCTAACAGCCGATCTCACCGTCGATCCCTCCCTCAGCTCTACGTTGAGGAACTATTTTGCTTCTCATGGCGAGAGCTATTCCGGCGAATTCACGCGATGGAGTCTGACGTTTCTGGGGTTTGACACCATTCCTGGTCTCGTCAAAGACAAGAGCACCATAACAGTTTCCGGGGAAATACTTCAGGCGAAGCTTGTCTTCTCCGATTCGGGTATTGGGCTTATTCAGTGGAGCACGTCGGGAATTCCGTTACGCTTCCATTGGGAATACCGCGAAGATCCGAGCATCGGCGGAACATTTGACAGTCTCTTGTTTACCCGAACATCTCGCGCGGATCCGCAAATTGCAGTGGTTCAGGGAACTGCCACTAATCAAGGAAAGGCGCCTGTTCGCATCCGATATGCGGTCGCGGGAGATCGAATAATAAATTTTGCTCCGCAGGTGATTGAGATCGATCCGGGCCAGTCTGCGTCCCTACCCCTTGCTGCAGATATTGATAAAGCCTCGGTTGTAGTACCTCCGGAGGCAGTAACCATCGTCTATACAAACCTTCAGGATTACTCCCAAGACTTCAAAGTCATTACGGGCGGACAACTAGCGGAGCAGGTAACAGTCGATAACGAATTGAGTATAAATGGTTTACCAGCCAAGGGCGCCATCGAGAGCATTATGGTCCAAGTTAGCTACGATAACGGTAATCCAGACGAAGGACTGCAGCACTGGAACGTGGAGTTGCTTCCTTCGCCAAGCCCCGGTGCTGTCGCCACTCACTGGTTCTATAGGAGCCCGCAGACGTCGCGGACAATTACGGTCACTGGTCGCGTCAAATATGCCGACGGCAGCTTCGATGATCTCAAGAAGTGGACAGAACCGACGAGTACCGTGCGAATCGGAATCGAAGCGATCCCGAGTTCGTAAAGGTTCATACAAAAGAGGCGATCTAAAATGAGTCGAAACAGGTGCTACAGCTGCCTTGTTGCCATCGTATTGACATGTAATCTCCCGTTAACACACGCTCAGCAACGCGGTTGGGTTAACGAAGTGATGCCAAATGGTATGTCACTCGGGCAGCTACATGGCGAGTATCTATGGGCCAAGACGGGTGAGATTATGATCTTCGTTCCGGCCGGACCATCACAAAGCATCGTCTTTGGATCTGACGCGCAGGGCCGGCCGTTCGTCCATCCAGAATACGTGAGTTTAGCGGGGTTCTATATTGGGAAGAACGATGTCACGATCGCGACATTCAGGAAGTTTGCAGTTGCAACGGGGTATAAGACTGAGGCAGAACAAATCGGCAAAGCAACCATCCCTTCCCCTCCGAAGGGATACGAAGAGAAGCAGGGGAGCAGCTGGGCCTCGCCTGGATTTCCACAAACCGATCAGAACCCAGCTGTGCTTCTGACCTGGAATGACGCGAAGGCTTATTGTGATTGGGCCGGCGGACGTTTGCCTACACGTGATGAGTGGTTAAAGGCTGCTTTGTGGGATGATGATTCGCTCCGACTGAGAATATTGCCGTGGGGACTCCCCGGAATCATGGCGCCATACTTGCCTGGTGTTCCGGCTCCGCCCCAGTACGCTGATGCGAAGAAAGGGAACTTCTTCGATGCCGCATATTATCGCGCGATGTCGATCGCGGTGCCTCCGGGAGTTCAGGTGGTCGACGATGGCTACGGATTTACTTCACCAGTAGGGAATTATCCCGCTGGTGTATCGTTCTATGGTGTAAATGATGCAGCGGGCAATGTGAGCGATTGGACGAGCGATCTGATAACACCCGCCATGCAGCTGTTTTCGAATCACATGTTAGGTGACGGATATGTGGCGATGGGAAGCAACTTTCTGTCTCCAGCCACATTCCCAGCCTACTTACCTATTACTTATCGCGCTCTGCCTGGCGGGTTGATATGCATAGGTGTGAGATTGGTGATACCGGCCGTCTAATATTACTGCGAATAGGGAGTGCGGATCGAGGCGAGTCGTGCGCGCTCCGTTATCTGCCCCTTACCGAGATCATCCGACCGCACATGTGCAACGCCGGGGCGAAGCGTCCAGAACCCCGAGCTGTCGGTGTCGATTTGTGCATGGAGGTGTTTAGACATAAATCGCCCAAGAGACCGAATGAAGATGGATCAGTTTGAGCGAAACGCGAGTAGTCAGCAGCCATCAGGAACCAAAACAAAACCGTCGCCACGAATCGGTGGGTTGTAGGAAGAGACTGGCGGGAGGGACAAGGAACGATTTCACGCTGCGCCAGGAGATGCTCTCCAAAAGTATATATGTCGCAGCACCCAGCCATCAGGCGGAGCCGGTTCTAATTGGGCGGTGTTTAGGTAATTCTTGAGCGCCAGTTCAGGCGAACCCGCGCTGCCCGCGACAAAGCCGCCAATCAAAGACCGGGCAACGTATCCATTGGTATCGGGGGTTGCCCATTGCTGAATGGTTACCACAACTAGAACACCCCCTCCGACAGCAGGCATTTGAGCATCAACCTGGCTTTGTAGGCTGTTGAGTTTTGTTTGGATGTTCGCCTGCAATCCCTGATCTGAGAGCCATGAGAGGAGCTTCGATGCCAGTTTTACGCCGGCATCCCACGGCGATGCGCCGGGGGCGACAGGCGGAGAGTCTGGCCCGGCCGGAATGAGCTCGGTATAGCCCGATTGTGCCTTTAAGTCAGGAAGACAAAATATCATGGTTGCGGCTACACTCAGAAGTGCCATCCTATATGAGGTGTGGAAGCGATAACTATTCGGCATCTCTTTCTCCTAATCAACGTTGGACGACGCTGAATCCTTAGCCGCGCATGTTAATTGTAAGGCGCACCATAGCCGCAACAGCACCTTCGACCCATCGAGAGCCTCAACCACAGGACAAGAACAAAGGGAGATCACAAATTGTGAAGGCTCTCCGGTCGTCTGTCAACCGGATTGTATTGTTTTGTCAAGTACGGATTGGTGGTGATCGAGGCCGCGCGGCTCAACGGTAGCAGGGAGGGTAGATGCCCAAAGCGTGCATGTGCGCAACCTCGACGATCGCCTCATAGGCCGATTGAAACACAAGGCTGCACGGCACGCGCCCTCTAACGAGGCCGAGCATTGCCAGATCCTGCGTCAGTCTCTGGCGACAGAGGTTGAGCTGTCCTTCGACTGGCTAGCGGCCGCAATCAGAGATTCTTCAGCGCGAAGGGCGCACCGAGCTTTGAATACGCTGGTCATCGACGCGTTTGCGGTGGAGAACAACTGCCGATTTGTCACCGCCGATACGCCGATGACCATCTGTCAACAAACTTCGGCAGGATAATGAAGATCATTTCGTGACCGTATTGATGTTGGCTTGGCGGAGTCGGTTATGCGAAAGGCTTAAAAAGTTACGATTGAATGCCCATGCTGCTTCTGCCCTTGGTACTGCTCAATCATCTGGACTCAGACGTGGCCAAAAAAATGAATCTGATCAAACTCCTCGCTTTTTTGGTTTTCTAAATGCTGGGACTTTGGAGAAGAAATGAAGAGCGAGTATCTGGTCAGTCGCTGAATCGAGCGGCTTCGTGATAGACGACGTCTTTTCTCCGGCAAAGGCGCGCGAAATCAGAGTCTCTTCCGACTGAGCAGCGGAACAGCGTGAGGTCGACCCGAAGCTTTTGTCCATTACCGTATTGGGTCAACATCGGTGTCGATGACCCAATGTGCGAAATGGGCGATATTCGGTCCCGCGAGGATTTCAAAAAAAGTAAAGCTGCATACCAGGCTTTTGTTGAAACACAAGCGCGCAGATCGACATGCGATCGGCCCGATGCTGCGATGCTGACGCTTTGTTAAAGAAGAAAAGTTGCGTACCAGGCTCTTGTTGCAAAAGCCCTACGCGAGCATCCGTAGATTCTGCAGACGATTGGACATTGCCGATGAGCTCACCTGAAATTTCTTTGCCAGAAGCTCAATCGCCTCATCGTCATCCAGATCCAGGTCCTGAGTGCTGACCTCCTGCTGGACCAGGCTGCGAGGCATCAAAAGCGCCGCGCCGAGCTTGTTGGCTTCGATCTCTTCGCTGTCCATGCCGGCGGACGAATGTTCATCCCGCCGGTACGTCACCTGCTTGTCGATGAAGAGTTGCGCCTTACCGCTTCTCCGCGCATGTAGCAGATAATGGGCGATTTCGTGCGAGATTGTGAAGCGTTGACGAACTCGGGCATGGGCGGCGTTATACCCGATCGATCCCTGGTCCCCGTGAACGACGAGCATCCCGGAAACCTTGTCGCCGAGAGGAGCGGCCTCAAGGGTCAGGCTCAGACGCTGGGCCACGAGATGAATCGGGACAGGCACTCGGTAGCTGTCCGTCCTGCGCAACGTCTTTTCAGCCGTTTCTTCGAGATTTTGCCTGGCCATGCGCTTTCCTCTGGGCATTCGGCGACGCGATCTTCTCCTGGAGCATTTTGGTCACGAACCCTCGATCTGTTTCATTATCTGCCTGTCGAGCACGGTCTGGCTTTGTGGAGCCAGCAGTTCCTCGGGTGAGGGGATTAGAAGAGCCACTTTGGTTTCAAGCAGTTCTGCAATCTGCCACAGGAGATGCAGAGGCGCGCGTTGCCGGCCGGCCTCGATATTGACCATCGACGTGCGGCTGATCCCGAGGCGCCTGGCCAGCAGATTCTGGCTCAGGTGCGCGTTCTCTCTCGTTTGACGGATCTTCCGTCCCACTCCACGATAAAGCTCGTCGAAGTCCGTCATCAGAACGGACAGTACCGTTTTGGACCAGGAATGGTCAATGTCGGCAAACGTGTTTCTGTAGCAAACGTGTTTATGTTAGGTAGCATTTGACGTAGAGCCAGGGACTGGATCAGTATGGTAGGCATTCGGGGCGCCTGCCATCCGGGCCTGAACGGCGTACGAGGTCCGCTCCTCTGGCCAAATGAATTCCGGAACCCCTGCAAGGTACGCGGCAAGAATCCATCGCAGGAAACGAAACAGATGACCCGGCAGCGTCGGACCGCATCGACGCGCAAGCTCAGGCAGAAGCAATTCCTGCGAATGTCTGTCCCGTTTTGGCCTTTTCAGCGGCCCTCTTGTGGTGCTGGGCGCTGATTCCGCGAATTTTTCAATGAAAACGAAGGCCCCTGTGCACCAGAGGGCCTTCCAAAATGCCTTTAGTCATTGAAGGGGATCCAGCCCTCGTACGGAACATTTCAACCCGGTGGTGAACTCATGGCGGTAACTCCCCCATTCCGAAAGCTCCAATATGTTCTCGCCGTTGCGCACGAGCTGCACTTCGGGAAAGCGGCAGAAAGACTGCACGTCGATCCGTCGACTCTGAGCCGGCAAATAAGAGAAGTCGAGGAGGAAGTTGGAATCCAGATCTTCTTTCGAAAAAACCACTACGTGGCCCTTACGGAGGAGGGCGCATTGTTTGTGCTGGCGATCGAACAGGAGCTGGCCAGGTTTATTGCTGAGTTCGAGAAAGCGAAGGATCTGGCCCGCCTCAGAGCACGGCGTAGGGCATCCTCGTTTGTCATCGGCTATTCGCCCTTTGTCGTTCCATCTATCCCGAACCAGATTCGGTCCATTCATAGCCGCAGGTTTCCCTCGATACACCTTGAAGTGCAGCGAGCATCTGTTCATGAATTAACCGACTCTCTGATTGCAGAGGCCTGTCAGGCCTGTGTGGTGGTACGGCCACTCGGCACACGCTATTTCGATGAGATCCGGCTGGGTTCAGAACGTCTGGTCGCGGTGTGGCCGCGCGCGTATCAGAGGTATCTTAGCGGCGCGATTGCGCTCACTGATCTCAGAGCGCACCCGCTGGTGCTCCCGTGCTCGTACCGCACCGACCCGGCCTTACATCGATGGTTCGTGGACCGGTGCGCAGCTGCCGGCTTTAAGCCCAGGGTCGCGGCGGAGGCGAGTACTCCGCCCGAGGCGTTCAATCTCGTTCAGGACGGTGTCGGCATCGCCGTCCTGCCCGGCGGGGTCTGTGCCGACGCGCCTCCGGCTCTTGAGCGTGCTCCAATCGGCGGCATCGATACCCTTGAACTCATCCTTACCTGGCGAAGTGGCGCCTCTTACCGCGTGCAGAAGATGGTGACGGAGATCGGGAATGAGCTTCGTCGACCGAATCAGGAGATCGCGAGCTGATTTTTTTCCACAGAAGGAAGTTCCGGGCCGCTCTGGGTAGTTGCACACGGCTCCAAAACACGCTGTCGTGATGACTTTCGCGCAACGACCCGTGCAAACAAAGCCTTGGACAGGGAATCGAGTTCGCGCCAATCTCTGGGCATGACCTGCACGGTTGAGGTCGATTTCACGGCAACGGAGGTACACGCATGAACCTATCGCCCGCATGGCGGAGGCACTTTCGAGGTTGGCAAGCTTCGAACGTGGTCTTCCTGCTCTTTTTCCTCGTGCCGGCCGCCGCGTATGCGCAAGCCCTGGGCGGCTCGCCTTTTGACACGGGGTTTTCCGCCATGCAGAACCTGTTCACCGGAACGGTCGCAAAGGTCGCAAGCCTGATCGCGATCGTCATCGGTGGCTACCAGTTTGCCCACGGTGAGCCAGGCGCAAAGAAAGCTCTCGCCGGCGTTGCAGCCGGAACCGGCATCGCCGTGCTCGCCGTTAATGTCCTCAGTTGGCTCTGGGGAATCTGACCGCACGGGATTCACCCGGAGCCCGCCAACCGCAACCGTCAACTTTGCCATTTGAGTGTGAGCGGCCTGATGCAGACACACACCACAATCCGGCAACCTTCCCGAGTCAGCGACCTCGGGTCCTCTCCGCAAGGTGTTCGCATGGGGGATGCGAACGGGAGGACCTCGTCGCTGAGGCGGAGAAACCGGGTTTTTAAGAGCCTGCACAGGCCCCTCACGTATCTGGGCGTCGAAAGGACGCTGTTCTTTTTCGTCTGCGTCGCTGCGGTCGGCGCCTTCAATCTCTTCAACAGTCTGCTGGCCGGAGTTGCCGTGTTCATCGGAGGGTTTGCGTTTGGCCACTGGGTCACGAACACGGACCCCGCCTTTCTGCGCATTCTCGCGAGGTCCGAGCGCTACAAATCCCGCTACGATCCCGCGAAGCACACCATTCCTCAGGTGGAGGTGCGGTGATGCTGCGTCTCGACAAGATCCTCAAGCCGTGGAAGGATGCCGCCGCCTTTGGCGACCACATCAACCTGTACGGTTTCTGGAACGATACCGCATTCCTGACCAAGAGTGGCGATCTCGGGATGGTGCTGCGGGTTCGCGGAGTCGATTACGAGAGCCTCGACCACGACGAACAGGCGTATGCGGTGAAGCGCCTCGAAGCCGCGCTCAGGAACTTCGGGCCGGGCTTCCGCGTCTACCAGTACCTCTTCAAAACCAACAACCCGGAGATTCCGTTCGCCGAATACGAGAACCGGATGGTCCAGACGGGTCAGGACCGCCGCCGGGAACATTTCCGGGAGAAGGCGGACCGGCTGTTCGAGATCGAAATCTACTACTGCATCCTCCTCGAAGGAGCGCGGTCAAAGACCGGCGTCAGGGCCGCCCTCCGACGCCTCTTCCAGGATCCGACCGGGGGCCTGAACGAACTGAGGGCGCAGTTCTCGAATCGCGGCATCAAGATTCTCCTGCGAAACCAGATCGAGCGCGACCTCGCTGATCTCGAACAGCGCGTTCAGGCATTCGTGCACCAGCTCGCCGACCTCGTGGGGAGCGAATTGCTCAACCATAACGCCCAGTTTCGATTCTTCCGGCGCCTCCTGAACTACGATGACTGGCGGATTGCCGGCGCGCCGGGACACTCCCAGTTTCTTTGCGACCAGGTTGTCAATTCCCATCTGGACCCGGAACGCGACCACCTTCGCGTTGGCGACGACTATGTTCGCATTCTCACGATGAAGGAAGCGATCGGCGAGACGCGCCCTCTGGCGCTCGACACACTGCTGAAAATCCCCGCCAACTTCATTGTGGTCTCGGAATGGGTGCCCGTGGCCGCTGCCGCGGCTCGCAAAGAGGTCAACAAGCGCCGCCGGCACTTCAATATCGCAAAGACCGGCTTCATCTCCCAGCTGGGCAACGATCCGGCGAAAACCAACCCGCGCGACGTGCTCGTGGATGAATCGAAGCAGGCGGACATCGAGAATCTGGGCGACTGCCTGCGCGCACTGGGCGACGGGCAGCAGCTGGGCGAATTCTCCCTCACCATGGTTCTCTACGGCAAGGACCGGCAGACTCTCGACTCGCTCGTGGGCGAATTTGCCGGGGTATTCACGAACGCCGACGGGACACTGTTTGCGGAGACATACAACCAGCTCAACGCGTATTTCGCCATCGTGCCCGGCAACTACGCCTTCAACCTCCGGCGCCTTTTCCTGCTCAACACAAACTACGCCGACCTAAGCTTCCTGTTCACGATCCTTCCCAGCGAAAAAATCAACCGGTACCTGAACGCCGAGTACCTGGCCGTCATGGAGACGGATAATCAGACGCCGTACTACCTGAACCTGCACTGCGGCGAGGTAGCGCACACCCTGATTCTCGGGATGACCGGATCAGGGAAGTCGTATTTCTGCAACTTCCTGTTGCAGAACGCACAGAAGTACGATCCGCTCACGTTTATTTTCGACATCGGCGGAAGCTACGAAGCCCTGACGCACATCTTCGGCGGCAGCTACCTCAATGTCGGACGAGAGGAGCGCGACTTCACCATTAACCCGTTCTCTCTCACGCCAACCAGGGAGAATCAGGAGTTTCTCTTCAGCCTCCTGCGTGTGCTGATCGAGGGCGATGGCCAGCGCTACAGGCTCGATTTCAGGGAAGAGATCAAGCTCTGGAATGCCATCGAGCGAATCTACATGCTGGAACCCGGGCAGAGGACACTCTCGAACCTTTCGAGCATCGTTGGGGAGCTGCGGGACCGGCTTTATCGGTGGACCCGCGCTGGCCAGTACGGATTCCTCTTCGACAACCAGGAAGACACACTGTCGTTCAAAAGTTTCCAGACCTTCAATTTCCGGGGATGGAGCGACTCTCCGGAGTTGCTCGAGCCGCTGCTCTTTTACATCCTGCATCGGGCGTCGCAGGAGATCTGCGATCCGCGCCGGCTTGCCACGTTCAAGGCGTTCCTGATTGACGAGGCGTGGCTGTTCATGCGCAACGAGGTGATCCGCGACTACATCGTGCAGGCACAGAAGATGTGGCGGAAGCATAAAGCCGCCATGATCCTCGCCACGCAGTCGATGAAAGAACTGCAGGAATCGAGGATGCTGCACGTGGTTTCCGAGAGCTGCCCGACGAAGATCTTTCTCGCGAACCCGCAAATGGACGCGGCGATGTATCGCGAGGCATTCCACCTCAACGACACCAAAATCGACCTGATTGCTGGCCTGATCCCACCGGGTCAGATGGTCGTTTGCCAGCCGCAGCTGACGAAGAAGGCGCGTCTCGAGGTCGATTCGATCACGCACTGGATGGCCGTGAACAGCGCGGGAGAGAACCTGCTGCGTCGGGAATACTTCCTCCGCTACGGCATCGCCGAGGGTCTGCGGCGCCTGGCCGATGAACACCCGTTTGCGCCGCGCAGTCAGGCTCGCGCACTCACCCTGATTCCCCATGGAGCAGCCGCATGAAACGCACACTGATCTTCTTCGCCGGGCTCGCCCTCGCCCTGTCTCCGTTTCCAGTGATGGCCCAGGACGCCTCCGCGCGCACCGTGCAGTATCACTCCCAGGATATCGTTCCGATCCGTGCGAAGCTCAAGTACACGACGCTGATCGAATTGCCCCCTGCCGAGAAGATCATGGAGGCGACCGTGGGCGACAAAGACTTCTGGATCGTCGACGTGGTGGGCAACTTCTGTTTCCTGCATCCGGCGAAGGCTGACATCGCATCGAATCTGAATCTGATCACCGACAGGGGCAACATCTATTCCTTCACCATGCAGGACGTCTCATCGACGGGGCAGGAGCCGGATCTGAAGGTGATCATTCACCCTGCCGACCGGTCTTCCATGGTCGCGGCCAGCGATCCTCCGCAGTTCGTTTCGGCAGCGCAGCTGGAACAGTCGAAGCAGCAGTTCGCGGCGCTTGAAGCGCACGTTACCGAGGCTATGGAGGACTTCAGGAGCGCCTACCCGCTCTCGCTAAAATTCGACTACGCGTTCCACGCCAACGAGCCGCCCTTTGACATCGAGGCGATTTATCACGATGACAAGTTCACCTACATTAAGACCGATGCGCCGGAGAAGTTTTCGATCTATGACATGCGTGATGGGAAGCCCAATCTGGTGACCTATCAGTTCGAAAAAGGGACCTACATTATCCCGGAAGTGATGGACTCGGGGTATGTCGACCTAGGCAAAAAGCGAATGGACTTTTCGCGCAAGGGGTGAAAAGGGGACCAGTATGCCGGAACCGACGACAAGAACCCAGAACCGATTACCAGCCGAAACGGAACTGCGCCAGACCCAGCCCGATCCCAGGGGCGTGCTGCCGAAGAACCTGAAGCCGTGGCTTTATGTTTGCGCTGCGCTTCTCGTCATCGTCGCCGCTGTTTTCAGCGGGACCGGCAGGAAGCTGGGTACGCAAAAAGGAACGGCTTCGCACGAGGTCCCGCCGCCCCCGCTCCAGGACAACACAGCGAGCAACCAGCAGGAACTCAGGACCGACGCTGCGGCGGCCGAGCAGAGGATGCCGAACCAGGGCGCGAGCCTTGCCGATCCGCGGGCCCAGCGCATGACACCGGCACAGCAGTCCGCGGCTGCCTCCTACGGCCCCAATGGGGAACCGAACCCGTGCATACCGGGCCAGCCCTGCCCTCAGACTTCGATTGGATATGCGCAGCAACTATCTCCCGCGCAGCAGGAGGCTCAGCAACTCGCCGCCAGGGATCGCGAGCTATCGTACAATTCCCGCTTCGCATCCAATGTCGTCTACACACGGACGCCGGAACAGTCTGTACAGAAACCATCCTCTGCTGCCCTGGCAAGTAGCGCAGGCGTGACCGGCCCACAGCAGAGCGTTGCTCCTCTTTCGACAGATCAGGATCGGTCCGCAAGCAATGTGATCATGCCGCAGGCGGCCGTCCGTTTGCCCGCGACTTCATCCACTCCAGCTGCGGAAGCGCAAGATCAGCACAAGCCGGAGGTCAACATCGACTCCGCAACCGGGATGCCTTACGTGATCTATGAGGGAACCACCCTGGACACGGTATTGATGAATCGGCTCGACGGAGACGCCCCCGGGCCGGTGAAGGTGCTCGTGTCGAACCCCGTCTACTCGCACGACCGCCAGCACGTACTGATCCCGGCAGGAACCGTTGTGCTCGGTGAGGCGAGAGCGATCGGTTCACCAGAAATCGGCCATCAGCGCCGGATGGCCCTGGTCTTTCATCGCATGATTATGCCCGACGGCTACTCGGTGGACCTCGATCAGTTCCAGGGGCTTGGCCAGTCCGGCGCCGAAGGTGTGCAGGGCAAGGTCAACAACCATTATCTCCAGATCTTCGGTGCTTCCATCGCGCTTGGCATCGTCGCTGGCGCCGGGGAGATCGAACAGGGTGGCGGGATCATTTCGACCAGCGGTTCGCAGGCGTTTGCAACGGGAGCCTCGTCCAGCATCTCGCAATCGGCGTCCGACGTGCTCGACCGCTTTATCGAGATTCCGCCAACCATCACGGTCCGCGAGGGCCACCGCGTCAAGATCTACTTCACGCAGGATATGTTGCTGCCTGCGTATGACAACCACACGATTCCGCAGTCGTTTTGAAGGAGAAACGAGATGCACCGAACCGCAGCGCGTGTCGCACTCGGACTCGCTCTCGCCTTTGCCTTCACCGGATGCCGGAGCCATGAAGCAAAGGTAGCGGACCTCCAGAAGCAGTACGACCAATTAGCCAAGCAATACCAGCACAACTGCTCTGGCGAGTATCTCGAGGTTCCTCCCAAAGTCAGCCCAAAATGCAAGGACGAGGAGACGAAGATGAACGAGGCGTATAAGCGCCTCCAGACGGAGCGAGCAAGGAAATAATCACGGGGGAATGACAATGAAGTTCTCAATAACGATCGCGATCTTCGCGGCGGCACTCGGAGTGTCGCCCGCGCACGCTCAATTTGGCTCCGGGATCGTCTATGATCCCACGCAGTCGGTGCACGCAGTCGAACAGATCCAGCAGGGCCAGCAGATCTTCACGAACTCTGTCCGGCTGGCCGACAACGCTATCGCCACCTACAACCTTGCGCACGAAATGTCGCTGGCCCCACGGAGCCTCTATCAACCGTTTCTGTCGCCGTCTTCCTACTGGACGGCTCTGAACGAGGCGGCAAATACCTACGGCAACACACACCAGTGGACCAGCGCTGCAAACACCGGCGCTGGCGCGAGCGTTGGATACCAGCAAGCCTCCGTCCCGGTTGCTGGCCGGATCAACGGCTATGGAAATCTAAGCACGTTGGGGCAGCAGGAAATTGCGGCGCAGGGAGCCACCGTCGATCTCAGCAATTCCGTGACTTCCAGCGATATCCAGACCCTCGGAACGATCCGGGCGAATGCTGAGAAACGCCAGACAGACATCGACGCTCTCATCAGCGCATCGCAATCCTCCGACCCGGCGCAGCACACCGAGATGGCGGCGTTGCAGCGTATCAACAAGGCGCTGATTCTCCTGATCCAGGAACAGCAGGAGGCAAATCAGATCAGCGAAGCGTACGCCCTGCAGCAGATTGTCGGGCAGAAGGTGCAGCAGGACAACCTGAAATCGCTCTTCGTCACGGCGAACGACTATCAGCAAAATTTCAATTCCGTGACGCCCCAGCAGACGAGCGCCGGCACTCAGTGGGCACTTCATTACTGATGAAAAGGGGCTCGTTATGGATTTTCTCATCCTCATCAAGAACGGCTGCGACAACCTGACAGCGACGGCCTCACCTTCGGTGGACGCTCTGGGTTTGCACATGGTTCTGGCGCTTGCAACGATCATGATGGTCTGGTTCGGAGTTCAGGAGGCACTCGCCTCGGCACAGGGTGGCCCGGGCTTCAACGCCGCTCGGTTCGTGAGCTTCTTCCTGCTCATCACATTCGCCTACTGTTTTGTGAAGTTCTACGACGGCTCGATTCCGGGGATCGGATACTCTCTCAAAGGCTTCGTGAGCGGTGGAACAGACACCTTGGTGAACTACATCGGCAGCGACTCGACCCAGGAAGTACAGAGCACCATCCACACTGCCTTGAACGCGATCGGCACGATGTCCCCTTCATTTACGGAGCCATACACTCTGCTCTGTACCTACTCGGTTCAAGTGATTTTGTCGATTCTCACAGCGCTCATCGGCGTCATCATCGCCTATGGAGCAATCGGGGCCACCGTCATCGGCTTGCTGGGACCGATCTTCATTCCGTGGCTTGTGTTCAGCAAAACGGAATTCCTCTTTTGGGGATGGCTCAAGGCGTTCGTTGGCTTCGAATTCTACAAGGTCGTAGCCGCTGCAACCCTGAGCGTAATGAGTCATCTGCTCATTACGTACTTCACCAGCGGAGCAATGAATGTTGCTGCTCCTCAGAAGCTGATCACTCTCATGCCAGGTCTGCTCATTTTGTGCTTCGTGGCGAGTTTCGTCCTGCTGAAGATTCCCACCATGACAGCCACTCTTTTCTCCGGCCATGTTGGCGGGCATGGAATCGGCGCGGGAGGAATAGTCACCGCAGCCGTTCTGCGGGTGATGTAGCTCGCATGGAGGCACTCGAAATGGCGACAGCGGCAAAGCCGAATCCCGAGATCACACGCGCAGCCGAACGCTATCTGGAGCAGTACGGCGACCCGCTGGTGATGAATACCTACCTGAAGGTCACGATCCTGGTGCTCGCCACCGTCTGCCTTGTTCTCGCCGCCCTGATTTATCGCAGCCAGATGGCGCTGGCCAGCGTGCATCCTCTGATCGTGCGCATCAACGACGTCGGACAGGCACAGGCGATCGACTACCGCGACTTCAAGTACCGGCCGGAGGAGGCAGAAAACAAGTACTACCTCACGCGCTGGGCGGAACTTTACTTCGGTCGTGATCGCTTCACTATCGAGCGAGCACAGACGAACGCGCTTTACTTCTTCGCGGGCGAGTTGCAGCGTGCCCTGATCGACCAGGAGCAAAAGAACAACACCATCGCCGATTACGCCAAAGACAGCACGCTGCCCTTTGTCGATGTCGAGGTCAAAAACGTGATTCTCGACAACCTGGAGCAGCCGCCCTATTCGGCGCGCGTTGAGTTCGAAAAGGTCTTCACGAATCCGCAGGATCAGTCCGTGACCAGGCGGGAACAGTGGACCGCCAGCGTGACCTACGTCTTTCGGGACAAAGTGCAGAACAGCGAATTGGCCGTGAACCCGCTCGGGTTGACGATCATCCGTTTTCGCGCAGATCAGGGGTTCAACTGAGACCTGTCAGGGCGGTGGCCCGGGTTTGGCTCAGTGTAAGTCTTTGAAGAAGCGTTGCTTAGCTGGGCTCCGGCGACACGGAAAGTTTTCCGCACGTCAGTGGTTGTGTAAGGAGCTCCTATTGCGGTCCAATGGGGGCAGCCAACCGCTCCCGTGAACGGAGGAAACATTGAAGTTCACGAGAGATCGCTACCAGCATGGCTCCTTACGCCGCGTTCAGAGAGCAAAGGGGTCCGATGTCTGGGAATTCAGGTACAGCACGTACGAAAATGGTGTGCGGAAACAAAGACAATTAACCCTCAGCTCGAAGAAATATCCGAGTGAGGCGGCAGTGAAGCGCAAAGTCGAAGGCCTGCTTCTGAAACTCAACTCGGGCACCTCCAGCATTACCCTTCAGGAGCCTACCCTGGAGGCAGTGATGGAGATTTTTACCCGAGAGGAGATGCCGGAGCGGGTCAAGAGCCAACAGAATTACCGGCTCATGATGGACCGGCACATCCAGCCGAAATGGGG
>Ga0335075_10003676_pt1 | contig 24239 bp, 26 predicted proteins | sample Lox_Sample_24_FD_206723 | JGI IMG/M metagenome (GOLD analysis project Ga0335075, IMG submission 206723) | Soil microbial communities from Loxahatchee National Wildlife Refuge, Florida, United States - Lox_Sample_2.4 | ecosystem: Environmental > Terrestrial > Soil > Wetlands | place: USA...
GAAGCGGCCATAGCTGAATGGCAGAATAGAAGCTTCCCAAGCTTTCTCCAGCACACCTAACACGCTGAACTGGCGGCACTTGCTTCGGCGAAAAAGCCCTTCCAATTGGAAAATGGTTGGAAAATGAAGCGCCATTTGACGGTCACTCCGAGCGCCAATTTTCTGGACTGAAATAAATCCAAGATGGCGCGGCGCGCTCGAGCAAGGACATGACGATTCTTCCCTGCAGCGTTCAGGCCGAAACAACAGAATTGATCCTTTGCGGAAACTCTCGCGAACAACCGCGCTAATACGAATGGCTTAGCGGAAACGGGCCACGTTAGAGATTCAGATCGGGATAGCGAACCAAGACGGCGGTCTCTTCGACGCCTGCTCGCCTGCAGAATACGAACTGTTTGACAGGGAACGGTGTGGCGATTTCTGCCAAGCTTCAATCGTTGAATTCCCAGAATTCTGCGAGGGTCGCCAACTATTCATCCGAAGACTCGTTCGCGAATCTCTAGAGCTAAATCCAGTCGCCGGTCATCAACTAACCTGGAGTTAGCTCTCACTTCCTTGCGGGGGTGGCGCAGAGTCTGCTCTAGACAGGCTCGAAATTGCGTCCCTCAGGAACGCATGTGCCTCGAGCAGCTGGGTATGTTTTGGATGGCTTTCGCTGCGAACCACTGCGAGAAGATCGACTTCAGCTTGCCTGAGACGATTCAGAACCCTTTCAATGCTAGGGTCCCACGCTAGGCGTTCGCGCGGAGCGTTCATGGTCCACCTCAAAGCATGGTTTGCTTCTTGTCAAGAGGGGTTAGACACAGTCTTCCTTGATTGAGGGCGCCTGACTTTAGGTGTCTAATCAACTAACACGAGCCGAATTGGGTTTTAAGAGGGGTATGCGCAATCGCCGCCGGTCGAAAAGCCGTACCAGGATGGAGGCAATCTCCTAACATCTTTAAGCCCGCCTTCACCAGATCATCGATGCTAAGTTGCGTGAGATGCGCCCCTGTCGGAGGCGCCAGGGGTCTGGGCCTGAACTGTGAGACATCCGAGGATCAACGCCGCGACCACGCTGACACCCGCAGTCCAAGCCAGGTACGTTCCGACCCCTTCGATCATCTTTAAGGGCCCTGCTCCATTCTTGATCGGCTCAAAGAAGATTTTGTCTGGAGTCGCTCGAGACATAATCTGCGAGAAATCGCAGGCAGCAGTACGTCAGACTGGAACGACCACGCCTTGATTCCAGCAGGAAAGTGGCAATGATTCCATCCGGTTGGCCTCGACGAGTTCGTCGAAGACACGAGCGGCTGAGTGCGCGGCTCTACCGCGTGGCGCGGAACCGGATCACGGACATTACTGATTCAAAATCAAATTCTGCGGCACTTATACGGATTGACAAATTCCGGCATCGGACCATATTTAGAACCCATGCACATCGCGAATCATCGTTTCCTATGCAGTTCCGTCGTAGCGAGATGTCACTCTGAGGCAAAATGGAAAGCAAACCGAGCCTGTGCCGCACGCACCTCGAAGAAGTCGAATCGCAGCTAATTACGCTGGCGATGAGAGCCGGCAACGACGCTGCACTCGCGACCCAAATCGCAAATGCGTTGGGCTATATCCGAAAGGTGATTGTGGCCATCGGACCCGAAAACCGGCGGCGACGAAAGATCTCCGAAACGAAGAAGGTGGGCGGGGTGACGCCCTTCAGGGCAGTCTCTCGCCTCGCCCATCTCGCCCAGACAGCGACTGAGCGTTTGGGCATACCACTCACGCCGCTTGAGACTTCTGGGACTAGCGCATAGACGTCGGAATAGCACGTCAATCCGCACTGATACTTACAGCGTTTCCCTGAGCGCTCTACTCAGGTCGCCTTGACACTAGTCTGGAATTCGGAGAGTACGTGACTGCCCTCAATCCTCTTGAGATGGCGACGTACCACTTGTGCGGGAAATGTGGTGACGGGCAATAATTGATTCTGCCCCGGATCGCCCCACATCGGCTCCCACTCTCTTGGCCACGGGAAAGTGTGAGGACAAATATCGCTACCGTGCTCCTGGACGCTGAGCTTCCGGTCCCGAAGCGCGACAAAGGATTCCTCAACGTAGGCGGCGCCTGAATCAAAAGCGCGGCAGTCGTCACCCGTAAATGATACCCGGGTACTGAGAAAGAGGGCACTGTCGTAGGCCTCTCGCATTTGCGCGGCGCATTTCTCAAGGTCATGGATGCTACTCGCGATTCGCCCTATTTCGGCGAACCTCACTGCAATGGTGAGGAACTGAAACGCGAGTATCTTTCGCTCAACCGGTTTTTCAAACGTGATTGTCTTGAGTTTCATGGGGTCCATTTCAAGCCCGCGCGGCCAAAGGGTCGTTCGAGCTAGTCTGCGATTGAGGTTCTTCGCCCGAAAAGTACTCGCGCCAGTTCGTTGAACCGATCGCTTCCATGAGGGTTTTGCTGTCTGTTCGTCTCACCAGTTGCTCGAACCTGCAATTTGGGCAGACGCAATCTGGATATTCGATCAATCCCAGCGTCCAGTCGCCCGTTGACATCCCACGGGCACCTGTCCCTTTTCCGAAGCACACGAAAAATACAATCGACGCGATTGCAGGTCAATCCACACTTCCCGAAACCGCGCCAGCGGAAACTACGCACTGCGGTATCCAGGGATGTGTTTCTGGAGCGAAGTGCATCGCAAGAGCGACGGACGGAGCTGTACCGGGTCGGAGCACCCGACCGGGACACCGCTGATTGAAGCAGCCCGCGACATAAACTTCCGCGCGACGCAGCCGATTTGGGTCTTGTATGCGCCGCTACGCTTGTTTCATCGTCGCTTTCCTCTGTATTTTCGCCTTAGAGGCACGCGCATCTTCATCCAATCCGTCGAAAACCGTTTTGGCGGTGCACGAGCTAAAACTCCTCAGCGCCGCGTTTGGCACAGCGGCATGCCTCGATGCGAAGTGCAGATACCTGCTAACCAACGCTCATGTCGCGATGATTGCCTCGCCCCATGCGATTCACGGGGATCCGGTCGTGCAAAAGCTCTTGGCAACGGGGCCGCACGACGACGGTGCCGTTATGCAGCCAGGAGGAGCCAGCGAAGAAGCCATCTACAATCCTTTGCGCGACATCGCCATCTACGAACTGGTTAAACCTATGAAGGGTTTTGAGGGCATGCCGTTCAGCCTGGAACTCCTGACAGATGGCGAGGAAGTAGAGATCGTTGCCTTCCCCGGACGAACGATCGGAATGGAAGACTTCTATCGAAAACTGACCATATGGCAAGCAACATACTTTGCCGACAATCTGAATGGATGCTTGCTATTCAAATACAGGGTGTCAGACTCGGGTGGAAGGATTCGTCCCGGTAGTAGTGGCGGCATCGTCGTACGAAACGGCGCGATCGTTGGAATTCTAAGAGGAATCGTGCCCTCGGAATTGATTGTCGAGGCGGTTCCTATAGCGTCGCTCGAACAGTTTCTCGCCAAGGTGAATCCTTATTTGCACGCGCAATTGTTTCCACAAGCGACTGCCGTGGAGCCGGCTTCGCTAGATGCTTTTCCGCTGTGGGATGTTCCGCCGTCAACGCCTGGTGCGTTGCAGCGGCGCGCCGCCGAGCCCGACGATGTGCAGCGGGTCCGAACAAAGGCTCAACAACTGTACGACTCCATGAGGTACCTAATGGCTCGCCAGTTCGTTTCATGGAGTGACGGTGGTCCTCCCCAAATGGAGGCTGAATACGGTTTGGAAGTGCGCGACGGCGTAGAAATCTTCACAGATGGCAAACACGAGTACACCGGTCAGATTCCATTCCCCGAACTCCGGACGGCGATCCTACCAGGACAACTGTGGCTGAACGCGCCCCGCTACGCCAATGGTGATCTGTCGTTGCACATCCGACACGCCGGACTGACGACCGTCAAGGGCAAGCCGATGGATGTCTATCAATGGCAGGCGCCCGGACCAGAATCGAAATTCTGTCAGTTCGACGAGATCTCGCTATTTCCGTTCTTCAGGCGCGACGCAATCTCCGACGTGAGTTGCAGTGGTGAAATCTGGGTTTCCTCTGAAGGCGATATCGTACGCATATCGGAGGCGTACGATCGCCCTGTGAGAAAATGGTCACACTGCGAGTCGATCGTTGTATATGGCAGAGTCGTTCTGAACGGCGAATCGCACCTCGTGCCCACCACGATTAGCACGCGGGTGCAGTATGGAAAGTCGAAAATGGTCTACTGTGACAGTATTTTTTCCGACTACAAGCTGTGGGCCTCGCAGATACGGCTGGTCCCCGGCCGTGAAAACACGCAGTGAACCCGTAATGTTCGCAATTCTGCTTCAAGTAAGGGCGCTGATCAGGGGAGTCTCGGGGTTGATACAAGTTTGTCCTCGGTGTCGCGCAAGACTGAAACGCTTTGCTTCAGAAATGAATGCGCTTCCGCCAAGGACGCGCGAATCTCCGGGCTAGGATTTTGGCGCGCGACGCGAGAGATGTCGTCGGCGATTCGCACTAGGCGGCCTCTCGTGTCAGCGACGAATGTTCGCAGATCGGGGGCTTTGGCACGATATTCATATCCGTCCCAGGATCAAGGTTCTCCAAAACAATTTGGTCTTTCAATCGGGGAAGAACCTTAAAGTGTGCGCTGTACGTAGTTGTGCTAGCAGGTTTCGGCGTTCGGTTTTGCCCGCCCCTAGGATTCCCAAAACGGAATTACAGGATTCTAAGGTTCCGAATCGGAGCACTACTGTTGGCCCTCCTCGTTCCAACTCGCAAGTAAGTCCGGCCTTATGACTGTGTTGACGGCCCTCATTCTACGGCCCCCTCCGTGCAAGACGACCTGCTGCGCGCGGTGTCGCCCCGAAAATATCAGGAGACTGACTGGGCCATCGTGCGAGGCAGCCGACTCGATCAGCGAATCGGATGCGGTCTCTTTTCTTATACGGCCCTAACCTTTGCCGAGTCGCTCGGCCGGAGGCTCGCTTCATGTCATCGTTCTCGCAGACGAAGTTTAGATCTCGAATATGGTCGGCGTTAACCGTTCATGGCCTTGCCATCTGTTTGCTCATCTCTTCGATGGGATGTGGGTTTACGGGGTCGACGGGACCGCCCAACATTGCACCCGAAGAACCCAACGTGGTATCGCTTGATCCCGCAAATTGGTACATCTTCTATAGCGCCGGGATGCCGCCCCACCCTTCCGATTCCTTGGTGTTGCATCCACGCCATCAACCAGCCTCCGATGTATCCGCCTCCGGATACCGTCGAGAGGTAGTCGAATTTGCGCAATACGCCAAGTTGCGCCAGGCCTTGAAGGACCCCCAGATTGAACGTGGCGCTGCGGATGCCGCCGCCGGAAAAAGCAAGTCCGACCAGACTGTCGCGGACGTTGCGGTTGTGCTCGCTCGGTTCCAACCGCTCCGCGCGGCTGACTTCGACTCGCTCAAGTTCCTCCTCGAGAACTTGGCTGAGAGAGAGCGCCGATCGCTGATTGTTGGCAGTGCTCTTCCCCATATCTACCCCACCGTCGCCGCGACCGATAACTCATCGATGCGCAGTCTCGGACACCGTACGTCTTCCAACTAATACAGCGAGGGCCGCAGTGAACCACCCAACAGCGAAGTGTTCATGGAAGCAATGGCATGCGTGCCTTCGTTGCCTCCCCAAGAAAACAGCAGAGACACCTGCGGACAGCCTCCGGCACGAAGAGTCAACCCGGCCGAAAAGCTGTGAAGCCAGTTGCCGCCTCCCAAACTCCCGCGAGTAAGGGACAGTTTTCCCTCTTCCGCCATGACCATCACACCGACTGGATATTTCCATATCGAATGTTCGAAGGTCTCCTGCGTCAGCAGGAGATCTGGAGCGCGAAAGCGGTAGTCCTGATACGACCCTAACGCCTCGTTTCCGTTGATATCGTCGCCGCCCAGCGTTGGCTGAAAGTAAAACGGCACAACGTCCCCGCCAGGAGTCATCGAAAGCGACGCAAGCACGCGAAAGCCGATCGTACCCTCGAGGTTGCGGACGTTGGGAGATGGACAGGCTGGATGATCCGTGGGATCAAGCCCGCACTCGTCCGGCCCGTTGCTCGCGATCGGCCTCAACAGCCGCGTGGATCCGGGATACAGCGCAAACTGGTTGCCGAAATCAAACGTCAACCGCTCGAAGGAAAAGTTGGAGTGCGTGGGCGCAAGAAACTGCTGAAACGTGGCGCTGTAGTTGAGGCGAACGATGTCGGACGCAAGCACGGGCTCGAGGCTCACCCGCTCCCCGAGCTCGAGAGTTCCCGGTTGCATCGTGAGCCCTGGAGCCGTGGCTTCACCGTAAAGCGCTCCGATCGATGGGCTCGACTGTCCGTTGCTCGGTCGAATATCAACGAACCGACCGTTGGCTTCGCCCGCCACCGACGTTTCGCTGAACGCCGACTCTTTGATGATCATGAAGGAACTCTGGAGCGACGAAGCGCTCCGCGCCGCTCTCGTCAACAAAGCGCAGAGGGATCAACAGAACCCTGCGAATGACGTACTTCACGACATTCGTGCGGCGAGTATGCCGCCTATCGGTTGGGCGACCGACAAGGACGATACGAACTACTCCGTTCGCGGCTTTCCCGCAAAACCCTCTGAGTGGCTTTTGAAACTCTTCGGGATTCTGATCAGCGCGGTCGCCGTCGCGATGGGGGCGCCCTTCTGGTTCGATCTGCTGAACAACTTCGGCAATCTGCGGCTTACCGGGAACCCACCTCCGGACTCCCGACAGTCGGTGACGAGCTAGAGATGGCAGGAAGCGATGCGCAAGGAAACGGGAGTCCGGACTGTCCGATTCCGCGCTTCGAAGAGAGCGTTTCGTGGAACTGAACAAGGCCGTCCTGTTTGGGCAGCTCATAGCGGCTGCGTACGCCGTGGCTCCCACGGATCTCACAAATCAAGCCGGCAAGGTTGTCGAGGCGGGACCCGCCGGAGCTAGCGCTTCCTATGAGGTCGTCACAACGATCTACGCGAATGACCTCGCGACGGACATGAATCCGCTCCGAGGTAAGAACATCGTGTCGATTGGTCAGATTCTTCAGGCATCGAGCGCCGGGGATGCTGTCGTCGTCATTCGCGGTACGGAGGGCATCGAGGAATGGATGCAAGATGCCAAGTTCCTCGCCGTGCCCTGCCCTTTCTTCGGCAGTGGCGGAAACACGGAAGATGGCTTCACCGACATGTACGGGTCGATGACCGCCGGTCCGGGAACAGCTGCGCCGAAGCTCAGAGACGCGTTGGCTAACCTGCATTGGAAACGCCCCGTTACGTCGCTCACAATTTGCGGACACAGCCTCGGGGGAGCGCTTGCCACGCTGCTGGCCCTCGATGTGGCTGTCAACGAACGCACTCCCTTCAATACTCCGGCGGTGTACACCTATGCCAGCCCAAAAACGGGAGACCCTCTGTTTGCGACAACCTACAATCATGCCGTCCCTAACACCGTCCGCGTTGCGAACCGACTGGACTTGGTCCCGAAATTGCCCCTCCCGCCCCTGTACGATCATGTTTTGGGGCTATTCGAGTTGAATCCGGTCCAACTTGGCGCGCCTCCCAAAGTGCTCGTCAAATTCGATATCCCGTGTGAACATTTCTTCAACACCTATCTCCATCTATTGTCTCTGCTGATGGGTGGCGACATTTTGCCATTGGATCCACAATGCGTGCCTTGATCCTCCCCCGCACGACCAAGTGCGGGCGGGAGGAGAGCGCAACGACCCCGACAGCAAGGTGTGAAGTGAATCATCTCCTTGTTCCGAACCGAAACAGAGTTCGTTTCAAATCGCGGTTTCGAGCGGCCCATATGCTGCCGATCGAACGGCCTTTCCCCGGCCCAGGAGGTCAACGCAATCATGAGTAGTTTGCTCGGCGTGCTCTGTTCGCTGCTTTTGGTTCTACAGACGAGCTCCGCCCCGGCGTCCGCCCAAAATACTCCTCCGCCTTCGCCTCCCCCAGCGCTCATCGAGGCGTGCAGACAGCCGTGCCTCGAAGATGGCACGCCCGTGCGCCTGCGAATCTCGCAGACGGTCTCGTCCGCCGATGCGCACGTGAACGACCAGGTGGAATTCGAGGTCCTCGAAGATATCCGGGTTTCGGACGTGCTCGTGATAGCCAAGGGTGGGATCGCCTGGGGAACGGTGACCGACGCGCAGCCAAAGCGAAGAATGGCGCGGGGCGGCAAGTTAGAAATTGTGATGGACTCCGTGCGTTTGGCTGACGGCGAGAGGGCCGCCCTGCGGGCGACGAAAGACGTCAAAGGGGGCGGTCACACCGGAGCGATGACGGCCGGCATTGTTGCGACCGGTTTGATATTCTTCCCGGCCGCACCGTTTTTCCTGTTCATGCACGGCAAGGACATCTCGATCCCAAAAGGCACGGAAGTGCCTACGTTCGTGAACGGGAACTTCGAGCTCGACTTGTCGAGATTCCAACAGCCAACAACAACGGCCCAAGCCCCGGCCCCGGCCACGCCCGCGGCAGCTGCGAGCGCCGAGATCGCCGTCACGTCAAATCCTCCCGGAGCGGACATCGAAGTCGACGGGACGTTCGTCGGAAGCACACCCTCGACGATCGGAGTCTCCGCCGGGGACCATACGGTTGACGTGCAGAAGACCGGGTACACGACCTGGGAACGGAAGATCAAAGTCACGAGCGGACAGGTCACGCTCGATGCGGAACTCGAAGCCGCGGGGAAAGCGGATACGACCCCCACCGAGAGCAACCCGAAAACCGACGGGCAAAAGTAGTGAGCGACCTGCGGCACGACCGAGCGGGGCGAACCCTACGCCGACCGCATCAGGAACGCGATCATCGATCCGGATAGCCGCCTCCCTTCCCTCGGAGGGCACTCCTCGGCGAACGCAATCCGTCATTCCGGCTGTGCCAATCGTTTGTCACATCGTTATGGATCTGCGCAAAACTGCCCTAGCTCGTGAAACGGCAGCCCGCGTCGAGAAGCGCTATTGCACCAGGCGGTAGACATCCACGCCGCCATTATAGTTGGGCACGTAGATTTGGCCTCCATCGATCACCGGAGGATCGAACTTGTTAAACAGAAACTGAATGTTGAAAGCCTGCGAGTCCCACAGAACCTTAAGCGAGCCGTCCGCGGCAAGATGTACCGGGTCATAGACAAGCAGCCGTCCGTTCACCACGTTCGTATTCGCGTTGCCGTATGGAATCGTGCATACCAAGATCGCCGAATTCGGGTCGGCTCCATTGCTTGACCCGGAACAAAATCCGCCCGGCATTCCGCCCGGAGGATTCTCCCGAACATTGGCGCTCGCGTACTCGTGACTTTGTGCCACGTAGGTCAGATTTCCCGTCGAACTGACCTTCCACTTATGCAGCTGCGAATTCTCGCCCCAGGCGAAAATCGTCCACGAGTTCAGGACCGGGTCAAAGAACTGCACCGGCGTCATATGCAGATGTGCCGTATCCCCCCAAGGAAAGAAGTTCAATGTACGAGGATTCGTTGGGCAGGGATCAACCGGCCCCGGACTCATGGTCAGCCATACGGGAGGCGCCGCGAGTTTTGCACAGTTCGCTTTAGGGGTCGTGAGGTCCGCAGGAGTCGTTCCGCCTAGCTTCGCCGTCTTGATCGGATAAGCGATTCCGTCTTTCCCGGTCGCGACGCAAACGCCAATCGCAAAAATGCAGGCCGGACCGGCCGATCCCCAGTCTTCGTCGGACCATGCGCCGGACGCCATCTGCGGAAAGACGAGGACGGTGGGAGTGCCCTGGTCGTTGATCGTCGCAACCAGCCTCGCGTTCTTCAGCGGCACGTTCATCCCGGAGCCGACCGGCTTGAACGCGGCGGAGGAAGCGCTCATGCCGGCCAACCTGGCTGTTTGCGCCGCAGTCTGCCCGCTTCTCGCAAGGTCCGTCCACGGCGTCCAGTGGTCGACCACCCGCAGACTGGCCGCAGCTCCATTCAGCGGCGGCGTGTAAGTAAGTTTGAGGAACGACTCACCCCACTGGCTCTTTCCATCGAAATCCCCATTCCCGGTGAGGACGAAGAGGTTTCCTTGCGCATCGGCTGCGGCTCCTTGCCCGGCCATCCAGACACCGGCGCCCTCGCCGGCCGTCAAGGCCAGCATCGCGCTCATCGTGTTGCTGGCCGCGTCGAAGGCAAAGCAAAAGCCGGAGGCGCCCGTGCCGGTTTCATCGATCGTCCCCGAACATCCGAATACCGTCTTCACGCCGTTGACAGTGGCCTCCACCAGCGAAGATCGCTGTTTACGCATCTGCGAATTAAAAACCTTATTTCCGCTCGGTTCTTGGATCAGCACCGGCGCCACGGCTTGACTTCCATCCGCCACGTTCAGCACGAACATGAAGTAACGCGCCGTTTGCGGGCTGCCGGACTGGTCTGGCGAAACCCAGCAAACCTGATAGAGGCGCTGCGTCTCGGCGTCGATCACCCCCGTCGACAGACAGCCCCAATGCTCATTGATTTGGTGGCTGTCGATGCTTTGTGACCCGGTTACGGGCATGCCGAGCGTGACTTGCCAGATGCCGGAACCGTCATGTGCGTCGACTCCGCGCACAACGTCCGCCATAGAGGGAAGCACCATCACGTCGCGAGTTCCGCGCGCGGTCTTCACATTCGGCAGGATAAGCGGCTGCGCCTCCATGCCCCGCGCATCCCCAATCACTGGAATGATAGTCGCTCGGAGAATTCCCTTAGACTCAACCGACGCCTGCGACAGTTGAGTCTCACGTTGATTCCAGCCGCTTCTTGAGTTATCCGCGGAGCGGGTGAGCCACGGCACCACAGTCGATTGGGCCGTGCAATTCTCAGCTACCCCGAAAAGAAATGCGCAGGTCAGCAGGCATACATGATAGAGCTTCATGCGTCCTCCTGGGCCACCCGTACGACGTAGAGGTTGTCGGTATTGAATGCGCCGCGTCGGGCCACAGACCCGATAGAGAATTCCGGCGCCATCAAGGTCAATACCTCACTATGTCATCAGCGGCCGCCTTGCCGGTTGCTGGCTCATTTCCAGGCGGAGGCCGGAACAACGATGTCGTCGGCAGGCACAAGGGTGTTTACCGAGACGTGCGGCCAAGTGAGACCCGCGAAATTCAGGAAGACGTTTTGAGTGTACTGAATCTGCGAAAATCGCACTGTAAGCTTACGCGGCTCAGGCGAGTCAACGGGCGCGATGCCGGAAAAAGTTGGCATGCGCCGTCCTTGAACATTTCTTGCAGGTTTGACGGCGAATTGCTGACCAATTGTCAGAGGCGGGAGCAAAATGGTGTCCTCTACAGTTTCAATCCAGAATATGGCAGTCATCTGCGTGGCCTGGGCGTTTGGTGCGGGAGGCGGGACTGCGGCCTGACCGAGAAGAAATGCGATGTTGTCGGTTCCGCCGCCGAAAAGGCCCGGAGGTGGAGGCGGCACAGTGGAAATGAAGATGGTGGTGGTGCTGATGATATTTTGACCTTGGATGTGATCTTGCAGCAATGAATTGGGATCGTCCAACATGGCCTGAGTGATGGTGCCACGTGTGATAAAAGGTCCCAGATCTTGGGGAATTCTAAGCGTATTGGCGTTTGCGGCCGTCTGGCTGGGGAACTTGAACGGCTTGCCCGTGGCGTTAATGATGGGCGTGATATCGACTGTGCCGATTTTCGGTGGTCCTGGCTGTGGGGGTGTGACAAGACCCTGAGCCTCGATGGTCGCGCCGTGGGGAATGGAGGCCATCCGTGTAACGGTTTCGCCGAGTTGTGGGATGGTGGTCTGGGGCACATGAATCCAAATGCCAGGCTCGAAGTGGATCCCAACACTTTCGCCATGGATCGTAATGTCGTTGATGCTCTGCACATACGGCACTCCGTTGAGGAAGGCGTCTGCTTGCGTCCCGGTGCCGCGATTCGGAACCGAACCCAGGCTCTTTGAAAACGAGAGAGTCTCGGAGGTGAGGTTCAGTTCGAGGACATTGTCTTGCGGAGGAGGAGGTGGTGGAACTGGATTCGGGAGTTTCGTCGGAGTAGCAGTACTATTCGGCCGGAAAATGGTGTTGAAGCCGTTGCCAACCCAGTCGCCCACAAAAGCGGCGAGTGGACCGAGCGCTGGAGGCGGTGCCGGAGGGAGTGGCTGTTTATGATCTGGGCGAAGCTGCCCAAATAAGAAGTCGCTGGGAAGACTGATGGATGGCCTGGATTTTGTGTCGCTCATTTTTGATGCTCCTGTTCTCTTGGCGCGTCAGCCTGAGTTACACGAATAGGTTCGTAGGGGCTCCTCCCTGCTCGACGGCGCATCTAAGGGAGGCAGCAATATATTGCTTGTTAGTTACTAAAATCAAGTTAAATTGTCTATTCACTGTATTACCTCGTACGTTCACGCGGGAGTAATATTCGGCTTCGGCTCATCGGTTGGGCACGACGAAGAGAGGAATAAGGCCCCCTCGTCCCATAGGTTCTGAATCGGTCGTCCGTCAATCGGTCGAAGCAAGTAGCTTCAGACGGCTAGAAACAATAGACGGTCGCCCGGAGTTGCGGGGGAGGAACAGCGAGAATCTCGGCCTGAACCGTGCCGCCCAAGATAATTCTCCAGCATCGTATTGTCTCAGTTATACTCCCTCCGAGGGATTCGAATCATGATTATTGGCGATCGATTGCGGGAGTTCCGAGAAGAGAAGGGGCTATCCCAAGGGGACATCGGGAAACGTACCGGCCTGCTCCGCTGCTATATCTCGCGGGTCGAGAACGGGCATACGGTTCCCGCCATTGAGACGCTGAAAAAACTCGCGCGAGCGATGGAGGTGCCGCTCTATCAGCTTTTCTACGACGGCGAGGAACCTCCCAAGATACCGAACCTTCCGAAGCGCAGGACGGCGAATGACATTGCCCGGGGGAATTCGGGCAAGGATGCCAAAGTGCTCGAGCAGTTCCGCCGACTGCTCAGCAAAACGAATGAAAAGAATCAGCGCATCCTTCTGTTCATGGCCCAAAAGATGGCGCGGCACTCTCGGGCGAAGGCCTGACAATTCCCTTCTCACGCGCGGTCCAGACCGAAACAACGGTAATTGATCGTCTGCGATCCGGGGGCATGCTTGGCGATTTGAGGGATTTCCTCCGAACTCGCGAGCCACACCTGCTGTTTGGCGAACGACTGCGATCGGTGATTTTGTCGCTCGAACGCTAGAGGGGACCTCGCGAAGAATCGTACGAGGGAGCAAGATATGTCTTCCAGCCAACGTCGGGGCCTCGACCCATCGGTCCTTTCCTCTGCATCCCGTGAGGCCTCGCCCGGTTCACAGGCGTCGCACGAAGAGGACGAGAGGGTTCGTCCTTCAAGCGATGCCTCGGGAGAGCAGCCGATCGTTAACCACATGCTGGGCGACCAGCCGGCAAAGACCAAAGAGGAAGACCGGCTGGGTTTCCAGACGTATGTGTCCGCGGTGGCGAAATTCTTGACCGACTCGTCAACGGAGATCCCGCTCACACTCTCGATCGAAGGACTGTGGGGAGCGGGCAAGAGCTCGTTCATGCTCCAGCTGCAACAGGAGCTGCGAACCAGCGGCAAGGCCAGGATCGTGGCCTTTAATGCCTGGCAGTACAATGCCGACGATGGCCTCTGGGCCGCATTCATTCACGAGTTCGACGAGGAGCTTAATCGGCAGCTCAGCTGGCCCCAACGAATGCTCGCTCGGTGGAAGCTTCTCCGTCTCCGGACCAAATGGGAAGGATGGACCGACACAATTGTCGCGTTCGTTTGGTTGGTCGCGAGCCTCGTCGCCTTCGTCGCCATCGCCGACTATCTTAGCCACGGAGGACTCGCCGCCTTCACACGCCTATTGGGTGCGAACGGACAAGCGGACACTTCGGCGAACAAGACCATCGCTCTGGTCGGAGGTCTCGGCGGAGCCTTGGCAAGCCTGCTGATCCTGCTGTATCAAATCCGGAGCCTGTTCAAGAGCCCTGCGTCGTTCGAGCGCGCGGTTCGTCTGTTCAGCCGGCCGAACTACGACGACCGACTGCCGCTGATCCACAAAGTCACGCGTGATTTCAATAGTCTGGTCGCCTCCTACGCGGGTCAGGATGATGTCTATGTTTTCATCGACGATTTGGACCGCTGCGAATACGCCAAGGCCGCCGAACTCATGCAGGCGCTGTTGATGTTGCTTAGCAGCGCTCCGAAGATCGCATTGATCATCGGGCTCGACCGAGACAAGGTCGCCGCCGCTATGGCTGCGAAACAAGAAAAACTGATTCCTTATCTCTACAGAATCGAGCCCTCCGATGCCTACCGCTGGGGTATCGACTACGGACAGCGCTTCATCGAGAAATTCATTCAGATCTCATTTTTCCTTCCCGCGCCCCGCTCGAGCGGACTGAAAGCCATGGTGAACCCCAAGACGTCAACACCGGACGACCCGGTACCTCAGAGCCAAAAGTCCGAGCAAGTCATCAATATCGTCACCGGAAAAGACGACTCGAAGACACTCGACGCCATGATCGATATGGCAGACCATGTATTTGGACACAACCCGCGCAACGTGAAACAGTTCGTGAATATGTTTCGTCTACAAGCCTTCATAGCGAACGAGACCGGACTGTTCGGCACATCCCACAGCGTCACGAAGACCGGCAGACCGCTTACGATTCCTCAGCTGGGAAAATTCGTCATCCTATGCATGCGCTGGCCTGATTTCGTCCACGACGCGGTCGGTGACACGGACTTGATCGCGGGTCTGGACTCACCCAAAGTCTCCCACTCGCCCTTGGCGCCGTCGTCCGCGGATTCCTCTGACTCCGCGCCGACACTCGAAAGAAACAGCCCGACCGGTCGCCTTGCGTTCTGGAGAAAAGACCTTGCGCTCGTCAACCTCCTTAGGTTTGGAATCTCGGAAGGCACCGAAGCTGACCCTTTCTCCCTGGTGGATGTGGACTTCGCGAGGCTGAATGAAATTGCGCCATCGCGCCCGAAGACCACCACGGACATACCCGGAGACTTGGAGGCCGAGCGTGCGCGTCGTGTCGAATCGCGCGTCGAGGTCAAAGAGGAGAGACCATTCAGCGCTTAACGAGCTGGCTGAGCGTTTGACGGTGCGGCGCACGGCGGCCGTGATCGAATGCCTGACACGTCGGATCCAATCGATCTGAGAACGGTCGGCCGTATTGGGTAGTGTCAGAATACGGCTGTACGGCCAGCGTGACGATGCGCGCTACGATTAGCCCTCGAGTTGGTCGAGCGGTGCGTGGTCATGCCGTCGGCGAAAGGGTCGTGGTTGCTCCGGGAGTCCGGCCTCCGCGCCTTCTATTGCGCGTTGAAAGGGATCGACCACAAGAAGTCCGTTCTCAACTGTCCTTTTGCGTATGACGGGTCATTCACCAAGTCCGGGTCGCCGCGAAATACCGGAAGAAACACACGGCCGGCCGGATCTGAGGTTTTCCAGTTTGGCTGCCAGCTCGCTCGGTTGTGACAGTTCATGCAGTTGCTTTGGATGCCTTTCGGGAACCCGGCCTCAAGCCAAGGATTGAACGTAATGTGCGGGCTTTTGTCTCCTTGCTCCGGGGTGTTGAGATCGTAGCTCGCGTTCATCAGGTAGTTTCTCCATACGCCCTTTACGGTGTTCGGACGATCCGCGGCGTATGGTCCGTCGTCGGGACGGTCGTGCCACCAGAACGTTGCCCAAACCCAATCCGAGATTTCCTTGGTCGTCAAATGGGTTCCCGCGAAGACGGCGTAGTCCCCGGCTTGCAATGACCGGCCCAGCACCTGCAGCGCGGCATTCGCGATCTGGCCGTTTTGCATCGCAGCCGCGGCCGTTTGGTTGTCGAGAACTATGTAGTGGAACGCCGCCAGACCAACAACGTGCGAATTAGGAAACTGTCTGTTCAGAAACGTCACGTTTGTTGTCTGGTTCGCGGGGATGTTGGTGCTCAACGGATCGATCGCTACCACTCTCGGCCACGTCGAGAACGAATTACCATTGGGACCTGCCGGATTGTTCTCGGGATCCCACACCGGCATCGGCGTGATCTTATCCCTTGCCACGGGCCACCAAACCGTCTTGAGGACGACGGCATCGTTTGGAAACTCGGGAATCATTCGATCGCCCGGAACCTTTGGATCGACAGCTCCGCTTTGCCCCATGCTATCAAGCGCGCTTGAAAGATTCAGTTTTTGCCCTCGGACGTGCTCGTACGCCGGATAGTTATATAGAACAAATGACATGAGTCCCGTCCCAGCCGCTTGGGCAGGCACAACACCCCTTGGTGGTCGGAGCTGAGCGGGTTCTCGGAATCTTCGAATAATTCGACGAGGGCCGACCGCCTGCGGTTGAGCGCCGCTCTGGAAGGTTTCGTCCTCGGAAAACCAGGTTTCCCAGATTGCGTACTTGCCGTCCGGCGTCGACTGCGTCATGCCGGCGAACACGTTCCAGACGTGAACACGCTGGGCCCGCACATTCTGGTCGGAACGATACTTCTCGAGCGTTTGGCGGTGCGCCGGAAAATCGTATCCCTTCGGAATATCAAAGTACCCGGGAGGCGGGCCGACCTGCGCTTCCAAACCCAAAGCGATCAACAGCACCATCAGACCGCCGGTGACCCGACTTGCTCGAATGGCTTTCGGCCAACCGCTCATCGTGGATTCCCAAAAACGCCACGCTGCATGCACGTTCTTTCCGCAGCCCTGCTAGAAACCCGGGCGCAACCTAGGGCTGATATCCGCCGTTGATCCAATCCTGAAACAGAGCGATGTTAGCCGCCGACCATGGGCCAGCCCCGCCTTTCGCGGGAGCAGGCGGCATGACGGGCCCACCGATTCCTCGCAGGCGATTCAGAATCGCCGGGGCATGCAGCTTTACGTCGTCGTAGTTCGTGAGATCACAAAACCATTGCATATGATCAATGTCAATCTGCTGAAAAAGTGGACGGATGTCCGTTGCGAAAGGGGGAACGCCAGCCATACCACGTCCTATGCGTCGGCTCGACCGTCGCGCGCAAAATAACCGCTGGCCACTCGGCTCGGCCCGAGAAACTTGGACGCCTCTTGTAATATATGCGTTATACTTTGTCAAGCAATTCCGTATATGCTATTCACTGTTGTTAGAAGATGGAGGATATGATACTACAGTCGCTCACGCTTAGACGATGACGCCAACCGGGACGGTTTTCCCTATGTCCCCGGACCTAAGGATGGTCGCGAGCATGCGCACGGACTCCTTTGTCAGCTTCCACCGCCGGCTGCCAGTCTTGGTGATAGTTTTCGTCTGCGGCTTCGGCGCCGCCGCGCCTCTCGAGGCGTCGAGTTTTCGCGTCGCGTCCGGGAAGTGCGAAATCGTATCCAACACCTGCGAAGTCAAGATTGAGGGTTCGGGTCTCTCTGCCGCTGAAATTGCCAATCGGACCCAGCCGCGTCTGGCGGATGCGTCACCGATCGATCCTCAGTTGTCATTTGAACCTGGAGATACGTCTGATGGAGCGGGTACTCGCACCTGGTCTTTCCACGTCACGATTTCAGCCCCGCTCTCAGCGCTATCGCAGGAAAGAAAACTCGCGTTCTCGTGGGGAACTGCCTCACCAATAAGCTTGTCTCTTACCCTGGTGGCCTCGGCCCCCAAGGATCAGACCGGTGTCGCAACGATAAAATGGACGATTGAGCCCCCCGCGACGCCGTGGAATCTCGGGCAGGACCGATGGACAGAATTCACTGTCACAACTGCAGATAAAGAGCTCACCGCCATCGTGCTCAGACACTCGACGTATCAAGACTCGCGCGCCGGCCATGGCTCGCGGCTTTCGCTCGATCACTTTTATCTCTGCCCCGAACGCACACAGAAACCTACAGGTTGTACGAAAACAATGCCGCTCACCGACTCAACCTCAACATTCTGGCTAACTGTCGATCCTCAGTTCGACGAACCCGGAATCTATTCCGGTAATCTCGAGATCGGTACCCAGCCGCCCTCCGATACGAAGAACATCTCGGTCACCATCAATCAGACAAGCCCTCGTTCCCAGTGGATCGGTTTTGGCTTAATCGTAGTGGGAGTAACTGCGGCGTGGCTCCTTCTTGCATTCGGGCGCGGCCGATATTCGAGAAACCAAGCCCTATTGCCGGCGGTCTTGCTCCGTGAAAGAGCAGCCGGTCTTCTGTTGGATTTGAACAACGTCCCCGCCGCTCTTAAAGGATCGGCTCCCAATACGACCCGTGAATTGGCCAAAATCGTAGGACAACTGACGGAGACGTATCTAGACGCGCAACAATTCTTGCCGCCGAAAATTCCAACCGGTTTCGGAAGCGCGGCAGCCCAAACGACCGCGTACCAGACCTTCCTGCAATCCCAGTCTCAGTTGGTCGACAACCTCGACACGATCATCAATCAAGGAATCTTGCCTGCTGCGCAGAAATGGTCGGCAACGATTTCAGGCGGCGATCTGACCCTGCTTCTCCAGTTGATCACGAATCTCGACGCTCTCACTCCGACTCTTCCGCAACCTGCCAATAGTCTTCAAACCGCTATAACGGCTCTATTGGCGAGCTGGCATCCCACGGTCGTCGCCCAGGCGGCGGGAGCGGCCGCACTGACAATCGTGCCTCCGGCGTCCAAGCAGCCGACCTCCTTCCAAGTGCTCCTGCGCATGGAAGCCGTGACCATTGTCTTCTGGATCGCCTGGCTGGTTCTTACGTCGCTTGCCGGCCTGCTCGTTTTGATTCTTCCGAATCCTGGATTCGGAGGACTCATGGACGACATGCAGTGTCTCCTGTGGGGATTTGGCCTGCCCGTGGCCGGCCAATCCTTACAGCAGTTGACAGTTTCCTCCATCAACAGCCAACTCGGTGTCACTTTGACCAAGCCCTAGCGAAACGGCCGCCAATCCGAAAAACCATTCAATTGCCCTCCGGGAGGAACAATGGAACTGGACTCAGTCAGACAAGTCAAAGCACAAGCCAAGGCCCAGATATTGACCCCATTGATCCGCGCCGAGAGTCGCGAGCTGGGGGTTCGAGCCCAGAGCATCGATCGCGTCGGCGAACCCGAAACCATCGCCCTGGGGATTGCGAAATCAGCGGTCCAGGGCTACACCCTTGCCGTACGAATTCAACACCCCGTCTTGCGGAATAGCCCGGCTATTGGCCGCCTCCGGGATCTGGCGAGAGGAGAAGTTGACGTTCAGTACGTCGGGCCCGTGAGAAAGAGACAGGCACCTTGGTATCAGCAACGCTGCCGGCCCCTGAGGATCGGATGTTCGATCGGACACATCCTGGTCACCGCCGGCACACTCGGCGCGTTTGTGAAGTCTCGGCAAGATGGCACCTCGCTCGTGCTGTCAAACAACCACGTATTGGCGAACGAAAACGCTGCGTCCATTGGCGACGACATCCTTCAACCAGGTAAGTATGACGGCGGACAAGATCCTGCAGACAGAATTGGTACGCTTGCAAAATTCATCCCGCTCGACTTTCAAAATCCAAACAATTTCGACTGTGCGACCGCCCTACTGGATCCAGCCATTCAATTCGATCCCGCGGGCCTCGACAGCGCCGGAAGGCTCGTAACGCCGACTCCCACCGCTCTCCAAGGGGGCGAGACGGTTTCGAAAATCGGCCGCACGACCGGGCTAACCCAGGGGACCGTATCCGCGATTGAGGTCGATAATGTCGCCGTCGGCTACGACCATGGCCAGGCTCAGTTCGATCAACAGATTGAAATCCAGGGAAGTGGAGCTTCCGCTTTCAGCCAGGGAGGCGATAGTGGCTCTCTCGTCTTTGACCAGAATCTGACGCCGGTTGCACTGCTGTTTGCGGGAAGCGACCAAGGCGGATCGAACAATCTCGGTGTCAGCTACGCCAATCCGCTCCAAGGCGTCTTGGATGCTCTCGGAATAGACATCCAGATTTGAGCCTAACCGAAGGACAGCGCAATTTTGTGCAGAAACAGAACTTTCTCTGCCTCACCCGCCTGGTTCCCGCAGGCGAACACGGGAGTTTTCACCGATGCACCTTGAGTCCGCACGCGAATTGAAGGCGCTGTGCTTGAAGCAGCAAGTCAACCCCATCGCGGCGCGTGCCGCCGCCGCTTCGACCCTGGGTATCAGCGCGCGCGCCCTGTCCGTGGTCGATGACGTGCAGCGAACCATCGCCTTGGGAATTATTCCGAAAGGGAAAAACTCCTATCAGCTCGGTATACGCGTCCAAACACGCGCGCTCGAAAACGGCCCTCAGGTGGAAGCGATCCGAAAACAGGCGAAAGGAGAAGTGGAGATTCGCTACGTTGGCCGCATCATCAAACGAGCCGCGCCATGGTATCGGACCCGTCAACAGCCTCTGCTGATAGGAACTTCGATCGGGCATTTTTCGATCACCGCCGGAACGCTGGGCTGCTTTGTAGCCAAAGGAGAAAAAAAGCAGGCCCGCATCCTTTCCAATAATCACGTTCTGGCTGCAGAAAACGATGCGAAGAAAGGCGACACAATTTTGCAACCGGGAAAACTCGACAAAGGGCAGAAGGGGTCGGACACGGCGGGCGCCCTCGACAGTTTCATTCGCTTGAGCGCCACGGGCCCGAACCATCTGGACGCCGCGCTGGCAACGATCCGGGAGGGACTCACGTTCGACAAAACGTTACTTAAAGACGTAGGACCAATTACCGGAGTTGCGCAGGAACTACCGGCCGACAACGACAAGGTTCGGAAGATCGGCCGAACCACAGGCCTGACGAGCGGGACAGTGACGGCCTTTGAGCTGGACAACGTCGTGGTGGGGTACGACCTCGGGAACCTAAGATTTGATGGCCAAATAGAGATCGAAGGAACCGATCAGGGTCCTTTCAGCTTGGGGGGCGACAGCGGATCACTGATCTTCAACGAGGATCGTCAGGCTCTCGCTTTGCTTTTTGCAGGGGGCGACCAGGGCGGCAAACGAGGGAATGGGTTGACCTATGCGAATCCTATCAAGCGAGTGTTTGAGGAACTTGGAGTAGAGCTGCTATACTAGGACCATGGAAGGCGTAAGTATTGAACGGGCCCGGGCTGCAAAGAGCCAGGTCATGGTGCGCGTCGCGTCCATTCCGCAGGTGAACGGGGTGGGTCTCGCTCGGACGGACCATGGGTATGCGGTTAAGGTGAACCTTTCGGAGCCCCTTGGAAAGATATCAGCAATTCCTACCGAAGTGGACGGCGTGCCCATACTCGTTGACGTTGTGGGACCGATCGTCGCTCATGGCTAGTCCGCTGTAACCTTGCGCCACGACCAACCGAAGCGGTTGTCCTGAAACCCCAGACGGGATAATCACCGCCGGACCTAAAGCTCTAATTCTATCTGCGGCGAAGTCCTTCGTCTGGTCGAGTCATCTTCCCGACAGCGAAGGTATGCGTACACTCACACCGATGGCGAAATTCGCGGTCCAATACGAGTGTGTCGGCACGGTGCCGGTGAAAGTCGGCCCCAAATCTTCATTATTGGTGAACCCCTGCGTAAGGTGGACATCGTGCCCGAAGTGACAAAGTCCGCTCACCATGAGCGCCCGCCAAGCGAATGACAGTCCAGTCGCGAAGTCTGCGGTGGTTGTGTTGGGGTTGACGCCGACCGCCCCCGTCCAATAAATGTTGGACTTCCAATGCCCCGGCAGATCGTCCGTGAGGCGATAGTTCGCCGCGGCAAATGGAACCGGCGTCGGTCGCTGTGCATTTTCTTTGACGGTGTTGTCGGTAATCGTCGTGCCCGTATACACCGGAGCAACGGAGAAGGATCGATTCGGCAGCATCGAAAAGAAAACGCCCGCGGATGCCTCCCAGCGCAGCGCGGTAAAAGGAAGCCCGAGAACTTTCCCGTTCGGACGATCCGCAAAATTGATCACCACCGTGGCCAAGGCCTTCTTGTTGGTCGGATTCGGAGCCGCCTCTTGCGAGTAAGAGACGAGATTCAGCGCATCGAGCGAATAGGTCACCGTTCTTGTTACCATCCTTTGATAGATCTGATCGGTGTCTCGCCTCGAATCGATGCTCACGCACGGCGTACCTCCGCAGTCGTGAACCCCGGTCCGATATCCGGTCGCACCAAGGTCGGTGAGACGCTGACTGTAGCCCAGGAGGTCGGCGGCGATTGCATCGATAATCTTCTGAGAGTCGCCCAGCTGCGTGATCGCAACTTCGTCAGGGCCATGGCCCGCAGCCTGGTACTGTTTGTCTTGCGCCATCTGTGAGATCTTGCTTGAGATAACGGTCTCTGAAGTCACGTAGGCTTGAATCTCGTCCAGTATGGGTTGACGCTTAGCTATGAAGTACGCTGGCTCCGGGGAAGGTGCGCTTGAAGTAAGGGAGTCAGGCGCCACAAGCGGTTCGAGATCCTGATACGCCTTGATCGCCTTCGTCGCAAGATAGGAGAAACAACCCTGAAACTCCCCGAGTTTAGCCGTGACCGACCCGGCAGCAGGCCATCCGACCGTTGTGAAGTCCGCCGAACTGCAGTCTGCGCCGACCGCTTGCGCCTGAACCCCCACAGGTTTTTGCAGCGAGGGCAACATGCCTTGAATGATGCTGGAGGTCACATCCGGTGTAAGTGTCGCCTGGCCAGTGGTGAAGTCCAGGAAATACCTCTCAAACGGTAGCGGGTTCTCGATCACCACGGTAAGGGTTTGCCCCGAATACATTTGAACGGTCGGCGGTGCCACAGGATTGGCTCGGTTAATTATCAGACTGCAATCCCTGTTTGTTTTCGCCAGAGAACATTCAGTTCCTTTCGCAGACAGTGGAAAGAACAGAGTGATCACCACCAGCGCCCAAAACGCTATTTGGCGGGAGTTCCTGCCGGCACGCACTTTCATGTGATGTCTCCGATTGCCGATCGTCAGGTATGCGGTTAAATCGACGGAATACTACCCGCAACTTTGCGGGTTCAACGGTGGTGATTGGCGATCGCTTGTCGTACTAAGCAATACATATATCTCTGCTTATTTACGCTGAATATAACAGTATCGATCAGCGGTCGATCCGATGAATTCCGAATCCAATTGCTTGCAATACTGAGCAGCGACCATGTCATCAGACCCGCGGCCCCTGAATGGCGAGTTGCGTGTACGAGTTGCTGAGATCCTTCACCCCACAATCGAAACCTCTCGTGTTCTCGGTCACCCAGTTGATATCTTTTTTTCGCGTGCCGGCGTTGATGACCAGAAGGAAATCATCCTCCCCGAGCCGGTGAACGATCACGTCGTCGACGAACGTCCCCTCCGGATAGAGCATGGCCGAATACTGTGCCTGACCGATCGCGAGGCGCGAGGCGTCGTTCATGGTGATGCGTTCGACCGCAGCCAGGGCGGAGCCCGATTTTCGACCCGAGTAGATTCGAATGTCGCCCATGTGACTCACGTCGAACACCCCGACTCTCGCGCGCACCGCCTTGTGTTCGGCGACGAGCCCTCCGGTCGAAGGATATTCGACAGGCATGTCCCAGCCTCCGAAATCCACCATCCTCGCGCCCAGGGCACGGTGCACGGCGTTCAACGGCGTTCTGCGAACTTTGGCAACCGACGAATCGGCCAAGAATTCCCCCGTTCCCCCGAGTCTACACTTCGAGAATCCTTCACTGCCCTGATACCTCCCGGCGCGCACGCGCCTACCTCACTACCAGATCGGCCGGAAGCCGTCTTGCGAGATCAGAACCCGTTTGCGCGAAATTAGCGCGGCGCGAGACCTGATCGTCTTCTCAGTCCGGGATCCCGGGAACTTCACTCCGGTTTCCGAGTTCGTCGCCGTGTCCCTCCTCAATCGTGCTGCACGAACTCGCACAGCCATTCAATTCCCGGAGTGGAGGCGCATCTCCATCAAAACCTGTTTCTCGAGAGATATCCACGGTGCCGTCCTCCAGAAACGACTCCTTAGGCCCTTCCCGGCAAGAGCGTGCGCCTGCTCCGTCCGCTTCTTCCGTCAAGGCCGTCCGCTTCGCTCCCGTGAACGCACACCCCGCGGCCTTGACGGCGCGGACGGACAGTCGCCGAACCCCGCCAGGAAGGGCATTTCTCTTCTGATGCACCGCTCCGCGTTGCCTCAAAGGGAAAAAATCCAAAACCCTTCGAAGGAGTTTCCAATGAAACCAATCTCTCAGGAACCTCTGTTCTCCGTCGGCCAGATCGTCGCGACTCCGGGCGCTCGGACCGCTCTCGAAAAAGCGGGGCAGACGCCTCTGGAATTTCTCGCGCGTCACGTTCGCGGTGAATGGGGCGAGCTCGATGAAAAGGACCGCCGCGAAAATCAACTGAGCCTCGAACGCGGTT
>Ga0335075_10003677_pt1 | contig 24230 bp, 21 predicted proteins | sample Lox_Sample_24_FD_206723 | JGI IMG/M metagenome (GOLD analysis project Ga0335075, IMG submission 206723) | Soil microbial communities from Loxahatchee National Wildlife Refuge, Florida, United States - Lox_Sample_2.4 | ecosystem: Environmental > Terrestrial > Soil > Wetlands | place: USA...
CGCTCCTCCCGGTATGCCGCCAACCGCTCAATATGATGAATCTCGTTGTACGTGAGTAACTTCCACTGACCCTCGGATTCGATGGTGACGCGGGTGATCGAGCCGTAGCGCGGTTCAGGCAGCGCCAGGCGGACATCGCCGACGGCCTTCTCCACGCAAGCACCGATCACTCCGCCGTGGCAGAAGATCGCAACCACTCCGCCGGGACTGGTGGTTGCCACCCGGGCGACGGCGGCGGTGGCGGTGCGCCGGAACTCGGCGAAGGCCTGAACCATGTCTGGGTTGGCCATGGTCTCTTTCCACTGGTCCAACCGCGGATCTGCCTCGGCGATCATGTCCTCGATCGGGATGTAGAAGTCGACGTTGTTGTCGAACTCGGCGAGGTCCTCGTGAACCTCGACCATCAATCCCAGCTTCTCGGCAGTCGGTTCGGCTGTCTGCCTGGCCCTCATCAGCGCACTACTGGCGATCACCCGCGTGGGGAGCAGCGCCATCACCTCCGCGACGGCGCGTGCCTGCTCGAACCCGATCTCGGTGAGTCCTGGGTCAGGTCTAAGTACGCCTTCGACGCGGCCTGGCAAACCGTGCCTTATCAGCGCAACTTCCCGTAGGCCGTTCATCGGCGCACCAGTAGCGCCGCACCGGCTGTTGGCCCACCGCCGACGCCGACGGCGACAGTACTCGGCCGTCCAGCTTGACGGTCACCGCCCCGGTCGGCGAGTTGAACGCAGGCCTCATAAAGCAGGCCGCAACCGTGCAGGCGTCCGGCCGAGAGTTGGCCGCCGCCGGTGTTGAGCGGCAGTGGTCCATCGAGGGCGATCTGTTTCCCGGACGCTAAGAACGGGCCCGACTCTCCCTTGCCGCAGAATCGCAACGCTTCCAGCCATACGAGGGGAAGAAAGGAGAACCCGTCGTAGAGCTGAACCTGGTCGATGTCGGCAGGCGTTAGGTCGCTGCGTTCCCACAGATGCGCCGCGGCGTCCCAGGCGGCCATCTCGGTCATGTCAGTCCATTGGTCCCATAGCGGACGGTGCCGCATCGCCCACCCGATCGACTCAATGCCGATGGAGCAGTGGGGTCCGTCATCGGCGGTGTCGACGTGCGACACCACGAAGGCGACCGAACCGTCACAAGGAACGTCGCAGTCGTACATTCCGAACGGCGTGGTGATCATCCGCGCGGCGTAGTAGTCCTCGAGCGTCAGTGGGGTGCGATAGACCGCGTCGGGATTGAGGCCGGCGTTGTGCCGATTGTTGACCGCGATGGCGCCCAAGTGCTCACGGCTGGTGCCGAATTCGTGCATGTGCCGTTGCGCGAAGAGCGCGATCCAATTGGCGGGCGAATGCGCGTCGAACGGTGCGAGCCATCGCCGGAAGCCGGAGACCGCAGTGTCGGCGCTCGCCGAGAGCGTGCCGGCGCGGCCGGCTGCGCCCTGGGCGGAGGCTTCACCGACGGTCCGGTACACCAGCACGTGCCGGGCCAGACCGGTCGCCACAGCCAGACACGCGGAGAAGAAGCCGCCGAGTTGACCGCCCTCGGGGCCACCGTACTTCCAGTTCGTCCGAAGCCCCAACGCGGCATGGACTTCATCCGCGCCTGGCCCGGCAAGTCCAGGGGTGTCGAAGCCACCGCCGGGAAACGTTGCGAGCCCATCAATGTCGTCGCGACTGACGCCGGCGTCGTTTAGCGCCGCAAGGCATGCGTCGACGGTCAGTGCCATCTCGCTGACCGGTAGCCGGCGCCCGACCTGTGAGGATCCGAAGCCCCGGATCACCGCTTGCTGCTCAGGACGTATCGTCACGCATCCCTCCTCGCGGCAGTGAAGAGCGGTGCGAATAGTCCGTCGCCCAGCGGATGAAAGACAACTTGTACTCGCATGCCGATCGTCACGTCGTCGACGGAGGTATCCACGATGCGGCTGACGAAGCGCAAACCGGGTTGTTCGTCGAGTTCGACGACGATCACCGCGTAGGGCTCGGTCAGATGCGGCAGCCACGGCTGGTGATTGACAGTGAAGGTGTAGACCGATCCGTTCCCGCTGACCGTCTCGAACGCCAGGTCACGGGAAAGGCAATGCTGGCAAACCGGATTTGGCGGGTGCTGCCATTGACGGCAGGCATCGCAGCGTTGTATTCGCAGCTGACCTTCGGCCCCTGCGCGCCAGAACTCCGCTTCGTCGGGAGTCGGCGCGGGACGCGACAATAACCTGATCGGCGCCGGCGCTGCCTTATCGCCTCTCACTTACTGATGATCCTTCCCGTCGATTCCATGCGCGGGGTGCGTAACGGATCGACGAGCCAACTCACGCCAGCAGCAAGTTCCTTTGCGTGCCCACGCGCCTGGCCTACGCAGTGGGCGTCCACCCGTCTGAGCGGTTGCACCGTCGCCGCGCCAGCCGCACCAGTGACCAAAACTCGACCAGACATCTCGCCTTCGCATTGTCGTGCCAGGGCCTTCGAACTAACCTGGTTATACTATTACGTCTGTCGCCGATAACACAACGGCGCGATGTGAGCAGTTAGGCCTCGCTGACTGGCGGCCACGTCGGAGCCATCAGCCAGGTTAGGACGGCCACCGTCATGCGGCTGCTGGCGGACGCTGCGCCGCTGCTCAGTAAGCCCGAGATTCCCGTCAGAACGAGCTGTTGAAGGCGAGCTCTAGGGAGTCGAATAAGCTTGGCAACAACCCGCTGGAGGCGACCCCATGGTCTAACGCATCAAACCACGCTGCCAGGTTATTGATGCTGTCGGAGATGTTTACATATGTGAGGTCGCCGTCGGTCGACGTGGTTGCATCGGCGATCTCCGACGGCGTCAAACCGAGATACTCCACGTGTTGGAAGAGAACGTGCTCAAGGGAATTCAATATCCCCCCCGTATTCATTCCGCCGGCGTTGTAGTCCTGTTGCCAGTCGGCGACGCCATCAGTGTCCAGCGTGTAGATGGTCGTCGGATACAGATCATCCGGTGTCAGTAGGCCCAGGACGGCTTTGAGGTCGAGGGCGTTGATAACGGCGTCGGCGGTACTGGGACCAAGCCACGCGTCGAAGTCTGCTTCGACATTGGGCCAGGCGCCGTCCGAGATGGAGGGGTCGCCGATGAGCACGAAATGCACATCGTTGCTAGGGATACCGGCTTCGGCGAGTCGGGTCATTGCGATCGATTCTGCGGTGGCGCTCTGGGAGTATCCGAACACCGTCAGCGGATGTTCGGCGCTGAAGGCACCCGGATCCGCGTTGAATTCGTTCTCTACGGCGAGGACGATGTCCGACGCGCCCGTGAGCGTACTCGGGCCCTGTTGAAACAATTCGGGTGTCGTGAGCACCTGCAGCGGCGCGCTACACGGGTCGGCAACAATCATGTCGCAGACTGCCGAGTTGGACGCGCCGCCGTCGAAGCCCAGCGGACGCAGGTACAGATCCTCTGCGGACTGCGCGTATGAGGTCGACGGTGTCGATTCGAAAGTTCCCCCGACGATGATCGCTGTGTCGCTGCCCGCAAGCGGACTGTCCACAGACAGCAGAACCAACTCGGGGTGGGCGGGTTGCGCGATCGGCGCGGTAGCGGCGCCAACGATCACGCCAACGGCGACAACGTGCGGAAATACCATCATATTCGTTCACTTTCAGATCACGATTTTCATCGACGATTCTTGTGGAGAAAGCTCAAGAAACGGTCCACCGCCGCTACGGTGGCCGCGGTGCGCACGGATGGCAGTACATCGAAGGCATGTTGGGCGCCAACCAGTTCCGCGTAGGACACTGGTTGATCAGAAACTGCGGCGAGTGCCGTACTGAATGCCCGCGCTTGCTCGGGATTGGTGAGGGTGTCCACGCTTCCGTGAATGATCAGGAACGGCGGCGCATCGGCCTTAACCCATGACAACGGCGAGCCGTCGTGCCACGTGTCATACGCGGTTTCCGCCGAAGCGCCGATGACGATTCGAGTCAGAAATTCCCGCTGCTCTCGTGGCGAGTCTCCAGCCCTGTCCAAGAGGTCATAGACGCCGTACAACGGCACGGCTGCCGCCAACGATGTGTCGGAGCTTTCGAACCCCGGCTGGAATCGAGTCTCGTTCTGTGTCAACCCCGCCAGCGCTGCGAGGTGACCGCCGGCCGAACCGCCCGTCACGACGATGAAGTCAGGGTCACCCCCGTAGTCCGCGATGTTTTCACGCACCCACGCGATGGCTCGTTTGACGTCGATGATGTGAGCCGGCCAGCGGGCCGCGGGCGCTAACGAGTAGTTGATGGCCACGCAAACCCAGCCCCGCTCAGCCATGTGTGCCATCAGCGGGTAACCCTGACCACGTTTGCTGCCCTTGACCCATCCGCTGCCGTGGATCTGGATGAGCACTGGTGCTCGTCCGTCGACCTCGACATCGGGTCGGTGCCAAATGTCAAGCTGGTTGCGTACACCTGCCTCGCCGTAGGAGAGGTTCTCCTGCCGGAGGAAGCGCCGGCGTTCGCTGAACCGGGGGAACCACGTCTTGATCAGGCGAAGGGGGTTCTCAGCCGGGGGAATGGGCGGGAGCTGGTCGCGATAGTCGGACCCCAATGCCGCTTTGAGCGCGTCATCGAGGGTTTTGGGCGCCGATCGGACTTTTCGCCACGAGACCACCAGCTCGGCGGCGCTCACGACCAACACGAGAAATCCCCATCTGCCCCGGTCATCACATAGCGCGCCGCGGCGCACGAATCTCGCGGCATATATGACTTGGAGGATCAGAGCGTGCAATGGAAACTCGCCAACAACGAGACTGAAGCCTGCGATCGGCACGACCACCGCCGGCGCAGCAAAGCCGGGTAGGAGGCGGCGCACAATCCGGTCCGGGATGCGTGAGTTCGCCACGGCGGCAACGAACACGAACAACATCGCGATGCGCAACAGGGACGATCCTGCGCGGGCTGGATCCGGGGCCGACCGGGTGTGCTGCCCGCCGAGGTTGTCCCTCGATTTCCGATACACCGACATCCCTTCGATGCCGCCATGAATTTTGCGGACGGCGAGCCAGCGCCGGGCGGCAGATGCGCTGAATATCGGTAGTTCGCCGCTGCTACGAATAGGCCGACAAGGTCACGCGGAAAGTGCTAGCACTTCGTCGAATCCCGCCCGCAAGCACTGCATGAATGCTTCGCCATCGGGGATGGCTCCATTATTGGTTTGGACGGCGATATCGAGATGTTCGTGATACGACACCATCGTCAAGTTCGCGGGCACGGCGCCGATAGGGCCATAAAGAAAGAGCTGTTCGACGCTTTGCCCGCAGATCTTAAGCACGACCGGTGGGCCCGGCACGTTGCTGGTGCCAAGATCCAACCCCGACATCATGCCGGCCTTGTACAGAGGAAGCAGCAGCGGCGTCGGTATCCGAGTCATGATGTCACTCAGGTTGGTAAAGAGCAGCAGACCGGGTTCGGCCCGGGCAGCAAGCGACCGCTCCCGAATCAGCGCGATGCGCTTTGCGGGATCGGGCTCGGCCACCGGCACGGCCAGCTTCGCGACCACCCAACGATTGCCTGCTTCGTGCTCCGTCCGCGCGTCCCGAACGTTCATTGGCATGATCATGGTCAGATCATCAAGCGTGGCGTGATGTAGCTGGTGGTAGAGCCGCATCGCGCCCGCCGCTCCCGCGACGAAGGCGTCGTTGAGCTTGCCACCGCCAGCTGTGGCGGCCTTTTTCATGGGGTCGAGCGGGAGCACGACGCGGTCGCACCGGACACTCAAGGAGCGGCCGCACATGATCGAACTGCGCTGCGCACCAGTCGCTCCCATCACCTTGGCCAGAGACCGTATCGCGCGTGTCGCACCCTTTACCGAGCCCAGCGGGTCCCGCACCAGCGCGAGTGACTTGCTACCCACGGAGCGCGCACTCTGAGCGGCGAACCGGACCTCGTTGCCGGCACCTTCGACGATCAGATCACGCGCTGAGAGGTCTTCGGGCGTGGGCACATCGACGTCAGCCCCGTTTGAGTCGGAGTCCGCATCATCGAATAGCGGGGCGAGCATCGCGATACCGCCCACGGCGTCGGTGACGGTATGACTTGACTTGAACAAGAGGGCGGCCTTGCCATCGGGTAATCCGCTGATGACGGTGACCTCCCACGGCGCACGGTGTTTGTCGAGGTCTTGCACCTGCTGCACCTGGACATAGTCGAAGAGGTCGCGAATCCCGGCCTCAGCCGGCAGCGCGAGCCACCTGATGTGGTAATCCAAGTCAAAATTCGGGTCGACGACGAAGCGAGGCTGGGAAATACCGAACGGCACCTCAGTCGCCTTCTGTCGAAACCTCGGTACGAGGCGCGTGAGGCGCTCAAGCCGCCGAGTCAATTCCTTCCTATCGGGCGGACGTTCCAACATGAACACGCCCATGCCCGCGGTGCGCATCGACGGATCCGTCTCGAAGGCGTGCATGAGAGCGTCTGTCCCCGACATGAAATTGCTGTAGCTGATTGGGTTGTTCACCGCGCTCCGTTTCCCTGTACCTGGCTTCGACCTCGGCGAACGACCCCACCGTCACCGCGGAGGAAGGCAGTCGAGGTATGTGTACGCACACACCCCAACCCTCTTTATGATCAGGATCACAGTAACCAGGTTAACTAATTTGGTCAACCTCTCGCTCGTCGTCGCGCTAAGGTCAAGGGACCGGGCGGGATACGTCAGATTCATCGACAGTGCAGCGATGCTCGACGCACCGATGCCTCGCTACGCGAACTCGGCTCAACGGTGCAAAGAGCAGTCATCCGGAGCCGGCAAACGACTTACGGGCCCACCATGTGGCGCCCGCCACCGGTTTAATGTCCGATGATCCGGCCGGTGCTCTCCCAGGCATTGATGGCCGGCGGGAAGAACTCGTTGTACGAGTGGTAGACCGTCGGCGTGCGGGTCTCCCCGGCACGGCGCAGCCAGCCCTCCGACGAACGGTAGAAGTCGTGCCCGGACGCCTGGTCGGGCAGCTCTCCGTCATCCACGGCCGACCATTCCCAATCCACGCCGTCGACCTCGTAGTACATGTGCTCGGGAAAAGTGTTGCCCTTGTACTTGATGTCGCGCGCCTTGACGTCGCTAGTGCGGTGCAGCACTTCGCCGGAGTCGGTCGCGATCATGGCGAAGTTGAAACCGTCAGCGCCGTAACACACGTGGCCCATTTCGATAGAGCCATCAGAGTATTCGGTGCCAAAGGGTGTCCACGCCAACTCGATTCCCTTGAAGTAGGTGCTGTTCCGCCAGGTCACACCGGGCGGCAGGTAACACTGGTCTACCCACAAAAAGCCCTCGGCCTGCTTGCCGAACGCGCTGCCTGAGACCCGGTGCTGCAGGGAGGTGTACAACATGGGGCTACCCCCACTGGGGACGTAAACCTGCATGCCCGGTCCGATCCTGCGACCGGAGAAACTAATCTGCTCGCCCTCGAAATAGCGCACCTCGGTGTCGGTACGTAGCAATTCGAAGGGCTGCCCCGTGGCGTAGCCAGGCTCGGGCGGCTTACTCCTGATCGCGTATTCGTCGGCGTTGGCGGTGGTGATGACGGGGCCGCGAAAGAACTCCTTGCCTGCGGGCACAGAAACCTTGCGCAGCGCACCGTCCCGGGACTCGTTGCAGGTGAAATGAAGTGACCCTTCGAGGCCTAGGACACCGCGGTAGCCGAAGTGCAGCTTGCCGTCGCTGTCCCGAAAGTTCAAGTAGAACCACGTGATTGACAGCGAAAGGCCGAAATAGGAGCGTGTAGGATCAGCGTCCTGCAGGGTGGGTTCGAAGGTTCCCACCACTGTTCGGTGACCGAAATCGCCTTTCGTGTTTGCTTGTGTATCCATCGTATTCCCTTCTTGGACAATGAGTCTCGGAAGCCGTTCCAACATCGGCGGATGCCTCAGGAATGGCGAAAGTCAGGGGGCGGCGGCCGGCAACTCCTCGACGATGCGGACGGTCCCCGCCGAGCCGTCCACCTCGATGAGTTGGCCGTCGCGCAATTTCTGGGTAGCCACCAAGGTGTTCACCACGGCCGGAATGCCGAATTCGCGCGCCACGATCGCCGCATGAGACATGGCGCCGCCGATGTTCGTCACTACCGCGGCTGCACAGCCGAAGAACGGCGTCCAACCGGTGTCGGTGACATTCGCAACGAGAATCTCCCCAGCTTGAACCTCGTCGTCGGCATCGCGCATGACACGGACTCGGCCCCTGGCCACGCCCGGCGATACGGCAAGACCGGTGATGATTTGGTCGGCATCTTCATCGCCGGGCTGGCCATCTGGCGTCCACGGTGCGGTGAAGTGAATCGGGAAGTCGAGCTGCTTGAGCCGCTCACGCTCGGCGCGACGCCGAGTCACGAGCGTGCGCGCATCTGCTGGCGGATAGTAAATCTCCTCTGGTGAGAGGAAGTAGATGTCCTCAGCCGCGTCGAGGATGCTCCTATCTACGAGTCGCCGTCCCCATTCGCGCACCGCAAGCCGCAGCTCGTAAGTGATTCTTATCGTCGTATCGCGTCCACGCTCCCGACGTTCGATGCCCTTGATCGCGAAGTTGATGAGGCCACGCGCGAACGGCGACCGCACCCTCGGAACGGCTCCGGCCTCGTGGGTGGCCACGTTGGAAATGACTGCCCTGACGAGTAGTTCTGGCGCGTCGGCGTAGACCGGATTGCTCAACTCAGTTTCACCGGGTCCTCGGTGGCCACACTCCTCGACCAGACGGTCCAGCCGTGCCGAGAACGCAGGCGCTTCGCTTCGCAACTTGGCCACGACGACCTCACGCGGACTGTCCTCTATAAGCCGCCGAATGCTGTCGTCGGCCTGGACGAGTTCGGCGAGTTCACGGACGCCGACCAGAAGCGCCGCGCTACGGAGTGTCCGAGTGCCGGTGCGCACGGCACGCACTGCTTCCTGCCCATACCGCTGGTCGATGACCGTGATGGGCGGTCCCACCACAAACGTGTTCACACAGGCGAGATCCCAAGCTCGTATCAGCATGTCAGTGACTTGCTCGATGTGACGAAACAGTTGTTCGTCTGCAAGACACTGCAGGTCCGGACGACTATTTTTGAGATTCTCCGCGCGCCGTTCCATATCGGTGACTTCGCGGCCCAGTCCTGCGACTTGAGGTCCGGCCACAGCTGCAGCGCGCAAGGACGCCAGGATCTCGACGGGGGTCATGCGGGGCGGACGGTAGCCATCGGGCAGCGGGGTGCCAGTCATCTGATGGTCGAACCCCTCGCGGGTCTGGCCGGGGATCTGCTCGGCCAGGTCGTACATCACGGTCATGTTGTCGTAGAGCCGGTGTCCGATCGATGCGACCTGTTTGGCGCTGACCCGCTCAGCAAGTACGTCATCCAGCGGGAGGAGTTTCGTCACGAGATTCGCGGCGCTGAACATGATCCGCATCGATATCCCGAGCGAGAACGGCGTCATCGGTCCCGGGAAGGCCTCGGACAAGTTGGCCGCCGACCATTCGGGCACGGCTGGGTCGCAAGTGACGTTGTCGAACTCGCCGGTGTACTCCGGCGGCACGATGGGCTCGGCAGCTCCGTCGGGGGCGCAGGTGATGCGCGGGTGGACGATCGACTCCGCAAGCCGAGTCGGTTTGCGGAAAGATTTGGGTCCGACCGTGATCTGACTCGACGACCAGTCGGCCATGTCAGCGATCGCCTCTGCCGAACTGTAGGCACAGGTGAATCCGAAATCCTCTCGCAATCGGCGGGTGTCACCAATCGGGTAGTGCGTCATCAGCTCCAGTAAATCGGGCAATGATTCGGCGCTGGGCAGCTTGCCGAGCAATTTGACCAGCTGCTTTGCGAAGCGAGGGCTCGAGGTTATCGCGCGGCGGCCCACCAACTGCGCCATCTCGGTGTAGGTCAGCGCATCGTCGGCGACCAGGTTGACCGGGCCGGCCGGTCCGCCGAGCGCCGCCAATGCGAAGAAGCGCCCAACGTCGTCCACATGGATCAACTGCATGCGGGCATCGCGGCTAGGGCTCACCACGACAGGCTGGCGGAAGATCTGCGCTGGCGCGCTCCATGCGCTGCGCCCGACTATTACTGTGGGCCGTACATTGACGCCGTCGAGTCCCGACTCTGCGATCATCGTCTCGGCGCGCACCTTGTTGCGCTCGTAATGGAACGTCGGTGCCGGCCGTAACTCTTCGTATTCGTCGAACCGTTGGGGGTGGTCCGGATGGCCCCCGTACACGGTGATGGACGACGCGAACACCATCCGCGGGCAATTCTGGTCCTGCATGGCGCGCAAAAGGTTCGTCGTCCCGCCGATGTCGATGGCGTTGGTCTTCTCGGCACCTTCGATGCTTGACATCGTCCACGCGAAATGCGCGACCGCGTCGCAATCCTTCACCGCCCGCGCCACCGCCGCCGGATCCTGGATATCCCCTGCCACATAACTAACTCCGGCGACAGGCCGAGCGGGGGCGCGCCGCGCGAGCACCACCACGTCAGCCCCAAGCCGGCGCAGCCACTTGACCGTCGCACCGCCTGCCGCACCGGTGCCACCAGTGACCAAAACGCGTGCTGACATGCGTTGCCTTTCGTGTGATGCCGGTCTCACTGTGTTTTACCATAACCTGGTTAGTTATTTCCACCGTGAGCTGGCTGCAGGAGTGGACCCAAACGGGAGCAGATTGCCTGGATGTTGGCGGCCACAACGTGTTCGGGCATGCCGCCGATCGACGCCCACAATATGACGGTCTCGACCGGCGCGCCGGCAGTGGCGCGACGGAGTCGCTCCGCCACCGTTTCCGGAGTGCCGAAGGTGAATGACCCGATGGGACCACCACGGTCCGAATTCAACAGCTTGTGGACATTGACCGGGGGTGGCGGAGGGTGACCGGTGCCCTCTACACCGTGGCGCCGGTATGAGTTCAGCTGGTGGGCAAGGTGTTCGGACACCATCGGCCAGTCCCGCTCCGGATCTTCGGTCACCCAAGCCGTGAACGGGCCGCTCATGACGCCGCTCGCCAGCGCGTGACCACCGTCCACAAGACCTTCCGAGTAGGGCTTCCACAGGGCGGCGTCCGCCGACAGCAAGCGCTCGCCGAGCAGACCCGCTCGTCGGGCGCCGCGCGGACCACCGTAACCGAGCCAGATGGGCAGCTCGGCCTGCACGGGCCCCGGACGGACGCCACCGGAGGCCCATAGAGTGCGCAATTTCCGGACGGTATCGTCGGTGCGGGCGTACCGATTGTTCATCGGCGACTCGAACAGTGTGAACTCAGGGACGCGATAGCCGGCGCCCAAACCCAGCTCCAGTCGGCCGCCGGAGAGCAGGTCGACGACGGCACTCTGCTCGGCGATCTCCACTGGGTGGTGGAGCGGCGCGATGACGATCGCAGTTCCCAGTCGAACAGTTCGGGTTCGCGCGCTGACCGCAGCCAGGACCGTCAACGGGTTGCTGAGATAGTCGTCCTCGAACAGGTGATGTTCGGAGAACCACAGCGAGGACGCTCCAAGATGTTCGGCTTCCTCGCACATCTCCAGCGTGAACCCGTACAAGCGAGTGGGGTCCTGACGCCACTGCTGGGGGTTGCGCAGGTCGAAGTAGATCCCGATCTTCACTCGAGCGCCTGTCGCCGAAGTGTCCAGCACAGGGAGCAACCAGGCAGCGGAGGAGTTTCCTCACGGTTTGACGCCCGGTCCACTCTCAGCGTCGTCCGATCGGCGGTGCCGTCGCAAATGTCACCGGCATCGATGCGACGCCCCGCATCATGAGTGGACCGTGCGGCCGATAGCGGTAGCTGTCGGCTAGCCTCAGGTCCGGGAGCCGATCGAGCAGAACTTCGAGCGCAATCGTGGCTTCCAGTCGCGCGAGCGACGAGCCCAGGCAGAAGTGCACACCGAACCCAAACGACTGATGGGTTCTGTTGCGCGAGGCCGGCCGATCCATATCCCACTCGTCGGGTCGATCGAGTAGCTCCGGGTCTCGATTCGCGTGGCCGACGACGTTACACACGAGTGTGCCGGCCGCAATGACCTGGCCAGCGATCTCGACGTCGCGGGCGGCGACCCGGGGCAGCCAGTACAGCGGCGGATCCATCCGCAGCGTTTCCTCCACCACATTCGGGATCAGAGCACGCTCAGACCGCAGCCGTTCCCATCTGGACCGTTCGGTCAGGAGGTAATGGAGCGTCGAGCCGATCAGGTTGGCGGTGGTATCCGTACCGGCCAAGATCAGCTGTCGGACCAGCGCGACAAGCTCCCCGGTACTGAGGCAGTCCTCGCCGTCGTGAACCTGGATCAGTTGGCTCAACAAGTCTTCACCGGGGTCGCTGCGGCGTGCGGCGATGATCTCGCCGACATACTCTCGCAGTTCCTCATCCGACTCCGCGTAGCCCGGTGAGTCGGGCGCCGTCGCCGCTATCGCATCATCGGCCCATTTCACGAACCTCGTCCGGTCGCCTGAAGGAATACCAATGAGGTCGGCGATGACCATTGCCGGCAGGATGAACCCGAATTCCGCGCAAAGGTCGGCGTCGCCGCGGTCGGTGAAATTGTCGATGAGCTCATGGGCGATGTCGTACGTCGGCGCCTCGAGGTTCTTCACCGACTTGGGTGTAAAGGCCTTGACCACCAGTTTGCGTAACCGAGTGTGGTCCTCGCCGTCGAGGTGGCTCAGGCTGGGCTGCACCCCCGGGGTCGGGGGACGCACCTCGGCCCGAAACGATTCTGAGTCCTTGAATACTGCGGCGACATTTTTGGCCCCAGTCACGATCGTGGAATTGCGCGATCCGCTGAACACCGGGCAGCGTTCGCTAGCCTCCTTGAGCGCGGTGTACGGGTCGGCCACCGGTGTAAACGGGTCGAACAACTGGGGTGTGTCACGCGTTTCAGCCATCCCGTGATCCTTCCAAAAAAATTCAAACCAGGTTATACCATTTGCGTGACTGCCCTCGGCTGACGGCTACCCTCTATCGCCGACGTTCTCGGCTGTGGTCTTTCGCCCCCAACCCAGCCTCGAGAATTCGAGGTACGCCACTGTCGCCGGAGGGGTTCGATGGCAGCCTTGACCGAAAAATCTAACCAGGTTAACTTTATGTGCGATCGTAGCTGCTTTGGAAAACTTCTCCCGCGCAGGCGTTCTGCTCCAGGTCTGCAGTTTCCCTGCATGCCCGCCGCTCAAGGATCGCTTGCTCCGTTCGGGACAGCGGTCGAAAGCTGTTCGTGCCCAAAGAGAAAGGGAGCCAAAAGATGAAGGTTGGCCTCATGCTGCCGGCCGTCGGGTCCGTTGAGTTGAACGCCGCAGGTCTAGACGGCGCGGCGGCGATGGGGGTTGACAGCGTTTGGTTTCCGGATCATCTCCTGGGATTCGTCCACCCGGAGATCTGGCGTCAGCTACCCGCCGCGCGCACCGCACCGGACTCCGACGCATTCCTCGATCCGTTCTGCCTGGCCGCAAGTCTTGGCCACCGAACCGATATTGCGTTGGGCACCTGTGTCACCGACGCGACACGGCGGCGCGGCGCTGACCTGGCTAGGACAGCACTAACCTTGGACGCGAGTTGCGGTGGCGGCTTCATTCTCGGCATCGGCGCAGGCGAGGCGGAGTCCTTGCTGCCGTTCGGTTATGACTTCGACCGCCCGGTCGCAAAGCTCGAGTCGGCACTGGCTGAGATTCGGTCCTTGCTAGATACCGGCCGGATGCCCACGGGCGGACTTGGCCGCAACGGGCTTTTTGAGGCAAACCCTGCGAGCAAACCGGAGGTGTGGGTGGCAGCGCACGGACCACGGGCGCTGAGATTGACGGGACGGTACGCCGACGGATGGCTGCCCGCGATCAACTCCAGTGAGGTCTACGCGGACATGCTGGCCGTCGTTCACGACGCCGCGGATAAATTTGGACGTCCCAGGCCGACAGCTAGCCACTTCCCGTTGACGATATTCGGCGAGTCGCGCGATGCGGTGCTAGCCGAGCTCGATCGGACCCCCGCTCTGAAGCTGATCGCGCTGTTCGCCGATGGCACGCTGTGGTCCGACTACGGGCTCGAGCACCCCGGCGGTCCCAACATCAAGCGGCCTGATGTGATTCCGCACGAGTACGACCCGCAGCACCTGCGAGAATTAGCTCCCCGCATACCGGCCGAGATGATGGACGAGTTCGCGTTGCTGGGCAATGCCGACGAAGTCTTTTCAGGCCTGCGGGCATTCCGCGACGCTGGTGCCGAACACATGGTCTTGGGTGACTTCACCGGTATCGTCTACACCCCCGACGAGCTCCCGGACAAGCTCCACGAGTTGGCGAAGCTGATCGTCCTGCTACACGCCGCTTAGCCCAATCTTGCAGCGACAGAAGATCGCGCACCAATGACGGTTTTTAGGAGCGGAAGTGACATCCTTAAATCCTGACTTCGCTGAACGCCTTCAGCGGGTCGAAGATCAACTCGCCATCGCTCAGCTGCCGGTGCGGTACGCGATGGCGATCGATCAACGTGACCTCGATGCTTGGGTGAACCTCTTCGTCGAAGACGTCGTTGTGACACCGAATGAGGTCGGGCGCGGACCGCTGCGTGACCTGATCGCTGGCTACGTTCAGAATTTCTATCGCTCCACCCACTTCATCGCAGGTCACCGTATCGAGCTCGTCGATGAAGAGACAGCCGTCGGCAACGTGTATTGCCGCGCCGAGCATGAGGTCGCCGACCGGTGGGTAGTGATGGCCATTAGATATGACGACCGTTATCGCAAAGTGGACAACCAATGGTTCTTCGCCAGCAGAAAAGAAGAGCACTGGTACGCCGCAGATCTTTTGGAGCGGCCCCAGGACGTGGGGTTCTGCGGGTGGGATGCGGTACCGGCTCCGCGCTTGCCACAGCGAGGCGTGCAGTGGAAAGACTACTGGGAAGGACGTCCTACCGCCGGCGTCACCGGTCATCCGACGAGTCAGCCGGGATAACCACACTCAGCAGCGCGAGATGTTCACAGCACTCCGAGAATTTCGAGTTCCCGGCGGCACTGCTCTGCGTCGATGAAGCGTACGGCCTGCATGCCAACACGGGCAGCGGCTACGACGTTGATTTCAGTGTCGTCGAAAAACACCAGATGCTCGGGAGCGCAGCCCATCTCGTAGGCCACCGCAAGAAACACCTTCGGGTCTGGTTTGCGCAAACCCACCTCGGACGAGTCAAGCACCACCGAAAACGCATCGAGGGGAAACACTCCGCCCGTCCACCAGGACCGCGCCTCCTTGACGTTGTTGGTGAGTAGAGCCAGGCGCACCCCTTTCACGGCCAAGTCGTGCACCAACACGCTCATCTCAGGACGAAACTGCTGACCGGCTGTGAAGGCGGCCGCCAGTCGCCGGATATCCACCGCGACGCCGTAGCGATCCTTCACGGTCGTGCACCCGAACTTGAGGAAGTCCCGCATCGTGCGATGACCGACTTCGACTTCGTGAAATTCCGGAGTCGAAAGCAAGTCGGCGAATGTCCTTGCAGGAAGCTGGAGTTCCTCAGCGTATTTCAGACATCCTTGATACGGGTCAACCGTCAGCACTCCCCCCATATCGAATACCACGCCAGATACCCGCCCCGAAAAAGGGGGAATCGCGTCAGCCGACACCCTTCACGGGCCCTTCGGCGCGTTCGCTTGCGCGGTCCTGATCCGTTCGGCGGCGCGCATTAGTTCTTCCAGGCGCTTTCGCTCTGCTTCGAGTCCGGCGACCTCGGCAGCCCGGTGGACCAACGACTGCTCCGCCGAGACCTCCTCGGCCTGGCGGATGCGTTCACGCGAGGCTTTAATCTCTTCGACCAGCCGCTCGGATGCCTCGACGACGGTCAGCAAGTCCTCGTCGTCCCAGTCCGACGGGCCGAGCATCGCCTCCGGTGGAAGCGTTTCCGCCTTTTCCTGGCTCATTGCTCGGCGCGCGGGAAGTTGAACACGCGCCGAGCGTTGAGCTCAACGATCTTATGAACGTCCTCGTCGGGGACCTTCATAAATACTTCTTCGGCGATCTTGCGGCTGTTGGGCCAGTTGGAGTCCGAATGCGGATAGTCGCACTCCCACAAGATGTTGTCCAACCCGACTTCGTCGCGGCTCTGGAGCCCGTGCCGGTCCTCGATAAAGCAGGAATAGACGTGCTTGAAGTACAGCTCAGACGGTCGGTGCTCTTGATTGACGTTCTGGTAGAAGCGATGCCGCTCCCACACATAGTCGGCGCGCTCCAACATGAAGGGCACCCAGCCAATGCCCCCCTCCGACAGCGCCACTTTCAACTTCGGATGACGGTGAAACACCGGAGAGAAGAGCAGATCGGACAGAGCGTACATGGAGTTGCAACTAAACAGAGAAATGCTGACCGCCAACGGCCCGTCTGGAGATGGGCGCGGGGACTGACCCGACGTACCGAAGTGCAACGACAGCGGCAGGTCGTACTCCTCGGCGACGCTGAACAGCGGATCCCAGTGGTCGGTATGGATCGACGGAAGACCCAGCGGCGAGGGATTTTCGGGGAACGCAATCGTCTTCGCTCCCCGGGCCGCGGTTCGGTGCACCTCCGCCACCGCAAGGTCGACATCCCACAACGGCAGGATCACCAGTGGGATGTAGCGGTGCGGTGCGGCCGCGCACCACTCATCGAGGATGAAATCATTGAATGCCTTTACGCAGGCCAGGGCTACGTCGCGGTCTTCGCCCTCGAGGAAGACCGTACCGGCGAAGCGGGGAAAGGACGGGAAGCACAGGGCCGCCTCTACGCCGTCGAGATCCATGTCGGCCAGCCGCTGCACCGGGTCGTAGCAGCCCGGCAACATCTCGTCATAGCGCGACGGGTCGATGCCGTACTCCTCGGGCTTCTTACCAGCGACCGCGTTGAGGCCGATCTGCGGGTAGGTCTTGCCCTGGTACTCCCACACCTGACTCGGCGGTCCCCCCTTGGCGCGCGGTACTTCCACAATGTGGGGGCCCACTTCCTGGTACTTGGGCAACAGCCGGTCGGCCCACACCCTCGGATGCTCGATGAGGTGGTCGTCCACAGAGATCAATTGCATATCATCCTGCAGCGGCATCGGTCACTCCTTCTTCGTTACCTGATAGGTCACTTGGCGGTGCGGCGCTCGAGTCGAAAAGTGCTCATGCCGCCCGCTTCTCGAGCACGTGGACCGCGCACGCGCTGCCCAGTCCCAGTACATGGGCCAGGCCCACCCGAGCGCCGTCGATCTGGCGGTCGCCAGCTTCCCCACGTAGGTGTGCCACGACTTCGAAGACGCCGGCGATCCCGGTGGCGCCCAATGGATGCCCCTTTGAGAGCAGCCCGCCGGAGATGTTGACCGGCGTCTTACCGCCCCGCCAAGGCGCACCCGAGTCCAAGAAGTCGGCACCCCCGCAGGGCTCACACAGCCCCAGATTCTCGTAGTGGATCAGCTCCGCCGTGGCGAAGCAGTCGTGCAGCTCCACCATGTCGAGATCGGAAGGCCCCAGCCCGGCGGATTCATAGGCCTGCCAAGCTGCGACCTGCGTGATCGTGTCGACATCCCAGGACGCCTCAGCCTGATCCACCCACGGGTCGCTGACCAGAACCGAGGCGCTGACCTTGACCGCACGCCCGCGCACGGCTGGGTCGAGCTTGCACAGCGCGGCGTCACTGGCGATTACCACTGCTGCCGCCCCATCGCCGGTCGGCGAACACATCAGCGCGGTATTCGGATACGAAATCATGTCCCCGCCGGCGATCTGCTCGAAGCTGAACTCCTTGCGGTACTGCGCGAGCGGATTCAGCGTCGAATTCAGGTGATTCTTCTGTGCCACCTTGAAGAAGTGATCGACCGAGGCGCCGTCGGTGCGAGCCAGGTACGCAACTCCCGCTTCGGCAAAGACCGCAGGCATCATCGAACTGCCCAACACGCCTTCGGGTTCCACGACCGACCCGTCGCGGCCACGTGGACTGAACTCTGAACCGCGTGGCTCCGCGTCCGCCGCCAGCAGCCCGCGCTTGCCGAGCTGCTCGCAACCGATTGCCAACGCTAGATCGGCCTCGCCGGCGCGCAGCGAGAGGATGGCCGTGCGAAGCGCGGTCGCTCCCGTTGCACACGCGTTAGAGACGTTGTACACGGGGGCACCCGTTTGTCCGGTCTGGTGCATGATGCGCTGTCCAACTCCGGTAATGCCCTCGAACACATTACCGACGGCGACCGTCTGCATTTGATGCATGGTGGTGCCGCTGTCGGCGAGCGCCGCCCGGGCGGCGGACGTTCCAAGATCGACGACATCCAGGTCGGGGAAGCGGCCGAACTTCGTCATCGCCGCGCCCACGATCCACACCGTATCCGTCACGACTCCTGCACCTCGAATTCGTAGCCGATGGCTTCCATGCCTCGGCTGTCGGTGGCGATCGAACGGGTCCGCATGACGGCACGTCGACCGATTGCGGCCACCGGGTCCTCGACCGAGCCGGTCAAGTTGGTGCGCACGAAGCCGCCGCTGTCGAGCGCCACCACGCCGCTGACGAATGGAGTGCTCACCCCGGGTGGTGCGCGGTGAACGACGGTTGCGGCGGTCACCACGCCGCTGTGGCCAAGGTCCACCCGCTCGCCGAATTCATCACCGCCACAGCGGGCGCACGCCGAACGACGCAGTAAGTAGACGGCGCCGCAGCCAGCACAGCGGGAACCGGCGAGGTGTGGGTGTGCGCCGAGCACCAGGTAGTCGACAACCGGAATGACGTCGGTCCCCGCGTAGGCGGTCATCGTGTCGTCCCTTCGTCGGCGTGTCCTGAAAGGACGACGGTGGCCGTTGCCGATACCGCTACCTCGTCGGCGTTGCGGCCGATGATCAGGTCGACTTCGGCCGTCTCGCCGAGATCGGTGGTCGCGACCGCGGAGACCACTCCGCGGCAGGTCAATACGTCACCGGGCCACACTTGCTGGGCGAACCGAACCGAGATCCGCCGAACGCTTTCTGGCCCGAACAAGTCCACGCAATACGTCCCCAGATAGCCCGCCTGCAGCATGCCTACGCTGAACACGCCGGGCATTCCGGCCGCTCGCGCGAAGTCCGGGTCGTGGTGGATGGGATTGAAGTCGCCGCTGGCGCCCTGGTACCGCACGATGTCGGTATGAGTCTGCGGGCCGAAGCGACGCTCAGGCAGTGTTGCGCCGGCCTTCATTTCGGCTCCCGACAACCGCGCCGTCATGCTGCTGCTCGCTCGATGACGGTTGCGCGACCTTCGGCGGCAACGGAACCGTCGGGCCGGGTAAACCGCGTCAACACGACGATGATCGTCATGATCCCGCCACGGCCGCTTCGCTTTTCGGTCACCGATTCCACGGAGGTCTCAGCTTGCAACGTCTCACCTGCGCGGGGCAGCGGGCCGATGAACGTGTACTCCTGACCGCCCTGCAGTACGCGGCGCAGATCGAGTCCTAACAACGTTGCCAGCGGAGGGTCCTGGGGCTCCCAGTGCATGCTCGTCGTCAGAAATGTCGGCGGAACGGGCGGGCTCGTCCCGTGGTAAGCGGGGTCGGAGGATCCCGTCGCCGCGGCGAACTCGCGGATCTTGCCCCGTTCGACGGGCATCTCATAGGCAAACAGCACGTTACCGATCAGCCGCTGAGCGGGATGCGTTGTCGACGTACTCATTGGACCGGCCGGTGCCCGGTCATGTCGGCGTTGGGGGCGGCCTTGGCCAGCAGGCCTGGAAGGGCCTCGTCGAGGCGCTGCTGGGTCCACCGCTCGTCGCTGTGGAGTTCCGGACCGTAGGCCCAACCCTCGACAACGGCGATGGTGCCGCCGAAGACCGCGAGCACTCGGCCCGTGACATCGCGCGCCGCCGGGCCGGCTAACCACAACACCACGGGCGAGACACCTTCCGGTGTGAGGTCAATCTTCTCGGCCATCTCGTGTACCACCGGGAGGTCGTCGGTGAGCCTGGTCAAAGCCGTCGGCGCGACCGCGTTGACCGTGACGCCGTAACGTTGCAGTTCCATCGCGGCGATGACCGTAAAGCCGGCGATCCCGGCCTTCGCCGCGCCGTAGTTGGTCTGCCCTGGGCTGCCGAATAGCCCGGACGGCGAGGTTGTGTTGATGACGCGGGCGTCGTTGACGGCGCCGTTCTTCGCCCGGTCGCGCCAGTATTGCGCCGCGTGGCGCGTCGGGCCGAACGCGCCCTTGAGGTGCACGGCGATCACCGCGTCCCATTCGGCTTCCGACATCGAGGTCAGCATCCGGTCACGCAGGATGCCCGCGTTATTCACTAGCACGTCGAGACCGCCGAATGTATCGACGGCCTGGTCGATCAACGACTTCGCGCCATCCCAGGTGCTGATGTCGTCGGTGTTGGCGACGGCGCGTCCGCCGGCCGCCTGGATCTCGTTGACGACCTGTTGGGCCGGTCCGGCCGATCCGCCGCTGCCGTCGCGGCCTCCGCCGAGATCGTTGACGACGACGGCGGCGCCGGCCGCTGCGAAGGCGAGCGCATGCGCGCGACCCAGTCCGTTACCGGCGCCGGTCACCACGGCGACGCGATCAGTCAAATCCGACTGCACTGTCGATCTCCTCTTGGTCTTGAAATGACGGTGAATTGGTTGTGGCCATGACGGTTTCGAACTCCTCGCGGGCCTGCCGGCGGAGGATTTTCATCGCCGAGTTGCGGGGTATCGAGTCGGTGATCTGTACGCGCACCGGCACCCTGTACGCCGGCAGCCGGCTTCGGGTCCACGTGATGAGTTCGTCGGCCGTGACGGTGCCTGCGGTCACTACAGCCGCGACCGGCACTTCTCCGAGCCGATCGTCAGCCACACCGAAGACCACGGCCTCACGGACCTGCGGATGCGATTCCAGGCAGTCCTCGAGTTCGGCTGGGAAAATCTTGAAGCCGCCGCGGTTAATCACGTCGTCGGCACGACCATGGATCCAGACAAAGCCGTCGGCGTCGACGCTGCCGAGGTCGTTGGTGCGCACCCAGCGGTCATCGCCGCCCGACGCCTGAGCCGACCGCACCTGCAGCAACCCGTGCTCGCCAGCCGCGAGCTGCTCGCCAGTCGCAGGATCGACCACCGCGATCTCGACTCCCGGGTGCGTGCGTCCGACGCTGCCGCGCTTGGTGTCCTTCCATTGCCGCCAGTCCTTCAGCGACCATCCCGTGATCCCGCCAGTGAACTCGGTAGCGCCGTAACTCAGCAGCACCGGGCAGCCGTAGGTGCTTTCGAACTGCGCCGCAAGATCGGCTCCGGTGGGCGCTGCACCTGCCCATACCGCAACGAGGCTGGCGAGCTTCTCCGGCGCGATGCCCGCGTCGAGCACCATGCGCAGCGCGGCAGGCGGCAGCGAAACCGAACGGGGCCGGTACTGCGCCACCGCGTCGGACCATGCGACGGGCTCGAACTTGTCCTGCAGCAAGGCCCGGCCCCCGCCGCTGAGAGCGGTGATGATCGCCCAGAGCCCACTGATGTTGGTTGACGGCAACGCGATGATCTGCACCCCGCCACCCCGCACGCTGCCCGCACGCGCGCTGCCCGCCATGTAGTGCTCCTGAGCACCGTTCAACGCGTGCTCGATCTCCCGGTATTGCAACGGAATTCGTTTCGGAGGCCCGGTCGTTCCGCTCGTGGGCATCAGGATGGCTACGCCGTCGTCGACTTCGGCGGACTTGCTGACTGCCGACTGCTCAACGGTGACCAAAGCCGCCGGCGCCTCGCCGGTCGGGATGTCGACTTGCACTCCCAAAGCACCGCTGTCGGCGACGGCCGCTTTCAGGGCGGCGCGCTCCCAGTCCTCGGCATCGGCCAGGACGGCCGTAGGGCGCATCGCCAGGACATCCGCGCCGACGGTGTCGTCGGGCGTCATGGGGTTGAGCACAACGAGCGGACGCCGCGTGGCGAGCACGACGGTCAGCGCCGCGACGAGCCCCGGCCTGTTGCGCATGAAGATGCCGACCGGACTGCCGGGACCCGCTCCGCGCCGCGTCAGCAAAGTATCGATCGCCCTTGCCGCCGAGCCGAATTGGGCTTGGCTTCGCCAGGCGTTGCGGTAGCACAGTAACGGCTCGTCGCCATCGGCATACATCCGCTGCCTCATCGTTTCAACAAGGTCCATCGAGCCGCCTTTACGTGGCATCTCAACCCGCGGAACAGGCTGATTAATGTAACCAGGTTATATCAAATCGAGGCTATGCCGCACAACGAGGGTCGGCCCAGCTAGGTGATGGCCCCATCGACCTTGAGTTGAACCAGTTGGTCCCAGTCGTATCCGAGGTCCAGCAGTACCCGGTCCGTGTCGGCGCCTAGTTCCGGCGCGGGGTCGGCGCTCGACTGGGCGCCGTTGAACTGCACGGGCGGCCGAGCAACGGTCACCGAGGTCTGGTCATCGAGCTGCATTGCAGTGACGTAGTCATTGGCCAACACCTGGGCATCCGAACGGGTTTCGCGTGGGGTCTGCACGATGGCCCACACCCCGCGCTGATAGCTGAGCAGAGTCCGCCATTCTTCGGCGGTGCGCGTCGCGAATATGGCGTCGAGTTCGGCGATGCACTCCGTGCTGTGCTCGCGCCGCGCGGCTGAGTCCACGAAGCGCTCGTCGGCCGCCAAGTCCGGCCGCCCAATCAAGTCGACCAGCGGAGCCCAAAACCGGTCCGACTCAAGCATCACCAATGCGACGAAACGGCCGTCCGACGTCCGATAGGTGTTGCTCAGTGGGTTGTGCGCCGAGTGGTGGTCTCCGAGCGGCATGGCGTCGATGTCGAACAGCGACGATGCGGCAATGTGCGGTGCGATCCCCCACACTGCCGATCCAAGCAGGCTGACGTCGACAACTTGCGCCGCACCGGTACGCTCCCTGGCGAACAGCGCAGCTGCCACTCCGCCGGCTGCGTAGAGACCCGATTGAAGGTCACCAAATGCTGCACCGGGCATCGGCGCCGGGTATTCCGCCCCGTGCGGAGTACTGACGTAGCCCACCCCTCCGCGTGACCAGTACGAGGCCAGGTCGAAGCCTCCGGTGGCGGCTTCCTCCCCTTGTGGACCAAGGCCACTGCCGCGGGCGTACACCAGCCGAGGGTTAATCCGGGCGAGGTCATCGACGTCGACGCAGAGCTTGCGGCGCACCGGCGCAAGGTAATTGGTCAGGAAGACGTCGGCGGTGCCGACGAGACGGTGCAGCACCTCCTGACCGGCCTCGGTAGTCAGGTCGATGCCGACGCTCGCCTTGTTGCGGCTGAACGTCTGGAACATGAAACTGACCGGTTGCTCCCCGGGCGGGGTGAGCGCCGCGCTGACCAGACCTCTCATCGGGTCCCCGTGTGCAGGGTGCTCGACCTTGATTACCTCGGCGCCCCAGTCGGCCAGCGCGACACCGGCCGACGGAATGAACCCCCACGTCGCCAGCTCCACGACGCGAACTCCGTCCAAAACTCCGGGCATAACATGTGCTCCTCTCGACCCGTTGGCCAGAATAGAATAACCAAGTAATATAATTCACAACGCCAGATGGTTGGTGACGACGGAGAGGGTCTGCAATGGGGCGGGTCGAGGGCAAGAAGGCGCTGGTCACGGGTGCGGCGCGTGGGCAAGGTCGCCAGCACGCAGTCCGCCTGGCCGAAGAGGGCGCAGACGTGATCTTGGTGGACATCTGCGCCGACATTTCTGGAGTCGGCTATCCGATGGCGACGCCGGAGGATCTCCACGAGACGGTTCGGCTGGTGGAGAAGTTCGACCGTCAGGCGATTTCGTCCATCGTCGACGTTCGCGACCGGGTGGCGCTGCAGCAGGCCGTGGCAGCCGGCGTGAGTGCCCTGGGCGGGCTCGACGTCGTAGTCGCTAATGCCGGCATCTGCCCAGTCGGTGCGGACTATCCCATCACCGCGTTCGCCGACGCGATCGACGTCGATCTCATCGGCGTGCTCAACACCATCCACGTCGCCTTGCCGTTCGTCTCGGCCGGCGGGTCGATCATCGCGACGGGGTCGGTGGCGGCCATGCTGCCCAATGCGGTGAACAATCCCGGCAACGGCCCAGGCGGGGCGGGGTACGGCTTGTCGAAGCAGTTCATCGCCGACTACGTGGTGGTGCTCGCACGCCAGGTGGCGTCGCAGGGTATCCGCGTCAATGCCGTGCATCCGACCAACTGCAACACCGACATGCTGCACAGTCCACCGATGTACAAGGCGTTTCGAAAGGATCTCGCCGAGCCGACGCGCGCCGATGTCCAGGACGCCCTGCCGCGGATGCAGGCGATGCCAATTCCGTACGTGGAGCCCGACGACATCGCACACGCGGTCGTGTATTTGGCCTCCGACGAATCGCGTT
>Ga0335075_10003679_pt1 | contig 24215 bp, 27 predicted proteins | sample Lox_Sample_24_FD_206723 | JGI IMG/M metagenome (GOLD analysis project Ga0335075, IMG submission 206723) | Soil microbial communities from Loxahatchee National Wildlife Refuge, Florida, United States - Lox_Sample_2.4 | ecosystem: Environmental > Terrestrial > Soil > Wetlands | place: USA...
TGCTTCGGGGCCTCGATGATCGACCAGGTCAGCAGCGTGATCCCGGCGACCGACAGCACCGCGCCGAGCGGGTCGAACCGGCCCGCCTTCGGGTCGCGCGACTCGGGCAGCAGCAGCCGGCCGGCGACGAGCGCGATCACGACCACGGGCACGTTGACGTAGAACACCGAGCTCCAGGCGAAGTGCCGCAGCAGCGCGCCGCCAGATACCGGGCCGATCGCCACGGCGAGACCGGACACCGCCGACCAGATGCCGATCGCGGTGGCGCGCTCGCGCGGGTTGGTGAACACGTTGTTCAGGATGGCTAGCGTGGCGGGATAAATAAGCGTCGCCGCCACGCCCATCGCGGCGCGGGCGGTGATCAGTTCGCCGCTGTTCTGCGCGAGCGCGGCAGTCACCGACGTCAGGCCGAACAGCGCCAGCCCCAGCTGCAGCATGCGCCGCCGGCCCAGCCGGTCACCGAGGTTGCCGCCGACGAGCAGCAGCCCGGCGAAGCTGAGCGTGTACCCGTCGACCACCCACTGCAGGGCCTCGGTCGACGCGTGCAGGTCGCGGCTGATCGTCGGCAGCGCGACGTTGACGATCGTGTTGTCCACGACCACGAGCAGGACGCTGAGACAGAGCACTGCCAGGATCCACCACCGGCGGTCGCCACGCGTACGAGTTTCCATCCCCGGTTCCTTCCGATTATTTAGAACGTCGTGCTATAACTATGTAACAGCGTTCTATAATCTGTCAAGTGGCCGAGAGAGGTGGAATGATGACAGGCATGACTGAACCGGTGCGGCGCAGCCGGACGCCGAGCGCCGACGTCGAGCAGCGGGTGTGCACGGCGGCTGAGGCGGTCCTGGTCAGGGACGGCCCCGGCGGGGTGACGATCCGGGCTGTCGCGGCCGAGGCAGGCATCGCCCCGATGGGCGTCTACAACCGCTTCGGCGGCAAGGACGGTCTCGTGGACACGCTGCTGATCAAGGGGTTCGACCGGCTGCGCGAGACGATCGAGTCGAGCAGGGAGCCGGACATGGCGGCCAGGCTGCGTTCCTGCGGTCTGCGGTACCGCGAGTTCGCGCTCACCAACCCGAACTTCTACGCGATCATGTTCGAGGACGCGATCCCGCGCGAGCATGAGTCGGCGGAGGTCGAGGAGCACGCGCACGCGGCGTTCGGCGCGCTGGTGCGCACGGTGGAGCTGGCGGCGGCGGCCGGCCTGCTCGCCGCTCCCGATCCCGTGGAGGCGGCGCAGCAGATCTGGAGCGGAGTGCACGGTGCGGTCGCGCTCGAGCTCAAGGGGCTCGTGCTCACCCCGGATCCGGCTGCGACGTACCGCACGTTCCTCGAGACTCTGGTAAGGGGTCTGGCTCCTTAAACCCTTTCGCCTGAACGTCACGGGCTCTCTCCGGTCCGTCATTCCTGCTCAACGGGTGCAGATACGCTCGGCGTGTGCGGTCTCAGGTCTCCTGGCTCATCGTGTGCGGCGTGGCGGCGCTGGTGCTGGCGGCCGATCAGGTGAGCAAGTCACTGGTCGTGGTGGCGCACCCCGCCGCGGACGGGGGAGGCCTGGTCTCGGTCCGGCTCGTGCGCAACAGCGGGGCGAGCTTCGGGATCGGCGCCGGGCACCCGCTGCTGATCACGCTGACGGCGGTCGTGATCCTCGCCATCGCCGTAGTGCTGCTGGCCCGCACCCGCAGCCGGGCCACGGCGCTGTCGCTGGCGGTGGTCGCCGGGGGCGCGGCCGGCAACCTGGCCGACCGCCTGCTGCGGGGACCGGGACTTGGCCGCGGCGCCGTGGTGGACTGGATCCACGTCGCCGGCTACCCGGCCACCTTCAACGTCGCGGATGTCGCCATCCGCCTCGGGGCGATTTGCGCCGTCATTTCATACCTCGTCACCGCGCCGCGCCGAAGCCGCCCGGTCAAGAGCGAGACTTCCCCGCCTTGATCATTTCCACTGCCTGAGCCACCCGCCGCTGCCGCGTCTCCTCGCCTATCCCTCGCGCACTGGTCACGGCGTGGCGGGCACCGCGGCTTCGACGTGATCGAAGAGGGCCTCGACCTCCACGTCGTGCACCGGCTCGATCCGCTCCCGCCAGATCGCCTCGTACCTGCCGTCCGCGTAGCCCTCGACCGTGTGCCGCAGCACCGTCGCGCCCGCCGCGGGCTCCGCCTCGAACCAATGCTCGAGCCGCAGTTCATCGGGGCTGATCACACGGAACGCGCGCAGCGCGCCCGGCCGGTCCACCTCCTGCCACAGCATCCGCCCGGCCTCGTACAGGCGATCCTCCACCAGCCGGGGAGCCGGTCCGATCTCGGTCGGCCAGATGTGGTCGAAGTCGGCGATGAGCGGCGCGATCCGCTCCGGCGGCGCCGGGAGGATCCGCTCGTGACGGTTCATGATCTTCTTCATCCGGTCACCCCGAATTGTCCGTACGGTACCGTATGGAGCCGACCATACGGTACCGTACGGTGATGCGCAAGACGCGTTCGGGTCCGCTGACTCCCGCCGACTGGGCCAGGGCGGCCCTCGCCGCGATCGCCAGGGGCGGCATCGCGGCCGTCGCTGTGGAGAGCGTCGCGTCCGATCTCGGGGCCACCAAGGGCAGCTTCTACTGGCACTTCAAGAATCGGGACGCGCTGATCCAGGCGGCGCTGGACATGTGGGAGCAGAGCCGCACCGAGTCGGTGATCGCGGACCTGGGCCAGGAGCCAGACCCGGCCGAACGGCTGCGGAAGCTCCTGGAGGCCGCCTTCGAGCGCAGCCCGGCCGATCGCGCGGAGATCGCGCTGCTCGCCAACCCGGAACACCCGGCGGCGGTCGCCGCGGTACGGCGGGTCGCGGATCGGCGGATCGGCTACATCGCCGGCCAGCTGGAGGAGCTGGGCTGGGAGCGGGGCGAAGCGCTGGACCGTTCTGAAATCCTGTATTACATCTACGCCGGATACCTGCAGATGGCGCACGTCGCACCCAATGTGACCGGCGACGATGCCCGGCAGCGCCACGTCCGGCTGATACTCGCGACCCTCGTCGCCGGCCCCTCCCAGCGTTAGGAGAAGCCATGGCAGACGATGTCGGCACCGATTGGGCGCACTATTACGAATGGACGTCGGGCCGTCCGCCTCGGCCCGTGCTTCTAGCCGCCTGCGAACATCTCGGCTTCGGCGCGGGCCGGACGGCTATCGACCTAGGCTGTGGCGCCGGCATCGATGCGCTGGCCTTGGCGGCGCGCGGCTGGTCAGTGGTGGCGATCGACAGCGAACCGGCTGGACTGGCACTGCTCGGGGCCCAGATTCCAGCCGGGAGCGCCGGGCAGATCCGCATCGTGCGTGCCTCGTACGCCGAGGCGGTTTTCCCGCGGGCACACCTCATCCACGCCGGCTACAGCCTGCCGTTCTGCGATCCCGGCCAGTTCCCGGCTCTGTGGAGCCGCATCCGCGGCGCGCTCGCACAGGGTGGGATCTTCGCCGGGCAGCTATTCGGCGTCCGCGACAGCTGGGCCGCTGGTCCCATGATGACCTTCCACGATTCTGATCAGGTGAGCAGCCTGCTCGATGGCCTGGAGATCCTCCAGTTGCGCGAAACCGAACGAGACGGTGAAGCATCCACCGGTCCGAAACGCTGGCACGTCTACGACATCCTGGCGCAAAAGGCTCTTGAATGTCCTTAGCGGGCCGGGAGAGGCTTGACGGCATGACCGTACATCTGGCGCACTGGGGCGCATTCGAGGCCGTCAGCGATGGCGAGCGGCTGACCGAGGTGCGTCCGTGGCGCGGGGACCCCGAGCCGATGCCGCTGATCGGCAACGTCGCGTCCGCGCAGCATCATCCTGCCCGCATCTCGCAGCCGCACGTCCGCAAGGGGTGGCTGGACAAGGGGCCTGGCGCGCCGGGACGCGGCGACGAGGCGTTCGTGCCGGTGTCGTGGGACACCGCGCTCGACCTCCTGTCCGGGGAACTGCGGCGGGTCTACCGCGATCACGGGGCCGAAGCGGTGTACGGCGGCTCCTACGGCTGGGCCAGCGCGGGCCGGTTCCACCACGCGCAAAGCCAGGTGCACCGGTTCCTGAACTGCCTCGGCGGCTACGTACGGAGCATCAACAGCTACAGCCTCGGCACCTCCACCGTGCTGTTGCCCTACGTGATCGCCGATGTCAACGTGGTGCTCAACCGGGCCACGGCCAAGTCCGTGATCGCGGAGCACAGCGAACTGGTGGTCGCCTTCGGCGGGGTGTCACCGAAGAACGCGGCGGTCTCACCGGGCGGGGTGTCCAGGCACCATGCCCGCGGCTGGCTGAGCGCCGCGCGAGCCCGGGGCTGCCGGTTCGTGTCCGTGAGCCCGCTGCGCGACGACACGCCGCCCGAGGCGGGGGCCGAATGGATCGCGCCGCGGCCCGGCACCGACGCCGCGCTGATGCTCGCGCTCGCCCAGGTGCTGGACGCCGACGGCCTGGCCGACCCCGGATTCCTCGACCGCTATACCGTCGGGTTCCCGCGGTTCGCCCGGTACCTGCGCGGCGAAGCGGACGGGGTCGTCAAGGATCCCGATTGGGCCGCGGCGATCACTGGCGTGCCGGCCGCGCGCATCAGGGAACTCGCGCACGAGATGGCCGCCGCGCGCACCCTGGTGACCGTCAGCTGGTCGCTGCAGCGCGCCCGGCACGGGGAACAGCCGCTGTGGCTCGGTGTCGTGCTCGCGGCCATGCTCGGCCAGATCGGGCTGCCGGGCGGCGGCTTCGGCCACGGGTACGGGTCTACGGCCCTCGTCGGCGAGCCTGAGCCCCAGGCAGGGGTGCCGCGGCTGCGGCAGGGCCCGAACGCCGTGTCCACGTACATCCCGGTGGCGCGGATCGCCGACATGCTGCTGAATCCCGGTGCGGACTACGACTACAGCGGGCAGCGGCTGACCTACCCGGACATCCGGCTCGTGTACTGGAGCGGCGGCAACCCGTTCCATCACCACCAGGACCTCGCCCGGCTGCGCGAGGCGTTCACCCGCCCGGAGACGGTGGTGGTGCACGACCCGTTCTGGACGGCGACGACCCGGCACGCGGACTTCGTCCTGCCGGCGACGATGACCATCGAGCGCGACGACTTCGGCTCCGGGCAGAACGACCGGATGTTCTTCCCGATGCCCGCGCTGACCCGGCCGCACGGCCAGGCCCGGGACGACTACGCGATCTTCGCTGACCTGGCGGACAGGCTCGGTGTGGGCAAGGACTTCACCGAGGGTCGCACCGCGATGGAGTGGCTGCGGCACCTGTACGACGAGTGGCGGGATTCGCGCGCGTCGCGGGGGCGCGGCGGACCGGATCCGGAGTTTGACGAGTTCTGGGCCGGCGACGGCATCGAGCTGCCGGTGGCGGATGAGCCACAGGTGGCGTTCGCTGAGTTCCGTCGTGACCCGGAGCAGCATCCGCTGCACACGCCGACCGGGAAGATCGAGATCTTCTCCTCGACCATTGACGGATACGGGTACCAGGACTGCCCGGGCCACCCGGTCTGGCTTGAGCCGGAGGAGTGGCTCGGCTCGCCCGCCGCGGAGCGCTTCGGCCTGCAGCTGGTCGCCAACCAGCCGCGGACGCGGTTGCACAGCCAGCTGGATATCGGTGCCCACAGCCAGTCGGTCAAGATCGCCGGGCGTGAGCCGGCGCGGATGCACCCGTCCGACGCGGCGGCGCGCGGGCTGAGCGACGGTGACCTCGTGCGGATCTTCAATGACCGGGGCGCCTGCCTGGCCGGGCTTGCTGTGGACGACGCGGTGCGTCCCGGGGTCGTTCAGCTGTCCACCGGGGCCTGGTACGACCCGGATCCGGCCGATCCGCGGTTCTGCCGGCACGGGAATCCCAACGTGCTGACCGCCGACCGTCCGTCCTCTCGCCTGAGCCAGGGGTGTACGGGGCAGCTGTCGCTTGTGGAGGTTGAGGCGTATCGCGGGACGCCGCCGGAACTATCGGTGACCAAGCCGCCCGCGACCGCCTGATACTCGCCACCGCTCGCTGCCGGCTGTTCTCCCGGCAGGCCGCACCCGCGCCTTCGCGCTCTGTAGGTCGGTCGTGCTATTATCAGGCCATGCGTTCAGATGACAGGTCGGTCGTTCGACAGCGAACCTTCACGGAGGAGGCGCGGCGCGCGCAGATCATCGCGTGCGCGATCGAGGTGCTGGCCGAGCTCGGCTACGCCCAGACCTCGTTCGCGCGGATCGCGGCGCGAGCAGGCATCAGCAAGAGCGTCATCTCCTACCACTTCGCGGGCAAAGATGAGCTGCTCGAGCAGGTGGTCCAGTCGGTGTACGCGGATGCCGCGCGGTCCATGATCCCGCGGGTCAGGGAGCAGCACTCGCCGCGCGCGGTGCTCAGCACGTACCTGCGGGCGAACCTGGAGTTCATCAGGGACCACCGCAGGGATATCGACGCGGTCACCGAGATCTTCCTCAACGTGCGCAGGAGTGACGGCACGCGGCGCTTCGCCGGGGGGCCCGGCGGGATGGAGTCGGCCCTGAAGCCGCTGCAGGAGATCCTGCAGCGCGGTCAGGACGAGGGCGATTTCACCGAGTTCGACACGCGCACGATGGCGTGGACGATCCGCAACCTCGTGGACGGCGTGTCGCGGCGGCGTGCCCTCGATCCGGACTTCGATTTCGACACGTGCATCGACGAGCTGATCGCGCTGGTCGACCGCGCCACGAGAAAAGTCGCGTCATGACGCCGGGCGGCCAGGTTCGCGGGCGTCCGGGGGCGCTGGCGCTGTTGATCAGGATGCTGATCAACCTGGCCGCTCCGGTGGTGACCTATGTGCTGGTGCGCCCGCACGTGCACAGCGACCTCACCGCGCTCGTCGCCGGTGCGGCCATCCCGGTCGCCTACACCGTCGGGGTCCTGGTGTGGCGCCGCCGGCTCGACGCGATCGGTGTCGTCGCGATCGTCTGTTTCGTGGTCGGCCTGCTGCTGGCGCTCGTCACCGGCGGGAACGAGCTCGCGTTCAAGCTCAGGGAAGATATCTGGACCGGGCCCGCCGGGCTGGCCTGCCTGATCTCCGTGGCGGTGCGGCGGCCGCTGTTCTCCGTCGTCTTCCGGCTCGCGGCGCGCCGCGATCCGCGGCTCGCCGGGCGAGCTGACGACCCGCAGGTGCGCCGGCTCATGACCGTGACGACCGCGGTTGTCGGCGTGCTCCTGCTCGTGCACGCCCTGGTCATGGTCGCGCTCGCGCTGACCACCAGCACCACGACCTATCTGGCCGTCTCCCGGCCGCTCAGCCTGACGATCGTCGGCGGCGGCCTGGCCGCGCTGGTGTGGTGGATCCGTCACCAGGCCCGGAGCCGGCCGCCACGCCGTGCCAGCGGAACAGAAGTCACCGCAGGAAGGAAGGATGATCATGCCGACGCTCACCATCCCGAGGACGGACATCACCAGCGAGCAGGTCGGCGCGGCGTTGCGCCATGGGCTCGATGACCGCTACGACGTCCGGGCCGGGACGCGGATGCCCCGCGTCCCGTTCGGCAATGTCGAGCCTGCTGACCCCGACGAGATCATGGTCGAGAAGGGCCCGAGCCCGATGGTCCGCGCCCAGGTGACGATCATCCACCGTGCCGACCGCACCGACATCCGCATTACCCCCGGCGGAGTGGCCGGAGACCTGCTGATGAACACCTTCGGGATCGCCCGCTTGGTGCGCCGCGTGCTGCAGGACGCGCCCGGCATCGGTTCGTAAAGACGTGTTAACCAGGCGGCCCGGCTGCTGATGGCACACTGATGCGATGGCGCCCTGGCGAGTTCGCGACTTTCATGCCGACGACCTTGATGCAGCCGTCCGGTTGTGGGACAACCCGGAGGCCAGCAGCGAGGCACCGGCGTTCAGCATGTCTGACCTGATCGCGGCCGTCCGGTCGCATGAGCCCGCGGTGGTCGCGGTTGTCGGTGAGGAGCTGGTGGGCGTCGCGGTCGCGGCGGTGAGCGGCGACCGGGCATGGGTGATGCGGCTCAGCCTGGCGGCCGCGTGGCGGCACCGGGGGATCGGCAGCGCGATGCTGGGCGAGCTGGAGCGGCGGCTGGTGACGGCCGGGGTGCACCGGATCCAGTGCCTGCTGGCGGGCGGCAGCGAGATCGGGGCGCTGGCGCTGGAGCACGCCGGGTACTCCGCGCGTCAGGAGATGGTGCTGTACGAGCGGCTGGAGCCTGTCGACCCCGGCCGGGCCGGAGTGCTGGGCCAGCTGGGCGGCCGGATGGTGCGGGCCGGCGCCTGGGATGAGCTCGGCGGCATGGTCAAGGAGAAGGAGCTGATCGAGCGGCGGGTCATCTTGCCGCTGGCCCAGCCGCAGCTGGCCGAGCGGCTGGGCCTGGTCCCGCCGCGGGCGATCGTGCTGTTCGGGCCGCCGGGAACGGGCAAGACGAGTTTCGCGAAGGGCGCGGCGTCGCGGCTTGGCTGGCCGTTCGTTGAGCTGTTCCCGTCACGGCTGGCGGGGGAGTCCCCGGCCGGCTTGGCATCCGCGCTGCGCGAGGCGTTCGCCCTGGTCGCCGAGCTGGAAAAGGTTGTGCTGTTCATCGACGAGGTGGAGGAGATCGCCGGCACGCGCCAGCCGCGAACCGTGTCCGTGGCGCAGGGGGTCACCAACGAGATGCTCAAACTGATCCCGCCGTTCCGTGAGCAGGACGAACGGCTGCTCATATGCGCCACGAACTCCGTCCGTGCGCTGGATGGCGCGTTCTTGCGGCACGGCAGGTTCGACTACGTGATCCCGGTGGGGCCGCCCGACCCGGCGGCGCGGGCCGCGATCTGGGACCGCTATCTGGCCGCGATCCCGCATGGCGAGCTGGACATGGCCGCGATCGTGGAGGAATCGCGGCTGTTCACCCCGGCCGACATCGAGTTCGCCGCGCGCCGGACCGCGCAGCTGGCCTTCGAGCGGGTGCTGTTCGAGCGCGGCGAGCAGGAGGTCGCCACCGCCGACGTGCTGCACGCGGTGGGCCAGACCCGGCGCACCCTGACCGCGGAGCTGGTGGCCGAGTTCGAGCAGGACATCGAGGACTACGCCCGGGTGTGAGCGCGGTTATTGCTCCCGGACCGGGCTGAACGGGCCGAGATCCACCGGCAGGGACAGGCCCAGGGCGGCCCGGGCGGCGAGCTGCCCCGCGTAGGGTCCCATCGTCAGCCCCGAGGCGCCGAGTCCGGTGGCGACGAACAGCCCGTCGGTGCCTGGCACGGCGCCGAGCAGCGGCCTGATGTCCGGTCCCATCGGCCGGAAGCCGATCCTGGTCTCCAGGTAGGTGCCGTCCGCGAGGCCGGGCGCCACGGCGAGGGCCTGGTTGAGCACTTCGGCGAGGCCGCTCGGGGTGACCCGGTAGTCGAAGCCAGCGCCGGTTTCGCGGGTGGCGCCGGCCACCACTCGCGAGTCGTCGAACGCCAGCATGTAATGGCCCGTGTCGCTGGGCAGGATCGCGGGCCAGCGGCTGGTGTCGGTCAGGCCCAGGCCGATATGGACGATCTGGCCACGCTGAGCCGTGACGCCCAGCGTGAGCCCGGCCGGCTCGATGAATGCGTCCGTCCAGGCACCGGTCGCCGCCACGACCGCGTCCGCTTCAAGGAGCTCGCCCGCTACGGTCACGCCCTCGACCGCCCCATGCGCGCACCGGAGCTGGGCATCGCCGGGGATGACGGTCGCGCCGTTGCGCCCGGCCACGCGGCGCAGCGCCGCGGAGATGAGGCGGCCGTCGACCCGCGCGGCGCCGCCGATGTGCACGGCCCGTGCGTCCGGCCGCAGCGGCGGGAACAGCTCGCGCGCCTGTCCCGGGTCGAGCAGGCTGATGTCACCCATCTCCGGCCACTCAGCCTGCCGCGCGAGCAGCCGCTGGTTGATCTCCTCCTGTTGCTGCGTGCTGTCCGCGAGCATGAGGGCGCCAGCCTGCCGGTAGCCCAGCGCCGTCTCGCCTTCCCCGGCGAGACCAGCGACGAGCGCGGGGTAGGCGCGCGCGGCGGAACAGGCCAGGTTGGTGTAGGCAGCGTCGTCGATTCTTGCCGACCAGGGGCTGATGATCCCGGCGCCCGCGGACGTGGCCCGGCCGGTCCGGTTCGCGTCTATCAAGGTCACGTCCGCGCCGAGGACGCTCGCCGCGTAAGCGCACGCGCTGCCTACGATCCCTGCACCAACGACGATCAGCCGCACTGGATCTCCCTCCTGCTATGCCGCCTCCTACCCGGCTTCGTAGGCATCTAGCAATTGCCCGGCGCGACTGCCGTCCAGCGCCTCGCGGATGATGTCGGCGTGCCCGGCATGCCGCGCGGTCTCCTGGATCAGGTGGAATAGCACCCAGCGAACCGACTGGTCCGGGTTAATCGCTGACGGCTGCCCCAGATCGCTGATGGCGCCGACGATCTCCGCCGTGAGCTCAGCCGTCTCCGCGTAGTAAGCGAGTACCCCGTCCAGAGTCTCCTGCTCGGTCAGCCGGAAGTCGGCCGGCCAGTCCTCGATCGGCCACAGTCCGGGAAGTGGCCGCCCGGCTATGCCGGCGACAACCCAGCGGCGCTCGGTGCGCGCCGCGTGCTTGACCAGCCCGCCTAGGCACAACGCGCTGGCGGCCGGGCGGGTGCGCGCCTGCTCATCAGTCAGCCCGATCACCGCCGCCCGCAGCGCCGAGCGCTGCAGCGCCAGAAAGGTCAGCAGCGCGTCGCGCTCGTCGGCCACCGGCCTGGCGAAGTACGGCATCCGCCTATTTTCTGGCTGCTACGGCCCGGGCGGCAATCTCCACCCGCGCTGCGAGCCTTCCCAGTCGTCCAGCAGCCACATCCTCGCTGACTGCGGCCTGACGGCGTAGACGACGTCGAAAGCGGGGTCGCCTTCCGGCAGGTACTGCCGGTCCTTCTCGCTGGGGTATTTCGCCGACAGTCCCGCCACGACCTCGGGAACCTGGGCAGGCGTGCCCAGATCCTCGGCGGCGCCGCGCACGATCAGCACGTCCTCGGCGCTTTCCAGGTGCAGCACGAGCCGCGGGTCGGCGGCGAGGTTGCGAGCCTTCACGGTGCGGCGCTCGGTGTACAGGTACAGGGTGTCGTCGAGCACCACTCCCCAGACCGGGGCCGCGTGCGGGGCACCCGAGGGCGTCGTGGTGCACAGCCAGTAGCTACGCGCCGCGGCAAGGCGCGCGGCGACCGCTGGCCAGGAAATGGTGTTGTCACGCACGCGCACATGATCGCACCATCGGGATTGGCCGGCGCCCGGCGGCAGGGCATCATGAGGCAGGTGACTGACCGTGCGGTGGTGGGTGAGTGGCTGACCGGATACGAGGCCGCGTGGCGGGCGGCGGGCACCGAGGCGCTGGCCGGGCTGTTCACCAGCGACGCCGTCTACTCGCAGTCCCCCTACGAACAGCCCGTCACCGGCCTGGACGCGATCGGCCGGATGTGGGAGGAGACCAGGGAAGGCCCGGACGAGGTCTTCTCGATGACCACGGACATCGTCGCGGTCGACGGGCCGACGGCCGTCGTCCGGGTCGAGGTCGGCTACGGGGATCCGCCGCGCCAGGAGTACCGCGATCTGTGGGTCATCCGGTTCGCCGCCGACGGTCGCTGCACGTGGTTCGAGGAGTGGCCATTCTGGCCAGACCGCCCCTACGCGGCGGACGACGACGCGGCGGGCATATCCAGTTGACGACGCGGCGGGCAGGCACCCATGCTGACGGCGTGACCGGGACCGGTGATCATGTGCTGCGCAATCGCGCCGTGTGGGACCGGCGGGCGGCCGAGTACGCGGGACCGGGCCTGCGCCTCTGGGCCGCGGAGCCGGCTTGGGGCCTGTGGAACATCCCCGAGGCGCAGGTGGGTCTCTTCCCCACGGACGTGGCGGGCCGGGACAGCATCGAGCTGGGCTGCGGCACCGGATATGTCTCGGCGTGGCTGGCGCGCCGCGGCGCGCGGCCGGCCGGCCTGGACAACTCCACGGCACAGCTGGCCACCGCCCGCGGGCTGCAGGAGCAGTTCGGGCTGCCGTTCCCGCTGGTGCACGCCAGCGCCGAGCAGGCGCCCTTCGCTGACGCCAGCTTCGACCTGGCGATCTCGGAGTACGGCGCCAGCATCTGGTGTGATCCCTACCGCTGGATCCCCGAGGCGGCCCGGCTGCTGCGTCCCGGCGGGGAGCTGATCTTCCTGCTGAACTCGGTGCTGCTCGTGCTGACCGTGCCGGACGCCGATGACCAGCCCGCCACCGAGCGGATGGTGCGGCCGTTCTTCGGCATGCACCGGTTCGAATGGCCAGCGGACGAGTCGGTGGAATTCCACCTCGGCCACGGCGACATGATCCGGCTGCTGCGCGGCTGCGGACTGGAGGTGGAAGACCTCCTCGAGCTGCGGCCCGGGCCGGACGCCACTACCCGGTACCCGTTCGTCACCCTCGACTGGGCGCGGCAATGGCCCGGCGAAGAAGTCTGGAAGACCCGCAAGAAGTAGGCACCCCTAGAGAGTGGCGCGCCAAACCGCGACGCTGGCCCGGACGAAGCTCAGTCCGCGAGTTGCCCGGCGAGGAACGCGCGCTCGGCCTCGTTCGCCGCCAGGTCGAACGCCTGGCGGTAGGCCACAGCGGCCTCCGCGGTCCGGCCGAGCCGGCTCAGCAGGTCCGCCTTGATCGCGGGCAGGTACTGGTAGCCAGCCAGCCGCTCGTCGCCCTCCAGCGACTCGACCTCGGCGAGAGCAGCCTCCGGGCCCTCAACCATCGCAAGCGGCACGGCGCGGTTGAGCGCCACAACCGGAGACGGCCACACAGAAAGCAGCCTGTCGTACAGGACGACGAGCTGCGGCCAGTCGGTCTGGTCGTACGCCGGCGCCTCGGCGTACAGCGACGCGATCGCCGCCTGCAGCACGTACCGTCCCGGCGGGGCGGCCCGCAGGCAGCTGACGATCATCGCGTCGGCTTCGGCGAGCGCGGCACGGTCCCATCCCGACCGGTCCTGGTCCTGCAGCCGCAGCAGGTGGCCGGACGCGTCGACGCGGGTCTCCCGCCGGGCGTCGGTGACCAGCAGCAGCGCGAGCAGCCCGCGGGCCTCCGTGTCATCAGGCAGCAGCGAGGACAGCATCCGCGCCAGGTGCATCGCCCGGTCCACCAGGTCACCGCGGACCAGCGCGGCGCCCGACGGCGCGGTGTGGCCCGTGGTGAACAGCAGGTGGATGACGGCCAGCACGGCGCGGAGCCGTTCCGGCAGGTCGGCGGGGCGGGGGACGCGGTAGGGGATCCGCGCGGTGGCGATCTTCTTCTTCGCCCGCGTGATCCGCGCCGCCATCGTCGGCTCGGTCACCAGGAACGCCCGTGCGATGTCCGGCACCGGCAGCCCGCACACCAGCCGGAGGGTAAGCGCCGCCTGGGCTTCCTGCGCCAGGGCCGGGTGGCAGCAGACGAAGATCAGCCGCAGCCGCTCGTCCGGCACCGCCGCGCTGAGCTTTTCCATGTCCTTCTCCTCGTCGGCGGGGCCGGCAGGCTCCTCGTCGTCCACCACCAGCAGCGGCAGCCGCGACCGCAGCGCCACGTCCCGGCGGATCGCGTCGATCGCGCGCCGCTTCGCGGCGGTAGTGAGCCAGGCGGCGGGGTTGTCCGGCACCCCGGACTTCTCCCACGCGGTCATGGCGGAGGCGTACGCGTCCTGCACGCACTCCTCGGCGAGGTCCAGGTTCCGCGCGACGCGCACCGTCGCGGCGAGCACGACGGCCCACTCGCGGCGGTGCGCGTCGCCGAGCGCCGCCTCAACCTCGGTCACCTGTCAGCCCCGCTGCACGAAGCCGCCGCCGTGCACCGGCCGGATCTCGACACCGCCGCCGTCCCGCACGACGGGGTTGGTCCTGGCGATCGCGATGGCCGCGTCCAGGTCGGGCGCCTCGATCACGTAGAACCCGGCGATGACCTCCTTGGAGTCGATGAACGGCCCGTCGGTGATCGCGTCAGCGCGGATGGACGTCGCCATGTCCCTGGGCGTCAGCGCGTAGGCCATCACCAGCGAACCGCTGTTGGTCAGCTCGTCCGCGTGCGCGTCGCAGGTCGCGGTGTCCTCGGGGGTCGCGTCGGGGTGGTGGGCGGAGTCGTGGGTGTAGATCAGAATCGCGTACTGAGCCATGGCGGCTCTCCCTTCAAGCTCTCGGCCTATTCACCCGTACGTCGGACGGGTCACGCGGAATCGACGGCCGCTACGGCTTCTTTCCTTTCCTGATTCCCTCGCGCCAGATCTGGCGGGCGAGGCCGGGCGGGCCGGCTGTCGTGACCACCCCGGCCGCCTTCCCTAGATAGCGATTGTCGGCCAGCTGCGCCAGCAGGCACGCGGCCAGGTCAGCCCTGGCGGTGTACATGCCGTGGATGGTGCCCTCGCGCACCTGGTAGTCCGAGACGGCTAGCGCGTTGAACAGCCAGCACGCGCGGATGATCGTCCAGTCCAGGCCGCTGGCCCGGATCAGCGTTTCCATGCGGCGGTTGTCGGCGTACACCGTCTTGCCGGGCATCCGCATGAACAGCGGTTCCATCACCCGGGTGAAGAACACCGAGTCGCTGGCGCGGTAGCCGGGGTCAACCGCCGCGGTGCCGCTCACGACCAGCCGCCGCACCCCGCGGTTCCGCATGGCGGCGATGATGTTGCCCGTGCCCGCCGAGTACACGCTGACCGGCTTGCGGCTGTACGGCACTCCCAGCGTGGACAGCACCGCGTCGGCGCCCGCGACGGCGGCGTCCACGCCGTCCGGGCTGGTCGCATCGGCGCCGACGACGGTCAGCCGCTCTCGCGCGGGCAGCTGATCTGGGTGGCGCGTCACCGCGGCGACCTCGTGGCCCGCGGTCAGCGCCTGGCTGAGCACCTGACGGCCGGTCGGGCCGTTCGCGCCGAAGACGACGATGCGCATGGTCCGCTCCAGCTTCTCTCCGTCGCTTTCTATCATTCTGAACGGACCTGTGATGACTCCCCGGCTCAGACACTCCCACGCTGGATTATCTATCAATAGACGTATCCTGGCGGCATGGCCGTCACCGCACCTCCCGCCAGCCAGCGCGGGCGCCAGGTCATCGACCTGAGCTTCCTGCTGAACCACACGTCGCACGTCCTGGCCACCCGGATGGCCGCGGCGTTCGCCGAGATCGGGATCACGCCGCGCGACTACTGCGTGCTCGCGCACGCCATGTCCGGCGAGTACACCCAAATCGAGCTGGCCAAGCTGTCCGACTTGGACAAGACCACGATGCTCAACACCCTGGACGAGCTCGAGCGGGCCGGTTACGCGGAGCGCCGGCCGTCGCCCGCCGACCGCCGGGTGCGGATCGTCACGGTCACCCCGGCCGGCGCCGGCCTGGTCGCAGCCGGGCACCAGATCGCCGACCGGGTACACGGCGAGGTGCTCGACGCGCTGCTGCCGGAGCAGCGGCAGGCGTTCACCGGCGCGCTCTCCGGCCTGGTGACCGGCCTGCTCGCCGAGCCGGTCGAGTGCGAGCGCCCCGTACGCCGGGCGCGGGTGCCCGCCTAGAGTTCGTCCACCCACCCCAGCTGCGCCCGCCTCCAGGCCCAGGCCGCGCCCCACCTCCAGGCCCAGGCCGGGCCCCGCCTCCAGCCCGTCCGCTAGGAGATTGTCTAACTTTAGATCATCTGTTACGGTCTCCCTATGGCAGACCGCATGCTTCGTTCGCGCTGGTTCGCGCTCGTCATCCTGTGCGCGGCCACCCTGATGATCATCCTCGACGGCACGATCGTGACCGTCGCGCTGCCCGTGATCCAGGCCGACCTCGGCTTCACCGCGGCGAGCCTGAGCTGGGTCATGGACTCCTACCTGATCGCGTTCGGTGGCCTGCTGCTGCTCAGCGGCAGGCTGGGGGACCTGCTCGGCCGCAAGCGCATGTTCCTGGCCGGCCTCGCCGTGTTCACCCTCGCCTCGGTGGCCTGCGGGCTCGCCGTCGGCCCCGGCATGCTGATCGCCGCCCGGTTCGTGCAGGGCATCGGCGGCGCGATGGCGTCGTCGGTCACGCTGGGCATGATCGTCCGGCTGTTCAGCCAGCCTGGCGAGCAGCGCCGGGCGATCGGCGCGTTCTCGTTCGTCGGCGCGGTCGGCGCCTCGGCCGGCCTGATCATCGGCGGCCTGCTCGTGCAGCTGGCGAACTGGCACTGGATCTTCTTCGTGAACGTGCCGATCGGCCTGCTCGCCGGGATCGCCGGATGGCGGCTGCTGGACGCGGACCAGGGCATCGGGCTGCGCGCCGGGGCGGACGCCCTCGGGGCGGTGCTGGTCACCGCCGGCGTCATGCTCGGCGTCTACGCCATCGTCCAGCGCGCGGACTGGTGGGCCGGCCTCGTCGCGCTCGCGCTGCTCGCCGGCTTCGTCGTCAGGCAGGCCACCGCCAGGACGCCGCTGCTCCCGCTGCGCGTGTTCGCGTCCCGGAGCGTCTCCGGCGCCAACCTCGCCCAGCTGTTCATCATCGGCGCCGCGATGGGATTCCAGGTCATCGTCGTCCTCTACATGCAGCGGGTGCTCGGCTTCGGCCCGGCGGCGGCCGGCCTGGGGCTGTTCCCGGTCGCCGCGGTCATCGGCGCGGTGTCGCTCGGCCTGTCGGCGCGGCTGATCGGCCGGTTCGGCGCCAGCCGGGTGCTGGTCACCGGGCTGGTGATGATCACGGCGGCGCTCGCGCTGCTCACCCAGATCCCGGCGCACGCCGGCTACGCGACCACACTGCTGCCGCTCTTCATCGTCTTCGGCGTCGGCGGCGGCCTGACGCTGCCCGCCGTCACCACCCTCGGCATGGCCGGCGCCACCGACACCGACGCGGGCCTGATCTCCGGCGTCTTCAACACGTCGCAGCAGGTCGGCGGCGCGCTCGGCCTCGCGCTGCTCACCACGCTCGCGGCCAGCCGCACCGGAAACAGCGGCACCGCCCAGGCGCTCACCAACGGCTACCACCTCGGCTGGGCAACTGGCGCCGCCCTGAGCGCCGCCGCCATCGCCGTCGCGCTCATCGCGCTCCGCTCCCCGCGCCACCCGCACCACGACGTGACCGCCCTCACCGCCGGCGAGTCGGCCCAGACGCCGCCAAGTCCCGAGGCCCACACCGCCAATCGCCGGGCGTCCTACGACAGGCGCCTAACCGCTTAGTGGTGTCATTCCGGGGGCTATTCGCCCGGAATGACACCACGAGAGCCTTTCAGCCTGATAACAGCAAGAAAGGCCCCGGCGGCGGGCGCCCAACGGCCTCGATGTGTACTTCCGGGTCATAGTGACCCGGAAGTACACCCTTAGTGCTCTTGAACTTGGACCTTGGTCCAAGGGTTAGCGTCGTGGTATGGCGATCGATCAGGGGACCGGCGCGCTGACCGTCGGGCAGCTGGCGGCGCGCGCCGGGGTGCGCACGGACACGATCAGGTACTACGAGCGGGCCGGCCTGCTTCCGGAGCCCCGCCGCACCGACGGCGATCACCGCAGGTACGGTGCGGCCGACCTGGACCGGCTGCTGTTCATCAGGGGCGCGCAGCGGCTCGGGCTGCGGCTCGCCGAGATCCGTGACCTGCTCACCGTCCGCGACACCGGCGTCTGCCCCTGCGGCCCGGCCGAGGCGGTGCTGCGCGACCACGTCCGCGAGATCGACAGGGAGATGGCGCGGCTGCGCGCCCTGCGGGCCGAGCTGACCGGGATGCTCGCCGGCATGCCGGGCCCGGGCTGCCCGGATCCCGTGCCAGGCACCTGGTGCGCGCCGGGACAGACAGCGGAAGGAGGTGACCGTGATGTGCTCGTGCTGCGATGACCCGAACTGCGAGTGCTGCGACTGCTGCGGCTAACCAGCCAGACAGGTCCCGCCCCAAGGCGCCAAGGCGGGACCGCCCCGCGCTAGACCTCGCCCTTGTAGTCGGTGGGCGGCCCTTCCTGCGACCCGATGACCGGCTCGAACTCCGCGGAATACGCCGCGAACCGCCGCCGCCACGCGTCCGGCTGCACCGCGACCCCGGCCAGCCGGTCCAGGCAATCGTCCCAGCCCGCCGCGTTCCGGGCCGCCCAGCTCGCCTGCAGCTGGTCGGTGAGCACCAGCCGGGTGCCGGACCCCTCCGGGGTCAGCTCGAACCGCAGCACCTCGTCATCGCCCCAGGTGTAGGACAGCAGCCGCGGCTCGTCCACGGCGAGCACCGTGCCGGTGAGCGTCATGTCGATGACATCGGCGGGGAACGGGAACGAGATCGCGGCGCCGACGGCCCACTCGCCGCCCGAGACGATCACGTCGCACGGGAACCACGCCTTCAGCTGTTCCCGCTCGGTGATCGCCCGCCAGACCACGGCCGGCGGATCGGGCAGGTACCGCGAGAGGCGCACCGCCGGCTGCGCGCCGGTCGTGTCGAGGGTGCCGTCGGTCATACGTTCCTCCTTCTGTCGAGGTGCTCCTCGAGCCGGTCAAGCCGGCCGGCCCAGAGCACGCGATAGGTGGCCAGCCAGGCGTCCAGCTCGGCCAGGGGTTCGGGGCGGATCCGGTACAGGCGGCGCTGGGCGTCGGCGCGGACCTGGACGAGCCCGGCGTCCTTGAGCACCCGCAGGTGCTTGGACACGGCGGGCTGGCTCATCCGCAGCCGCGCTACCAGGTCGCCCACGGGCAGCTCCCCGTCCCGCAGCAGGTCGAGGATCTCCTGTCGCCGCGGTTCGGCGAGTACCTGCAGCGTGGTGAGCGTCGCCATACCACAAATCATGCCCCATCAGATATATAACTGTCAAGGCATATAAGGCAACCGCTATGATCGCGCCATGCCTCCGCGCGATCCCGACCTGCTGCTGGTCAACGGAAACGTCCTCACGATGGACCCCGGGCACGAACGGGCTGGCGCCGTCGCCATCACCGGCGGCCGGATCAGCGCCGTCTACGACGACCAGCCGGACGGCACGGCGACAGATGTCATCGACCTCAAGGGCGCGACGCTGATCCCCGGCTTCCACGACGCGCACAACCACATGATCGGTTTCGGCCTCACGCTCAACGACGTCGACTGCCGCGTGGAAAGCCTCGCCGAGCTGTACGCGCGGATCGCCGAACGCGCTGAAACCACCCCGGAAGGGGACTGGATCGGCGGGTCCGGCTACGACCAGACCAAGACCGGCGGCCACCCGCATCGCGACGCCCTCGACACCGTCGCCCCGAAACACCGCGTCTGGCTCAAGCACACCTCCGGTCACATGTGCGTGGTGAACAGCCTGGTGCTGCGCGATCTCGGCATCGACGCCACCTCCCCGCACGTCGACGGCGGCCGCGTGACGGCCGACGCCGCGGGCCGCCCCACCGGCCTGCTGGAGGAACGCGCCCAGGAACTCGTGATCGGCCTGACCCGCCCGGCCCCGCTGAGCATGCTCACCGACGCGGTGGCCAGGGCGGGGGAGCGGTACCTCACCGAGGGCATCACGAGCGTCACCGAGGCCGGCATCGGCGGCGGCTGGGTCGGTCAGAGCCCCGTCGAGCTCGCCGCCTACCAGGCGGCCCGCGACGAGGGCAGGCTGCCCGTCCGCGTCGAGCTGATGGTGGCCTCCGACGCGGCGCACCAGCTCGGCGCCCACCCGGACGACGGCATGGACATCGGCCTCGACCTGGGCATCCGCACCGGGTTCGGCGACGACTGGCTGCGCCTTGGCCCGATGAAGATCTTCACCGACGGCTCCCTGGTCGGCCGTACCGCCGCGATGTCCGCCCCGTACGCCGGCGACCCGGGCAACAGCGGCTACCTGCAGGCCGACGCCGCCGAGCTGACTGCGGTGATCGTGGCCGCGCACCGGGCCGGCTGGCGGGTCGCCGCGCACGCGATCGGCGACCGCGCGATCGACGTGGCCCTGGGCGCGTTCGCGATGGCTGCGGACACGTATCCACGGCAGGGTGCCCGGCACCGGATCGAGCACTTCGCCGCCTCGCGTCCGGATCAGGTCCAGACCTTGTCCGAACGTCACGTGCTGGCTGTGGGACAGGGACGCTTCGCCACCGAGCTGGGCGACGGGATGATGGCGTCTGTCGGCCCGGACCGCGTGTCATGGCTCTACCGGCAGCGCAGCCTCCTCGACGCGGGGATCGTGATCTCCGGCAGCTCGGACCGCCCGGTCGCCGAGGGCGCGCCGCTGCTCGGCATCCACGACATGGTCAACCGGCGGACCGCCTCCGGCGCCCCGTTCAACCAGGCGGAAGCGGTCACCGCCGCCGAGGCGCTGCGCGCCTACACCTTCGGCTCCGCTTACGCGAGCAAGCAGGAGCACGTAAAGGGCTCGATCGAGCCGGGCAAGCTGGCCGACCTGACGGTCCTGTCCGAAGACCCCACGGCCGTCAGCCAGGACCGCATCGGCGGCCTCGAGGTCGTCGCCACGATCGTTGACGGCGAGCTCCGGCACGCCGCCGGCCTCCTCCGCTTACCGGAACGCGGGCATCACCTCGGTGGCGAACAGCCCGGCCGACTGGCGCACCTCGTCGAACGTCATGTCGCCGAACGCGAACTCGATCGCGACGTAGCTGATGCCGCCGACGTCGCGGTGGTGCGCCACCCAGTCGCCGGCGCCCGCCGGGTCGCCCGCGTAGAAGTGCCCGGTCGCGTGGATGCCCTCGTAGGTGTCGGCGGGCAGGACCGGCGGGTGCGGCACGTTGTACCGCTTCCACAGCGACTCGAAGTTCTCCAGGAACCCGGTGAACGCCCGGTTGGCGATCTTCATCGCCTCCTCGCCTGTCGGCGCGACGACGACGGACCGGGTGATCCCGAGCGGCGGCAGGTCGGCCTCCGCGCGGCCCAGCGATGCCCACTCCTCCCGGTACGCGTCGGTCAGCGGCCGCACGGCGGGCGACGGCACCAGCGCCATCATCGGCATGCCGAGCCGGGCGCACCAGCGCGCCTTCTCCAGGGTCCGCGTCCCGTACCACAGCGGCACCGGGTCCTGCACCGGCCTGGTCACCACCGGCGCGTTCGTGATGTCGTAGTACGTCCCGTGGAAGTCCACGGAGTCCGCACCGGACAGCCCCATCCGCAGCACCGCGAACGCCTCGTCGAACCGGCCCTGCGTCTCTTCTCCCGGCACGCCGTGGAAGCCGGTCTCGACCGGCGAGATGCCGCGCCCGACGCCCAGGTCGAGCCGCCCGCCGGTGAGCTGGTCCAGCGTGCAGGCCTCCTCGATCACGCGCATCGGGTGGTACAGCGGCAGGATCGAGATCAGCGTGCCGAGCCTGATGACCGACGTGCGCTGCGACGCCGCGGCCAGCATCAGGTGCGGCGACGGGGTGATGCCCAGCGGAGTGCCGTGGTGCTCGGCCATGTGATAGGCGTAGTAGCCCAGCCGCTCGTACTCCTCGACCAGCGCGAGCCGTTCGGCTAGCTGCTGCGCCGCCGGGCGCCCTGAGGCGTCGTTGTGGTCGAAGACCCCGAAGCGCATCATCGTCCTCCCGATAGTGGAGTGATAGGGCCGCGACGGTCATGACGGGACCGTTCCGGATAATGCTCTTAAATACCCCCGCGCAACCTGGCAGCCGCCACAACCTCTGGTCTCCGGCTTACCCGTGATGGCACTAGAGTCGTCTGGTGCACTGGGACCGGGCTCGACCGCGCGTGCGGGCGCTTGTGACGTGCGCGGTCGCGGTCGGCGCCGCGCTCGCGGTCACCACGGGCTGCACTTCGGCGGCCCCAGGGTCCGACGCCAAGCCGTCCGCCTCGTCCCTGCACCCGTCGGCGGTAACGAGCCCGCCCTCGGCGTCCGCGTCCCCAGCGTCCCCCACGCCCACGGCGTCCTGCGCCGCGCGGGTGTTCGGGCGGCTGACCGAGGCGCAGCGGGTCGGCCAGCTGTTCCTCGTGGGCGTGTCGGACGACATCGCCGGGCCGCAGACGACGGCGGCGCTGCAGCAGTACCACTTCGGGTCGCTGCTGCTGGTCCCGACGTCGGAAGGCGTCGCCGCGCTGGCCGCCGCGACCGCGCACATGCAGGCGTTGGGCGTCGCGTACGACGGCGGCGTGCGGATGTTCATCGCCGCCAACCAGGAGGGCGGCGAAGTCCAGCACCTCACCGGGCCTGGTTTCTCCACGATGCCGTCCGCGCTGACCCAGGGCACCTGGCCGACTTCGACGCTGCGCACCGAGGCGGCAGTGTGGGGACGTGAGCTGCGCGCCGCCGGAGTGAACTTCGACCTGGCGCCGGTGATGGACGTGGTACCAGCCGCCACGGCCGCCTCGAACGCGCCGATCGGGGCGCTGAACAGGGAGTTCGGGTCCACGCCCGCCGGGAACGGGGCGCACGGCGCGGCGTTCATCGCCGGGATGGCCTCGGCCGGGGTGGATACGGCGGCGAAGCACTTCCCCGGGCTCGGCCGGGTAACGGGGAACACCGACTTCACCGCCGACGTGGTCGACACCGTCACCACGGCGAACGATCCCTACCTCGGGTCGTTCCGCGCGGCCGTGGCGGCGGGGGTGCCGTTCGTCATGGTGGCGCTGGCCACCTACACGCAGATCGACAAGTCCCAGCTGGCCGTGTTCTCGCCCACGATCATGAAGCTGGTCCGGTCCGGCCTCGGCTTCGGCGGCGTGATCATGTCCGACGACCTCGGGGACGCCTCCGCCGTGCAGTCGATCCCGGCGGGGACGCGGGCGATGTCGTTCCTGAGCGCGGGCGGAGACATGATCACCTCGCAGTCGCTCCCGCCCGCGCTGACGATGGCCGCGGCAGTGCTGGCGAAGGCGTCGTCGTCGCCGTCGTTCCGCGCGGTGGTGGACGCCGCGGCGCAGCGGGTGCTCGCCGCCAAGCAGGCCGCCGGCCTGCTGTCTTGCTGACGCAGGTGTTTACTTCTTGTTGTTAGCGGCGCTGTCGACGACCTGGGCGGCCAGGTCGCGCAGCTTGGTGTTAGTGTTCTGCGACTGGCGGGACAGCTCGTCGAACGCCTGCTCCGCGCTGATCCCGCGGCGGCTCATGACCACGCCGATGGCCTGGTCGATCGTCGCCCGTGAGTCGAGGGCCTTGCCGAGATGTTCGGACAGGGTGCGGGCCTTGGTGTAGCGCCGCGCGTTGGCGATCGCGGCGGTGGCCGCCACGATGTACAGCCGGAGCAGCGCCACGTCGAAGTCGCTGAAGCCGTGCGGCTGCTCGCTGTAGAGGTTCAGCGACCCGGCGAACTCCTCGTCGATGAACAGCGGGGACGACAGGTAGCTCGCCACCCCCGCGGCGCGGGCGCTGCGCGCGAACTCCGGCCAGCGCTCGATCGCCTCCTCTACCCCGACCCGGACGACCTCGCCGGTGCGAGACGCTTCCAGGCACGGGCCGTCCCCGGCCGCGTACTGGTCGGAGTCGATCGCCCAGACCCGCTCACTGCTGCTGGCGGCCGTCTCGCCCGCGTCGCCGCGCAGCACGGTGACGCTCGCCATGTCGGCCCCGGGCACCGAGTCGACCAGCTGGTCGACGCTGCGCTGGAGAACCCGGCCGACATCTTCCTCTCCGGTCAGCACCTCCGCGAGCTGCGTCAGGTCGTCGGAGGCCTCATCGAGGCGTCGTACGTACTCCTTCGACTCCGGCGCTGTCGGTCGCTCTTCTTCGAGCACTGGCTCGCGCCCCCTTCTCTCTCGCGGATCCGCCCCTCGGACCATGCTTCTACCCGCGATATCGGCACAATCACGGCCGGAGCGCCACCAGCCACAATCGATTGCCGCGTCAGCTTACAGCGTGACCACGATCTTGCCGTGCACGTGACGTCCGGTCGACATGGTGACGGCCTCGCGGATCTGCTCGACCGCGCGGGTGGCCGCGGAGCTGGGCGGGCTCGCCTGGGAAATCGCCTACGAGCGCTGGACCGACCTGGCCGACGGCGACGACTTCAGCGAACTAGCCCGGCGGGCCCTCGGCGAGCTGCAAGCAGCCAGCGCCTGTGCTGACCCAGGGCCGCGAGTATGCCGATTGCGCAATCGGCGGGCTCTCGGGGTACATGCCAAACACCCAACGCGCCGCCTGACGATCGAGGCAACTTACGACCTCTAACGGTGGGGGATGCTCACAGGCCCCATGGACCACGGTGTCACCAAGATCCGGTCAGTGCTGAAGATTCGACCCCTCCGAGGGGCGAATCTTCAGCACCAACCCCAAAGCGGCCCCGCGTCTCTGGCTGAGTTCCGCACTCCAGAAACGCTGTCCCTCAGGTCACACGCGTAGCATCACGGCCGGACCACCGCCCTGCCGATTGCGCAATCGGCTGGCTCTATCGGGGCCGATTGCGCAATCGGCAGGTCGGCTCCCACGCCTATTAGCCGCGAAAGCCTGATA
>Ga0335075_10003680_pt1 | contig 24214 bp, 22 predicted proteins | sample Lox_Sample_24_FD_206723 | JGI IMG/M metagenome (GOLD analysis project Ga0335075, IMG submission 206723) | Soil microbial communities from Loxahatchee National Wildlife Refuge, Florida, United States - Lox_Sample_2.4 | ecosystem: Environmental > Terrestrial > Soil > Wetlands | place: USA...
GGCGGATGTCGGGCTTCTCGAACTTCGCCGTGTCGTTCACGATCATCTCGATCCTGTCCGGCTGCCTGACCCTGTACTACTTCGGGATGGAGGAGGGCGGCCCGGCCATCATCGTCTGGGGCTGGCCGATCGTCGGGATCTTCACCCTGCTGGTGGGGCTGTCCATGGCCGAGGTCTGCTCCAGCTTCCCCACGGCCGGCGGCCTGTACTACTGGGCGGCCAAGCTCGCGCCCCGGCGCGGCCCGGCCTGGTCCTGGTTCACCGGCTGGTTCAACTTCCTGGGCCAGGTGGCGGTCACGGCCGGCATCGACTTCGGCGCGGCGCTGTTCATCAACTTCCTGTTCAGCCTGTGGTTCAACTTCAGCGTGACCACGCACTGGCACACGATCGTGATCTACGCCGTCGTGCTGCTGATCCACGGCCTGCTGAACCAGTTCGGCATCCGGCTGGTGGCGCTGCTGAACAACGTCAGTGTCTGGTGGCACATCATCGGCGTGCTGATCATCGTCGGCGCGATGATCTTCGGCCTGAAGGCGGGCGCGCACCACGCCTCGGCCAAGTTCGTGTTCACCGGCCTGGAGAACCTGTCCGGACTCAACCTCGGCTGGTTTTACATCCTGCCGATCGGGCTGCTGATGGCCCAGTACACCTTCACCGGGTACGACGCCTCGGCGCACATGACCGAGGAGACCCACAACGCCGCGCGCAGCGGCCCGCGCGGCATCGTCATGTCGATCCTGATCTCGCTGATCGCCGGCTGGGTCCTGCTGATCGGCATCACGTTCGCGATCCAGAAGGGCAACTACCTGGGCGAGGCGACGGCGGTCGTGGCCCCGGGTCAGATCTGGATCGACGCGATCGGCCGGACCGGCGCCGAACTGCTGCTGCTGGTGGCCATCGGCGCGCAGCTCTTCTGCGGGATGTCGTCGATCACGGCGAACTCGCGGATGATCTACGCGTTCTCCCGGGACGGCGCGCTGCCCGGCTCGGCCCTCTGGCACCGGGTGAACAAGCGGACCAGGACGCCGACCAACGCGATCTGGCTGGCGGCCGGCGGCGCGCTGATCCTGGGCCTGCCCTATATCTGGAACACCGCGGCCTACGCCGCGGTGACCTCGATCGCGACCATCGGCCTGTACGTGGCCTACGTGGCCCCGACCTACCTGCGGCTGCGGCAGGGCGACAGCTTCAAGCGCGGACCGTGGCACCTGGGCCGGTGGAGCTACGTGATCGGCTGGACGGCCGTGACCTGGGTCGTGATCATCTTCTTCCTGTTCATGCTCCCGCAGTTCGGGCCCATCAACCGGACCACGTTCAACTACGCGCCGATCGCGGTGGCCGTGGTGATCGGCTTCGCGGGCATCTACTGGCTGGCCTCGGCCCGAAAATGGTTCACCGGGCCCAAGGTCCAGGGCACGCCTGAGGAACTGGCCGCCATCGAGCACGAGCTGTCGGCGTGATGGCCGGCGGCGAGGGCGGGCCGCGGCACGGCCTGCTGACATTGGACCAGCTCCGGACGGCGATCCGCGACGGCAAGGTCGACACAGTGGTGCTGGCCTTCACCGACATGCAGGGCCGGCTGCAGGGCAAGCGACTGTCGTCGGAGTACTTCCTGGACGAGGTGGTCCAGCACGCCTCCGAGGGCTGCAACTACCTGCTCGCGGTAGACGTGGACATGAACACGGTCGACGGGTACGCCATGTCGTCGTGGGAGCGCGGCTACGGCGACTTCATGCTCGTGCCGGACATGAGCACGCTGCGCTGGCTCCCGTGGCACGAGGGCTCGGCGCTCGTGCTCGCCGACCTGACCTGGCTGGACGGCGCGCCGGTGGTGGCCTCGCCGCGGCAGATCCTGGCCGCGCAGGTCGCCCGGCTGGCCGAACGGGACCTGATCGCGCTGGCCGGGACCGAGCTGGAGTTCATCGTGTACCGGGACACCTACGAGGAGGCGGCGGCCAAGCAGTACCGCCACCTGGTGCCGGGCAACGAGTACAACGTGGACTACTCGATCCTGGGCACCGGGCGGATCGAACCGCTGCTGCGCCGGATCCGGTTGGGGATGACCGGAGCCGGGCTGTACGTGGAGTCGGCCAAGGGCGAATGCAACCTGGGCCAGCACGAGATCGCGTTCCGGTACGCCGACGTGCGCACGACGTGCGACAACCACTCGATCTACAAGACCGGAGCCAAGGAGATCGCCGCCCAGGACGGCATGAGCATCACGTTCATGGCCAAGCCGAACGAGCGCGAGGGAAACTCCTGCCACATCCACCTGTCCGTGCGCAGTGCGGCCGGGGACCCGGTGATGGCCGGCGACCGGGCGTACGGCCTGTCCCGGCTGGGCGAGCACTTCCTGGCCGGGCAGCTGGCCGCACTGCGCGAGCTGACGCTGTGCTACGCGCCCAACATCAACTCCTACAAGCGGTACGTGGCGGGCAGCTTCGCGCCGACCGCGGTGCGCTGGGGCCCGGACAACCGCACCTGCGCGCTGCGGCTGGTCGGGCATGGCCACTCGCTGCGGGTGGAGAACCGGACGCCCGGCGGGGACGTGAACCCCTACCTGGCCCTGGCCGCGATGATCGCCGCGGGCCTGCACGGCATCGACCACGAGCTCCCGCTCGAGCCGCCGGTGACCGGCAACGCCTACAACGACGACAGCGTGCGCGTCCCGAGTACCCTGCGCGACGCCCTGGACCTATGGGAGAAGAGCCAGCTGGCGCGGGAGGCGTTCGGCGCGGACGTGGTGGAGCACTACGCCAACTACGCCCGGGTCGAGCTATCCGCCTACGACGCGGCGGTGACCGACTGGGAGCTGCAGCGCGGCTTCGAGCGGCTGTAGGACAGGGAGCGGCTGGGTGTCTGTCTTTACCGTGCTCAACCCGGCCACCGAGGAGCCCGTCACCACGGTGACCCAGGCCTCCGCGGAGCAGGCCGATGAGGCCATCGCGCGGGCCGCGGCCGCTCTTCCGGCGTGGCGCTCGGTCGCGCCCGGCGACCGGGCCCGGCTGCTGCGGTCGTTCGCGGCTGCGGTCGATTCTGCTTCCGAAGAGCTCGCCGGGCTGGAGGTGGCCGGCTCGGGCCATCCCATCGGGGCGGCCCGGTGGGAGGCCGGGCAGGTCCGGGACGTGCTGCTGTACTACTCGGCGGCGCCGGAACGTTTGTGTGGTCGCCAGATACCGGTGCCGGGCGGGCTGAACGTCACGTTCCACGAGCCGGTCGGCGTCGTGGGCCTGATCGTGCCGTGGAACTTCCCGATGCCGATCCTGTCCTGGGGCATGGCGCCGGCCTTGGCCGCGGGCTGCACCGTCGTGGCCAAGCCCGCCGAAGCCACCCCGCTGACCGCTATGCGTATCGCTTCGCTGGCTCTGGAGGCCGGGCTGCCTCCGGGAGTGTTCACCGTGCTGCCGGGCAAGGGCAGCGTGGTCGGGCAGCGGCTGGTCGACCATCCTGCCGTGCGCAAGATCGTCTTCACCGGGTCGACCGAGGTAGGGCGCTCGATCATGGCCGACTGCGCGCGGCAGGTCAAGCGGGTCACGCTGGAGCTGGGCGGCAAGAGCGCCAACATCATCTTCGCCGACTGCGACCTGGAGCGGGCCGCGGCGACCGCGCCGTACGCGGTGTTCGACAACGCCGGACAGGACTGCTGCGCCCGGTCCAGGATCCTGGTCCAGCGCTCGGTGCTGGATAAGTTCATGGCGCTGCTCGAGCCCGCCGTGCAGGGCGTCGCGGTCGGCGACCCGGCCTCGGCGGCGACCGAGATGGGACCGCTGATCTCGGCGGCGCACCGCGCGCACGTGGCCTCGTACGTGCCTTCGGATGCTCCGGTCGCGTTCCGGGGCAGCGCGCCGTCCGGGCCGGGGTTCTGGTACCCGCCGACCGTGCTGGCCCCGGTGCGCCCGGACGACCCGGCCTACACCGAGGAGGTGTTCGGCCCCGTAGTGACCGTGACGCCGTTCTCGGACGAGGCGGAGGCGGTGGCCATCGCCAACGACACGCCGTACGGGCTGTCCGGCTCGATCTGGACCTCCGACGTGGGCCGGGCGATCCGGGTGGCCCGCGCGGTGGAGACCGGCAACCTGTCGGTGAACTCCCACTCGTCGGTGCGGTACTGGACGCCGTTCGGCGGCTTCAAGCAGTCCGGCCTGGGCCGCGAGCTCGGACCGGACGCCCCGGACGCGTTCACCGAGACCAAGAACGTCTTCATCTCCACGGAGGGGTGAGCCAGCGCATGCAGCAGCGGTTGCAGGACAGGGTGGCGGTCATCACCGGGGCGGCCAGCGGGATCGGCCTGGCCAGCGCCCGGCGGCTCGCCGCTGAGGGAGCCCGGGTCGTCGCCGTCGATATCGACGAGCAGGCCGGCAAGGCGGCGGCCGCTGCCGTCGGCGGTGACTTCGTGGCGGCCGACGTGGCCAGCGAGGATGACGTCCGGCGTCTCTACGAGACGGTAGTGGCCCAGCACGGGCGGGTGGATATCGCGTTCCACAACGCCGGAATCTCGCCCCCGGACGACGACTCCATCCTGACCACCGGGCTGGAGGCCTGGCACCGGGTCCAGCAGGTGAACCTGACCTCGGTGTACCTGTGCTGCAAGCACGTCATCCCGCACATGCAGCGGCAGGGCAAGGGGTCGATCATCAACACCGCCTCGTTTGTGGCCGTGCTCGGCGCGGCCACTTCCCAGATCTCCTACACCGCGTCCAAGGGCGGGGTGCTGGCACTTTCCCGTGAGCTTGGCGTGCAGTTCGCCCGGGAGGGGATCCGGGTCAACGCCCTATGCCCGGGCCCGGTGAACACCCCCCTGCTGCAGGAGCTGTACGCGTCCGATCCGGAGCGGGCGGCGCGCAGGCTAGTACACATCCCGATGGGCCGGTTTGCTGAAGCCGACGAGATCGCGGCCGCGGTGGCCTTCCTGGCCAGCGACGATTCCTCGTTCATCACCGCCTCGAGCTTCCTGGTCGACGGCGGCATTTCCGGTGCCTACGTCACGCCGCTCTAGCGGCTCAGCCCTTCACCAGCCGCCAGTACCAGCGGTCCTGCGCGATCGGATAGCTCCAGTTGGTGATGCAGTATTTCGCGCCGCACAGCATGCCCTCGTAGACCTTGGACTTCCAGCGCTTGGCATAGCCGTACCAGTGCCACCAGCCCGTGCTCGTGGCCTTGACCGTAGCCCCGGTGCAGATCGAATACGAGGTGGTCAGGCTGACGCTGAAGTTGATGCTGAGATAATCCTTGATCGCCGTGTACTGCCCGCCGAGTGACGCGCTATTCGACCAGGTCTTGCAGAGAGTGAGCGACATCGTGTCGCCCTTATGCAGGTAGATGCTGTCCGAGTTCTCCGTGAGCGTCGATATCCGCCAGGTGGACTCGACACATCCGGGCCGCGTGCCGTGGCTGCAGTAGCCACGTGGCTTGGTGGTGGCGCTGGCCGGGGCCGCGAGAGCTGCCGCCAGGCCGAGCGTAATCACGATGACGAATGCGGGCAGAATACGGCGATACGCAGGCATGCGCCCATTTTCGCAGCCAATTCCATGATCACGTATTACGTTTTCGTGATCATTTAGACGACGGGCTCAGCGGCGACTGGTCCACGTGCCGATAGGCCGGTTCGCCGAGCCCGAGAAGATCGCGGCCGCGGCGGCCTTCCTGGCCGGCGACGGCAGTCCTCCGGGGGTGCTTGGCCGGCCCGGCCGCAGGACAACGGCCACGCCGCGGACCGAAACGACGGCAGCGGCCCAACCCAGTACCCCGCGTAGCCCAGCGCCTTCAGGGGGAGCGAAGGGTGCGCAGGCGGATGGTGACGGGCATAGCGCGGAGCTCGGCCAGGACGGCTTCGCTGTACTCCGAGCCGATGTCGGTCAGCACGTAGCCGAGCTCGTCCCTGGTCCGCAGCAGCTGGCCCTCGACGTTGACGCCGTGCTGGGCGAGCACGCCGTTGATGGAGGCCAGCACGCCGGGGACGTTCTGGTGCAGGTGCACCAGCCGGTACGCGCCGCTGGTGGGGCCGAGCACGATCTCGGGCAGGTTGACGCTGAGCGAGGTGGCGCCGGAGGCCAGGTAGTCAGCCAGCTTCCCGGCGACGAACTCGCCGATGTCCTGCTGGGCCTCCTCGGTCGAGCCGCCGATGTGCGGGGTCAGGATGACGTTGGGCAGCCCGCGCAGCTCGGAGACGAACTCATCGCCGCCGCCCTTCGGCTCGTCCGGGAAGACGTCGACCGCCGCGCCGGCGATGTGCCCGGATTCGACGTGCCGCCGCAGCGCGGCGTGATCCACCACGAACCCGCGGGACAGGTTGAGGAACAGCGACCGGGGCCGCATCGCGGCGAACTCGGCCTCGCCGAAGAAGCCGCGGTTGCCGTCGCGCCCGTCCACGTGCAGGGTGACGGTCTCCACCGACTCCAGCAGCTCGGCCAGGGTCGAGCAGCGCCGCGCGTTACCGAGGGCCAGCTTGTCGGCGACGTCGTAGAAGTAGACGGACATGCCCAGGTTCTCGGCCAGCACGGACAGCTGGGTACCGATGTTGCCGTAGCCGACGATGCCGAGCTTGCGCCCGCGCACCTCGTGGCTGCCGGTGGCCGACTTGTTCCAGACGCCCGCGTGCATCTGGGCGTTCTTCTCGGGCAGCCGCCGGGCCATGGCGATGATCTCGGCCAGCGCGAGCTCGACGACGCTGCGCGTGTTGGAGAACGGCGCGTTGAACACCGCGACCCCGCGACGGCTGGCCGCGGCCAGGTCGATCTGGTTGACGCCGATGCAGAAGGCCCCGATCGCGACCAGATCGGGCGCGGCGTCCAGGACACGCGCGGTGACCTGGGTCCCCGACCGGATACCGAGCAGGCGCACGCCGCCCAGGGCCCCGATCAGCTCGTCTTCGCCGAGCGCGCGGGGCAGCGAGGAGACCTCGTAGCCCTCCTTGGCCAGCCGCGCCGACGCGTCGGGGTGGATGTTCTCGACCAGCAGTGCCCTAGTCGTCTCCAAGCGTGCGCACTCCCCCAGATCGGAACCGGTGAACCCCGTAGTCTCTTTCTTTATACCGAACGGGCCGTGGTGGCTGTCCCCGGTGTGGGTTCATGGCCCTCGTGGTGGGCCTCGGGCGAGGGTTCTTGCTCCGGACCCGGATCCTCGGCCAGGTCGTGGAGCTTGCCGCGGACGACGTCGGCGAGCGGGTGCGGCAGCGCGTCGAGGATCGCGGCGGCCTGAAGGTAGCGGGACCGGGCCGCGGCGGGGTCGCCCTGGCGGAGCAGGACGTCGCCCAGCCCGGCCAGCGAGTTGCCCTCGCCGAACGGCGCGCCGATCTCGCGGTAGGCGTCGATGGCCTGCTCGTAGTGGGCCTGAGCCCGCGGCAAGTCGCCCTGGTGCAGGTAGACGAAGGCGAGGCTGTCCAGGGTGTCGGCCGCGCCGCCGCGGTGGCCCGATTCCCGGTGCAGGCTCAGGGCCCGCTGGCAATGGGTCAGCGCCTCTTCGTACTGGCCCAGGTGAGCGTAGAGCCAGCCGACGCCGTTCTCCAACGTGGCCTGCGTCCACCAGTGCCCGGCGGCCTTGAGCATCCGCAGCGCGTCCAGCGCGACGGCCAGCGCCTCCTCGTAGCGCTCCTGCTTCTCCAGCATGCCGGCCAGGCCGTTGAGCACCACCGCCTCGTTGGCCCGGTCGCCCAGCTCCCGGAACAGGTCCAGCGCCTGCCGGAAGTTCGGCTCGGCCGCCTCGTAGTCGTTCGTCTGCAGCTGGGCGTGGCCCAGCAGGTGGTGCGCGTGCGCCAGGGCCTGGGTGTCATCCAGCCGCCGCGCGGCGGCCAGCGCGGTCTGCTGGATGTCGTTGTAGGACTGCAGCCAGCCGCGCCGGTGGAAGAACGGGCCGAGCGCCCAGGGAAGCTGCCAGGCGCAGGTGTCGAACTCCCGGGCCTGGGCGAAGCCGATAAGCGAGAGCAGCACCGGAACCTCGGCCTCGAACCAGGCCATGGCCTGGTCCTTGTCGGCCATCTCGCCGGGCAGCACACCCGGCTTCGGCGCGGGCAGCCGCAGCGGGGACCGGAACGGGCTGAACCGCTGCGTGGCCGCCATGGCCGTGTGCAGGTAGTGGTCGAGCATCCGGCGGCTCGCGGCGTCGCGCTCCTGCGCCTCGTCGAGCCGCTCGGCCTGATCGACCGCGTAGACGCGCAGCACGTCGTGGAACGTGAACCGGCCGGGCAGGTGTTCGGTGGCCATGTGGGTCCGGGTGAGTTCGCGCAGGGCGGTTCCGGCCTCGGCCCGGGAGACCCCGGCCAGGCTGGCGGCCGCCGGAAGCGAGACATCCGGGCCCGGGTGCAGGCCGAGCAACCGGAACATCTGGGCGGCGGCCGGGCTGAGCTGGTCGTAGGACCAGGACAGCACGGCCCGCACGTCGGTGGCCGCGTCGCCTGCCTCCAGGGCGTCCAGCCGGCCCCGGGCGTCGCGAAGTTCGGCCGCCAGCTCCGCCAGCGTGCGCTTGGGCCGGCCAGCGGCCCGGCCGACCGCGATGGACAGGGCCAAGGGCAGGCGCGCGCAGGCCGCGACGATCTCGTCCGCCGCCCGCGGCTCGGCCGCGACGCGTTCCTGGCCGAGCCTGCGGGCCAGCATCTCGTGGGCCTCGTCGTCGCCGAGCACGTCCAGGGTGATGAGCGTGGCGCCCTCGGCGGCCACCAGCCCGGCCATCTGGTTCCGGCTGGTCACTACGACCAGGCAGTCCGGCGAGCCAGGCAGCAGCGGCCGGACCTGGGCCGCGCTGGTGGCGTTGTCGAGCACGATCAGCACCCGCTTGCCGTCCACCAGGCTGCGGAACAGGGCCGCTCGTTCCTCGAGCGGGGCGGCGATCCGGTGCGGCGGGACGCCGAGCGCGTCGAGGAACCACCGCAGCGCCACGCCCGGGTCCATGGGCTGGTGCGGCTCCGGGCCGCGCAGGTCGACGTACAGCTGGCCGTCCGGGAAGCGCCTGGCGACCTGGCGCCCGAACCGGATGGCCAGCGCGGTCTTGCCCACCCCGGCGGTCCCCGAGAGGACCGCGACCGGCACCGACTCGTCGGTCCCGGCGGCCCGGGACGAGGGCAGCAGGGCGTGCAGCGCGCGCAGCTCGTCGTGGCGGCCGGAGAAGCCCGGGGCGTCCAGCGGCAGTTGGGCCGGGACGGGGACGCCGAGCGGCCGGGCGGCGGCCCACGACGGTGCCCCGGTGGCCTGGGGCGGGCCGGCCGACCCCGTGGTCGCGCTGGGCAGGACGGACCCGTCGGATCCGCGGGGCCTGGTCCCGGCCGTGCCAGGTTGGCCGCCTCCGGCGGCGGTGCCAGCTTGGCCGCCTCCGGCGGCGGGCCGCCGGGACCGGGCCGGTCCCGGGCTGGCCTGGTCCCGGCCTGTCTCGTCCGGACCGGGCGGGCGGTCGTCCGACGGGGCTCCTGCGGCCAGGTTCAGCGCCGGATCGCAGGTGAGCACCTGCTGGTGGATGCGGAACAGGTCGGCGCCGGGGTCGATGCCGAGTTCCTCGGCCAGCACGCGCCTGCCGTCCTGGAACACCCGCAGCGCCTCGGCGTGCCGCCCGCTGCGGTACAGCGCGATCATCAGCAGCCCGCGCATGCGCTCGCGCAGCGGATGGTCGGTCACCAGGGCGGTCAGGTCGGGGACGACCTCCTCGTGGCGGCCCAGCGCGAGCAGGACGTCGGCTCGTTCCTCGGCGGCGCCCGAGCGCAGTTCGGCCAGCCGGACGCGCTCGGTCTCCGCGAACGGGCCCGGCACTCCCGCGAACGCGGTGCCGCGCCAGAGCGCGAGCGCGTTCTCCAGCGCGTCAACCGCGCCGGTCGGGTCCCCGTTCTTACGAAGCTGCCGGGCCCGGGCCAGCTGCTGCTCGAAGGCCACCGCGTCGGGCTGGCCCGGCACGAGGTGCAGGACGTAGCCGGCGCCGGAGGAGACCAGCACGCGGCCGGGCCCGCGGGCCGACCGGGCGGGCTCGATAATGCGGCGCAGCCCGGCCACGTAGGTATAGATGCCGCCCTCGGCGCTGGCCGGCGGATCCTGCCCCCAGACCGCGTCGACGAGCTCGCCGCGGGAGATCACCCGGTTGGCGCGCATGGCGAGGATGCCGAGGACGGCTTGCTGCCTGGGCTGCCCGACTTTTAGTTCTTCAGTACCGTTCCAGACGGCCACCGGTCCGAGCACGCCAACGCGCAAAACCACGTTTCACTGCCTCCGTTTTACAGCCACCCCAGCCCTCGACGCCGCCCCCACCCCGGGCCGAAGCGTCTTGCATGAAGGCTACAGCGATTTAGGACGGTCCTCCAGAAAAAATCTAGATCACGTAGAGACTTCCAGTTAATAGTTGGTGCGCGCCAAGCCGCATGTTCCCCGGCTTGGTGCTCGTGCGGGCTGGGCAGCTACGCGGGGGAGGTCAGCAGATGGCGGCGAACGGCCGTGCCTGCCGGACCTCCGGCGGCCAGCGTCGCAATCGGCTGCGCCATGTGACCAGCGAACCGGCGGCGGCCGGACCCTGAAGCCTCCGGGCACTTGCGTGACCCGGAGTAGCCGACCCTCACGGCACCCCCCTCACTACCTGCCGTGAGGGTCGGCACCCTCTATGTCGGCCGGGGCCGACCACGTTCTAGCCGTATCGGGCTGGGGTGGCCGTGCAGGAGATCTTTATGAAATCGTCCGGCTATCTTGCCCGTTACGTCACAGTGCGCGTTTTGGGTGCCCACGCCGCTCGGCCGGTTGACCGGGTAAGGTTTGCCTAAGCTAAGTCCGGTCCTGCCGTTCAGGCCCTTGCGGTTGGAGGCCTCGCGGATGCTCGCGACGCTCGTCATCTTCCTGCGTGAGAGCGTGGAAGCGAGCATGATCATCGCCATCCTGCTGGCCTACCTCAACCGGATCGGTCGCCGGGAGCACTTCCGGGACGTCTTCGTGGGCGTCGGCGCGGCACTGCTGCTCGCGACCGCGGGCGGCGTCGCGGCCTAGGAGACCATCCGCAGCTACGACGGCTCGCGCGTGCAGACGATCTTCGAGACCGTGACCTACCTGGTCGCCGCGACCGTGCTGACCTACATGACGTTCTGGATGCGCAGGCACGCCCGGTCGCTGTCCAAGGAACTGCGGGCCCGGGCCGACGCGGCGCTGGACGGCCGGGCCCGGTGGGGCCTCGGGCTGCTGGCCTTCCAGGCCGTCGGCCGGGAAGGGCTGGAGACGGTGGTCTTCACCTTGGCCATCATCTTCTCCACCTCCACGGCGGGTGCCCTGAGCGGAGCGGTGATCGGGCTGGCCGGATCGCTGGGCATCGCGTTCGCCATCTACCGGCTGGGCCACAAGCTGAACCTGGCCCGGTTCTTCACCGTGATCGGCGTGCTGCTGATGGTCTTCGCCGCCGGCCTGCTGGCCGACGCGGTGGAGAACCTGCAGCAGCTCGGGTGGCTGCCGGTGCTCGACGTGCCGATGTGGCACACCGCCCGGCTGCTGTCCGAGGACAGCGCGCTCGGGGACGTGCTGCACAGCTTCTTCGGCTACAGCGACGCCCCGACGCCGCTGCAGCTGCTCATCTACGTCGGGTACCTGGGCCTCGTGGTGGTGGTCTACCTAGGCGTGCGGGCCAGGTTCGCGGCGCGCGGGAGCGGCCCGCAGCCAGCCGCTCGCTGAGGGATTCCTGGCCGCTGGCTGACGGTTGGCTCTGAGTCATCACGGCGGGGGCGCGCCAGCGTGCCGAACCGCCTACGATGGAGCGCGGTACCCGGGATCACGGCTACTCTTGCGCATTGGCGCAGGCATGAAACAGCGAGCGGGGACTTGACCGCCGCGTGCTGAGGTAAGGGTTGGACGAAGCGAGCATGGGCAAGGCAAGCAGAACAAAGGTTGAATCCACCCGCCGGGAGAAAATCGCCGCGCAGCGGGCGGCGGAGCGCCGGGCCGAGAAGCGCCGGCGGATCCTCCTCGCCTCGGGCAGCGTCGTCGTCGTACTGGCCGTCGTGCTGGTCTTCGTCATCGTCAAGCTGAACGGCGGCAAGCCGTCGGGCACATCGTCCCAGGGCCTGTCGAACGGCCCGACCGGCAGCGCGCTGACCGCGGTGGTGGACAAGGTCACCTCGGTACCCGCGAGCGTCCTCAACACGGTCGGGGAGGGCAGCGGCGAGGTCGCCAACAAGCCCAGCTCCGTCACCGGGAGCCCCCTGACCGAGAACGGCAAGCCGGAGCTGCTCTTCATGGGCGCCGAGTACTGCCCGTACTGCGCGGCCGAGCGCTGGGCGCTGATCGTGGCGCTGAGCCGGTTCGGCACGTTCAAGGGCCTGTCCACGGTGCACTCCGCCGTGCAGAACGGGGCTGGCGGCCAGGAGCCGGATCCGGACACGCCGACCTTCACGTTCCTCCACTCCAGCTATTCCAGCCCGTACCTGACGTTCACGCCGGTGGAAGTGAACACCAACATCCCGGACCCCTCCACCGGCGGCTACACCACGCTCCAGACGCCCACCAAGGCCCAGGTGACACTCTGGAACCACTACGACAACAACACCGAGGGCGTACCGTTCGCCGACTTCGGCAACAAGTACGTGATCCTCAATCCCAGCTACGACCCGGGCGTGCTCGACGGGCTCAGCTGGGCCACGATCGCGGCCGACCTGAGCAACCCCAACAGCACGGTGGCCAAGGCGGTCGACGGAACGGCGAACTACATCACGGCCGCGATCTGCAAGGGGATGACCGGAAACCAGCCGGCCGCCGCGTGCACCCCGACCGTTAAGGCCCTGGAGAGCCAGATCTAAGGGTGGCTCAGGGCCCGCACGATACAATCGCGCCACCAGCCGTGACACCACCGGAGGCGAAGCCCGGATGACAGCGTCGAAGTCGAGCCGCGCCCGTGCCCAGCGGGCCCGGGCGAACGCGGCCAGGAACGGCAGCGCGGCAGGCCGCGCCAACGGGACCGGCACCGCGGTCAAGGCGGGTGCTCCGGTCAAGGCCGGCAGCGTGGTCAAGGCGGGCAACCCGTCGCCGTCCGCGGCGGCGCGCGGCAGCGCGCCGCACCGCCGCGTCCCGCGCGGGGCGGCGCTGACGGCCGAGGCCACCGTCGAGGCGCCGAGTACCGCGACGGTCCCGCTGTGGCTGCAACTGGTTACCTTCGCCCTGGCGCTGGCCGGGCTGGGCGTGTCGATCTACCTGACCATCGCGCACTTCACCGAGTCATCCCTCCTAGGGTGCTCGGACAGCGGGATCGTGAACTGCACGAAGGTGACGACCAGCCCGCAGTCGTACGTGTTCGGGATCCCGGTGGCCGTGCTCGGGCTGGCCTTCTACCTGGCCGCGCTGGGCCTGATGAGCCCGTGGGCCTGGCGGTCGGCCCGGTACCGGCGCGAGATCTACCTGATCCGGATCGCGTCGCTGGTGGTCGGCATGGGCTTCGTGCTCTACCTGATCTACGCCGAGCTGTTCATCATCGGGAGCATCTGCCTGTACTGCACCAGCGTGCACGCGATCACGTTCCTGCTGTTCCTGCTGACCGCCGTCGCCGCCGCGGCCTGGGGCCTGCCGGAACGCGAGCGCGCCTAGGCGCCCCGCTGGGCGGCGAAGCGGCGCAGGCGGAGGCTGTTCCAGACGACGAAGACCGAGGACAGGGTCATGGTGGCCGCGGCGACCAGGGGGTTGAGGTAGCCGAGCGCGGCCAGCGGGATGGCCAGGACGTTGTAGCAGAAGGCCCAGGCCAGGTTGCGGCGGATGGTCGTGAAGGCGGCCCGGGCCAGCGCGATGGCGTCGGGGACCGCGTCCAGGTCGTCGCGGAGCAGGATCATGTCGGCGGCGACAATGGCCACGTCGGTGCCGGAGCCCAGGGCCAGGCCGAGCTGAGCGGCGGCTAGTGCGGGGGCGTCGTTGACCCCGTCGCCGACCATCGCGACCGAACGGCCCCCGGCCTGAAGATCCGTGATGACCCGGGCCTTGGCCGCGGGCAGCGCCTCACTGAGAACCTCGTCGATCCCGGCGGCTGCGGCCACGGCCTGCGCCGTGGCGGCGTTGTCGCCGGTAAGCAGGACGGGGCGCAGGCCCAGGCTCCGGAGCCGGGCGACGGCCGCGGGGGCCGACGGCTTCACCGTGTCCCGCACGGCGAGAGCCCCGCGGACCTCGGCGTCCCAGCTGACCAGGACCGTGGTGCAGCCGGCGTGCTCCTGCTGCCGGCACCACGCGGCCACGGCCGGGGGAACCCCGGCGAACAGCGTGGCCCGGCCGACGGTGACCTCATGCCCGTCGACGGCGCCGCGGGCACCCAGGCCGGTCAGCGCCCGGAAGCCATCGGCGACGGCCAGCGGCGCCGCCTCGGCCGTGGCCAGGGCGGTGACGGCGGCGGCCACGGCGTGCTCGGAGGCCTGTTCCACCGAGCCGGCGAACCGGAGCAGGTCGCCGCGGCTCACCCCGGGCACGGCGAGCAGGCCGACGACGGTCATCTGGCCGGTGGTGACGGTGCCGGTCTTGTCCAGCACCACTGTGTCGATGGCCCGGGAGGACTCCAGGGCCTGGTAGCCCTTGATGAAGATGCCGAGCTGGGCACCGCGTCCCGAGGCCACGACCAGGGCCGCAGGGGTCGCCAGGCCCAGCGCGCAGGGGCAGGCGATGATCAGCACGGCCAGCGCGGCGCTGAACGCGCGGCCCGCCGGGCTCCCGGCCGCCAGCCAGCCGGCCAGGGTCAGTGCCGAGCAAGCCAGGACGACGGGGACGAACACCGCGCAGATCCGGTCGGCCAGCCGCTGGATGCCGGCCTTGCCGGCCTGGGCCTGCTCCACCATCTTGATCAGGTGGGCCAGCTGGGTGTCCGCGCCGACCTTGTCGGCCCGGACCACCAGGCGGCCGGTCAGCGCGATCGTGCCGCCGGTCACGGTGTCGCCGGCGGTGGCGTCGACCGGGACCGATTCGCCGGTCATCGTGCTGCGGTCCACCGCCGACTGGCCGGACAGCACCTCGCCGTCGGCGGCGATCCGCTCCCCCGGACGGACCACGAACCGCTGGCCCGCCCGCAGCATCCGGGCCGGGATCTGCTGCTCGGTTCCGTCGTCGGCCATGACGCAGACGTCCCGGGCGCTGGCCGCGGCCAGGTCCCGCATGGCCTGCCCGGCGGCACGCCGGGCCTTTGCTTCGTACAGCCGTCCGGCCAGCAGGAACGTGGTTACCGAGGCGGCCACCTCGAGGTAGATGCCGCCGCCGGAGCCGTGCAGCAGGTTCTGCAGGCCGCTCAGCCGACCCGGGCCCCGGTCCAGCACGAACATCGCGTACGCCGACCAGCCGCAGGCGGCCAGGATGCCCAGCGAGACCAGGGTGTCCATCGAGGAGGACAGGTGCCGGGCGTTGCGCAGCGCCGCGGCGTGGAACGGCCATGCGGCCCAGGTCGCCACCGGCACGGCCAGCGCGACCAGCAGCCACTGCCAGCCCGGGAACCTGGTCCACGGAAAGATCGACAGCATCAGGGACAAATCGGTGAGCGGCACGAAGAACACCAGGGCCAGCGTCAGCCTCCGGCGCAGCCGCCGTACCGCGGCCTCATCGGCCTCAGTACCGGCGTCCGGCCCGGCCGGGCCGGCCACCTGCGCGGTGTAGCCGGCCGCCTCGACCACTTTGATCAGGTCTGGCGCGGACACGGCGGCGGGGGCGGAGACATAGGCCCGTTCGGTGGAGAGGTTGACGGCCGCGGTGACGCCGTCGAGCTTGTTCAGCCGGGCCTGGACCCGGGCGGCGCAGGCGGCGCAGGTCATACCGCCGACGACCAGCTCGACCTGGGTGGTCTCGGGAGCGGCGGCGACCATGGCTGTCACGGTACTCGCCGCCGCCGAACCGGTCATGGGATGCCCGGGCCGGTGACCGTCGCCTCGACGGTGACCGTGCCGGCGTGGCGGAAGGTCAGCGTGAGCGGCACGGTGGCCCGGGACTCGTACGGGGAAGGCTGCTGGAGCACCAGGTCGTCACCGACCGGGCTCAGCGTGAGGATCCCGTGCGCGGGGATGACCAGCGCGCCGACCTGCGCGGGCGGCCCGGCCGACCCGTCTCGCCGGGTCAGCACCACGCGGCGGGCGAAGGAGCTGCGCGCGGCGACCAGCTCGTCGGGGGTGCCGCTGAGGTTCTGGATGGTCAGGAACGTGGCCGCGGCGGGTACCTCGTCGGCGGCCCGTGCGGTGAACGCGCGCATCGGGACGGCGGCCTGGGTAACCCGGAGGCTGACCCGGGTAAGCGTGCCGCCGCCGCCCGCGCCGGTCCAGGCGGCCAGCAGACCGGTCACCACGGCCGCGCAGATCACCGGGCCGGCCACGGCGCGGAGCAGGTCACGCATTCCCGTGCTCCCGGACCAGGCGGGCGCGGAAGCGGCGCAGCCGCAGGCTGTTGCCGACCACGATCAGCGAGCTGGCCGACATCGCGACGCCGGCGAACAGCGGGTTGAGGTAGCCGAGGGCGGCCAGCGGGATCGCGACCAGGTTGTAGCCCGACGCCCAGGCCAGGTTGGCGCGGATCACGGCCGTGGTGGCCCGGGCCAGTTCCACCGCCACCACGATGGTCAGCGGGTCCCCGCTGACCAGGGTCAGGTCGGCGGCGCCGATGGCCGCGTCGGCGCCGGTCCCGAGGGCCACGCCGAGGTCGGCCTGGGCCAGCGCGGCGGCGTCGTTCACCCCGTCACCGACCAGGGCGACCGCGGTCCCGTGGGCCTGCAGGCTCCGGACGGCCGCCACCTTGCCTTCGGGCCTGACTCCGGCCAGGACATCCGCGGCCGGGATACCGAGCTCGGCGGCCACCGAACGGGCGGCGTGAGGGTTGTCGCCGGTGACCAGGAGCGGGCGGATGCCCAGCCGGGTGATCCGGGCCACGGCCTCGGCGGCGTGCGGCTTGAGCTGGTCGGCGACCACGAACGCGGCGCGCGCCTGGCCGCCCCAGCCGGCCAGCACCGCGGTCCGGCCATCCGCCTCGGCGGCCTGGGCGGTCCGGGCGAGCGGGACGGGGACGGTGAGGGACAGCCGGGCGAACAGGTCCGGGCTGCCGACCGTGACCTCGCGGTCCCCGACGGTGCCGCGCACCCCGGCGCCGGGCAGCGCGGTGAAGCTCCCGGCCGGCGCGAGGAAGCCCAGGCGGCCGGCCGCGTACCGGGCGACGGCCTGGCCGACCGGATGCTCGGAGGCGTCCTCCACCGCCCCGGCCAGCCGGAGGACCTCGTCCTCGCCGGCGCCTTCGGTGATCACGTCCAGCACGGTCATCGTGCCGGTGGTCAGGGTGCCGGTCTTGTCCAGCGCCAGGGTCCGGATCCGGCCCGCCGTCTCGATGGCCTGGGCGCTCCTGATCAGGACGCCGAGTTCGGCGCCGCGCCCCACTGCGGCCAGCAGGGCGGCCGGGGTGGCCAGGCCGAGCGCGCACGGGCAGGCGACGACCAGGACCGCGACCGCGGCGCTCCAGGCGGACGCCGCGGGCAGCCCCGTGCCCAGCCAGAAGCCCAGCGTCGCGACGGCGACGGCGATCACGCACGGGACGAAGACCGCGGCGATCCGGTCGGCCAGCCGCTGCGCGCCGGCCTTGGTGGCCTGCGCCTGGCTGACCAGGCGGGTGATCTGCGCCAGCAGGGTCTCGGAGCCGACCTGGGTGGCCCGCACCACCAGCCGGCCGCTCATGTTCACCGTGGCTCCGGTCACCGGGTCGCCCGGGCCGACCTCGGCCGGCATCGACTCACCGGTGACCAGCGACGCGTCCACCGCCGAGCTGCCCTCGGCCACGATCCCGTCGGTGGCGATCTTCTCTCCGGGGCGGACCACGAACAGGTCCCCGGCCGCGAGTTCGGACACCGGCACCCGCCGCTCGGTGATCTCCTGCCCGGGCCCGTCGCGCAGCACCGCGACCGTCTTGGCCCCCAGCGCGGCCAGCGCGCTCAGCGCCAGCCCCGACCGGTCCCGGGCCCGGGCCTCCAGGTACCGCCCGGCCAGCACCGCGGCGGTCACCCCGGCCGCTACGTCCAGGTACAGCGTGTTCCCGCTGGCCTGGCCGAAGGTGAGGGCGAACGACATCTTCATCCCGGTCATGCCCGCACCGCCGAACGCCAGCGCGTATAGCGACCAGCAGAAGGACGCGCCGACGCCGACGCTGACCAGGGTGTCCATGGTGGCGGCACCGTAACCGAGCCCGTAGGCGGCGGCCCGGTACAGCGGCCAGGCGCCCCAGGTCGCGACCGGCGCGGCCAGCAGCAGGCTCGCCCACTGCCAGCCCGGGAACTGCGCGGCCCGCACCATCGACAGGACGATGACCGCCACGGCCAGCGGTGCGCACAGCGCGAGCCGCCGGGCCAGCGCCCCAGTCTGCGGGTCGGCGCCCGGCGGGCTGTCCGGGGATGGCGGGGCGGGGCGCTGCGCGGTGTAGCCGACGGACTCGATCACGCCGATGAGCTCGGCCGGGTCGCGGCCGCCGGTGCTGGCGAAGTAGGCCCGCCCGGTGGCGTAGTTGACCGTGGCCGCCACGCCGTCCAGCCGGTTCAGCCGCCGCTCGATCCGGGCCGCGCAGGCGCCGCAGGTCATCCCGCCCACGACGAGTTCGGCCTGGAGGCCAGCGGTTTGCGCCCCGCTCACGCGCGTCTCCGTATCACTCACGGGCTGCTGCCGCCGCGCAGTTTCACGATCGGGGCGACGTCCTGGCCCGTACCAGTGCTGTCGCCGCCACCCATGTTCATGCCGCCCATGCCGCCGCCCTGGCCCGGGTAGCTGACCTGCGAGTGGCTGGTCGTGACCGGGCCCAGACGAGCCCCGGCCGCATGGGCGCCGAGGAAGATGGCGGCGAGCAGGACCAGGAATCCCAGGAGCTTGGCCTCGCGGATCACCGGATCACCTCGCGGACCTCCAAGTCGCCACGATGACAGGATGCTACCGAGGTGACGTCCCGGTCGAGGTGCCGGCCGGAGCATGAGACAAATGTCATGCCACCTTCCCAGACGAGGACGAATTCCGCGCCGCGGTACCCTCTGCCTGGCCACACGGTACTCCCTCTACTACACGGCGTCGGAATCGGCCCCGGCCGCGAGTTACCATGGTGAGCGTGCCCACTCGTTCCATTGCGGTTACCGGCATGACCTGCGACCACTGCGCCAGCGCCGTCCGGGCCGAGATCAGCAGGCTCCCCGGGGTCACCGGGGTCGACGTCGACGTCGCGGCGGGAACCGTCCGCATTTCCGGTGACCCGCTGCCCGGCGACGCCCCGCTGCGCGGGGCGGTCGAGGAAGCCGGGTACGAGTTCGCCGACTGAACGGGGCATACCCCCGGGGCGTCTTGGCGGCGCTGGCGGGCTGAGTCACGGTAAAAAGGTCAGCCTCGTCCCCGTTGAGCCGTGGAGCCTCCGTGCCGGGACCGTCCCCTCGCCCCGAGACGATCCCCGCGCTGGCACGGGAGCAGTTCCTGGCGCTGATCGCCGATCCCGGGCTTGTCTACCTGGACGGCGCCGCCAGCACGTAGAAGCCGCGGGCGGTCTTCTCCGGGCACAAGATGTTCGGGGTCGCCGGCACCGGCGTGCTGTACGCGCGGCGGCGGGTGCACCCGGAGCTGATGCCGTTCCTGGCCGGCGGCGGTAGCGGCGTCTGGCTGGCCGGCCCGACCACCGGCCCCACCTGCTGGGCGGCACGGGAATACCTGCGCCGGGAGGAGGCTCCGGCGACCCGGCGGTGCTGTGCGTCGACACCCGCGGCGGCCAGGCCTACCGGATCGGCCACCTGCCCGGCTCGGTGAACATCCCCGATGACCACCTCGAGGACCTGCTCCGGCACGGGAACCCGTTCCCGGCGTCCCGCACGATGGCGCGACGCCGGCCTGCGGCTGGAATCCGGGCTCGCGCCAGGCGCCTTAGCCGGCCCTCACCGGCCGCAGGTGCAGTTGACGCAGGTGCAGTTGGCGCAGGTGCACTTCGGGTTGTCGCAGGTGCGGGCGGAGTCGCCGCAGCCGCACTCCACGCAGCGGCACGGATCACGGGTACAGGCCGGATTCTCACATGTGGTGGCGGGCGTGCTCATGTCGCTATTCCTCTCTTCTCAGCTCGTATCCACAGCACGACGCCGATACCCCAGCCGGGTCCCCCGAATACCCTCCCCTGGTTTATTCAATACCACCGGAGGGTTTGCCCCGGCCCACGCCCTATATCGACAACAGTGGAGTCTAGCTGCATGTTTTGACTCGGTAAGCGGCAACGGAAAGCTTTCTTGTCACCGTCTCTTGAGTCATAGCAAAGCGAGCCATAGTATTCTTTCCTGGAATTCCCGGGTGGCCATTCCGGGTGCAGTCCGGCGGTTCGGATCCTTCGATTCCGGCGTTCGGGAATGGCGTCAGCCCGGGTACGGCAGCCGGGCTGGGTTGGCTGAGGAGGATCGGATGAGCGAGATCGCCGCCGCGGGCGTCCGTCCCGCGTGGCGGAGCAGGCTGGGCTCCGGAGCCGAAGTGGCCCGGGGGACGCCCGACGTCCGGCGACGGCTGCAGCTGGGGCTGGCCGCGATATGGCTGCTCGACGGCGTGCTGCAGTACCAGTCCTTCATGTTCTCCAAGGGGTTCAGCCAGATGCTGGCCGGAACGGCATCCGGCAATCCGGGCGCCGTGGCTAGCCCGATCACCTGGAACGCGACGCTCATCGAGCATCATCTCGTGCTGCTGAACTCGATCTTCGCCACCATCCAGCTGCTGCTGGGCATCGGGATCGCGTGGCGGCCGACGGTACGGCTGGCCCTGGCCGCCTCGGTCGCCTGGGCGCTGGGCGTGTGGTGGTTCGGCGAGGGGCTCGGGATGGTACTGACCAGCAGCGCGAGCCCGGTCAACGGCGCCCCCGGCGCCGTGATCATCTACGCGCTGCTCGCGGTGCTGCTGTGGCCGGCCGACCGCGCCGGGAAGCCGGCGCCGTTCACCGCGGCACGTACCGTGGGCGCTCCGGCCGCGCGGGCGCTGTGGCTGGTGCTATGGCTCAGCCTGGCCTACTTCGCGCTGCTGCCGGGGAACCGGGCGCCGCAGGCGCTGAACGGCATGATCGCGGGCATGGAGAGCGGCGAGCCCGGCTGGCTGGCCGCCCTGGACCGGGGCGCCGCCTCGCTCGTCGCCCACCAGGGCCTGGCCGCCTCGATCGTGCTGGCCATCGCCCTGGTGATCATCGCCGCCGGGGTGTACCTGCCGACGTCGGCCGCCAAGGCCACCCTGGTCCTGGCCATCGTGGTGGCCGCGGTGATCTGGGTGTTCGGCGAGGCGTTCGGGGCGATCATGGCCGGCGGGGCCACCGACGTCAACTCCGGGCCGCTGCTCGCGCTGCTGGCCCTCACCTACTGGCCGGTCCGGGCCGCTGTCACGCCACCCGCGCACACCGCCCCGGCCCTGGCGCACACCGCCGCGGCCGACGCCGACGAAGGGACGACCGTATTATGGTCCCCGCCTGGATCCTGGACATCTTCGCCGCGATCATGCTCGTGGTCGCGGCGGTGAGCGCGGCCCGGCTGGTCGCGGCGCGACCGTGGCAGCGCGAGGTGCGGCGGGCCGCCCTGGCCGACATCGACGTCGCCCACCTGCTGATGGCCATCGCGATGGCCGGCATGCTGGCCGCCAGCCTGCAGACCCTGCCGAACGGCGCGTGGTCGGTGATCTTCGCCGTGATGACGGCGTGGTTCGGCTACCGGGTGGTCCGGGACGCCCAGGTCAGCGGCGTCCGCGCGCTGGCGGGCGGGCACTGCGCACCGCACCTCATCCACGCCGGGGCCATGCTGTACATGTTCATGGCCTTCACGGCGCCCGCGGCGCACGGATCAGGCGGCATGGGCGGCATGGGCGGCATGGCCGGCGGCATGAGCGGCATGGGAAGCCTGCAGCTGCCGCTCCTGGCGTTCCTGTTCGCGCTGGCGCTGATCGGGTACAGCATCTGGGACCTGGACCAGCTCTCCGGACCCGGCGCCAGCGGGCACTACAGCCTGGCGGCCGTCCGCGCGGTGCCGACCGACCCGGTCCTGGTCGGGGTCGGGGCGTCAGCCGGGCCGGGAGCCGCCGCGCTGTCCCCGGCACCCAGCGTCACCATGACCGCGGGGCCTGTCGCGGAGCCGGCCGCGGTCGCCGAGGTGCCGCCGGCCAGCGGTCCGGCGGACGGGACCGGCGTGCTCGCCCCGTGGGTCGCCACCGGCTGCCGGATCGCCATGGGCATTACCATGGCCTTCATGCTGGTCATCATGATCTAGCCGCCCGCTGGTGCGCTGGCCAGCGCGGTACGTATCAGCCCGGGCTGAGGGGAGACCGATGGCGGCGGGTTTCCGCCTGGCAATGGCCGGGGTGGCCTGCGCGGGCGTGGCCGCGTGCGGGTCAGGCCAGCCGTCCGCGGCCGGCCCGGCCTGGGAGGTGAGGGCCGGTCAGGTCCGCGGCCTGGGGACGATCGTCACCGACGGCCGCGGGTACACCTTGTACATTTACCAGCCCGATCGGCGGGGGCCGTCGGTGTGCACCGGCGTGTGCGCCGTTCAGTGGCCCCCGCTGGACCTGCCGCGCGGGGTACGCCGCCCCGTCGCCGGCCCGGGCGTGAACCCGGCCTTGCTCGGCACCGCCCCGCGGGCAGGCGGCGTGCTGCAGGTCACCTACAACCGGTGGCCGCTGTACCTGTGGCAGGGCGACACCGCGCCCGGGCAGGCCACCGGCCAGGCCGAGGGCATGGGCGCGTGGTACGCCCTGTCGGTCGGCGGCAGCGTCGACCGGCTTCCGCTGCCCTGACCGGTCACGGTCACCGGAGGCCGTTGCGCCGCACGGCGAGCTTGGTAAGGTAAGCCTAACAACTACGAGTCGTAGTAATGCTTTCCGGGAATCGGCGGCAGGCCTGGTGCTTGCGGCAGGCGGGGATGGCCGGGGAACGAGCTGAGGAGGCGAGCGACGATGCGGCAGAGCCGCCCGGCGAATCCAGGCCGGCATCCGGTGGTGCCGCCACGCGCGGGAGTTGCGCTGGCGGCGGCGTTGATCCTGCTCGCCTGCGGCTGCGGCCGATCACCGTCGTCCAGTGCGGCAGCCGGACCAACCGCGGCCGGAGGGAAGGTGACGCCCGGCGGGACGACGGTAACGATCATGGCCCGGTCCTTGCCCGGTGTCGGGACGGTGCTGGTGGACAGCCAGGGCTACGCGCTGTACGTGTTCGCCCCGGACGATCACCGGGCGATAACCTGCACCGGCACCTGCCTGGGGACATGGCCGCCGCTGATGCTCCCCGCCGGGGGGAGGCTCGCTGCCGGCCCCGGGGTGAAGTCGATGCTGCTGGGTTCCGATCCGGACCCGGCAGGCGGGCGGGTGGTCACCTACGATGGCTGGCCGCTGTACACCTACGCCGGTGATGTACAGCCCGGGCAGGCGTCCGGCCAGGACATCGACCTCAACGACGGCGAGTGGTATGTGATCAACCCATCCGGCCAGCCGCTGATCCCGGCGTCATGACCATCGGCCAGCGGCCGGGCCGCCCCGGCCGGCGGGCCGTGCTGCTGTCCGCCGGCGGCCTGGCGGCCGGCGCGGCGGCGGCCAGCGCTGGCTGGGCCTTGACCACGTCACCGGCGGCCGCGCCTGACCCGGCCTCGAGCACGTCACCGGCGCCCCCGGCCGACCTGGCCGTCATCCCGCCCGACGACGACCTGATGCGAGAGCACGGCGTGCTGAAGCGGGTGCTGCTGTGCTACCGGGAGATGACCGCCCGGATCCAGGCGGGCGGACCGCTGGACGCGCGGGACCTGCATGACGCGGCCCTGGTCATACACGACTACATCGAGGGCTTCCACGAAGGGCTGGAAGAAGGCTACGTCTTCCCTCGGCTGGTCAAGGCCGGGCAGCTCACCAGTACCGTGACCACGCTGCTGGTCCAGCACGCCCGGGGGCGGGTGATCACCCAGTTCCTGCTGGGCCAGGCCACCGCCAGGGGCGTGACCAGCCCGGGCACGCGGGTCCGGATCGCCGCGGCGATGCAGGCGTTCGACCGGATGTACGAACCGCACGAGGCTCGTGAGGACACCGTGGTATTCCCGGCCTTCCGCCAGGTCGTCCCGGCGCGTGAGCTGGCCGACCTCGGCCAGCACTTCGCTGACCTCGAGCACCAGCAATTCGGCACCGATGAGTTCGCCGCGATGGTGGCCCGGGTCGCCGGCATCGAGCAGAACCTCGGCATCTACGACCTGGCCCAGTTCACCCCGCAGGTGAGCCAGTACACCCCGCCGACGTGAGCCGGCCGCGTTTGCCTGGCGGGCCCGTCGGCGGTGAATGGCCTGGTCATTACATCTT
>Ga0335075_10003681_pt1 | contig 24205 bp, 13 predicted proteins | sample Lox_Sample_24_FD_206723 | JGI IMG/M metagenome (GOLD analysis project Ga0335075, IMG submission 206723) | Soil microbial communities from Loxahatchee National Wildlife Refuge, Florida, United States - Lox_Sample_2.4 | ecosystem: Environmental > Terrestrial > Soil > Wetlands | place: USA...
ATAGCGGCTCCCCCAGGTACGCGCCCTGGACGGTCTCGTCGGCCATGACGTCGCCGGGAGCGCCGCAGGCGAGCAGCTGGCCGTGGTGGAGCACGGCGACGCGCTGGGCGAGGCCGAGCACCACCGAGATGTGGTGCTCGACCATCAGCACCGTCCTCCCGCCGGAGTGCAGGCCCTTGATCAGTGCCGTGAGGCCCGCGACGTCCTCGCTGTTGACCCCTGCCATCGGCTCGTCGAGCAGCAGGACCCGGGTACCGCTGGCCATGAGGATGGCCAGCTCCAGCTTCCGCTTGTCGCCGTGCGACAGCGCACCGGCCGGCCGGTCGGCCACCGCGGCGAGGCCGACCGACTCGATCGCCTCCCGCGCCGCCGTGGTCGCCCGGTCACCCCGCCCCGGCCGGTGCCACCAGCGCCCGTCGCCGTCCGCCCGGGCCTGCGCCGCCAGCCTGACGTTCTCGGCCGCCGACAGCGCGCCGAACAGCAGCGACGTCTGGAATGTCCGGCCAAGCCCGCGCTTGGCCCGCGCGGCGGGCGGCAGCCCGGTGATGTCGCGCCCGGCCAGCGCGATGCTGCCGGACGACGGCCGCAGCAGGCCGCTGAACAGGTTGAACAGCGTGGTCTTGCCGGCGCCGTTGGGCCCGATGATCCCGAGGAACTCCCCGTCGGCCACGGCGAGGTCAACGTCGCTGAGCACGCTGACCCCGCCCGCCGCGAATCCGAGCCCGCGGATCTGGAGCGCCGGCGTCTTGTCCGGTGCCATGTCTCCCGTTACCCTCCCGTTACCCTTGCGTCAGCCCGCGAAGTCCGCCGCGACCGACGGCGCGGTGGCCGCGTCCGACAGGGTGGTGACCAGCGACGGCGTGAAGTCCGTGGCCGATATCTCGGAGAGCTTCGCCTGGTACATCGGCTGGAGCATGGCGTGGTCGGCGGCGCGGATCGTCTGCTCGCCCTTGGGCGCGAGGAACGTCCAGCCAGAGAGCGCGTTGATCATCGCGTTGACGTCGGTACCGCCGCCGGCCTGGATGGCGTGCACGATCATCTGCGCGGCCACGAAGCCGTCCGGGGCGAACAGGTCGGGCACCGAGTTGTACTTGGCCTTCATCTGGCTGATCAGGTACTCGTTCGCCGCGTTGTCCGAGGCCTGGTAGAAGTACAGCGAGAGGTAGTCGAACTTCGCGCCCGCGGCACCGTAGAACGGATAGGTCGCGATGTTAGCGAGGCCGGTCACCACCTTGGTCGATGTGAAGACGCCCTGCTGGTCAAGCGCCTGCGCGAGCGCCGCGCCGGTGGTGCCCGCCCAGGCGAGGAAGATCAGGTCCGGGTGCAGCGCTTTCACCTGGAGCGCGGTCGGCGTGAAGTCCGTGGTCGTCAGCGGGACCAGAACCGGCTTAACCGTGTCGCCGATCGCGCCGAATACCTTCTGCGCGTCGGTCACGTACGACTCGCCGAAGGCGTAGTCCTGCGCGAGCACGACGATCTGCTGGCCCGATCCCTTGCTCGCGACGAAGGACTTGGCCGCCTCGACGTCCTGGTACGTCTGCCTACCGGAACGGAACGTGTACTTGTTGGCTCCGGTGATCTGGTCGGCGGCCGCCGGCCCGGATACGTACAGCACCTGGTTCTGCGCGGCCAGCGGCGCGAGCTGGGTGGCGATGCCGGAGTCGATCGTTCCGGCGATGATCTTGTCGCCCGCGCCGACCAGGCTCTTGAAGTCGGTGACCGCGGTGGTCGCGCTGTCCGCGTCGTCATCCCAGGTCACGTTTACCGCGTGGCCGTTAACCGCGTCCGTGCCGTTGGTCGCGTAGGCGAGTCCGATGTTGAAGCCCTGCTGGTACTCCTGCGCATAGGCCGAGTAGATCCCGGTCTTCTCGTAGACCATGCCGACGTTGACGGGGGTTCCCGATGCGGCCGCGCCGCTGGTCGCCGCCCCGCTGGCCGCCGTGGCAGTCGACGACGGGGACGTTGCCGAGGTGGTGGTCGAGGAGCTGCAGGCGGCGGCCGTGAGCACGATCGCCGCGATTCCCGTCACTCCCGCTAGCGCCCTGCGCCGTGGTCTCGAATGCGTGCCGCCCATGTCTCCTCCGTGAGAATATGAGAGGTGATTCAGGTATTAGGAGGAATGTAAGGTGAGCACTTGCGCCCGTCAACGGCCAGGATTGTCACGTTCCGGTCACGCCCGCTCGTCACGGCGGCGATCGGCTTGCCGGGCGTGCGCGGCGGCTTCCTCAGCTACTCACCGGCTGGGCCCGTCGACGGCGTTTACGCCCGCAACGCGCTGCACCAGCTCCCGGACTCCGGGAGGGTGATCGCGCTGCGCCGGATCGCGGACATCTGGAAGGTGGTCGCGCTGCGCCGGATCGCGGACATGCTCCGCCCCGCCGCCTCTACGGCGCGTACGCCTTCGCCAAGGCGGGCCAACGGCCGGCGCTAATCGTGGCCTGCCAAGCGGGCGGGCGAGACGCCTCAAAAATGCGTCTTGTTTTACGAGGAAACAGGCATGTCCCATCGGCCGAATAACCGTCTGCGCAGACCAGGAAATCGGCTCGGCCGGCAACACCGTCGGCTCCGACAGGGCCTCTGAGGTGCCTGAGGGCCGACTCGATCGCACGGACTGGCACCGGTATTAACAGCCGCCTCTTAAGATCTCAATTCGACGGCTTCTCGGGCTGCCCGAAGACCAGGATTAACGTGTAAACTCTGTTCGTCATGTAAATTTTGTCCAAGAGGTAAATAAAGCTCTTGCCACACGAGCTTTATTTACATCGGGGACAAAATTTACATGTTAATCCGCAACGCACAATGCCCTTATCCTGATTTTTCCGGATAAGGGCCTGTGGCAGCGCCACGCCGGCTCGGGCGATGCCCGGCCCGCCGCCCGCCCGCCGTCTGCCGCCCGCCGCCCGCCCGCCGTCGGTCGCCGTCGCTCGCCGTCCGCCCGTGGTCCGCCGTCCGCCGCCCGCCCGCCGTCGCTCGTCGTCCGTCGGCGGTCCGCCCGCCGCCGGTCGCCGTCCGTCCGCCCGCGGTCCGCCCGTTGTCCGCCGTCGGTTAGCGGGGGACGGTGTCCAGGTCGGTGACCGGGATGCCGGCCCAGCGGGCCGCCTCGGCCAGGGCGCCGTCGAGCAGTTGCGCGTCGCGGAGCGCCAGCTGCGGGCGGCTGGTGAGTGGCTCACCGGGTAGCGCGGCCGCGACCCGCGCGAACAGCGACGCCGAACGCACGTAGCGCCCGCCGTGCGGGCATTCGCCGCCCGCCTCCGCGCCGCCCACCGGCGCGCCGCCCACCGGCGCGCCGCCCACCCCCGCGCCGCCCACTCTGGGGCCGGGCACGGGCGCGAGCGCCGCGGTGACGGCGCCCACGGACTCGGCGAGCTGCCGGCGGGCGGCGGCGAGGCCGTCGGCGCCCCGCGCGTCGAGGTCGGCGTACCTGGTGGAAGAGTCAAGCAGCAGGTTGCTGGCGTAGTGCCGGGCAGCGACCGCCGTCGCAAGGAACCCGGCGACCGGTTCGGCCAGGCGGCCGAACAGCGGCGTGCGCATCGGCCGCACCGTCGCCACCAGCGCCTGGTACGCCACGTCCGCCCGGCGGGCCGCGGCCCGCAGCTCCAGGTCGGAACCGGCGGCGCTCGCCGGGTCCGCGAGCCGGTCAAGGCAGCGGTCGGCCAGGTCGGCCAGCGCCTCGAGCTGCTGGCGGGCCGCCACCCGGGCCACCCGGCCGATGTGCAGCGGCAGCACCAGCAGCACCGTCAGTATCGCCACCCCGGCGCCCACGGCGGTCTCCGCGAGCCGCAGGAGCAACAGGCTGTTGGAGAACTCGTCCAGCTCCACGTAGAGCTGGGAGACCATCACGGTGATGCCGATGGTCATGAACGTGTAGTTGATCCTGAAGAGGTACAAGCCGAGGAAGAGCGAGACGAGCACCACGACGATCTGCAGCCACACGCGGTCTCCGACCAGGTGCGCGAGCACCGATCCGGCGATCACGCCGACGACGGTGCCCGCGACGCGGAAGACGCTCTTGCGCAGCTGCTCGCCGGCGGTGTTGGCCCCCATGAACGTGATGAACGCCGCGATCACTGCCCAGTAGAACCGCCGCCCGGACAGGGCGTCGCCCGCGATGATCGCGCCGCCCACCGCGATGCCCATCTGAATCGCGATCCGCGCGTAGGGCGCCATCCGGATCCGCTCGATCACCCCGTTGCCGCCGCGCTCCTGCGAGGCGGCGCCGGCCACGGCGGCCGAGCCGGGCAGCCAGCCGCCGAAGGTAAGCACCTGCGGCCGGAACTCCGCAACCCCCAGATGGTCGAGCGGAGCGTGCTCGAGCAAAGCGTCGCCGGACAGGGCGTCGTCCGGCCGCTGACTCACCGGATACAGCCGGAACGCGCGCAGCGCGGTACCGAGGTCGGTGACCGAGGTCGCGAACCGGTGCAGCAGGACGCGGTCCTCTTGGGTCACCTCCGGCCGCCGCGGATCGCAGTCTTCCAGCATCCTCCTGATCGCGGCGGCGCCGTCGAAGACGGCGGGCAGGTCCCCCTCGTGCACGCCGGCCAGGGCGGCCTTGAGCTGCGCGCACAGCCGCCGGGGAAGCGGGCGCCCGCCGAGCGCGTGCGCGAACCGCGCGACGTTGCCCAGCGCGACCTCGGCGTCGAACAGCCGCTGGTGCAGGACGGCGGCACTCCAGCCGGCCGGCACCGCGGCCGCGCTGAGCTGCGCGTCGATCAACAGCGCGGCCTCGTTCAGCCGCAGCAGGTGCCGCTGCAGCCGCTGCTCCTGGCGGCGGTTCGCTTCGGATTCTTCCGAACGACTTGTGGCTTCGTAGAGTTCCGCCACCTCGCGCGCCAGGGCACGGGCCCGGGCGGCGAATGAGCGCTGCATCCGGCGCACGGCGGCTTCCGGCCGTGGCCGGAAGAACGCGAAGTGCACCGCGATCACCCCGACGGTGCCGATCAGCACCTCCGCGACGAGCCAGCCGAAGTCGGACAGGGAAACGTAGTCCTGGATGAAGAACCCGAGGAACGCGCCCATGAACCCGAGCATCCCGCCCATGAACCCGGGCGGCCCGAAGCGCCGGCAGTACGTGCCGACCGCCAGCACGACGGCGAGCAGGGCCAGGGACACGATACGGACGTGCACCGACAACCCGACGGCGAGCATGCCGAGCATGGGCAGCGGCAGGTAGAGCAGCAGCAGAAGCTGGGCCCTGGCCGCGCCGAACATGCCGATGCCGAACCCGCCGATCATCGCGAGGATCGCGCCGAGCATCATCGCGATGACCATGAGGGCGTGGTTAAGCATCCACAGCTCGGCCGCCGTGGCGGCCGGCGTCCCCGGCGGGATCGCCACCTGGAGGGCGCCAGTGGCGCGGACGAACAGCCACTCGGCCGCGAGGACGACTCCGATCGCGAGCACGATCTCGCTGGCCATCCGCAGTCGCAACTGCCCCGGGTCGGTCGCGTCGAGCCAGTCAAGCCAGCCCGCTCGGCGCTGTGGGGGCGGCGGGGGCTCGTCGTAAGGATGGGTGTCGGACTCTGAACGTACGGAGTGCGCCGTCACCGGCGCACGCAAGAAACGATGCCCATAATACTTAGTTTACATTCAGCAAATATCGAGCCGCTCGGCGGACAGCTAACCCACCAGCTTGCCCGGGCCGCCTGACGGCGTCCACGAGCAGGTCGAACATGCGCTCCCGCTGCTCTTGACCGCCAGCCAGCGACGTGGCGGTGAACGTCCCGACGATCATGGCGACGACGTCCTCGGGCCGGACGTCGTCCCGCAGCGTCCCGTCCGCGACGCCCGCGTCGATGATCGTCCGCACGGCGACCGTCAGTTCCTCGCGGGCCTGGGAAACGGTCACCGCGCCCGCGGCGAACACCGCCAGGAGGGCGTCCGCCATCTCCCGCTTGGCCGCCACGTAGTCCGCGAACAGGTCCATCCAGGCGCGCAGCGCGCGCACGGGCGGCCGCGACGCCAGCAGGCCGGCCGCGGCGGCGCACAGGTCCGCGAGTTCCTTGCGGTAAAGCGCCTCCACGAGAGCCTCGCGGGTCGGGAAGTGGCGGTAAAGCGTGCCGATCCCGACCCCGGCGGCCCGCGCGATCTGGTCAAGCGTCACCGGCGCCCCGGCCGAGGAGAACGCGGCCTTGGCCGCGGCGAGCAACCGGGCACGGTTGCGCTCGGCGTCGGCGCGCGGGCGCCTGGCCTGAACCTGATCCGACATGAAGCGGAGGATCCTCCGTTTTTCTGCTACGCTGGCCATAGAACCGGAGGAACCTCCGGTTCTACCTCTCCATATTACGACGCGACAAGCGGAGGATCACGCGATGACTGATCTCGCTCCCGGCGGCACGGCGATGCTGGCCGGACGGCCGGTCGCCCGCATCGGTTTCGGCGTCATGCAACTGGAGCGCGCCGCGCTCGACAAGGACGCGGCGGTGGCGATCTTGCGCCGGGCGGCCGCCGCGGGCGTCAACCATTTCGACACCGCGCAGTTCTACGGCGCCTGCAACGACCTGATCCGCGAGGCCCTGACCCCCTACGACGCCGGCCTGGTGCTAGCGACCAAGGTCGGGGCCGTCAGGGACGCAAGCGCGAGGCCACCGATCGTCCCCGCGCAGCGTCCGGCGGAGCTGCGGGCCCAGGTGGAGGCCAACCTCGCGTCGCTCGGCGTGGAGCGGCTTGGCGTGGTCAACCTGCGGCGGGTGGACGCGCCTCCCGGCATCATCGCCACCGGCGAGCAGCTGGTCGACCTCGACCACCAGCTCGCGGAGCTCAGCGCGCTGCGCAACGCGGGCAAGATCGGCGGCATCGGGCTGAGCAACGTCTCCGCCGACCAGCTCCGCCGGGCGCTGCCCGCCGGGATCGCGTGCGTGCAGAACTCCTACAGCGCACTCGACCGGGCCGCCGAGCCCGTGCTCGACCAGTGCCGCGAGCACGGCATCGCCTGGGTCCCGTTCTTCCCGCTCGGGTCCGCGGGCTTCGGCAACTTGCCCAGGGTGACTGACAACCCCGTGGTGCGCGCGATCGCGGCCGAACTCGGCGTCACCGCCGCGCAGGTGGGCCTGGCCTGGCAGCTCGCACACTACGACGAGACGCTGCTGATCCCGGGCACGGCCAACCCCGCCCACCTCGCGGAGAACCTCGCCGTGGCCGACATCAAGCTCTCCGCGGAGTCCCTCGCCGCGCTCGACCGGCTCGCCGCCCCCGAGGAGACGATCAAGCATGCCTAGCCCGCGCCAGACGGTGGACCGGTTCCTCGAGGCCGTCGTCAGCTCCACCCCGGGAGACATGGCCGACTGCTACGCCGACCACGTCGTCATCGAGATGCCATTCGCGTCGGGGCTCGCCCCCGAGCGCACGGAGACGACGCGCGAGGAGATCCGCGAGCGCTTCGCGGCCGGCGCCGCCGCGCGCCGCTACACCGGGCTCCGCGACGTCCACATTCATGAGCTGCCCGAGGTCATTGTGCTTGAGTACGCCCTCGACGGCACCCGGGTGGACAACGGCGAGCCGTTCACGATGGGCTTCGTGATGGTGCTGACCTTCCGCGACGGTCTCATCGCGCACTCGCGCGACTACACCAACCCCATCGCGGGCGCCCGCGCCCTCGGCCGGCTCCCCGAGCTGGCCGCGATGCTCACCGAAGGCGGCTAGAGGCCGAGGAGCCTGGTGATCAGGCGCTCCTTGATGCCGGCGGGGAGGACCGCGAGCACGCCGGCCATCCGGGCCTCGGCGCCCACCGTGTAGTGGCGCCTTGGCCTGGCGGCCCGCACGGCGGCCGCGATCGTCTTGGCCACCGGGTCCACCGGGGCCATCCGCTGCCTGGCCGAGGCCTTCGCCACCGCGCTGAGTTGGCGCTCGTAGAGCGCGACCCGGCCGGGGTCGGCGGACTTGAGGGAAATCGTCGCGGCGGCCGTCGCCTTGGCGAAGATCCGCGTGTCGGTCGCGCCGGGCTCGACGACGATGACCGGGATGTTCCAGTCCGCGAGCTCGAGCCTGAGCGCGTCGGACATGGCCGCGAGTGCCGCCTTGCTGCCCGACAGGGCGGCGAGGTGCGGCATGGCGACGCGCGCGGTCGGCGCGCCGATGTTGATCACGCGCCCGCCTCCGGCGCGAAGCAGCGGCAGGAAGGCCTGGACGACGTGGGCGGGGCCGAGCGTGTTCACGGCGAACTGCCGCGCGAGCTCGGTCGGGTCCATGAGCTCGACGGGGCCCTGCAGGATAATCCCGGCGTTGTTGATCAGTGCCCGCAGGCCGGCCCGGCCCGCCTGGGCGGCGACCTGTTCGGCCGCCGCCGCGACGCTGGCCGGATCGGTCACGTCGACCGGGACCTGGCGCACGCCCGTGATCCGGTCGAGCGAACCGCTGTCGGAGTGCACGCCCGCGTAGACCGTGTAGCCGTCGGCGGCGAGCAACCGGGTCACCGCGGCGCCGATGCCCGCGGCCGCGCCGGTGATGAAGACGTTCCCGCTGGCATCCGATGCCATGGTTCCTCCATGTGTCTGAAGTGACATGTTAACCTCAACAGGTGAGACGAGCCTTTCATGTGTACCTAGACATGTCAAGACAGACATGTTGCATTGAACATGTTGCCGTGGAGGTGCCATGTCGCTGAGGCACGCCCTGATCGGGCTGCTCGCCGAGCAGCCCGCCTCCGGCTGGGACCTGGCCAGGCGGTTTGCGGAGGTGCTTGGCGCGGTCTGGCCCGCCGGGCACCCGCAGATCTACGGTGAGCTGCGCAAGTTGCGGGACGACGGGCTGATCGAGGTCGAGTCGGAAGGGCCACGCGGCCGCACGACTTACCGCCCAACGGCGGCGGGGCTGGCGGAGGTTCGCGCCTGGCTCAACTCGGCCGAGGTCGACCACACCATCCGGCTTGAGTCCCTGCTTCGCTCGGTGTTCTTCTGGCTGATGACGCCGGAAGAACTGGCCGACCACCTCGACCGGGAAGCGGACTACTTCCGCGCGGCCGCGGCGCAGTACCGTGCGCTCGCCGAGGCGAAGGACCGTGGCGACTTCGGGCACGGCCCGCAGACTCAGTCGCTGCGGATCGCGGCCGAGGCGGGGATCAGGATCACCGAGTCGCTCGCCGGCTGGGCGGCCTGGGCCAAGGAGACGCCGCCGGGTCCTGGCGAGTGATCGCCGTCGCCGCTACCGCGCGTGGCGCAGGTCCTGCCGGTGCCGTCAGTGCGCGGATGTGGGATATAAAGTGCCCTTCCTGGGGCACTTTATATCCCACATCCTGGGTTAGCCGGGGCGCTATGCGCTTCCGGGGAGGGGCTTGCGGTTCTGGCGGGGCCGGCCGCCGGGGCGGGGTGCGCCGGAGCGGAGCCGGCCCGACCGCGGAGCGCCGGAGCGAGGCGCGCCCGACCGGGGAGCACCGGGGCGGGGCGGGCCCGACCGCGGGGCCCCGGGGCGCTGGCCCCGGCGGTTGGCCGGGCCCGAGCGGCCGGGGATGCCCGGGCGGGGGATGCGGGCGAGACGGGAGCGGAGCTCGTCGCGCACGCGGTCCAGGGTGGCGCGTGACGCCCACAGGCTGGCGGGGTTGACCGCGATCCACAGGCGGCGGCGCCGTGGCAGGCCGGACGTGGCCGCCCGCCTGGTCGCCGCGAGGAGCTGCCAGACGCCGGTCACGGCCGCGTCGTCCGGGTCGGCGGGGCCGAAGACGGCCGCGTCGGCCGCGACCGCGACCGCCCCCGCCTCCTTGAGGCCATGCTCCTCGGCGTGGGCGGCGAACTCCCTGCGGGTCGGCGCCGGTACGCTTGCCCCGGCCGCCGCGATGCCGAGGTCCCGGCCGAGGTCGACCAGCTCGCGCCAGGCGCCCGCCACCCGGGCCGACGGCGGGCCGGCGGAACGTCGACGGCGACGTCGCGCCGCCTTGAGCGCGATCAGCACCAGGCCGGTCGCCACGACCGCGAGCAACGGCTCCCCCGCGTACTTCAGCAGGATGAGGACGATCGGCGGGATGGCGAAGCCGGACGTCGACGGCGGCGGCGACGTCCGGGAGACGGCGCTGCTTTCGTTGGCCGCCGCGACCGGCGCGGCGTCGCTGCGCCTGGGCGGCACGACCTTGACCGGCTGGGGCGGCGGCGTGACCTTCTGCTCCTGGAGTTCGGGGCTCTTGGTCCCGGTGAACTGGCTGGCGGGCAGCGTCACCCAGCCGTACTCGGCGGTGTCGAGCTCGACGTCGGCGCGCACGTCCTTGCCGTACACGGCGCCGCTAGCCTCCACGGTGCCGTCCAGGCTGACCCGGGCGGGGACGCCGACCGCGTTCGCGAGCAGCGCCATCGTGGCGGCGTACTGCTCGTCGTCGCCGATGATCTCCTTGCCCTCGAGGAACGAGGTCAGCCGGCCGGAGTCGTGGCCGGCGGTGATCTCGCTCTGCGCGCCGCCGCCGTTGCTGTACCTGCCGTTGTCGCGCAGGTAGGTGGCGAGCGCGAGGACCTTGCCCATGGGGGTGGTCGCCGTGTCCGCGTGCGCCTGCGCGAACGCCTGCACCGCGGCGGGGATCGTGACGTCCGAGTCCGGGCTGCCCTCCGGGCTCGCGGACGCCAGCGCGGCGGTGCCCGGGCTGGTCACGGCGGCGGCGCTGACCGTGTAGCGCAGCCCAGTCGGCACCCCGTCGGGGATGATGCCCGTGGTGGTGGCGACGTTGAAGCGCAGCGCGGAGGCGGTCTGCTGGCCGACCGAGCCGCTGCCGAACGTGAACCCGGTGGTGTCGGCCAGGTCGGGCAGCCACGGCTCGTCGTAGCCGGACTCGATGGTGATCGTCGCGGTGCGGGTCGGGCCGTCGATCGCCCCCGGCAGCAGCGCGCCGACCCGCTGGTAGCCGCTGAAGGACGAGCCTGCCGCCGCGTTGGCGACGCCCCACGAGAGCCCGTCGTAGGCGTCCATCGCCGCGATGCGCACCCGGCTGCCCGCGGGCAGCCCGGTGGTGTCGAGCAGTTCCTTGCTGTACACGCTGAGGCCGGCCGGGACGTCCTCGGTGTAGTCGCGGAACCCGGCGAGCGGGCTCGGGTAGGCGCTCACGTCGAACGGCGGCTGGACGTAGAGCACGACGCGCTGGTGGGCGTTCGCGCCCGGCAGGTGCGGGCCGATGAGCGTGGCGCCCGCGCCCGCCACGGCGAGCACGGCGACCGCCGCGCCGATCCGCTGCCAGGGGCGCTGGCGGCCAAGCGTGCCCGCGCGGGTGGCGCCGCGCTGCTGGCGCACGGCGGCCCAGGCCAGCACGAGGACGGCGAAGCCGGCCCCCTGAAGCACGGCCGCGGTGGGCTGCGCCGCGCCGAACAGGATCGACAGCGCGACCACGGCGGCCGGCGCGACCGCGGGCAGCACCGCGAACCTGGTGCGGCGCGCGAGCGCGTGCCCGGCCACGCCGCTGAACAGGCCGAGCAGGTAAGGCAGCACCAGCAGGCCGGCGGTCCGGCCGACGGGCCGCGCGGTGGTCAGCAGCTGCGTCCAGCCGGTGACGGCCGTGTTCGCGACCGTGCGGAGCACCGGCAGGCTCACCGTGCCGGTCTGGCTGACCACGCCGCCGAAGAGCAGGAAGGCCAGCCCGCTGACGACGACGACCGCCGCGATCGGCAGCCTGGCGCGCTGGCCGGCGTGGCTGAGCAGCAGGCCGAGTACCACCCCGGCCGCGCCCGCGGCCAGGTAGCCGTGACCGCCGTAGGCGGGACGGAAGCCGACGATGCCGATCATCGTGAGCGCGATGAGGGCGAGCGCGTCGACGACCTCGTCGCGGCCGGGGATGACCGAGGCTGCCGTCCGCTTGGTCTGCCCCGCGGTGTCGTAGGCGGGAAGGGTTACCTGGGCCATTACACGCTCCCCGCGTTCAGCAGGCCCGGGAGGTCGGTGAGGCCGCGCAGGGCGAGCACGGTGAGGTCGCCCGACCGGTTCAGCCCCGGCGGCGCGTCCGGCTCGCAGCGCAGCGCGATGACCCGGACGTCGGGGCCGAAGTGCACGGCCGCCCCCTTGAGCGTGCGGAACGGCACGATGCTGCCGGTGAGCAGCATCAGCACGGTCGTGTCGCGGGCCAGCCGGTAGGCGCGCCCGGCCAGCGTCGGCAGGTCCTGGCCGCCGTCTTCGAGCGTGCCGCGGGCGAGGGTGTCGAGGATCCGGTGCTGCGAGGCGGCGTTGACCGCGTGGCTGGCCGCGACCAGGCAGACGTCCTGCTGGTCCTTGACCGCGCGCACGCAGATCGAGCCCGCCACGCTCATCGCGAGCTCGAACTCGTCCTCGGTGCGGTAGCTCGCCCGCGCGCCGTCCACCACGACGGCGAGCTGCGAGCGCCTGGTGTCCTGGAACTGGCGGACGAGCAGGCGGCCTGCCTTGGCCGTCGACCGCCAGTGCACGTGCCGCCAGTCGTCGCCGGTGACGTAGTCGCGCAGCGTGTGGAAGGCGAGGTCGCTGGTGGACAGGTCGCGGGTGGCCTGGCCCTCCAGGTCGCGCTGGAGGCCGGGGCTGAGCGAGTCGAGGCCGATGATCTTCGGGTGCACGAACAGCTCGACGGTGGTCTGCTCGACGGCGTCCCGGCGGAGCAGGCCGAGCGGGTCGGTGCGCACCGCGCTCGGCGGCCCGATGGGGATGACCGCCCGGCGGTCGGTCGGCACCACGAACAGCTCGTCGTGGGCGGCCCCGCCGGCCAGCGAGGGCAGCCGGAACGTGGCCCGGCCGCGGCCGACCGGCACCTCGACGGCCAGCGCGCGCAGCCGCGCCCTTGACCGGTTGGTCGCGACGAGCCGTCCCGCCGCGGGCGAGCCGACGCTGACCCGGGCGGGGTCGAGCTCGATGGCGATGTCGAGGCTGGGCCGCCCGATGACGAAGCCGACCGCGATGAGCAGCGCGAGCACGCAGCAGGCGGCGACCAGGAACAGCTCCTGCCAGCCGAGCCGGACGCCGAGCAGCCAGGCGACCACGGCGACGAACAGCGCGGCGCGCCCGGCGGGCGTGATGACCTGCCAGGCGGGTCGCAGTCGGCCGGCCACCGCCCGCAGCGTACGCGTCAGCCGATTGAGGATTTCCCCGAACGGGTTCGTGGCCGCGCCGTCCGGCGCACCGCTCGTCTGGTCCAGGGACGCCTGCCGCCTGGCGGCCCCGGAGAATCTGCCGGGGGAGGGGGCGGAGCCACGAACTCGTTCTGAAGACCCCGGTTCGTTTTGCTCTTGCTGTTGATCTTGACCTTGCCGCTGATCGTGCTTTCGGCGCTTCGCCACGGCTACGCCCCGCGGCTGGTCGGCGGGCGGACCTGGGAAAGCAGCTGGCCGATGACGTCGTCGATGGTGACGCCGGAGAACTCGGCCTCGGCGTCGAGCAGCAGCCGGTGGCTGAGCACGGGGACGGCGAGCTCCTTGATGTCGTCGGGGACGACGTAGCCCCGGCTGTCGGCGAGCGCCCACGTCTTGGCGGCGCGCACGTAGGCCAGGCAGCCGCGCACGGACAGGCCCAGCCGCACGTGCCTGAGCTGGCGGGACTCGTGCGCGAGCTGGGCGACGTAGCTGAGGATGGCCGGGTCGACGTGCACCGTGTCGGCGAGCGCGGACATCTGGGTGATCGCCTGCGTGGTGATCACGTTCTGCACGCCGGCCGCCCGGTCCCTGGTGGCGGCGGAGGCGAGCAGCGCGACCGTCGCGTTGTGGTCGGGGTAGCCGAGGCTGGTCTTCATCAGGAACCGGTCGAGCTGCGCCTCGGGCAGCCGGTAGGTGCCCGCCTGCTCGATGGGGTTCTGCGTGGCGATCACCATGAACGGGCGGCCGACCGAGTGCGACGTGCCGTCGACCGTGACCCGGCCTTCCTCCATGACCTCGAGCAGGGCGGACTGCGTCTTCGGCGAGGCCCGGTTGATCTCGTCGGCCAGCACGATCGTCGCGAAGATCGGGCCGCCGTGGAAGGTGAACTGGCTGCTGCGCTGGTCGAAGATGGTCACCCCGGTGACGTCGCTCGGCAGCAGGTCGGGGGTGAACTGCACCCGGCTGTGCGTGCCCTGGACGGAGTTGGCGATCGCCTTGGCCAGCGAGGTCTTTCCCGTGCCGGGGAAGTCCTCGAGCAGCAGGTGCCCCTCGGAGACCAGGCAGGTCAGCGCGAGCCGCACGATGTGCTGCTTGCCGAGCACCGCCTGCTCGACGTTCGTTACCAGCGCGCCGAAGGCCCTCGCGAACCAGTTGGCCTGCTCGGACGTCACCTTCGGGGCGCCGCCCATGGTTGCTGTGGTCATGATTCTTCCGATTCCCTCGTGCGAATTCCGTGCTGGCCCCGCGTTGCTGCTGTCATGTCGTGTAAGAGCCGGACGCGGACTTGCCGCCGCCGGTGATGGTGATCGTCACCGTCTCGCCGTCCGGCGCGTGCTGGCACTGCGTGTACCAGGTCGCGCCGCCGCTGCTGCTCGCCGTCACGACGTCGCCGCTCCAGTCCTTGTCGGTGGTGGAGAACACACCGCTGCTGTCGGCGCAGGCGGCGGTCAGCGTGGCGCCCGCGGGGAAGTTGGTGACCGTGACGTAGAAGTTGTAGCAGTCGCCGAGCTCGACGCAGCTGCCGTCGCCGGCCGGCTCCACGTTGCCCTTGGCGACGGAGACGGTCGGGTTGGGCGCCGCCGCCGTGGTCGCGGTGGCGGTCACCGTGCTTGTCTTCTGCCCCTTGGTGTCGCTGAGCGAGGCGGTGATCGTCCCCTTGGTGCTGTAGCCGACGTTGACCGTCGACGAGCCGCTGTAGCCGCCGGTCGACGGGACGCTGTAGTTGGTGCAACCGGAGTTGATGCACACGTTCAGCGTCTCCGCCAGGCCGTCGCTGGTCGCCTTCCACGTGTAGGCGATCGACGTGCCGCTCGCGGCGGCGGTCACGGTCGGCGTGGCGATCGGCTCGTAGGGGGTGACCTGGGCCGTCGGGCCGGCCCAGGTGCTGCACAGGCCGGCGTCGTTGCAGGCCGCGAGGTAGATGGTGACGGCCTTGCCGTTGGCGATCTCGCTGCTCAGCGCGCTCGTCAGGGTGAAGCTGGCCGTCGCGCCCGAGGTGAACGGCCCGTTGATCGTGCCGGACTCCGCGGCGGCGTTGATGCCGTACTCGACGTCCTTGATCTCCTTGGCGTTGGCCGCGGGCACGGTGAAGCTGACCGAGATCGTGTTGCTCACCCCGGTCGCGGTCGCGGTCACGTTCGAGGGCGCGTCGGGTGGCGCCGCGGCCTGGACCGCCGGGCTTGACTGGGGCGACTGCGTGGACGCGCCCGCCAGGTTGGTCGCGCTGACCGTGTACTCGTACCAGGAGCTGTCGTTGGTCACCGTGAACGTGGCGGTGGTCGTGCTCCCGTCCACGGTGCTGGTGCTGACCTGGCTCCACGGGCCGCCGCTGGCCGACGACGAGTACTCGTCGACGGTGTAGGAGGTGACCGGGCTGCCGTTGGCCGCCGTGCCGGTCACCGCCGGCCAGCTGACCGTGATGGCGCGGGTGGTCGTCGGGTCGGGCACCGCCGCGCCGGTCGCGGTCGGCGCGGCCATCGTCAGCGGCTTGCCGTACGGCACGGCGGTGACGCCGTCCGACCACGGCCCGTCGCCCTCGGCGTTGACCGCCATCACGGTGAACGTGTACGTCGTGCCGTTGACCAGGCCGGTGAACGCGTGCGAGGTCGTCACGCCCACGGCCTGGATCTGCGCCTGCCCGGCGGGCGGCGGGCTGATCTCGACCTCGTAGCCGGTGACGGGGGTGCCGTCGACCTGGGCCGGCTGCCAGGTGAGCGTGGCCTGGCCGTCGCCCGCGGTCGTCGCGACCCCGGTCACCTGGTCGGGCACCGCGTTGGGCTGGCCGGTGGTGGTGCCGCTCGGCTTGCCCTGCCCGACGGTGTTGGTCGCCGTCACGTACACGGTGTAGCTGGTGCCGTTGGTCAGCCCGGTGACGTCGCAGGGCGAGCTTGGGCACTGGTGCGGCGCGCCGTTGGTGTAGACGGTGTAGTACTCGACGGGCGCGCCGTTGGGCGCGGCGGTGCCGAACGTCACCTCGAGGGTGTGGCTCGACACCTTCACCGACGGTGCGCCGGGCGAGCCGGGGAAGCCGATGACCGTGGCCGTGATCGCGACGCTGATCGACCGGTCGGCCCGGCCGGGCACGTCGGTCACGGTCGCGACCATGGCCACGGTGCCGGTCGTGTCGTGTCCCGGCGTGATCGTGATCGACCCGCCGCTGCTGGTCACCGTCGCCCCGGCCGGGTGGGTGACGCTCAGCACCTGGATGTCCGGCGTGGCGAGGGGGCTGGTGACGTACTGGGCGAGGTTGACCGTGACGCTGTGGCCGGCGTCGACCGTGACGCTGACCGCCCGTCCGGTCGGCGGCGGCGCCTTGATCACCACGACGTTGATCGTGCCGCCCGCGTTGCCGGCCGACGCGCCCGACGGGATGACCTGCACCGTGCCGGTGCTGCCGGGAGCGGCGCCGCTCCCCGCGGTCAGCTGGAGGCTGGTGCCGCCGACCACGCCGGCGGTGACCCCGCCCGCGGGCTTGCTCCAGGACGTCGTGTACCTGAGCACCGGCGTCGGCACCGTCGTGTCGACCCACACGTGACAGAGCTGGCCGATGTCGTAGCTCACCGGGGCGCCGCCCTCGACGACCTGGATCGGGTCCTGCGGGCAGCGCAAGATGGGCACGTCCGGGCCGACCTGGGCGGGAATCGTCAGCGTGGCCGTGTTGCCGTGCGGGTCCTGCATGGTCGCGCCGTCGTAGACCTGGACGGTGATCGCGCCGGGGCCGGTGTAGCCGCCGAGCGCGTGCACCTGGAACGCGGTCGCCTGGTTGGCGTTCACCGTGAGGTCGCCGCCCGGGGAGGCGCTGAGCTGGTTGACCGTCGTGATCTTGAGCTGGCGGCCGGAGGTGTCCTCGAGCATCGAGCTCAGCGACACGGTGCTCGAGCCGTTCTCCTTCACCGTGATCCGCGCGCCGGGGCGGAGCCTGATCGCGCTCGACTGCGTGCCCGGCACGTACACGACCGCGGTCGCGGTGAGCCCGTCGGGCGCGGTGATCTGGTAAGGCACCTCGCGGGGCTGCGCCGCTAGCTTGATGGTCAGGTCCGAGCCGTGCACCGCGACGCCGGCGGGCGCCCAGCTGACCTTCAGGTCGCTGGCCGACCCGACCGGGTCGTCGTCGTTCTTCAGCACGTTGACCGTCACGCTGCCCGCCCCCGCGGCCGGCGCGGGCGCGACGTCGTCGTTGGCGATCGGCGGCACCTTGGCCCCGGGCACCGCGTGCACGATCACCTGGGCGAGCGACGGGGTGCCGCCGTCGGTGTCGCCGTAGGTGAACTGCACCGGCGGGTCGGACTGCGAGCCTGGCACCTTGAGGTAGACGTAGGAGCCGTTGAGCGTCACCCCCGCGGGCACGGAGGCGTTGGTCTTGCCGAGCGGTTCCACCGTCACCGTGTCGCCCGGGGCGACGAAGTCGTTGCCGAGCACGTTCCAGTGCAGTGACGCACCAGGCGGCGCGTTGATCACGTCGTCGACCGCGACCGGGGGCTGCGGCGGTCCGGGCGGCAGCACGGCGATCCGCACGGTCGCGGTGCCGGTCAGCCCGTACGGGTCGGTGACCTGGTAGGTGAACGTGTCGGTGCCGGCGGAGTTCGGGTAGGACTGGTAGGAGATCGTGTCCGGGCCGACGGCGACGATCCGGCCGAGCGTGGGCGGCACCGTGACCCCGGTGACCGTGACGGAGTCGCCGTCCGGGTCGACGCCGTACACCGGGATCTGGATGACGGCGACGTCGCCGGCGGTCTCCCTGGTGTCCACTTCCTCGGGGACCGGGGCCTGGTCAGGATGGGCCTTCGACGGCGGCGGCTCGATCGTGACGTCGAGTTCGCCGGTCGCGGTGGCGCCGCTGGCGTCAGTCGCCACGTAGCTGACCGTCGTCTCTTCCTCCGACTTGACCCCCGCGGGCGCGTCCACCCGCAGGTTGGTGCCGTCGGCGCTGGCCATCAGCCCGGCGACCGGGGGCTGGTCGGTCATCGGGGTGCCGGCGAACGTGAGCGGCAGCCCGATGGAGCTGGCGTCGCCGGAGAGCACCGCGACGGCGGCGCTGTCGCCCGACCTGATCGTGACCGCGGCCTGGGTCGTGGTGATCTGGTCGGCGTTCAGGTCGCCGGCCACGGCGGAGACGGCCACGGTGCCGGTCGCGCTGCCCTTGCCGTCGCTCACCGTGTAGTCCACGGTCTCCGTCACGCCCGGCTGCGGGTTGTCCTCGCTGATCCGCAGCCAGCGCTGGTCGATGACGGCGACCTGGAGGCCGGCGCTGTCGTCGGCGTTCGCCGCCGGCTCCGCGCCGGTGACGCCCAGGATCCAGCCCTGCGGGTCGTAGTCGTCCGCGAGCACGTCCACGACGGCCGCCTGCTGGCCGTGCAGCACCGCGACGTCCGGCGTGGTCACCGGCGGCTTGGGCGTGCCGCTGGCCGCGACCACGTGCACCCGGATCGTCCCGCTCGCGGTCGGCGCGGCACCGTAGGCGTCGGTGTAGGTGAGGAAGAAGTCGCCCGGACGCTGCGCGGTGAACGTGACCGTGCCCGTGGCGATGTCGGTGGAGACGCTCGCGCCGCTCACCGCGGGAACCGGCGCGGCCAGCGTGAGCTGCGCGTTCGGGTTGGTCGGGTCGACGCCGGGCAGGTCATTGGCCAGCGGCTGGATGCTGATGGGCGAGCCGACCACCGCCTGCGCGGCGTCCGGCTCGGCGACCGGCGCGACGAACCGCGTCGACGTGGAGCCGAGCACGTTCACCGTGAGCGTCGCCTTCGTGGGCGTGGTGACCCGGCCGTCGCTGACGCCGTAGGTGATCCGCACGGTCTCATCGCCGGCCGTCTGCGGCGCGGTGAAGGACAGCGCGCCGCCGCTGGTGACCGCGGCGGACCCGGCGCTGCTGCTGACGGCGCCGCTGTCGATGTAGAGCGGGTCGCCGTCGAAGTCCCGCCAGTCGCCGATGAGCGGGATGACCAGGGTGCCGCCGGAGGCAACCGACAGGCTGGGCGGCGTGTACCCGGGGCGCAGCGCGGGCGGGTCGTTCTCGTCCGGGCTCCGCGGCTCAAGCGTCACCTCATTGGAGGCGGTGTGGCCGTGCCCGTCGTCGATCGTGTACTGGAAGTGCGCGTCGGTGGACAGCGAGGTCACGGTGGCGAGGATGGTCTGCGAGTCGGGCGCGACCGCGACGGAGACACCCGGCTGGTCGGGCTGGCCGACCGCGGTGACCGCGTACGTGCCCGGCGGCCCCTTGTCGACGTCAAGCACGTGCACCACCGTGGTGGTGTCCGGCCGCACGCCCTGGGTGTAGGGCTTGGCGGTGAGCTGCGTCTTCTCCTGGACCTGGAAGGTCTGCGCCTGGTTGCTGCTGTTGCCCGCGGTATCGACCGGCGTCCACTTCGGTCGCACGTTCTCGATGTTGCTGTCGATGAGGAAGACGCCGCCGTCGGTCGTGTCGTTCAGCACCAGCGTGCCGTTGTTGACACGGAAGACCAGGTTGGGCGCGCCCGCGGTGTCGTCGAGCGAGAACTGCTGTGCCGTGCTTGTCGCCGGTGGCGGCGTGCCGCAGGTGCGGACGTAGCTGCCGGTGGCGCCGTTGGCCCAGGCGGCGTCGACGCAGCCCGCGACCTGCACCGGGGCCGCCACGCTGCCGCTGTGCCCCGTGCTCAGCGTGGTGAGCTGGCCGGACCCGAGGTTCACGCTGTAGAGCGCCTGCGTCGTCGCCGCGACCACCACGTCGCTGGCGGAGGACGACTGCTGCAACTCGAAGGACGTGGAGGTGTCGGAGGAGGGCAGCGCCACGGTGTGCCCGCTGTCCGGCAGGTAGATCGTCTTCGTCGTCGCGTCGGCCACGACCGGGACGTCGCCGACGGTGGCGACCTCGAGCGGGTCGGTCGCCGACAGCGGCATGGCGGTGGTCTGCGGCTTGCCGCCCTGCGGGTAGCTGCGCACCTGGCCGCCGCCGGCCACCCAGACCGTGTCATCGGACCCGACGGCGACCGCCGAGTCGGCGGGCAGGTGCGCGGCGAGCGGCTTGGCGGACGCGGAGAGCGCGGCCAGGCTGCCGCCGCCGGCGCTTACCGTCGTGGCGCGCAGCGAGTGATCGGTGGACAGCACCGCGAGCGTGTCGTCGCCGAGCGCGATGCCGTCCGTCGCGGGCGAGATCGCGGCCCCCGCGTCGTAGAACGCGGTGTTGTAGACGTTAACGGCGTAAATCCGGCCGCCGCTCGCGTCGTAGGAGGCGACGATCGGGCCGTCTTGCCACACGTCGACGCTGGTGGAGGAGGAGGGCGGCGCCAGTTCGCCGTCGAGTTGCCCGATCGGCTTGGTGAACCGGCCGATGGTGCCGATCGAGTTGTTGGTGACCCAGATGCCGCCGTCGTTAAGGCTGACGTGCTGTACGGGGAAGCCATGCGACGTCGCGGCGAGCGCGGCGAACGTGGCGACGGCGACGCCGAGAACGACAGGAGTAATAAGCCGACTCCGGCGAAGCCGCATTTCCCCGATTGCCCCTTTACCTTGCGCGCAGACGCCGTGACCTGGCGTTAGCGTCAATCCCCCGTTTCACGCGCGTTGCGACGTAGCAAAATGCGCGAAGTTGATTCTAGGGCAAGTCCCCACAACTCGGGATCTATTACGACATTTTAACAATAAATCGATTATAACGGAAATAGTTAATCATCTATGTATGGTGATGGACCAATAAATTCGGCCAGCAGACCGGCTGCGACTCGTCGGAGGCCGCGCCGTTCGCTCGCCGCACCTGGACCTCGATGCAGAGGCTCTGGCCTTGCGGCAGCGTCACCAGCACCTGGGGCTTGGCCGTGTCGCCGCTTGAGGTGCCGGCCGACCCGCTCACCCGCTGCCAGCGGAAGGTGTCACCGGTCGCTGGGTTCGCATACGTCCAGCTGAAGCGGACCTCGCTCGCCCCGGCGCTCTGGGCCGTGACCGTCGGCTGCCCGGGCGCGGTGGCGCCGGGGCCGAGGGCGTCCTGTTCGCTACCGCTCGATGCGGTGGGCTGGCCGGCGCCGGCCGGGTTCTGTGCCTGCTGACCGTGGCCCGACGTCAGGGTGACGTACGCCACGACCGCCACGACGGCGACAAGCGCGCCGCCGGCGACGGCGAGGACGCGGCCGCGGTGACGCGCGGTGCCCGTTCCTGCCGACCGGTGGCCGCCTGGCTGCGGCACGGACGGGCGGGCCATCGTCGTGCCCTCGCGGCCGCCCGGCTGGAACTCGGGGAAGCCCGCCGGGGTGCCCGCGGGTCCGCGCGGGTCGAGCCTGACCGGGCCGCGGGTGCGCGTCCGGTCGTCGTCCATCAGGCCGGCCTGGCCCGCCTGGGCCTGGGCCTGGCCCTGGCCAGGCTGACCGGGCTGGCCGGGCTGGCCGGGTGGGCCCCACGGGTCCACGCGCATCGGCACACGCCTGCGCGTCGGGTCCTCTTGCGTACCGGGCGGCCGGGTACCGCGGGTGATGGTCGGCTCGTACGTGCCGCCGGCCCGGGACGCGGTGCCTCTGGCGTCGGAGGGACTGTGCGTTCGCGGGTCGGCGGCCCAGGGCGGTATCGTCTGCCCCCAGGGCGGCTGGCCCGACTGGGGTTGGCCGCTGTGCGTGCGCGGGTCGGCGTGGCCCGCGCCTGGCCCCCACGCGGCCTCGGTCACACCGCGGGACGGCGGCAGGTCGGTCAGCCCCGAGGCGGGACCGCGGCCGAAGAAGGCGTTCTCGCCGCCCGCCCGCGGCCGGGCGATCGTGTCGCCCCTGGTGGTGTCACCCGACGGCTCGTCGGCGGGCAGGATGGGGTGCGTCAGCGGCAGCCGCAGTTCCTGCTCGATCGACTGCAGGCCGCGGATCAGTTCCATCGCCGACTGCGGGCGGGCGGCCGGGTCCTTGGCCATCGCCTGGCGCAGCAGCCGCTCCAGGCTGTCGGGGACGTCCGCCCGCTGGGTGCGCGGCGGCGGTTCCGACTTGATCCGTCCCATCAGGGCGAAGGTGCCGTTGTCGCCGCCGGGCTGCTCGAACGGCGACCGGCCGACGAGCAGGTGCCACAGCGTCGCACCAAGCGAGTAGACGTCGGCGCGCTGGTCACCCGGCGAAATGCCGAAGAGGATCTCGGGCGGTGACCACGGGACGGACAGGCCCTCTGGCCCGTCACCGCCCTTCGTTGTCGCGATGCCGAAGTCGGTCAGCGCCGGCTCGCCGTAGGAGTCGGACAGGATGTTCTGCGGCTTGATGTCGCGGTGCAGCACGTCCCGGCGGTGGCTGGTCTCGACCGCGCTGCCGATCTGGATGCCGATGCGCAGCACGTCCGCGACGGAGAAGTGCGAGCGGCGCGCCCGGACCGACAGGTTCGGCTGCGGGTAGTACGGCATCACGATGTAAGGGCGGCCGTCCGTGGTCACGTTGGCGTCGAAGACCTGGACGATGTGCCGGTGGGCCAGGTCGGCCGTGACGTTCGCCTCCGCGGTGAACCGGCGGCGGGCGGCCTCGGAGAGCGCCGACTCGTTCAGCACCTTGACCGCCACCTTGCGGTGCGGCAGGTTCTGCTCGTACAGGTAGACCTGGGCGTTGCCGCCCGCACCGATGTGCTTGATGAAGCGGTACCCGGGAAGCTCGGGCGGCGCGACGTCCTGCGCGGAGGTCCGGCTCACTCGGTGACCTCGTAGCGGAAGTCGATGCCGTCGGCGAGCGCGACGATGGTCCCCGGCTGAATCGGCACCGGCTCGCCCGGACGCAGTTGCTGCGGGTCGCGCCCGGGCAGCGTGACCAGCGTCCCGTTGGTCGAGTTGAGGTCGGTCACGAGCACGTGCCATCCGTCCAGGGTGACGCGCAGGTGCGTGCGGGAGATGTCGCCGTCCGCGCTCGGCAGCTTGACCACGTGCGGCCGCTCCTCGCCATCGGTCCCGGCGAAATCGGTGCGCGGGTTGCGTCCCATCAGCACGCCACGGTCAAGGGCGATCACGTCGCCAAGCGACAGCCGGAGCACGCCGAGCACCGGGCGCGGCACCGGGACCGGGTCGTGCGGCAGCGGCGCGCCGCACCGGCGGCAGGTCGCGCCGCTTGGCGGGTTAACGTGCCCGCTCGGGCAGAGCAGCGCGGGGACCACCGGGCCGATGCGGTCGGGCGGCGTGGTCATCGCGGCGAACTCGTGGACTTCGCCGCGCTTGACGGTGTTGCCCGACTCGCCAGGACCGGGCTCAGGCCGCGGCGCGGCGGGCTGGTAGGGCGGCTCGACCGGACCGGCGGCCTGCGGCACCTGGCCCGTGGCCTGCGGCACCTGGCCCGCGGGCGGAGCGCCAAGCGGCACTTGGCCGGCGGGGACTCCGCCTGGGTGGGTCTGGGTGGCGGGCCCGGGGCCTGCGGGGCCTGAGAGCCACGGCGGCGCGTCGATGAGGCCGCCCGCCGGGCCGCCGGGCATCCCGTTGGGCGGCATCCCGCCCGGCTGGTTCTGCCCCCAGCCGGGCACCGGCGCGGGCGGCTGCGCCGGTCCGGTGAACGGTCCGGTGAACGGCCCGGTGAGCGGTCCGCCCGGACGCGGGCCACCGGACCATGCCCCGTCGGAAACCGGCTGCCAGGACTGCGGCGGTGCCGCCTGGTACAGGGCGGGCGGCTGGCCCCCCGGGCCGGCGTACCCCCCGGTCACGGGGGCGCCGCCCGGAGGGAAGGACGCCGGGTCGCCCTCTCCCGCGGGCCAGACCGGGCCGTCGGCCACGGTCCTGGCGAGCCCGACCGGGGCTGGGCCGGCCGGGGCTGGGCCGGCCGAGGCTGGGCCGGCCGAGGCTGGGCCGGCCGAGGCTGGGCCGACGGGGGCTGGGCCGGGCGCGGCTTGCCCGGGTGCGGCGGGGCCGGGCGCGGCTTGCGCGGCCGCGGCCGGCATGGCGGGAGCGGGGAACGTGCCGGAGCCCGGGGCGTCGGGCCTGGCCTGGCCGCCGCCGGGCCCGGCGGGGTCCCCGGCCATGGGCATCGCGGTGGCGGCGGCGTGGTCGGCGAGGCTGCCCGGATGGGTCATGGTGATCGTGTCGGGGAAGAAGACGATCGTCTTCTTCGGCCTGCCCTGCCCCTGCCCCTGCTCCTGCTGCGGTTGGTGCGGTTGCTGCGGTTGCTGCGGTTGCTGCGGTTGCTGCGGTTGCTGCGGTTGCTGCGGTTGCTGCGGTTGCTGCGGTGCGGGCTGTCCATCGTCGTACGAGACCGTCTCCCGTGCCGCCGCGTTGGTCAGGTCGACGATCACGCAGCCCGCCAGCAGCACGCCCGATG
>Ga0335075_10003682_pt1 | contig 24202 bp, 16 predicted proteins | sample Lox_Sample_24_FD_206723 | JGI IMG/M metagenome (GOLD analysis project Ga0335075, IMG submission 206723) | Soil microbial communities from Loxahatchee National Wildlife Refuge, Florida, United States - Lox_Sample_2.4 | ecosystem: Environmental > Terrestrial > Soil > Wetlands | place: USA...
AGCGGCTCGTCGAGTTGCGAAAGCCGCCAGTAAGTGTCAAAGCGGCGGAGAAAGCGGAGGAGAAGGATGAGTTGAGTGGGATCCTGGGGCAGATATTGGGTGGTGAGAAGAGCAAGGAGGAGCAGAAGAGGATATTGGAAGAGGCGGCGATGGGTGCGAAGGATCTAAGTGGGTTGGTCAAGAGGAAGAAGGGCAGGGGGTTAGGAGGGAGTGCGGAGGCTTCAGCTTCAGCGACGCCTGAGCCGAGTACAGTTGGCTTGACAGGGAATGGGAAGAGGAAAGTAGAGTTTGCGGGGGAAGTCGAGGAAAGAGGAACCGGAAAGAAAGCTCGAGTTGAGCCTACAGACGAGGCCGAATAAAGGGGACGGCAATACGGATTAATGATGGCATTTTCGGAACGAAGTGTATACATGCATATTCGACACGACATGACATATACCCAGCCTGTCTTGGGAACTGGGCCACCGGGGCGGAAAAAAATCTTGGAGTCGAGGATTGCTGCTCATTCGAGTGATACCTGGGTCTAGTTTGTGATGGCGATCAGGATTCAGAATTCAGGACAAGGGGTTTGTATGTATGTATAATTCGGCATAAGATACCCAAGGTAGGTTCTCCTCTACAACAAGTCTCTTTGAATAGGCGAGCTCCCAACTAGACAGCCAAAACAGATGCTTCGCGTGGCTTAATGACAATACAATCCATCCCAATTCAGCAAACCAAAAAAATGTGAAGCTCATCAACCATTCATTCCGGGTATCACATGGACGGTGGTGTCAGTCTATTCTGCGCCCTGCGCCCTCCCCCCTTGCCCAAAAAGCGCAATCCCAGTGCCGTAGTACAATTTATCGCGTCCAGTTCATTTCCCTTCCACTCCAAGTCTAATCCAGAGTAAACATGCTCTAGAACAATGCATGGGTATCATGAATCATACGCAAGCGGCAGTGCTGTCCAACAAGCAGTAATAACCAATCGATGCAAAAAACACGCTGAGTAACTCAGCAAACTCACACATCGTCAAAAGAGCCCGCATCGTTTCCCAGGAACCTCCGCTCATCCTCAGCAGACATCACCTCCCCTTGCCCTGGCCCTTTACCTCGGAGAATCCTATTGGATCCACCAAGCCAATTCTTGACCTCGCAAGTCGCCACTTCATCCGGGCAAATATGTGTTCGACCAAGGGACTTGAATTTCGGGCCCAGTGGCCCGTTGACGTAATGATACTGGCCGGCGAAACGGTATTGCCTTGGGTCGCCAAGAGGGTAAAACTTGTCGCCCCAATGCCCATTGAAATGAAACCATTCCGTGGGCGCCTTGGGAGTCAATTGTGATGAGCGCAGCGCGTTGTTCAGATGGTCGTAGGTATAAGCATGGACATTCAACGCCGGATCCCACAATGGTCCGCGATCAGTTTCATCATGCAGTAGGCCCCAGGGGAGGATGTACGAATGTATACCGGGCGTAGCGTACATGGCATGAGTCCCAGTCGCAGAATATATGACAGGCCTCTTACCCAACTTTTCGACTGCGGCGTAGCTGTAGGCGGAGCCAAAGTTGTGCTCGCTGAAGTAGACAGCCTTTGGTACCCCGTGGTGGAAGCGGACTACCGTGTGCTCCCAGTCACCGACGTGGTTTCCAAAGCGTATATTGAGGACAACATTTCCAAGGTTGAAGCTGTAGAAGAAGAACCAAAAGGCGTCAACAATGCCGTGACCTTTGTCGACAGCAATCAACACTGCTGGCGCTCCACTCCGGCCGCCTCTAATGTCCTTTGTTTGCACTCCCCGTCGTCGGCGACGTCTAAGATTCGTCGGGATGGATGCATGTCTATAATCATTCTCGGATACGAGCTCGTCGCCCTCGAGTGTCTCAATAGGTACGAGTAATCCTTGATCAGAGGGAGACGCACCAACAGTGACGGTGTTGTGCGAGCTGTCTAAGATATCTTTATTCCATTCTTCCTCAGTATGATCTTCATCTTCCAGTCGATCCGGGGAGGTTCTACCCCCACTACGAGTCCCATATATGGCTTCCCATGGTTCACCTTCAGGCGGGGGGTTCGGTATGTTCTTCTCGCCCACGAGCCAGTCAGGAAGCTCCTCGACATTGTCCTTGCTGGTAAGGAAGATGTGCCTTCCTCGTCCGAATTTATTCAAGCCATTCAAATCATGGAGAGTTGGATTTTGCCACTGCAAGGGTAGTGGTGTATAGTTGAGTGTAGGTGTGATGTGATATAGATGTTCCGCGAGGTCGCAGGGCCAAAATTGTTCGCCAGAAAAGAGGTGCACCAAGGGTGCATATTCCATCACGTAGTCTGGGACTTCCCGGAGCAGACGTTCATCGTCTGTCCAGTCTTGTGGTCGACCCTTGCCCTCAAACCATGTATTCTGCCAATCCCAGTCGGTTGTACTGCCGTCTAACGGTTGCTGTGTGTTAGGCGCTGTGCGCCTGCCGAATGTGGGCCTCGCAAACTTAACATGTGCTGCGCCACAGATGCCTAGCCACCTACAAGCCTTCCTGTCGAGCCAAGATTTCGAGGTCGCGATCCATTTCGCCTCGTCTCTGTCTTCCTCGCACCAGATGAAGGCTTCCGGGTTCAGAGACTTGTACAGGCTGTTCAGAGACACGTAGCCAATAAGCGTTGACAGCAGCCCAATTGCGGCCTTTGTCTTGATCGCCTTCATCTGCTCGACTCCCGGCGAGACATCTGTGGGTACAGAACTGGACAGATCTGTATTTGGAGCAGAGCTGGCTGACTGCTCTTGGGTTGTCGAGCTCGGAGCCGCAAATTCTTCTTGGGTAACCACCACGAATATTCCACAGTCCGGGTCTGTAGGTGCGGGTGCAGCCAGAGAAGTAGAAGTGATATCGTGTGGTAGTGGGTAGTTTATAGAGGTCGCGACAGGGCGACCCGGGAGAGACAAGTTGGTTGTGGATAGTGTGGAGAGGGTAGGTATTAGAGGAGGCAACACAGGCGCCTGGCTGGCATGATATTGTTGAAGGTCCACTGTCGAAAGACGCATGTGATTAGCAAACAGTTTAATAGCTTGCAAGTCAAGTTCAACTGTGTGGTGTCAGACCGTCCGCTGCGCGCAAAGAAAAGCCGAGCGGAACGGACGGCGCAGGGATTGGCACACACCGCTCGGATCCTAGCGGAATGCAACTAAGGTTATTCAGGGCTACCTACTCAGGTAGTTAAAGCTTAGATTGTAGGGGGGGCGCCTATGAAAGTGCTGACGAGATTGTGGTCATGACTGGTCGAAACGAAGTCACCCAGCGACAGGGCGGGTGGGAGTTTGTTGGGCTATGCTTTGAAATCGGACCCTAAGGGTTTTCTGCGCTAGCTGATTTGGATGATTTTAACTTTGCAAGTGTTGGAAAGAAGGGATTGCGCTAAAACCCGATCAAAGTCATTTGTCAAAGGCGTACGAGGCCGGCTAAAGGAAAATGCTGAGTCTCGACGGCGGGTATGTATGAAATTGGAGAAATGATGGATGGCGTGGATGGTTCTTGCCAGGATTGTGAGATGGCGCGACGCGGGAGCTGAAGCTCCATAACCCAACCATGACGTCGATAAGCCGCACGAGCCCGGGACTGCGCCAATTGTAATCGCCGCAAAGTCATCGTCATCCACACGAGTACCAACCTCGTGGTTTGTTCTTGGGCCATCACTTGATCTACACAAACGGGCGATTCACAAGCCTATTTAGACACACGTTGGTGATACTCGTATCACAAGCTTCTCTACACTGGTCGACCATTTCGCCAACCTGGTCTAGGTGGTGATCAAAGACAGGGCGCATCGATCAATTCTGATGGTAACTAGAGCTTATCCCACCACTTGAAGGAGGAATGAAAGGTCAGATCACGCCCGAATGGCGGCCGCAACAATTCGCTTAATCGTTCAACCAAGCTTTTCGGCTGAATAGGTCATTTAGAGTAGACTCAACCCTAGCCTCTTGTCTTGACCCAACGCTACTGTACCATTTCCGACCTAGGAAGGCTTGCTGGGTAGCGAAAAACTCCGAAAATCGCAGGTGGACCCGAACACGGCATCGCTGGTCGCATGCAAAATATGGAGCACTCCGTACAGAATCTGGCCACAGGGGTCGTATACTGGACGGATTTCCCTCGTGCTTGGGGACTTTCAGATGATTGAACTGACCTTCTCTAGTAGCGTATGGAGATGAAACCGGCTTCGTCGCGGATTGGTCTGATCCAATAACCGATGGCGCAACACTTGTTCGTGCAAATGATCACACGCAGGGGCTCTTAGCCCTCACCATCCTCGGCATTGCCCAGGCCAAGGTCATCCTCCTCACTGTCGCTTGCGTCTACTGCAACAAGGGCGTCCTTGGTTGTGCTCCTATCCTGCTTTTCCTTCTTGACTTTGGTGGCCGCGATGCCCCCAGAAGTGACGAAAAGGAAAGCCTCGTCAGGGAAGTTGTCAACATGATTGAAAAAGTTGCCGAATCTGCAAGTAACTGATAAGCATTTCCCCGCAAATGTTCCACTTGCTGCATACTCACATATTGTCCTTCTCCTCGTCACTGTATATGCGTTCATAAATCTCCCGCTGCTTGAACTCATCCACTTCCTTCTTGAACTTGTCGAAGTCAATCGGCTCTTTCCCCAAATCACCCTTTGCCCTCTTGTTATACGAGTCAAATATAGGCCGCTCTAAGAGTAGTCCAAGGCTCGGCGCCTTCGGGATCGAGATCTTTTCTGGGCCATAGCTTTCGGTGATGCGCTTCGGATCGCAGCCACACCGAACCATCAGTGCAACCATACCAACCATCTTGCGAATTTGATGCATCATGAAGCTCTGCCCGTGAACTTTGAGGCTTAACCACTCCGTACCATTGATGAGGATTGGATTTGGATTGACTACAAAAGACTTGATGACGCGTCTCGCTGAAGGGTCCGAGGACGATTTCTGTACTGTATAGTTGTGATAGTTGCGCGTGCCTTCGTATAGCGACAAAGCTTCGCGAACACGTTTGAGGCGGGAAGGGTGTATTCGATATGCTCTCTTTGCTGCTGTGTAGGCGTTTCGAAGTTTCTTGATGCCCTCGATGATCGGTATAGGTTTTTCTGACTCGTTGGCATTCCCTCCTGGGTTTGCTACTGGTTGTGTGTGTGGCTTGGAGTCATCGTAATCCACTCCAGACTTGGTGTCGGTGGTCATTTCGATTTTATTTCCCGTGCTCGTGTTAGGCTTGGTTTCAGGCCTTGCGTCGGCTTCCACTTCCGCACTTGGCTCCCCCTTCCTCATTCTTGTCGGGGCAATAGATACGGGACTGTCTGGCTCAGCCAGTACACTCTGTCCTTCCAGATCACGGTCGGCCTCTTCATCTCCTCTCAAATAGAGCGCCTTCTCGAGCACCGCCTTGGTTTCCTTGTCGTAGTCGTCAAGAATAGGCTTGATCTGCTCCTCCTCAACTTTTTCCCAGAAATCCTTGACCTCCTCCTGCCTTTGAGATAGGCCTTCCTCATCACCATTCCCCGCTGCAATCTCGGATATCTTCTTGCCAAGGTAACTACTTGGGTGAGGCGGCAGAAATGAATGGGTCGGAATCAGGTACTCGTAAATCCGTGAGTCGCAAAGCTGATACGCACTGAAACTGTTGTTGGTCCTTTCAATTCCCCAAACTCGTATCTGTGGACTCAAATTCGCGTTGATTCTCTCGACGATGTCTGAATCTTCCACAATGAGCTTGAGTGAGATAACATTTCCAGCCGCATGGACGCCCTTGTCAGTCCTCGCACATCGGACGAAGGACGATTTCTTCGCGTCGTCCGCGTTCGCCTTGGAGATTGCGCCAGCAGCGACAAAAGCCTGGAAAAGATCGCCTTCAATAGTCTTCTGGTCGTGCGTCCTGCAGTGCTGTTAGAGTCATCAGACATTTGTCAATCTCGAGCTCCACGCAAAGCGATACTGACAACTGCATCCCCTTGTATCCTGTTCCTGAATATCCGATCAAGACCGCTACTTTCTTCTTTGGCCTTCTCCCCTCCGCCTTGATGGCTTCTTCAGAGAACTTTTTCGCGTATATGGGAAGCTGCTCGTCATCTCCATTTTCAAGTCTTTGCCGTTTCATCTCTTGCTCATCCTCGTTCCGGCCCCGTTTATCCGCTTTCGTTTTACTTCAGCCAGTCAATTTTGTGGTCATGCCAGCATCTATTGGTGTAACGTACACACCTCCACTCGTTCCTCCCCATATCTCTCTTCTTGCTTCGACCTCTGCTGCCGAACTTCTGGGGAATTTTGCCCTGATTTGATCGTCCAGAGCTCGGGCCAGCTCCTCCCTGCGTAAATGTGTGGCTGTTCTGATCTGCTGAAGACATCGTAGCGGTTGTGCTAGACCTAATAGCTTTCTGGGCGCAAGGCGCAGGGAGGGGTTCATGAATAAAAAATTCGAAACGAAGTGCGAAGCTGAAGAGCTCCAATTCCTTAGTCGATTTTGCGGGGTGGGGAAAGACCCATGTCGGCTTGGCCAAAACCACCGCGTCAAATTATCTCATCCCAAGCTCAAACTGTGCCTTCTTTGAGTACTTTGCCAAATCATCTTCTGACCGATGCAGATTTTAAGCAAGAAACCTTATTCTACATAACCGATGTTGGAGTATACGGTAATATATGCATCTGGAACGGGAAGAAACCGCTTCCGATCAGCATGATAGAAATCAACCCCATTCAGCACACAATCTTCACCTTAATAAATTCTGATCGGGGCTGTCCTCAATATACAACAGGGCTGCGTCCGACTTCCAGGTCCAAACATCAGCCCAGACACTCGCAAGAACGGAGCAGGTCGATTCTTTTGAAGAAAGGTGTGGGATTGTTTCAGAGCATTGAAGCTACTCCACGCTCAATATAACAAGTGCTTGCGCGTTGCACGGAAAGCTGCTACTTCTGCAAAGTGCCACACGCTCTACGCCAGGCCATAGGATAATTCCCACCCATGCGCCTCGCTATAAGCTAACCGGTCTTGATAGCGTAATGACGCCAGTAATGAAGATCCTCATCCCATAGTCACGTCCTTGCTCCCATCCACTGTGCCAGTGTGCATCCCATCCAAACCAGCCATATCGGTTTTGGTAACCATCTTCATCAAATCATTGAGCCAGAACATAAGCGTCCTGCTCACAGAAATATTATGCCACAACTCCTGCTTCACATGGCCGAAGAACTCGTCCATTAGTGCACCCCTTTGGTTCTGGTTCTGGAACTGCTGACGGTTCGCATATCTGGCCAGATTCCGCATCACCATGATCGACGTCCAACCAATCCCAGCAGGCATGTTCTTTTCATCTACAGGAGAGGAATAGAAGGTGTGGCGGGTGAACTCAGGTTCCCTGAGAACGTCTGACTTGTTATTTTCAGGTTCGGTAGGAGAGTCGGGAATGTGTAAGCGGACGTGAAGGCCGACATCACGAGCACTCGTCATGGGCTCAGGAGATCGCATGCAACCAGACCAGCGGCAAAAATAGGAACCAGTTTCTTGATTCGAGAATGATTGCCCGTCTTCGGATTTGGGAATGCGTAGATGGTCGGAAAGGACGTGAGACCAGAGGTTTTGCCTCGATGAGTGCCATTCTCCGCACACCTGCCTCGATAAAGATCGAGATAGCAAATCCGATATTTCTGTCTTGCCTTCCCACATGCACTTCAGAAGGGGTACCCCTTTCAGGTTTACCAAAACGCGCCTCGGCCGGATCCCTTTGATGATAAAGCGAGGTTGAGGACCATTGATGACTTGCGCTTGAGCAGTACTGAACGTATTGGAAACGTTTTTGATGAAGTCTGCAGCAGGAATAGGACTGTTTCCGGCGAAACGGCCTTGATAGGCCTGCCAGATGGCAATCTGCGTGATGTCATCTGCTTGTGACTCTTCGAAACAGCATTTGAGCCAGCGAGACGAGCGCTCTGGTTCTAGGAATTCTAGGAGTTGTGCGTGGAGGTCGTCTGGGATGTTCGCAATGGCGGTATTGGGTGTGTGTTTTTGCGCAGCTCTGACCATGATCCTCTCCTCGAACGGACGCGCAGAATGGAGAAGCAAGTTTGCGAGTCTGCTTGTCAAACTTGGTAGAAGAGCAGGCGATGCTTTCAGGACGAAGTCCAAATTTTCAGGCAGTGCGGTGTACTGGTAGAGGAAGTCGAGGGATGACGACGTAAGGTCGTCGTCGATTTCGAGGAGCAGGAACGACACTACTCGCTCTAGTGTCTTGACCGGGACGTCTGTCAGTCGGTGTAGCATCGGAGTCTCCATGCTGAACCGGATAATGGCACGCATTGTTGGGAGCAGGAAACCACGATCATTGTGGTCTAATCGGGCCAGCAGCGAGAAGTACAGTGCGTCGTTGGCAACAGGTTCGTAGTATCTTGTAACTTGCTCAGCAATTTCCAGCGCGTAATGTCGATATTCGGCGAGTCGAGGCTGATCGGGAAGGTTGACAGCGATAATCAAGAATTCACGCAGCAGTGGAAAGCGGGATATGAAAGCAGCATTCTCCTCGAGAATGACCATGTTTCGAATAACAAGCGCAGCTTCGTTGAGTTTGTCTAGTCGGTGTGAGAATTCTTCGGTCTCGACATCTTCGACGGCCACCCTGGTTTCAAAAGTGCGTATGGTTTCGAGAAGCCTCGGTGTGCCGTAAGAGCCATTGAGGGTATTCGCGCTTTGAAGATCTCCCTCTTCGTCGTAGGAGACCTCCCACTTCACGCCATAGATTAGAATGGTAATCTCAAGGGCCTTCTCTAGTAGCGACTCTGCAAGAAGGGGAAATCCTTCGAACTTATATTTGTCGCCTCGCTCGAATGATACCTTGACCAAGTGGTGCAGGGCGAAATCTTGCTCTTCTGGGATACCTGAGCGTAAACCGTAGAGACAACGGATGTAGATATTTGGGCCACTCATATTGTTTGGGATAGTACCGCGGAGAAAGTGCTGGACTTCCAGCGGAGGTTTCGGCATGTTTTGCATTTTTACTGCAGCTTTGCGCGCGTGAAAAACAGCGGCGTTATTGCCAGGTGTAACGACTGGGCGCAGGGTTAGAGCCATAGGTTGTCTCGGCTCATATCTATCAAGGCTGAATGTAGGATTACGAGGATCTGCGGAGGCATTGTTATATATTGGTGCTGGTGCAGGTGAAGCTTGAGGAGAGGTGGTGGTTCTGCTGTACCGCTGTCTCGTGGGCGCAAGGTCTGGCTGAAATAGTTGGGTTTTCTTGGGGTCTTGTCTAAGCTGTCCTGGATGAACAGTCAGTACCGAAGCTGAAGAATTCCCCCAGTAGCTGGGCGTTCTTGGGTGGGGGGAAATTGGCTTTCCTCGTCCGAAGCATCTGAAGAGTATTTTGTGGATTCTTTGGAAATAACTTACTTGTAGGGTATCTTCCGCCACTCCCGGACTCGTCAACGTCCATATGATCAGCCTTTGGAGTCCTCTGTTCATCATCTGCTGATTCCAGTCCGTCTACGAGCACACCGGAGTCTCGTGAGGCAGGCACATGAAAGTTTTCCAGGGTTCGGTTGCGAAGGTCGCCCCCTTTGGCCGTAAGGTTTTCTAGGATCTCTGGCGGAGGTGGGTTCTCATGCCAATATGTCGATATTTCATACGCCCTGGGCGTTCAGTCAGTACTGTGGCCTTTACATATCGCTTATTTGACAAATGCTCACGCAAGGTTTTTGTAGTAGACTGTCTTCAACTGGAACGTCATGGCTGCCTCGTGGTGATTGCCAAACCCGAACTGCTTAACCAAGGATCGCCAGCGCATCCTCTCTGCGGAGAGTGCATCGTAGCCCCCATTTTCTAGGACAAGCCTGTAGAGTTTCAACAAATTTATTGGCCGGCCTGCGACTTTCGGATCGCGGTCGAAGTTCGTGCTATGCGCAGTCAGCAAGACTTTGTTCAGCTGGGATGACTTCGAGCATGGGACATACCCTCGCCGCTCATGGTAGTCGGCAAGCTCGTCTAGGAAGGCCTCCTCATTGTCGGGCAAGTCGGGCGGAGGGGGTGCCATTGCCTTGACGGAAGGGACAGTCAGGGCTTTCAGGCGTTGCTATCCAGTTCCTGGAGATGGCGCATGCCTTAAGTGCGTCAAGGCCGACTTTGGCGCAATGGATTATCGCAAGCAGGCCAAAGTGAAGCCGCAGAAGCAATCTTGTGTTCTTCAAGAAATTTGGGCAGATGCGCAATCAACGCCAACACGCGTTTGCTCGAACTTCTTTTGCTTGGCATTGCGCATGGACAAGAGTTTTGCAACTCGTCCCCTTTCTAGCTGCAGACTCGATGTTTCTCTCCTTTCTGATCGCCCAACACTACTACCTAGAAACCTACATCCATGATTCGGAGGGACACTAACCGTGAGCGTTATATCTAGTAAGCATCTAACAATCATTCCTAGTCCATAACTCAAGTATGCATCTCTACTCTGAGAATTCGGTCGCTATCTCTCATATGCCACCGTGCCCGAGGACAGCAATGGACCTATACCATGGATTCACCTTTCCAGTAAAAGCAACAGTTTTGCCGTCTTCGAGAAATGCCCTTCAATGAACCACCAAGGGTAGCCTCGCGACCAAAGCAAATTTAGGGTGCCAAGTGGTGCAGAGATCCTGGTATGAAGCTTTTCGAGCTTCACAGGCCGAAAGGTAGTATTCGTCTCTGAGGACAGTTGACGGTCGAACAGGAGAACCTCAATCTCGTTGCTTCTGCAGCAGAAGCTCGCCAGGCCACGACTCAATCAATCTTTACGAGCCATGTCCATCCACAACGCCGGTGGTGGAAGCCAGGGACTGAGCGACATGCTCTCACCGAAGCGCGACCTTCCATTTACCCAGACCTTGTCACGAAGTGGACCCAATGCATCGAGAACTACAAAGTACATGGCAAAATTTGGCTTGCCAGCCTTTGCCACTGGAGAATAGAAACGGCCTCCCACCGTCTTCCTCACTACCTTCCCTGCCCAGGAGTTCGGAACACAATCCGAACCCCCAACGGCGAAGAAGAAACACGCCCTAGCTAAGAAAGCCACAGATCGAGCACCCAAGAAATCAGAAGCACCTCGATTTCGGAAAAAGGCAGCAAGCTATCGCGACGCAGGCCCAGTTCCCAGTGTGAAAGAGCTCGTCAGTGGCTCCTAACAGTCCCCCAAAGACATCACTGCAGCTACTAAGACCGTCGACACCCAGGTGCTGTTGACGAAAGTCGAACCCCAAGTTACTTCCACTACAGGAAGATTGGTTAACAAGCACGAATTAGCTCTCCTCTTTGCTCAGGAAGCTACACTACTGACAAGGCAAGACCTATGCCAAGCAACTGTAGCAACCCCAACGGCAATCGGACAAGCCACGGAGATATCGCAACTTGAAGAACAGCATTACAAGCCGAGGCCACTAGGTGTATCAACAAAGCGTTTGACTCACAGGAAGGTGACCACAGCCACTCGCCAACGGTCCTGATCATAGGCCAAGGCACCACTTCGGATATGCGTCAACCGCTCTCGGAACAGTCGCAGAACATAGCACCAATATGTTGTGAGCCACCACCGCAAGCCCTGGCCAAGCCGCTTCCGAGCCCACTAGCGGCGCTCTTTCGCGACCCAAACTTTGCGAATCCGTCCAACCTGGCCCAATGAGGACAAAGTTCAGAAGAGGAAAGACGTGCTTCCCTAGAGACATTTTGCCGGAGTATACAGGGCCAGAATTTCTTCAAACTGTGCAAAGGTCTGGACGGAACATGGCAGAGTGTCTTCCTGGGAAAGACATTGCAGGTTGGAATCATTCTCATCAAGATCATTCTTACCGCCAGTGCTGTTTCTATTCTCTAAAAACCTGTCTGATAGAAATGCTTGTCGGTCGTTTCCAGCACCTCAAACCTCATGCCAACTGCGATCTCCCCTTCATTTCTAGGACAGCACAACATACCAAAACATGGCTTGTACTTCGCACCTCCATCCACTCTCCGATATGACATCAACGTATCCCAAGGCTCCTTTTTGTGCTTCACACCCGTGTTTGGATCCACATTCGGAACTTGGCATCTTGCACATCTAGCTACGACATCGATGTCAAGAGCGTTGCCATTTCCACCAACTATTGAGCCCAAGAGCGAAGAGGAGCCGTTGATTCGAACAGCCTTCCAGCTATCCTCGCTCCAAGGCACGTCTCCTTTGATGATAATGTTCGGCCTGAATCGCTCGACCGTCAAAGTATCTTGTCCCTTCTTCGTGAGGCGCGAGTTGAGCTCCTGCAGTGACGATTGAGACGCAATCTGGACGGGCAGCACATCAGGGAAGTTGACGCTTTCTTCTCGTCCCAAAAACTTTGCTGCGCCATTCCCTCCGCAGATTCGTGGCGTGGGTCCTTTGTAGATGAGAGACACCTTCTCTCCAAAGAACTCGGTAAAGACGGAGTTTATTTCGTCGCTGTACTCATGACCGTCGGTTTGGTGCCCCCAAATATCAACCTGCTGGAGTTTCGTGTTGGCTTCCAGCCATTGAGCTGTGGGCCTTGTGGGCACCTTGACGCTCTTGTCCGTGTCTCGAATGCTAATCGTAAGATCTTGGCCATCCGCTGAGATCGCGGTGTCAATACAAGTCATCTGAGGCTTTCGGCGGATCGTGATAAATTCATGCTTCTTCTCATCGACGAACATCCATCGTCGATCAAGGTCAAGCCCCTGGCGTGTCAACGCCGTGCGATCGGTTTTGATACCGCGGCATGACTTGATGGGATAGATTCTAAGCTCGACAATTTCCGAGACAGTGCCACGCGTGGCAAAAGGATTGAATATCGTAGACAACATGGCTGGCAAAATTGAAGCAATATGAAAATGGCCTCTTTTCTAAGCGTGCTGTGTGCGATAAGCGTTAAAATGTACCCTGGCACCTGCACGTAATCTATTTACCGTCCTGCCTTTCAACCATATGTGTGTCGGAACGTTTGGAAATGTGGTCGGAAGAGAGGGGATTCCGGGGCCTGTTTTCGGCGCGTCGTTGCCCCGCACCCTAACCCTGCCTCTGGCCGCTTGAACTCTTAGGCTTTCGCGTCTTACATGACACAACTTTTAACCTCCCACAGCGACTCACAAACAAACACAGGGAACACCATTCGAAGGAATCATCTCAGGGATAAGTCCTTTCGAACTTCAATCTTCTAAGTCGATCATACGGCTGAAACACATTGCTGACGCAAAAGTCCGTGACGCAGAAGACCACATTGATCGTCCACAACCCCAGAGGGGGCCCTGACCAAATCTTCGGGGAAAAGGCACAGTGCTAGAAGGTATCAACCGCCCTCCATTGCAGATCCTAAAGATGCCGACCTTGGTCAGGGAACCTCGATCACATTCGTCGCTAGCTGATTTCCATTGCCATTCAACTAAATATGACACTACTCTTAGACTACGTCTTGTAGCATCTGATACCTCGGTCAGCGCAGTCGACCGTATAGCAAGGCTTTCATGGCGGTTCTAGGTTTGTATTAGGACCAGATGTTCGTTCTTCATCAGACTCAGGATGTCCCTTGCCTTCAGCAAAGCCTATCGCAACTGAAATGACACGGTAGGACGTCGTATTTGATAGAGGAATTGCTGCAAAGTCAAGATCGTTCGTGTAGCCCTAGGTCCACATGACTCAAAGGTGAAGCTCGAGGTAGTACGACGGATTTGAAATAGGCATATAGATCTGAAACGGAACAAGTCCCCTTGAAATGATAGAAGCGTGGTCCGAAAGCACAAAACCAGTGTCATCGGGCTGTGGTTGGCCCTTCATGATGCGTTGCATGCACTGGTCTGGGAGGTCTGGGCCACTTTGCCGAATCGATAAAGTCGACCCTGCAGAGCGGACACTTGGTTGCCTGCTCTATTTTCCTAAGCCATTTGTCGAAGCAGCGTTGATGAAAAATATGATCACATGGTAGCGGGCGGATATTATCAGTATCTTTGATCGACTCCAGGCAGATGGAACTGCATATGAATTAGTCCAAAAGCCTCGGAGCCAAAGCTTGATAGACCTGTAATACTAACCATGAGTCTTGGTTCAACACATATGGTGAGACCGGAGTTTCCCTATCTGTCAGAGACGAATGCCACATTTTCTTAGAAATTGACTCGACGGTCGGCAATTTGGTCCTGCGTTCTGTGTCTGGCCTTCCTCCGTATTGCCGTCTCTTTGAGGTAAGCCACCTATGCTCACTTAGGCTTGCTATTGTCCCAAGAAGGGGAACTCACCAGAGGAAACAAACGATTGCAAGAAAGACGGCCGTACTGCAAATTACTGCAAAGATATTTGGCCCAGACGAGGAAGTTGATGTATCGGAAGGAGGATTGTTTGTGGCATTGTCCCGGCGCGAAGCCTCTGATGACTTGGCCGAAGCGCCAGCTCCGGGCTGGAACGCGACTTGTTTTCCATAGAGCAAGTAGATCGGAGCAGGTGCCATGAGCGGTCACTGATTCTCTCCGCAGACAAATTTGCAGAGCAGGAAGGTTACGTTGAATGTGAAGTCGATGTTGTGAGACTTGCGAATATAACGACAAGCAAACCCTACGACATTCATCATGTTGGCCACCCAGGTCTACTTGTGGGGCCATCACATGAAAAAGAAGGCCGAAGATGCAAGACCCCGGATGTAAAGGAAATAAGTGATTCGACAGTAACGGGAGAGTGATGGCTCGCTAGCGAGGGTCAAAGCGGAAGTCTTGTGATGTTGTTCTCGGGCGAAGGACATTTTTCAGCTGCACAAGGTTTTGGGATAAAACGGAAGTTTTACAGAGCCCCGCAGTACTGCCCGATGCGTCGGAGCAAGACACGGGTTACGGGTAATGTAAGTGTGGATACAACATGAGATTGTGTGTTCATCACGCCACTTGACCAGGTGTGCCAAACATTACACTAGAAACACCCACACAGCCACAAACGTTTCAGAACCGAAACATCAGGTGCTGGTAACGAAAGTCTTCCTCTGAATGCGGCGCTCTCCGCGCCCATCGTGGCATGACAACCACCATGCCTCGTCTTGTTGCTCTTTACAAGGTTACAACATCTCAGGCTTCCGAACGTAAAGTGATCTCATATCGTCACTTGTCCTCCAGTTTATATTTCTGGTCTTTGCCACCTCAAATCTTTGACCTCTTGTCCCCATCTTTTGTTTGACAAACAATCAAGTACTTTCAATATCTAGCTTTACAAGTCCCCGATACACTTATCCGTTACCATCATGACGGCCTACGACTATCTAACGCCGTTTGAGGACCAGGTTGAAAGGCAGGAGCATCTTTCTCGAGAATCACCACTTCCGCACTCAGACACAGAAGTTCGGGCAACGAAATCCTCTACCAGCATCGATACACCATGCTTTGATATTGGCCCGGCATTTTTCACCCCACCCCAACCGTTCACCATTCTACCTCTGACTTCCGAGCCGCAATCCTCATACGAAAAGGTGCCTGAGCTCTTGCACCGCTCTTCCACCCACTCTTCCTCTCCCGACGTCTCTCTGGTCACTTCGCCTTGTAAGAGCTGTGGCCTCATACCGGCAGATAAAGGTCTACTTCCAGAGCATGACTGTTGCCACATATGCCCAGACATTGCCCGAGAGCGAGAATGCCCTGATATTCACGTCCCCTCCGAAATAGAAGAGTCTCGAGCACAGAGCAGGAGGCCCTCAGGTCATCACCACAGACGTCACTCACTTCTGAACGAGTGCACGCCCCCTATATTGCGTGACGATCTTGACACACCTGAAGAGCACTCCAATTGCCACTCGCATGTTGACAGCTCGCTCGAAGAGGAATGCCGTATCCTCGAGCAGGAGTCCAATATGCTCGAACGAGAGTCGAATCCACTCGAATACGAGGCTAGCCCACTGGAGCAAGCAGCAGATGCGCCTGAAAAGCTCGATAGCGCCGTGTCTCCCTGCAGCACCGACACTACAGAGCAACAATCTGAAGTGAAAGCCAGGCAAGAGGAATGGGAGAGGCATTGTCGCCTCCAACAAGCTCAGAAGCAGCTGCTAAAGGACAATGCCGGACCGTTGCCACCGCATAGGTTGCACATATACGGTAATCAGAGTAGTATGTGCAACGCCGAGCCCGGCAATGTTCTTGACTCTGGTCTTCCTATGGTGTCATTTTATGGGAAATGCCTTTGAGTCAGTGAGTTGTTCTAGGAAAGGGAATGCGCACCCCGATGATGGGACTCTCGTACGATATTCTGTCGTTGGAGTGTGACCGGTCTAGGTTTCCGAGCTTACGCTCTTGGATGTTCGAGCTGCGAAAAGTCATTCTCAATGATTTGTCATGGATTTTAATGCCAAATTTTGTCAAGCAAGACGTAGGATAGGCGGGTTGTTTAGAACCGCTAGAATTGAGCGTTCTTTCTTCAATATCTTGATATATGTCCCAACTCGACCATAATAGCCATTATTTTGAGGATTTTCATGTATGCTCGCGAATCCAACTGTTTGACGGTGGTTGAGAGACATCAGTTTCGTTAATCTGCACGACAGCTTTTATATTGTGGCGAGTTCAAGAAATCAGTGAACGACATAAGCAGTACCAAGCCTGCCAGGCATAGCTGGGGGGGGGATAGCAGGGTAGCCATCTCTATAGGAACTGAGGCTTTCCCTCCCATAATCCCTACGCTTTGCCACACACCGCACCACTACCGTGGCCTCTACCGACGCAGAGATATATGATTCCGACTCTTCTAACGCCCTGAGCGGCGCTCTAGGCACCGAGACCTTAGACGCAAGGTCTATAATCCTGACGACTACCGCGAAGCCCCTGACGCCGATCCAGCCAGTCGTGGGTATACGTAAGCTGTAGACATTTCCTCAAGGTCAATCTAACAACACATTATGGAAGCCTTTTTACTAGATTCTTGGAAAGAGTACCTCCGCTCTCGTAATATACATTGGATACTCTTGCAATACCTGCTACTACCACAGAATGTGAGAGAACATTCAGTAGTGAAAAGAAGCTGGTTACTCCGGAGCGCAACCGCTTGGCTCACGAGGTCATTGAATGTCCAAAAGTGTGGTGCGACAAAGTATTAGGGTCGATAGCGAGGTAGTTGGCCTTTCAAGAAGGCCGGCAGCTAGAGGCGTGTGAAGTAGACATTTGTATTCTACACAGTCATTTCCGAGACCAATTCTTATTCATTTCCACTTCCCAAGACCCCTTTCCTCCTTCTGACCAAACAGGCAACAGGATTTGGCCTGCCGGGCCCATGGGTCTAGCAGGCGGGCCGGGCTAAATGCAAAAGCCAAGTCTGGTACTGCTTATGTCGTTCACTGCGAGAAATTCACGGAGCTGCTCCTCGAAGTATAAGCTTCCGGAAGAGTGAAGCTCGCCCAGGGTGACGGGAATGTCTCTAGAGTCACCTATGGCTGTCGAAAATTTCGATGAGTCCTTGGAGCTGTTGAATTTTAGGGTTTGGGATTCCTTTGTTGTACCATGGTACTCATAACTCTGACTATGCTTAATGTGAAGGCACTCTTTGACTCAGATTTGAGAACCTTGAACAACAGCCTACCTTGCACCTAAGTCTCGTTCACTCCCCCTCTACTGCGATCTTTGTACAAGCCCAGATCTTCTTCGAAACAACAAAGCAACCAAAACATCTCACAAAACTTTCGTGAGTCATGGCAAATCCAAGACGTAAGACGCTCGAAGGAGTATTCGGGAATCTGGGAATAGCGAACTCACAAAGTACCACATCTCGATCCACACCCCTGACAAGCCCAAGGAAGCCTCAAAATCAAGTATTCAGCTCCATTCGAAGCTCTCTCAAGTCTAACACAGGCTGGCCATTCTGGGGCTCTGTACGACAACACAGGAATGACGTGTCCCAGCGTCGCGACTTCACTATGAAGATCGATTCGAACTACCTCATATATGAGGAGCATCAAGACAACAACTCTGCGTTCCGCAATGCACAAGTCATCATGGAGGAAATACATGACTTGATCCGGCCGGAGAATGAGAAGGCGATACAAGCATATGAACGAACGATGGAGGATGAGATGGCTCTCGCCATTTTCGGCTCGAACTATATCGAGCGCGTCGGAGCTAGGCTTGTTGATACTATCAACATCTGCAAACGAGTCTTCGCCGGAGAGCTGGTCGACGCTTCGGCTCTGCCTCCTAGAGATTCCGAATACGAGTCCTTGCTGGCACATCTTCGCGAGAACCTGCAGGTCGTTGATCCCGGTGTAACGCATGTCGCTCGCACGAGACGAGAGATCATTCAGCATGCACAGGCATTACAGCACATTACCCAGGCTGTAATCATCAGGAACGAGCCTTTCTCCGAAGACCTCATTAAGCGGACGCACAAGATATTGTGCAACAGCATCTCAATAAGCAGCGACAATCCGACTCAGCGGGAGTACTACTCTGGCAGATATCGAACTATCGTCGTGCACGCCGGCTCCACCAATTTCACGCCTCCGCGATTCGTCGCAAAGCAAATGACAGAGCTCGTAACCGAACTGAACGATGACATTCGGAAATGCGAAGAATCGAATGCTTTGGACCCTTTTCAACTGGCGGCAAAGTATTCCATGAAATTCGTGCAGATCCACCCTTTCCAGGACGGCAATGGGAGGATGTGCCGCCTAATCCTCAATGCACTCCTATTGAAATATGCTGGGATCGTAGTGAGCATTGGCGAGCAAGATAAAGATCGGAGCGAGTACATCGAGATTTGTAAGAGGGAGAGTGAGGAGATGATCGGTGGAGGAGAATTTGCGACTCTAGTACTTGAGAGGTCAGTGGCCAAGCTCGAGACACTTCGAGCAAGTATCAGAGGAGCCTTGGGCCTTTAGGGCATTGATTATGGTAGCGAAGAAACTTTGTGACCTAGATCATGAGCATATTAGCGAAGCCATTCCTGCCAAAGCTTACCACCTGTAAGGATACTTTCAGAGCGCTCTTTGTAACAGTTTCCCATCTCAGATGCCTGAAAATTCTTAAGTAGTGAATGTTCTGTCACTGCTTGATTATCCGACGAGGCAATAGTTGTCGCCAAACGGGCAGCAAAAATATTTGGCTCGAATGGAGCGGAATCGCCCGGTGACGCCGCCGCATGCCCGATGGTTGAACCAACTAATTTTCACAACCCCGGCGGATATATCCACATCGTAAATTACTAGCCCTACGTATGTATATCACCTGATCGTTGTCGACAACAAAATACCAAACATCACACCACTCTCGGATGATATAGCACTAACAGAGTGCGCTTTGTCGCGGGACGATGGAGCAGCAAATGGGGCACCTGGATACGTCATATAGGTTCTCGCGAACAAATGGATCCGCGGAGAAGATGTGAGCAGAACGCTCCGATCCAATGAACAGGTGTACGCATTTTAGACCTTCATGGATCATCAGCGTGCACGGAGCTTGAGTGAAAGGTATTTACTTCGAACATTCGCCTGGACTTTGTGCCTTTTCAAGCGTCCTGCCAACAAACTTCACTGCGACAAGAGCATTTCTTCACAATCTTCTACGCATCTAGATCTCAAACAGAGCTCGAGACAATGGCATACTACTACTATGGCTACGACTATCCCCTTCAGATAGCCGATCACCTTCACCAACGAAATCACCAACACCGAACCTTGCTTCAATACTTAACCAACCAGAAACCTCGTCCGGAGGACTATCCCAACCAACCCGATGTTGACGTCCGTGATGCCTTTACTGAATACATCGTCGATATCGAGGTCCCAGGGATCAAGAATCCACACGATATCAAAGTGACATGGACTAGTAGTCGAAGCCTTTTGGTCAGCGGGAATGTCGTGCGGCCAGAATCAGGACGTCCTGCCGCGGAGAAAGAGGCGAACTTGACTGGAACGAAAGATGCCCACGACAATGGGAAGGGGCCTCACGTACATGAGCCGGAGCTTTTGGTTGGAGAGAGAAGGCTTGGACCGTTTCGACGTCATTTTAACTTTCCAGAGGAGGTGGATATGGAGAAGTTGGTTGCGAAGCTGGAGGCAGGGCTCTTAAATATTCGGGTACCGAAGAAGGGATTGACTGCTGCAAAGAGTGGAAATGTTGATGTGCAATGATGTGGATAGATAGAGCGGAACATCAAAGATAGTGGAGGTTGCTAGTATTCGACTGAATGGAGATCATGTCACAAAACTGGGCAGATTTGGTGATATCGTAGAGCCTCAAGCTGCAACACAAGAGACAAGCCAGACTGAAAGCGAGTTAGATGTTCTAGGTCGGACAGCGGGCCAACGAGATTCCTTTTGCAACGAGCATTGGACCGGATGCTGACAGATCATTCACATACATCCACGGATAACGTATTTGCCCGAAAATGTAATGCTTGATGGGTTTGGGGGCCGCAACCGGACATGATCCAGCACCAATGTTTGATCCTCGGCTGTCTCCTACTCGATCGTATAGTTGTCCGTAATGCTCGTCCCGCTTGGCAACGTCGTTCCGGACTGCCAGAACTATCATATGCAATTCCCATATCCTCCATCACAACCGCCTGCCACTGCTGCTCCATGCCGATAGTGTTTGCACCTTACGCGCCGTACTCCTCGAGCGCGACTGACTTGCATACTTGAACGCCGATTGCATCATGGTCCTTGATCCATGTATTGCCCCAGCTGTAGTTGTAGCCCTACTGGTCTGGGTACATGTGGATGGCGCCATAGTTGAGGATTGAGATGACCAGGTTTTTAGCAAGGTCCACACCTCCGGTGCAGCTGTATGTATAGCTGTTATCTCTACCACTACATAGCCATCCTCGTTGCGAGCCTGACTATGTGCATAATGTCGAGGCTTTGATATAGGCACTAGTGGTTGAGGCCAGGTGGTAGATTAGGCTGCTGTCACACCCGCGACAACCTAATTGCACAATTCCTAGGAGGATATTGTCAACGAAGACTTGTAGCAATTAACTACGAACTTGGTGTAAGCTTGATAGGCGGTTCGGGCAGCGGTATTGGTACAGAAGGTTGTGGCGCTGCAACCGAAGACGTTGCAGTAGGCGTTGATGCCACCAAGGTAACTCCAGTTCAGCATCACCAAGACGAGCTGCAATTGGTGTTGTTAGCGGAAGTTATCCCAAATCGAGGAGGCAACGGAGCGAAAGCAGGGATGAAGGACGTTTTACCTGAACATTATACTTCTTTGCAGGTGCAGCAACGGCATCGAGGCGAGGAATGCCATTTGAACTGTAGTTGATGCTGGAGCTGTTACTCCTGGTAGATGCATTGAGGGGCTGGAAATAGACACCATTGGTCGTTGGGGTGTTGACATTGCCGAAATGGGAGTAGCACAAATCGGACGTGGACGTGCCTGTTGTATCAATGGTGCTACATTGAGTGAGCAGGGCACCCATATCAAGACATTGCGTTCGGTAAGATCAATTGTTGCCCCAAATCGAACGATCGCCGGTCATGTTCCTGGGGTTTTGATGAAGGGATGCAGCTCAGACAAATTCCGGGAGTGTATTTGAAAAGATCCACAACCTTCAGTTTGGGGGGCGAAGACAACGTTCCGAAAGCTTCATGACGAAGTTTCAGGGTCAAAGGACATTACCAAACTGCTTGCCGATCTACATTGGCCGCGGCTGTACACCTTCACAACATAGTAATCGACCTTTTGATGCTGACAGCAGTTGGGAGAAGGGTCACCGAGATTCAAAGCCTCGACGCAAGTCTTGGCATAGAGCTTGGCGGTGCGGCCTTGGCACTTGGCATACACAGGGGTTGTCCCTTTGCACCTAGTGGTCTTGTTTCCTCTTCCTCTCTAGATTTGTTGTCCCAGTTTAATGACACCTCTATTGATTCGCTCTGGACTGGCCTCCTAACATAAGCACATATAGGCGCTGGGGGCAGAAGAGAGACTCCCCTTGTCCAGCGTTCAGTCTCTGCATGTTCTCGACCCAAGTCATCATTACGCATGCGCCTAGCACGCTACACACATGCAAGACGCATGCCCCCCCCATTCCGTGGAGAATTCCAATGCCCGCCTACTGTTCGGCTCTGCTGACACCGCCTCAGCCCTCGCGTCAAGCGAGCACAGTTTTGTTACGGGCAGTGTGAAGAATGGATTCGATTCAGCTATTGTAACGAAGATACCAAGGATCAAGAAGAAGAAAGGGCTGGGTTGTCGACAGACGACTAAATGTGGTGCCAAAGCGCCAAGCGCACACCCTGTTCCAGGCAGGCCGTTCCGATTTCCTCTCTCCCCTTCTGCTTTAAAGGGGACCTGTTTTGGCTTCTCGACCTCTATGCTTAAGATGGACCTCTTTCGATCTGTCTTGCAGGATGAGAATTAGCGTCCGGAAAACAAGTTTTGCACCGCACCTCCGCAGTGGTGGTTTAGCTTGGTGTTGGCACCTGAGGTTGTACCACCTTCACCACCTATTTGCTTCAACAACAGTCATTGCAAAACTTTGCATACCTTCTTCCTGCGTATACAACAAAGCAGGACATAGGACTGCAGACGAAACGAAAATTTAGTCTACAGCTCGACGAATTGAATAGTAGGTTGGTTTTTTGTTCTCCTTGCAGTTGCTGTATCGTTATTACTTCTGACCTTCTGTGAAGAACAAGTCTCTCTCACACTAGGACCATATTTTCCCGAATCCAGCGTTAGCAATAGGGCAATGGACATACACGCGCCTCTATTTCATATCGAAGAGAAACTGGGAGCAGTCGTCAGCGACCCCAACAAGCCCCAGATCCAGTTTCGGCTGTTCTTTCCTTCTGACCCTGATCCGCAAATCACAAGTATCCGCGTTGCTGGAAGCTTCCAGAGCATGATCGGAGGTCAGGATTGGGACTTTGGGACAGGCCCTCAACTGACAGCAGCTCCCCCGACGGAAGATGGCGTCTTTTGGACCCTGCTACTCGAAAGAGACCTCCCAGTTGGATTCTATGAGTACAAATATCAAGTGACATTCAAGGATCCCAACGTGGCTCCTCGAATCGTGACAGACCCATACGCTAGATACAGCGGCCAGGCCAACCAAAATTCTGGATTCGTAATAGGAGGGCAAAACATTCAACTTGACTGGTTGAAGGACCGCAAACCAATCCGTGATCTAGTCGTCTATGAGCTCCACATTGGAGATTTCACGGCCAACTTGGACCCGCAAAGAGCTAGAGCGCCCCTTGACGTGGTCATAGACAAGCTTGACTACCTCAAGGACCTTGGCTTCAATGCAATATTGTTTGAGCCATGGACGGCTTGGCCAGACAAGAACTACAACTGGGGTTATACCCCTTTCCAATATTTCGCCGTGGAATATGCCTATGCCAACGACACCAACCATCCCGAAGAGAAGATCTCCTGGTTGAAGAAGCTAATCTCGGAATGTCATAAGCGGAACATCCATGTCATTATGGATGGCGTTTATGACCATGCTGACCCAAGTTTTCCATACATGAATTTCTATCAAGATCCTGCATCATGTCCGTACACGGCAGAGCCGTTTGGCGGGGCGCATTTTGGACAGGATCTAGATTTCAATAACTACTGCACTCAGGCCTTCATCCGCGATGTGTGCCTCTACTGGATCTCGGAATTCAAAATCGATGGCATCAGGTTCGACGACACAGTCGACTACCATGTTGAAGACAGTCCCCGAGGTATCCCGGAGCTGTTGCAAGACATTCAAAGTTATGTTATGTCGGAGAAGCAGGAGAACTTCTCGACAACAATCGAGAACTTGCAAATAGATGCCGCTGCGCTGACAAACCAGTGGGCAACGGCCAGCTTCTGGGATAACGGATTGATGGACCAGTGCAACTCCCAACTCCAGAGCGGACCGATATCCGGGATGTACCTGAGCGCTCTGAATGACACTCGATTTCTCGATGCCGAGGACAAGCGGGCAACGCTTTACCTGACGAATCATGACCACGCATCAGTAGCCTACCAAGCGGGGCTGAACCCACAAGTTGCGGGGAATGCTCCGTGGGCCCGTACTCAGCCCCATGCGATCGCGTTGCTCACCAGCCCCAGCACACCATTGATCCCCATGGGCCAAGAATTCGGGGTCGTGGTCGAGCTTCCAGAGGTCGACAGCGCTAGCAACCCCCGCGTTCAAACACGTCCACTTGCTTGGAATGTTGCAGGATCTGAATCTGGCAGAGCGCTGACTGCGCTCTACAAGAACCTGCTCGAGGTCCGCGCCAACCACCCAGGCCTCCGCTCGCGCA